>Ga0187807_1000430_pt1 | contig 13258 bp, 15 predicted proteins | sample NC_wetland_sal_i_4_FD_132432 | JGI IMG/M metagenome (GOLD analysis project Ga0187807, IMG submission 132432) | Wetland sediment microbial communities from Neuse River Estuary, North Carolina, USA - ASW_2 | ecosystem: Environmental > Aquatic > Freshwater > Wetlands > Sediment | place: USA: North...
CCAGGCACGCCCCGCGCGTCGTCGGCAGCCCGCCTTATCGCCGCTGGCCGTGACCCGCTTCCAGACAGGCTGTAACAGATAGGGCCTGCCGGGCGCTTTACTGGTGAAAGGTATCGTCCCCCCGCGGGGCCCGGCCCTCCCTCCCCCCTGGCCGGGCCCCGCGATTCTTGCGCTACCGCCGAGCCCGAAGTACGGCACGGCCGGGGCCCGGCTGCAAGCGCGGTGGCCGGTCCCGGCTATCGTGCTCATCACCTGGGCGGCCCCCAGGCGGGCCAGGGAAGACGTCCACTCCGCCCTGGCCGGGGACGGCGATCTCCCGCTGCCACAAGTGGATGTAGCCGCGCCGCCTCAAGCAGCATGACCACCCGCTTGGGCGACTTCTCTGTTTCCCGCCACGGCACTCGCCGGTGCGGCCGACGCCGGTGAAGCCGCTGACCGGAGCAGACGTTCCCGCTGGGTGGCAGCGGACGTGTTAGCCGGTGCGGTCTGTGACGACAGCCCAGCGCGGTTGGGGTCAATGACGGCCTCGGCCTGCTTCTCCAGCCGCAACAGGAACCGCTCCGACATGCCCAGCAGGATCGCTACGCCAAGCAGTGCGGCCGAAGGCGCCTGAAGGTCCTTCAGGGAGGTGTGCAGGGTGGTGAGTTGCAGCACGCCCGCCGTCTGCAGCAAGGAAATAAGGACCAGCCCAGCCCAGGCCGCCAGCGCGCCAAGCACCGGCGCGCAGAACAACGGCGCCCACGAACTGCCGTACGTGACCGGGATGCGGGTGGAGAACACCAGTCGCTGCATGCGACTGACCAGCCCACCAATCGCCCCTGCCACCAGAAGCACGCCATAGCCGAATCCGGCTAGCACAGCTAGCGGGAGCAGCGCGACCAGGATGACCCAGGTAGCCCGGTTGTAAAGCCCCGCCAGCTGGATGGCGTTGCCGTTGGACGCCTCGTAGATCTCGCCAAGAATCTCATCGAGATAAGCGCGGTAGGTGTGGTCCAGCCGTTCGGTATTGGCCCCGTCGTTAGCGGCGAGGAGGGTATGGATCACGTCCTCCCACGCCTCCCGGCGGGGCTGAGGCAACTCACCCAACTGCCCCAGCGCACGCTCCAGCCGGGCGACCAGTTGGGCATGGTCAAGGGTGGGCAATGCCAGCCGTTCGGCTTCGTGCATGAGCACCCACTGGGCGATCTGGTGGGAGCCATTCCAGCCGATAACACCGCTGCGCTCGCTTGTGGGATTGTGCTTCTTGATCTCTTCAAGTAGGGGCAGCAAGACTGGCTGCGCCACCGGCGCCTCGCCGTCACCCCCAGGGTCACACTTCCCTCGGTATGTAGGAGGAGGATTCCAGGCGAGAAATACAGTTGTCCAAGCTCACGGTCTACGGCGGCCCCAAGGAAGGGCACGCGAGGGCCAGGCCGAGAACGACCACACTGCGATAACTGCAGACGTGATCGCCGAACTAGTCGGGGGACCCCGCAAGAGCGTGGTGCTGTCGGTAGCGGAATCGTCACTTATGCGCGCACCTTCGGTGGGATCATCGACGCCTCGCAGTTGATGGACTGTTTGATGATCCAGATCGGTGAGGAAGACGGGCAGACCAGGGCTCTTGGTTGAGACGGCGGCACGGCACGCCCTGCCTCAGAGATGTGCTGAGAAGATCTCCCGTACCTCACGGGCGGCGTAGAAGACCAGGACGTATCCGGCGGCTGGGTCGGCCCACCACCAGCCGAACGCGGCGTTGAGGGTCAGGCCCAGGAGCACGGCGGTGGCCAGGATCCCATCGATCAGCGTGACCCGGCCCTCGGTCCTGAGCACGGGGTTGTTCAGCGCCCGGCCGGTCCGGGCCTTCCCGGCCGCCAAGGTGAACATCGCCGCCGCGGTCGCTGCGGTCGTGCCAGCAGCGCCCGCCGGCTATACGGCGGCGGGCTTGACGGCCCGGATGATCGCTGAGTGCATGCCCGGGGCAGCCTCGTGGGTGAAGGTGACCGACGCGTCCGCGAACCCGGCCGCGGCAAGCCCGGCGAGGTACTCGGTGCGGGACAGGGCGCCAGCAATGCACCCGACATATGAGCCGGCGGCAGTGCGGTCAGCAGTGGACAGGTGGTCCTCGGCGACCACGTCGGTGATGCCGATCCGCCCGCCCGGGACCAGCACGCGGAACATCTCAGCCAGCACCGCGGGCTTGTCCGTCGACAGGTTGATCACACAGTTGGAGATCACCACGTCCACCGTCTGATCGGGCAGCGGCAGCGCCTCGATCTCGCCCTTGACGAACTCGACGTTCTTCGCTCCGGCCCGGGCGGCGTTGGCGCGGGCCAGGGTCAGCATCTCCACGGTCATGTCCACGCCGTAGACGAAACCGGACGGGCCGACCCGCCGGGCCGACAGCAGCACATCGATGCCGCCGCCCGACCCCAGGTCCAGGACCCGCTCGCCCCCGTGCAGGTCCGCGACCGCCAGCGGGTTGCCGCAGCCCAGGCTGGCAAGAACCGCCTCCTCCGGCAGCCCATCGGTCTCCCCGTCGCGATACAGGTGCCCGCCGGAGCAATCAGCCGAATCCAGCGCCGCCGACCCGGTGCCGCAGCACGAGTCCGCGGTCGAACTGCCGCAGCACGAAGCTGCCGCGCCAGCCTCGGGCTCAAGGACCGCGCGGGCCGCCTCGGCGTACCGGGCCCGGACCTCTTCCCGCAGGCCCGTGATCTCCTGGTCACTCATCCCATCACCCCTAGGCATAGATGATTGTCTATGTGCAGTCTGCCCGAGAGATAGACGGTTGTCAATGTCTGCCGCACAATGGTCAGCTGACCCCCGCCGCCATCCAGAACTAGCCAGGCCTCCCGTTGGCACGCGCGATCACCCGGTCAGGGCGTGATGGAAGTTCCGCAGGGCGAACGTTGAGCGGCCCGCGCTGAGAGCGACCGCCACGGCGACAGGCCACGCCAGGACGGGAGCAGTGATCAGGACCATGCCGGTCACCGCCGCATCCACGATGGCGGTGCCGACGCAGCCCGCAGCCGCTGCCCGGCACACCGGTCGGTAATGCCGGCCCAAAGCTGCGGCGGCCAGAAATCCGATGACGGCGATCAGCATGACCCCGAACAGGACTCGCGCCACCACGGGGACTGGCCACTGCCACCCCCGGGCAGTGATGAGCACGATGGCCCACCACGTACCCACGCCGGGCCCGACGGCCAGCAGCCTGCGGGCAGTCCTTCGGCCGCGGCTGGCATCGGTGAAGGCGGCCATGACGACCTGCGGTTCGCCGAATTCCGCTACCGCCGCCCGCGCAGCTGCATCCTGAGCCAGGCCCCGGCCGAGGTAGCGGCGGTAGGTCTCGTCGAGCCCGTCGGCCAGTTCTTCGACGATCCGGGCGGGAAGATCAGCGGACAGCTCAGCTAGGTAGCCGTCGATCAGGCCGGGTCCGGACATGGCCTGCCCTCCAGCGCGGCGCTCATCATGGCAGCGAAATCACGCCAGTCAGCCCGCTTTCCCGACAGCGCCCTGGCCCCGGCCGCAGTCAACTGGTACATGCGCCTGCGCCGTCCGGCCGCCACCGACCATGACCCGGCGATCAGCCCTGCCTGCTCCAGTCGGTGCAGCGCCGGGTAGATGGTCCCAGTTGGCAGGTCCAGGCGCCCCTCCGTGTTCTGGCGCAGCGCTTCCATCACCGCATAGCCATGCCGCGGACCGTCTTCCAGGGCGGCCAGCAGCAGTGCGTCAAGGTGACCCTTCAGCTCTTCGGCCCGCATAAGTAGCAACACTACTCTAGGCCTTTCTACCAGGCAATCTCCTAGGTAAGCTGCTCCTATAGGTAGCGTTGCTACTTATAGGAGCAGCGAGCTGTTAACCCTGCGGCAGGAGGCCAGTTGACATGGTGACGGCCGCCCGCGTCCTCGGCGACCAAGTGGGTTCGACGGCGCCGGTGTTCCTGGCGTTCCTCGTCGTTCACGTCCTCGCCGGGATCACCGCGGTGATCACCGGGGCGATAGCCGCACTGGTGCGCAAGGGCAGTTCGCGGCACATCCGGGTCGGCCGCTGGTACTACCGGGCGATCACCGTCGTCTTCGCCACCGCAACGGCCCTGGCCGCGATGCGCTGGCGACAGGACTACTACCTGTTCATCATCGGCGCCATCGCTTTCACCGCCGCGACCATCGGCGACCAGCACCGGCGCCGCCACCGCCCCGGCGACACCGGGCACATCGCGGGCATGGGCATCGCCTACGTGGCCATGCTCACTGCGTTCTATGTCGACAACGGCCCGCACTTGCCGCTGTGGGATCGCCTGCCCGCGCTCACCTTCTGGCTGCTCCCGTCAGCGATCGGCGCGCCGGTCATCATCCGCGCGCTGATCCACGCCTGGGCAAACAGCGCCCGGCTTCAAGACACACCAGGCAAGTGAGCGCTGCGCAGCCAAGATCACCATGCCGTAGCGCGCCATTACTCTTGTGATCGCGCAGCTTTGGCGGCCGAGACTCGCAGTTGATGGTCCAGATTTGTGAGCTGCCTGAACCTGTTATATCTGGCGCAGCTACACAGTGACCCGGTGCGTGGCAAGGGTATGGCCCGCCGATCGGAGCCGGTCAGCGAGCGCGGTACCCATCGCGGTGGCTGGCGTCAGAATGCCGGCCCGGTCGGGCAGGTGGTCGCGGTCCAGCGCGAGGCACAGCGCGCTTTCGCCGAGCATCACCGATGTGGCGGCGTAGCCTGGGTCGCCTCGGGCTTCGATGGTGCCCAGGTACCGCACTCCGGCCGAGGTGCGCGTGTGGATCTGGATGCGGAACAGACCCGTGCGACGGGTCTTTTCGCCAGGGCCCTGGCCGGGCGCTGGCAAAAGCTGGCCGAGCAGCGTCCGAGATGGCCCGAACGTCAGCCCTGCTTCCACGGCCTTCAGCGCGGCGCTGACCGCGGTGCCCACCATGGGCGCGGCCGGGCCAGCGCCGAACCCGGTGACCTCCCGGTAGCGGAACCGGCGTCCGTAGGCCCAGCCCTGCAGGGCGTTGCTGCGGCGCACCACGCGGGTGTTGATCCCGGCCATCACGAACGGGCCCACCCACATCCGCAGATCACTGTCGTAGCGGACCCAGTCCAGATCACGCTCGCCGCCGAGGTCGGGTTCGGCCGGCCGATCAGGGCTGAGCGCATAGGGGTCCTGGACCACCTGGCGGAGCTCAGGGCTGGCCCGCACCTCGTCCTGCTGCCCCATCATGGAGGCCAGCGTCCCCCCACTGACACCGCCCTTCAACGCTGTCACGACGAGCGTCGTGTCCTGCAGGTCACCGGCGTCATCGGCACGGGCGGCGTGATGCAGGAGCAGCACTCCGAGGTCGGACGGAATGGAGTCGAACCCGCAGCAGTGCACGATGCGCGCGCCCGCACCGACAGCAATGTCGTGGCAGTGGTCGATGCTGTCCCTGATGAACAGCACTTCGCCGGACAGGTCCGCGTAGTCGGTGCCCGCGGCGGCGCAGGCCTCCACCAGCGCGAGCCCCTGACCGCGGTAGGGCCCCACCGTGGTCACGACTACCCGGGCTGCCCGCGCTAGCGCCGCCATCGACACCGGATCGGCCGAATCGGCGACCAGCAGCGGCCAGGCCGCCGCGGCCGCGCCCAGCTGCGCCCGGACATCGGCCAGCCGCTGCGCCGACCGTCCGGCAAGCCCGATGCGGACGCCGCCTGGAGCATGACCGGCCAGATAGCCAGCCACCAGCCGGCCGGCGAAACCGGTGGCGCCGAACACCACCACGTCCAGCTCGCGATCTCCGCTCACCCACTCATCCTAGGGAAACCGCCCCCTGTGCGGGTCACTAGTTCGCTGGCGGCCGCGGTGACCGCCGCGACTGCGACTACTGACGGCCATGCCCCGGCCGTTGCCCGGCTGTCACATTGTGCCGGGCCGCTTCCGTCAGACAGGTATAACCGCAAGAACGGCAAGGAGATCATCATGGACGCTCGTTTCAACTACCAGGGCAACACCGTGGCGGCGAAGTTCGCGAAGTACATCAACTCGGCGGGCGCGGTCGTGTCCAATTCGACCCTGCCGGCTGCGACGCAGGAACTGGTGAAGATCCGGGCCAGCCAGATCAACGGCTGCGCCGCCTGCACCGACATGCACACCAAGGACGCCGAACACGCCGGGGAAAGCTCGGTGCGGCTCAACCTGGTCGCGGTGTGGCGGGAAGCGAAAGTCTTCACCGAGGCCGAGCGAGCCGCTTTGGACCTAACGGAGCAGGGCACCCGCATCGCCGATGCGGCCGGCGGTGTCACCGACGAGGCCTGGGCGAATGCGGCCAAGCACTACGACGACGACCAGCTCGCGGCGCTGGTATCGCTCATCGCCGTCATCAACACCTACAACCGGATAAACGTCATTACCCGGCAGCCCGCCGGTGACTACCAGCCCGGGCAATGGGGATAACCACCGATCGGAAGTAGCCGCTCGGGTCTGACCTCCGGCCACCGCAGCCGTCATGCCACGATAGGAGTCATTGCCAGGAGGACAGAGGACGGCGGCCTTCAGAGAACCGGAGCGTGGGGTTGAGATGCCGTGGTTTCCGGAGTTCACCAGTGCCGTGGAGCTGGTGCGCAGGCAGACTCGTGCCGCAGGCCGGGCTGATCCGGTCGCGCAGTACTTCACCGCGCTGAACGAAGGTGACACCCACCTTCTGGAGACCGCGTGGCCGGGCGAGGTGGTGATCTATGATCCCCGCGCAGGCGAGATCCGCGGCCACAAGCAGCTGCGGCGGTTCGTCAGCCACAATCAATCCTGGCTGGCCGAGCGCCATGCCCGTATCGAGACCGTGGCCTCCACCGTCGTCGGCGGGCGGGCCGTGGTGGAGCTGCTGGCCCACCTGCCGGGCGACGGGCAGGAACTGGCCTGGCCGGTGGCGGTCGTCGCCGAATCCCCCGGCGACTCATCGGTGGTGTTCCGCACCTACTGCAGCCAATGGCCGGTCGACGGACGGCGCCACCTCCGGCCTCCCATACTCAAGCCCGGGCACGCCCGCCTCGGTGATGTCGTGGGCCGTCACCAGGCGGCGCTGGACGCTGGTGACACGGAAGCGATAGTGAACACATTCGAGCCCGATGGGTACTTCCGCGAGCCCATCGGCCCGCACTACGACCACCGTGGCACCCTTGAGCTCCGCTCGTTCTTCACCATGTGCTTCAGCGCGGGCGGCGGCATCGGCCTCCAGCACTGCACCGTGACCGACGACGGAGTGCGCTGCGCCCTGGAATACAACTGCGTCCGCTGGGGCAGCCACGACCTGCCGCCCCAGGCGGGAATCGGGGTCTACGAGCGCGGTCCGGACGGACTGCTGGTTGCGGCCCGCGTCTACGACGACGTCGAAGCACCCGTCGGGCACCCCTTACGCGCAGGAGCCCCGCGCCGCACATCAGCGCGGGGTCAGCGGGATCGTGACCGCCGACTGTGGTTGTCGGCTGTGCGGTCACGGACGGCGGGCACCAGCGCGGCGAGCAGCAGCATCCCGGTGAGGGCGAAGGCCGCCGGGTAGCCGGTACGGGCCACGACGGCGCCGCCGGACACGCCCGCCTCCTCGCCTTCGCCACCCCAGCCGACATGTAGCGACCGAGAAATCCGCACCTAAGAGGTGTTTTTCGTTATCGTGGATGGTTATACCCCTCATCGGGGGTGTAACCATCCACGATAATTCGACGAGGACCCCTGCTGATGCAGGAGTTCCCGCGCACCTACCTGGACGAGTTAGCGGGGCTGTCGCCGGGTAGGGCCGGAACTTGCCCGGCACACTCGGGAGCGACATCATCGTGCGCCTCGTTGCTCGCCGGGTGCGGCACTGCTAGCCTTCAGGCTTTCCCTAAGCCAACACGGAGGTACAGGATTCACATGCTGCGCCGAATTTCCCTCATCGCCGCGTCCACGGCGATGCTCGCCCTCAGCGCACTGCCGGCTTCTGCCGCCACTATGCACATGCAATCCAGCACCCACAAGATCTCCTTCCCGAGTCTGCATGGCGTCAAAGCTTGGGGAACCTACACCGAGACCAGCAAGGGTGTCCGGCTCTACGTATGCGACGAGGACACCGTTTCCAGCGTTTTCGCGGCCGGAGCGGTCGCGCTGGCGTCGAACGCCAGCGGCAGCCTCAGCGCCAACCTGGGCGCCGTGGCCATCGGATATAAGCAGACGATCTGCCGGAGCATGACGTTGCGCTACACCGCTCACCTCAAGGTCTACACGTTCACCGCTACCAACGCCGGGCGGATCGGCAGCCGCAGCAAGACCAAGACCATCTACTAAACGCAGACGACCTCGGCCGGCCACGGCGAGCAGCCGTGGCCGGCCCCGGGGTGGTCGCAGGCGTGAAAGACTTGGTCATGACCGATCCCGAGGGCAACGAGTTCTGCGTGTGCGCGGTGGCGGAACTCTGAGCGACGGACCCGGGGATAAATCCGTTGCGCCTGTCGTACGGCCAGCCCAGGATGTGGCCATGACGAGCGACGGGGAATTCGTCTGGCGGCCGATCGAGCCCGCGGACGCGGGAAACTGGTCCGCAGCGAGGCCTCGGCGGGCAACTGCTCAGCTGGGCCGAGACGGCCGCCGTTCCGCTGCACAGAGAGCGCTACCCGGATCGGCCGCTGTCCCTATCCGGCTTCTGCCTGTCGCACAACGCCGCCGCGGTCGCGCTGTACGCCGCGCGCGGCTACCACCCCGTGCGCTGGTTCCACGCGATGGTACGGGACCTGACGACGGCGCTGCCCGAGGTCCCCGCGCCGCCGGGCGTGCAGATCACCGCGTTCACGCCCGGGCAGTCGGAAACTGCCCGGCTGATCCGCAACGAGGCGTTCACCGATCACCGGGGCTCGACGGAGATCTCGGCCGAAGGCTGGGCGCATTACATGGCGGCGAGCGCCTTCCGGCCCGCCTTCAGCTTCCTGGCTTACGCCAGCGACGAGAGCGGGCGGGGTTCACCGTGGACCACACCTCGGTCACCCAGTCCAAGCCGCTGCTGCCGTAACTCTGCTGCCGTAACTCTGCTGCCGTAACTCTGCTGCCGTAACTGGGCTCTAGTGGGGGATCCCGGAGATCAGGTCGCCCGCGCGGGCCAGCACGGAGGTGCGCGGGGAGCGGCGCGCGGCTTCCAGCCGGTCCGCCGTCCGGTAGAGGGCGTAGAGGCCGTGCACGCCGGCCCACCGGGCGGGCTCGGGTTCCCAGGCAGGCGAACGATGTCCCACCCAGGGCAGTGCGGTCAGCGGGCTGGCCACGCCGCGCACCAGGTCGGCGAGCGTGCGGCCGGCCAGGTTGGCCGCGGCCACCCCGTGGCCCGAGTAGCCGCCCGCCCAGCCGAGGCCGGTGCGCGGGTCCATAGTGACCGTGGCGCACCAGTCCCTTGGCACTCCCAGGACACCGCACCATGCGTGCTCGATGCCGGCCTGCGTCGCGGCCGGGAACATGCGGCGCAGGATCCGGCCGAGCTGCGCGATGGTCGCCGGCGCGATCGCGCCGTCGTGGTCCAGCGCGGAGCCAAAGCGGTAGGGGACGCCGCGGCCGCCGAGCGCGATCCGGCCGTCCGCGGTGCGCTGGGCGTAGATGTACGCGTGCGCCTCGTCGCTGATCGTCTCGAAGCCGTCCCAGCCGATCGATTTCCAGGCCTCGTCGCTGAGCGGGCCGGTGACGATCATGGAGCTGTTCATCGGCAGCAGCGTCCTGTGCTGCCCCGGCATGTCCGCCGTGAACCCTTCGGTGCAGCGCACGATATAGGGTGCGCGCACGTCGCCGGCCGGCGTGCGCGCCCGTCCGGCGGAAATCGACGTCACCGGGGTCGCCTCGTACAGCAGCACCCCGGCCCGGGTGACGACCTCGGCCAGCCCGGCGACCAGATCCGCCGGCTGCACCCGGGCGCAGTGCGGTGAGTAGAGGGCCCCGACCGCCCCGGTCACCCGCAACCGCCCGGCCAGGTCTTCGGATTCTAGGTACCGAACGATCCCGGAATCATCGCCCCATGACCGTTCTTGCTCCAGCCGGTGGCGCAGCCGGGCATCCTGGGCCGCCGAGGTGGCGATGGTGAGCGTGCCGCCCTTCACCAGGCCGGCGTCGATTCCCTCGGCGGCGCAGACCCTGGCCACCTCGTCGACCGTGTCGCGGAACTGCCGCTCGAGCTCGCGGACGCCGGCCGTGCCCTGCGGGTGCCTGGCGTAGCGGGCCCGTGATCCCGGCAGGGTCGCCGTCACCCAGCCGCCGTTCCTGCCCGACGCGCCGAACCCGGCAAAGCTCGCCTCGAGCACCACGATCCGGAGCCCGGGGTCAGCCCGCTTGAGGTAGTAGGCGGTCCACAGGCCCGTGTAGCCGGCTCCGACGATGCACACATCGGCCTCGGTGCCGCCCGGCAGCGAGGGCCGCCGCGCTGGGATGCCGTGCGCTTGCCACCAGTACGAGACTTCCCCGTTGCGCATGGATAAGCCTCCTCATGGGGCACGCACGCCGCTCGTTCGGAACAAATTATCTGGAATGTCAATATAAAAGTCGCATCTGAGGCCGGTGATACCAGGTCAGGCGGCACAGGCCGGGCATTTTTTATCGCCGGGCGAGGTAGCGTCAGGGTATGCGACTTGGGGTGCTGGATGTGGGGTCGAACACGGTGCACTTGCTCGTGGTGGATGCCTACAGGGGGGCGCGGCCCATGCCTGCCTTCTCGCATAAAGCCGAACTCAGGCTCGCGGCTCACCTGGAGAACGGGAACTCGCTGTCCGGCCGGGGCGAGGCGAACCTGCGCGGGGTGGTCGAAGAGGCCCTGCGCATCGCGGAGGACAAGGGGGTCGAGGACATCATCGCGTTCGCGACCTCGGCCGTCCGGGAGGCCGTGAACGGCGAGCAGGTCCTGGCCAGGATCCGCGAGCAGACCGGTGCGCAGATCAACGTGATGACCGGCCACGAGGAAGCGCGCCTCACGTTCCTCGCCGCCCGGCGCTGGTTCGGCTGGTCCTCCGGACGGCTGCTGGTGATCGACATCGGCGGCGGCTCGCTCGAGGTGGCGACGGGGATCGACGAGGAGCCGGACGCGATGGCGTCGCTGCCGCTCGGCGCCGGGCGGCTCACCAGGGACTGGATCAGCACCGACCCGTCCTCGCCGCAGGAGGTGCGCCGCCTGCGCAAGCACGTGCGGGCCGAGATCGCCAGGGAAATGGGGGGCATGCTGCGGCAGGGTCCCCCCGATCACGTAGTGGGAACCTCGAAGACCTTCCGCCAGCTGGCCAGGATCGCGGGTGCGGCTCCGTCCAGCGAGGGCCCCTACGCCAAGCGCGTCCTGCGGCACTCCGACGTGGCGGCCCTCGCCGAACGGCTGCCGGCGATGAGCCAGGGTGAACGGACCAAGCTGCCCGGCGTTTCCGCCGGCCGGGTGGCGCAGCTTCCGGCCGGCGCCATCGTGGCCGACGCCATCCTCGACCTGCTGGACATCGATCAGCTCGAGCTGTGCCCGTGGGCCCTGCGCGAGGGCGTCATCCTGCGGCGCCTGGATATGCTCGCGCAGGGCCTGGGCGGGTTAACTCCAGCTGTGCGGCAGGTCTAAGTTGTCGCTGCCGGGCATGATGCGGATGCCCTCGGCCGGCTCCTCAGCGTCGATGACCGTGGAGCGTACCGGGGGGTGCTGCTTTTCCTGAGGCTGGGCCGACGAGGGCTGGGCCGGACGGGACTGGCTCGGCTGAGCCGGCCCTGGCTGAGCCGGCCCCGGCTGGGCCGGGCCGCCGGGCCGGGGCGGTGCCGCCGGCGGCGCGGTCGGGCGCGGTCCGCCCGGGCCCGTGGGTCGGCCTGACCCCGTAGACCCCGTAGACCCCGTAGGTCCGGTAGACCCCGCGACCCCCGTTGGCTCGGCGGCCGGGCGCGGTGCGCCGTTGGCCTCCGCCACGGCGATCGCCTTAGCGGTGACCTGGTCGACCTCGTCCTCGAGCGACATGCGGGCCGTCTCGGCGGCCACGAGGCCGGAGACACCGTCCAGGATGTCGGTGAGCCGCTTGATCGTTTCCGCGTGCCGGGTGGACAGCAGGTTCAGGCGGCGCTCGGCGCCATCGTGAATAGCAGTGGCCCGCGCCGTTGCCTCGTCGAGCGCCTTCTTAGCCTGTGCCTTGGCGCTGGCCAGCGCGCTCTCCGACTTCTTCCTCGCGTCGGTGGTGGTGCGCTCCGCCTCGGTCCGGGCCGCGTTGAGCGTCTTTTCCGCCTCGGCGCGCGCGGAGGTGATCGCTCGTTCAGCCTGTTCCTGGGCCGCGGTGAGCATGCGCTCGGCCTGCTCGCGCGCCTCGGCGCGGGACTTCTCCGCGTCCGCCTGGGCTTCGTTACGCTGCCTGGCTATCTCCTCGTGGGCCTTGGACTTCTGGGACCTGGCCTCGTCATCGGCCAGTTTGAGGATCTGGGCGATCCGCTCACTGACTTCCTCGTGCGCGGGCTTGGCGCCGAGCGCCTGCTGGCGCGCCGTGGCCAGGTCGCGTTTCAGTTCCTCGCCGTCATCGAGGGCACGGGCAAGTCGCTGCTCTAGTTCGCGGATCTGGCTGCGGCAGCGGGCGATGAACTCGTCCACCTGACGGCGGCTGTACCCGCGCATCTGCATTTCGAAGGCGTCTTCGTGAACCAGGTTCGGCAGGAGATCACTGTTGTCATTCATGGCTTCCCGAGATCATGTGTGTCTAAGTAGGCGGGAACGGTGTCCGGAGCTAGCGGCGCAACAAGACGCCGGGTCGCCTAGGTGATCCGGCGGGACCGCTACTTCTGTAGTATGCGGGCTCAAGGCGGGGCGGACGGGGCGAATACGTGCATGACTCTTGTCGTTGCCCACTGCGCGCGCAACCGGAACGCTCCAGTGTCCATTCTCCTACCCTCTCATGCCTGAATGGGCGATGTGACGGCTTATGAGATTTTTGCGTAGAGATGCGGATGTGACGCTTGTGACGCCTCTTACCGGATTGACGGCAACTGCGCCGCAGTTTGCCGGAATCGTTACCGCCTAGGTGGGTAAAACCGCACGTGAAGGTGGTAGCGGAATGACCCTGATGGGTCATGCGGAGGAGCAGTGTCGGCACGTAACCTAGGGCGCAAGCGAACGGAATCGCGATCAGCGCCGGAGGTGAGCACGATTCCCAGGCAGTTGGATCTTCGTGTCCACGACCGCGTCGCCCTTGACGAAATAGAGCTCTACGCCGAGGTGCTGAGCGCGGTAGCGGCATCGGACCGGCCGCTCACCGTCGCGGAACTCGACGAAGCGCTGGGTATCGACGGCAGCTAGCGCGCCTGCCG
>Ga0187807_1000433_pt1 | contig 13242 bp, 11 predicted proteins | sample NC_wetland_sal_i_4_FD_132432 | JGI IMG/M metagenome (GOLD analysis project Ga0187807, IMG submission 132432) | Wetland sediment microbial communities from Neuse River Estuary, North Carolina, USA - ASW_2 | ecosystem: Environmental > Aquatic > Freshwater > Wetlands > Sediment | place: USA: North...
ACCGACGGGCGGGATGAGGAGCACATCGCTCGCGGCGTGTATGACGCGTACACGAAGCTGAACCTGCGCTACTCCCAGCTCGCGCCCATCACGATGTGGGAGGAGCGCAATACCGGCACCAACCTGCCCGCCCAGATCGAGGTGTACGCGACCGGCGGCGAGGAGTACAAGTTCCTGTTCATGGCCAAGGGCGGGGGCTCGGCTAACAAGTCGTACCTGTACCAGGAGACCAAGGCTGTGCTCAGTCCGGCGCGGATGGCCACGTTCCTGGAGGAGAAAATCCGCTCCCTCGGCACCGCCGCTTGCCCGCCGTATCACCTAGCGATCGTGATCGGCGGCACCAGCGCCGAGTACGCGCTCAAAACTGCAAAATACGCCTCGGCCAAGTACCTCGACACGCTGCCCACCTCAGGCTCGATGGACGCGCACGGCTTCCGTGACCTCGAGCTGGAGCAGCAGGTGCTGGAGATCACCCGCCGGGCCGGCATCGGCGCCCAGTTCGGCGGCAAGTACTTCTGCCATGACGTGCGGGTAATCAGACTGCCGCGGCACGGCGCGTCCTGTCCCGTCGCGATCGCGGTGTCCTGCTCTGCCGACCGGCAAGCGACCGCGAAGATCAACAGGAACGGGGTGTTCCTCGAGCGACTCGAGACAGACCCCGCGCAGTACCTGCCGGACACGACCGACGATGAGCTGGCCGATGACGTCGTGCGCATCGACTTGTCCAGGCCGATGACGGAGATCAGGGCCGAGCTGTCCCGGTATCCGATCAAGACCAGGTTGTCCCTGTCCGGCCCGATGGTCGTCGCCCGCGACATCGCCCACGCCAAGATCAACGAGCTGCTTGACGCCGGCCAGCCGATGCCCTGGTACCTGCGCGACCACGCCGTGTACTACGCGGGCCCGGCCAAGACCCCGGCGGGGTACGCGTCCGGCTCGTTCGGGCCGACGACCGCCGGCCGGATGGACTCCTACGTGGATAAGTTCCAGGCCGCAGGCGGGTCGCTGGTCATGCTGGCGAAGGGGAACAGGTCGGCGGCTGTTACCGCCGCCTGCAAGCAGCACGGTGGCTTCTACCTGGGCTCAGTCGGCGGCGCGGCCGCCAGGCTGGCGCAAGACTGCATCACGAAGGTCGAGGTGCTGGAGTACCCCGAGCTCGGCATGGAGGCGGTCTGGCGGATCGAGGTGCGCGACTTCCCCGCGTTCATCGTCGTCGACGACAAGGGCAACGACTTCTTCGCGGATGTGACGGAGCCGAGGGCCCCGCTGCTGACGATTGGCGCCGGACCGAGCTAACCGGAGGGCTGCCATGGCCGGAATCCCGGCGGGCATGCGCGTCGAGCACGACTCAATGGGCGAGGTACTCGTGCCGGCCGGCGCGCTGTGGGGCGCGCAGACCCAGCGCGCGATCGAGAACTTCCAGGTGTCGGGCGAGCCGTTGTCCCGCGACATGATCGGCGCGCTGGCGTCGTTCAAGGGTGCGGCCGCCGTGGTGAACGGCAGGCTCGGCGTGCTGCCGGCCGACGTCGCCACCGCCATCCACGACGCGGCAGCGGTGGTGGCACGCGGCGAGTACGACGACCAGTTCCCGATCGACGTGTTCCAGACCGGCTCGGGCACCTCATCGAACATGAACTTCAACGAGGTCATCGCGACCCTGGCGACCCGTGCGCTCGGCCGCCCGGTGCACCCCAACGACCACGTGAATGCCTCCCAGTCGTCCAACGACGTGTTTCCGTCCGCGATCCACCTGGCCGCCGCCCGGCTGATCGCGGGATCGCTGCTGCCAGCGCTCGAGCACCTGGCCAGCGCGCTGGAGATTAAGGCGGCGGAGTTCGCCGACGTCGTCAAGAGCGGCCGGACACACCTCATGGATGCCGTGCCGGTCACGCTTGGCCAGGAATTCGGCGGCTACGCCGCCGCGGTGCGGCACGGTCTGCAGCGTGGTCGCGACGTGCTGCCCGACGTGGCTGAACTGCCGCTCGGCGGCACCGCGGTCGGCACCGGGCTGAACGCGCCCGCGGGCTTCGTCGCAGCCGTCATCGATCACCTCGCGTCCGACATGCGGCTGCCGCTGACCGAGGCGCGCAACCACTTCGAGGCGGCCGGCGCGAGGGACGGCCTGGTCGCCGCCAGCGGGGTAACCAGGACCATCGCCGTCAGCCTGTACAAGATCTGCAACGACCTGCGGCTGATGGGATCCGGGCCGCGGACCGGGCTGGCCGAGATCCGCATTCCGGACCTCCAGCCGGGCTCGTCCATCATGCCGGGCAAGGTCAACCCGGTCATCTGCGAGGCGGTCTGCCAGGTCTGCGCGCAGGTCATCGGCAACGACGCGACAGTCGCGTTCGGCGGCGCGGCGGGCAACTTCGAGCTCAACGTGATGATGCCAGTCATCGGCAGGGCACTGCTGTCATCGCTTCGCCTGCTCTCAGCGGCCGCCGTCGCGCTCGCCGACAAGTGCGTGTCCGGAATCACAGCCGACGTCGGCCGGCTCCGGCGTAACGCCGAGTCGTCCCCGGCCATCGTCACCGCGCTGAACCCGTTTATCGGCTACGAGGCCGCGGCCGCGGTCGCCCACGAGGCACTCGAGACCGGCGCGACCATCCGCGAAGTAGTGGTCTCGCGCGGCCACGTCGCCCGCGGCGAGATCACCCCCGACCAGCTCGACCGAGCCCTCGACGTCATGGCCATGACCCACCCCCACGACCGCCACCCTTAACGCCCCTCGTGCCGTACGCGGGCCCCTCCCGGACTGCCGACCGACGTTGCGCCCCTCGGTCGCGAGCGGTGTGGACGTCGGCGTCCGCGTGCAGACGGCGGCGCCCGCACCGTGCGATGCAGACGCCGCCGCGGGCCGAGCGGCCGCGCTCGTGCGGAGCTAAGGCCTAATACCACCCGGTGGCTTGTTCGTGCGCCCAGGCGGCACAGGGAGAGCCGTAGGTCGCCTGGATGTAGTTCAAACCCCAGCGGATCTGTGTCGCCGCGTCAGTCTGCCAGTCCGGGCCCGCGCTTGCCATTTTGCTGCCGGGCAACGCCTGCGGGATGCCGTAGGCCCCGGATCCAGGGTTGGACGCGTAGACGTTCCAGCCGCTCTCGTGTGCCCACAGCGGCTGGAGGCAGGTGAACTGGCTGGCCGACCACCCGTAGGAGGCGAGCATGGCGAGCGCGATCTGCTGCGCCGAGCCGGACGGGGTGGGTGCCGCGACCGGGGCTGCCGGGGTGCTGGGCACCGCGGCCGGCCCAGTCGGGCCCGGCTTCGCCGGCGGTGCCGGCAGCTGCTCGCTGAGCAGGACCTCCGTGCGAACCGGGCCTGGCCACAGCTGCTGGCGGATCATGAAGGCCTGCACCGCGTGCAACCAGCCGTACTGCGACGGCGTCAGTGCGACGCTTATGGTGCTCGTCTGGACTTTGTCAGTCGCCGTAGCCGCCACTGCCCTACTGACGTGCGTGATAGCCGCCGTTGGAGCGGTGGCTGCGGAAGCCGGCCAGAACGCGTAGACGCTGGCTGCCACGGCGGCTGCGAGCACCGTCGATCCCGCGACCGACGTGGTCAGCCGGGCGTGCTTGCGACTTCGGATCAGGCGATGCCTGGGAGCGGCGGTGCCGCTGGGTTCGGGCCGCTGAAGGCGGCGGTTGATGGATCTGCAGATGATGATTGGCGTGAACTGCCGGATCAAGATGTGCCTTTAGTCAAGCGCACCGTGCGCGCTCATGGCCACTCATAACGACTCCGCCTGCAATCTGGGCGGGGAGCGGCGTGCGGCGGGGACGCGAGGTCAGGGCGACAAGCCAGTAGGCAACCGCCACGCACGCTGAGTGCTGTCGGGCTTTTACATTGCCGTTCTTGAGTACGCTCAGCCGCCGAAACACGTAAAAATTGACTATGGCCTTGATCACACTCTGTTATTGGCAGTCAGCCGTTCGTTGACGGACGGTAGCGCTGTGTGCCCGGCACAGAGCAATCAGTACCAGCCATACGCTTGCTCATTTGCCCAGGCAGCGCACGGGGTGCCATAGCGCTCCTGGATGTAGCCGAGGCCCCACTTGATCTGCGTCGTCGGGTTCGTCTGCCAGTCAGGCCCGGCGCTCGCCATTTTGGATCCGGGCAGCGCCTGCGGGATGCCGTAAGCACCGCTCGCGTTCTCGGCGTTGTATCGCCAGCCGCTTTCCTGGTTCCAGAGGGCATCTAGGCAGCCCCACTGGTCGGTGCCGAAGCCGTACGCGGACAGCAGACTATAGGCGATCCCCTGTGCCGAAGCGGGGTCAGGCGGGGGGCCGGCCGACACGAACGGTGAGCCGCCTGTCGCAGGCGGAGGGTTGGCTATCTTCGGTGCACTCGTCACGCTGAACGACTGGGTCGCCGCGTCTTCCAGGATGACCTGCTGGCGCTCGTGTATCAGCGAGGCACCGGCCTTGCCAGCGGACAGCTGCGCAACCGCGGCGCCGAGCGGGTCAGTCCTCGCCAGCGGCCTGCCGGTGATGACAAGCAGCGCGGCAGCCACCACGGCCACGGTAGCCACGGACGCAGTAACCAGGAAGACACCCACTCGCCTGCGCTTCCGGCGCGGGGCTGGCAGCCGCCTCCGGTGCTGTGACAATCCGGTCCTTCCGTCGGCCAAGCACTACCGGGCAAAGCTCCCGGTGCGCGGACCGCTGCGAGATGAGGCAGCAAGTCAGGTGACGGCGGAGCCACTACTGCGTTTCCTGCAACCAAGGAACGACGCTGTTTCCCGGTTCCGAGCCGTCGCCGCACAACGTTGCCAGAACTGACGGCTCCGCCCAAGCGCTTCGCGCGAAAAAGCTGGCCGGTAAACCGGTAATGGGAGTTGCGCAGATCACAGTTTGGCAATACGTACCGTAATAATTACTCGGCGTAATAGCGCGCACCTGTGATCACAGCAGACAGCTGCCCGTGGCTGCGACACGCCGGCACGCCGGCGTGTCGCAGCCCCAACGGCCCGCTCGCCCCCAGTCCTGAGTCCCGCGGGCACAACATCCCAGATCTCTTGGGGCGATATGGCCCGACCCTGGCACTGCTGCCGGCGCGACCGCCTTTCGCGCATGCCCAGGCTGCGGCTAGCTTGTTCTCAGCCGCAGGCGCCACGCTTGGTCGCAGCTGACGGCATCGCAACGGTGGGACGTGATACATGAGCGCAAGGCACCGAGCCTGGACAGTTCGCGCAGGGGACGCCGAATCCATGCTCGCCGAGGCTCGCAAGGCCCTGTTCGTCATGGTCGGCTTTCTGGCGATTCTGTGGATTATCCAGCTGATCAACGCAGCCGATCACTATCAGCTAACGCTTAACTACGGAATCAGGCCGCGGGATGTCGGGAGCCTGCCCGATATCCTGGCCGCTCCGTTCCTGCACGTCAGCTGGACCCACATCGAAAGCAACTCGGGGCCGCTGTTCATCTTCGGCTTCCTCGCCGCCTACCGCGGCGTGGTCAGGTTCCTCGGGCTGACCGCCCTGGTGATCATCAGCAGCGGGCTGGCGGCCTGGTTCACCGGCAGCCCGGGCACCGTCGGCGTGGGCGCCAGCGGGGTCGTCTTCGGCTACCTCGGCTACATCCTGGTACGCGGTTTCTTCGACCGGCACGGTATCGACATCCTGCTCGGCGCCGTGATGGCGCTGTGCTTCGCCTACCAGTTCACCGTGCTGCTGCCGCACGCAGGCATTGGCTGGCAGGCCCATATCGGCGGTCTGGCTGGCGGCATTGTCGGCGGCTGGATATTCCGGGACCGTGCCGTCGGCACCGCCACGCGCACGGAGGTTAACCAGGCAACTGCCGGGGTGGTTACGAAGGCCGACCGGAAGGTGAACCAGACGGTGCCGCAGTCCGCAACCTCGGGCCTGTACTCGGGCCCACGCGGCGATTTGCCCAAGCAGCTGGACGATCTCGGCCTCTAGCTGCGGCAACGCCATGGCAGCCCGGCCGGAGATCGTAGACGCCCACCATCACGTCTGGGACCTGGCGGTCAGGCCGCAGCCGTGGCTCACGACCAGCGCGGAATTGGCTCCCCTGCGGCGAGCTTTTTCGATCGCCGAACTCGCGCCGCAGGCTGCTGCCGCCAACGTCACCGCCAGCGTGGTCGTGCAGACGGTCACCGAGCCGGGCGAGACGCCAGAGTTGCTGGCGCTATCCCTGACCGGGCCGCTGATCGCCGCGGTGGTGGGCTGGACCGACCTGGCGGCACCAGGCGTCGCCGACGCGCTCAGCGGATTGCGTGCCATGCCCGGCGGGCAGCGGCTGGCCGGCATCCGGCACCCGCTACTGACCGAGCCCGACCCGGACTGGCTCGGCCGGCCGGACGTCCGGCGCGGGCTGACCGCCGTCGGGGCGGCGGGCCTGACGTTCGACCTTGTGCTGCAGCCCAGTCAGCTGCCGGCCGCCGTCCGAGCCGCAGCCGCGCTGCCGGACCTGACCTTCGTGCTCGACCACCTCGGGAACGTCGATGTCGGACCTGTCACCGACAACGCCTGGGCCGCCAGCTTCGCCGACCTGGCCGCCCTCCCCAACACCGCGTGCAAGCTGTCAGGAATCCTGGGCGTCCCGGCCACCGGGCCGGATGATCCGCACAGCGTCAGCGGGGATCAGCCCGCGTCGGTCGCCCATCTGCGCCCGTATCTCGACCTCGCGCTCGAGTGCTTCGGCCCGGACCGGCTGATGTTCGGCTCGGACTGGCCCGTGTGCACGCTCGGCGCGAGCTATGCCGGGGTGGTAGCTGTCGCGGTAGCGCTCACCAGCACGCTCAGCGAGGCAGAGCAGGCAGCCATACTCGGCGGCACCGCGCGCGCCCTGTACCGGATCAGCACATAAGGTCGCTCACGTCCGCAGCTGGCGAGCCTTAGCGCGATTCAGCCCGCGATTGCACCAGAGACGGTAGCTCCCACCTGCGCGGCTGTCTCGCGCAGCCAGCGGTGACCCGCGTCATGGGTGTGGACGGGGTGCCACCACATCGCTTCGTGCACCGGCACCGCCTCGAACGGGCACTCCAGGACACGAATGCCGCTGTCTCGGCCGAGCCGCTCGGCCAGCAGCGCGTGCACCATGGCGATCCGGCGGGTGCCGACAACCATGGCGGGGAGCAGCTGGAAGTTGTCGACCGAGACCTGGACACGCGGCTCCACGCCCAGCATGCTCAGCTGCCGCGCCACTGTGGCGTCATGGACGCGCTGGTAGGCGGCCCAGGGCAACTGGGCCAGCTGCCCGAGCGTGAGCCGTTCCCCGATCTCGGGGTTGTCCTGCGCCACTACGCACACCCAGCGGTCGCGGTACAGCTCGACCGCCGGGAAGCCACTGATCACGCCGTGGGTCATGAGCAGACCGTCGACCGTGCTCAGCAGCCCTGCCGGGTCCTGCGTGATCTCGGCCGGCACTTGCCGGAAGGTAAGCCGGACTCGCGGGGCATGCTCGTGCACTGCCCGCGCAAAACTCGCGCCGAACACTGCGACCGCATAGTCAGAAGCGAGGATGGTGAACTCCCTCTCCTCCTGCGCGGGATCGAACTGCGCCTGGCTGGCGAAGACGCGCTCCAGCATGTCGCACGCCGTTCTGGCACGGTCGAGCAGGACCGTGCCGAGAGCCGTCAGCTCATAGCTGCCGCCATCCCGTGACAGCAGCTCGTCGCCGTAGTGGCGGCGCAGCCGGCCTAGTGCCGCACTCATAGCGGGCTGGCTGAGCCCGATCCGCTGCCCAGCGCGGGTGACGTTGCGCTCTTCGAGCAGGGCGCGCAGCGCTACCACGAGGTTCATGTCCAGTCTCGCGAGGTTCACGACTCATCCCATCCATGCCGTGGATCGACCTCATATGCGGAATCGATTTCTCAGATCATCGCGCGCGCTGCATAGTGGTCGCAAAACAAATCGGGAGGTAACGCCGTCGGTTCTCCGGTCAGCTCCATCGCCCTCACGTAGCGTTACGGAGGAACGCATGCCAGCCGTCAGTAACGTCCTCGTGGCCGGCGCCGGCCTGGCCGGCACCGCGATCGGAACCCACCTGGCCGCCGCGGGCGTCGCCGTCGACCTCATCGACATCCAGCCGACCGCCCCGACGCTGGGCTCTGGCATCACGCTGCAGGGCAACGCGCTGCGGGAGCTGCGCAATCTCGGCGTCTGGCCGGAGGTGCGCGACCATGGCTACAGCTTCGACAGCCTGGGCCTGCGCGCACCGGACGCGGCCGGCACCCTCCTCGTGGAACTGGCCGACACGCGCAGCGGCGGCCCCGATCTGCCGGCCACGGTGGGAATGCCCAGGCCGACGTTGGCCCGCATCCTGCTGGACCGGGCGGCGGAGGCCGGGGTCAGAGTGCGGCTCGGAACGTCGTACACACAGCTACGTCAGGACGCAACCGGCGTCGAGGTGGGGTTCGCCGACGGGTCGGCCGGCCGCTATGACCTCGTCGTGGCGGCCGATGGCATCCGGTCACCGACGCGCCGCTTGCTGGGCATCAGGCTTGAGCCACGCCCGACGGGGATGGGCATCTGGCGTGCCTTCGGGCGCCGGCCCGCCAGCGTCACTCGTACCGACCTGATCTATGGCGGTCCCGCGTACATCGCCGGGTTCTGCCCTACAGGTGATAACTCGCTGTACGCCTACATCGTCGAGGACGCCCAGGACCGAAGCACGCTGACCCCCGAGCAGCAGCTAGCGGCCATGCTCGGCGTCGCCGCCGACTACCACGGCCCGTGGGATGAGATCCGGCCGGGACTGACCGACCCCTCGCTCGTCAACTACACGTGGTTTGAGACGCACGTGCTCGCCGCGCCCTGGAACCGCGGGCGGGTCGTGCTCATCGGGGATGCCGCCCACTCATGCCCGCCGACTCTCGCGCAGGGCGGCGCACTGGCACTGGAGGACGCCGCGGTGCTCGCTGAACTGCTGCTTGACCGGCGAACGCTCGACGACGCCCTCTGGGACGCGTTCATCGCCCGGCGATTCGAACGCGCCCAGACAGTCGTCGACGCCTCCAACCAGCTCGGGCAGTGGCTGCTCGACCGCGAGCAAGGCGATGTTCCCGGCCTGGTTGCGCGCATCACGGCGCTGGTCAGCCAGCCCGCCTGAGCGCGGGCAACACCGATCGAGAGGACCCCGATGACCAGACGGCTCATCACCCATCTGCGGCACGTTGACCTGGCTGTACCCGACTACGCCAGGCAACTGGACTTCTTCACTGGCACCTGGGGGCTGACGACCGAGCACGATGACACCGGCCTGGCCTTTCTGGCCGCCGAGGGGTCACCGGAACGCTACGTTGTAAGGCTGCGCGCAGCGACAGACAAGCGCGTCGATCTCATCGCTTTCGGCGCCGCGACCGCGGCCGACGTCAACGCGCTCGCCGAACGCCTGGCGGCCAATGACGTCCGGCTGATCAACGAGCCAGGCATACTGGCGACGCCTGGCGGCGGGTACGGGTTTCGCTTCTTTGACAACGAAGGCCGAACCGTCGAGGTCAGCGCCGACGTCGCGGTCCGGCGGCACAGAAAGGTCGAGGAAGGCGAGTCCATCCCGGTCCGGCTGTCGCACGTCGTCATCAACTCCGCCGACCCCGCGACCACGCGGGCTTTCTACGAGCGCCACCTGGGCTTCGTGCTGTCGGACACGCTCATGCACCCGGCGATGGGCGAGGTGATGTGGTTCCTGCGGATCAACTCCTGGCACCATAGCGTCGCGGTCGCCGCGGGCCCCCATCCGTCGCTGCACCACGTGTCCTTCGAGATGCGCGGCATCGACGAGTACATGCGCGGCACCGGGCGGCTGCTGCGGGCCGGGGTCGAGAAGATCTGGGGTCCCGGACGGCACCTGGCAGGCAATAACACCTTCAGCTACTTCCTCGACCCGCACGGCAACACGATGGAGTACACGACCGAGCTCGAGCAGGTGGACGAGGACACCTGGCATCCTCACCTGTACGACTTCAGCCAGCCCGAGGTCGCCGACCAGTGGGGCACCGCCAACGCGATGAACGAGTTTGTCGCCCGGAAGTCCTTCAACGACCCGGACTTTGGCCTGTTTATCGCCCCGCCAGTCTGAGAGGCACCCCGCCGTGTTCGAGTACTTTCCCGGCAACTATGTGTGGAATCTCGCCGTGGTCGCGACCCTGAACAGCGGCGGCCTAATCGATGAGATAGACCGGGCCTGCCGGCCCCTTCGTGAAGCCGCAGCCCGCGGCGAGGACGCGGGCACGACCGAGTTCCTGCGCGTCTGGGGAGGCCTGGCTGATTCCCTGGCTGCCCAGGCCGAGGCCGCTGACAAAGCGGGCCGACCGCAGACGGCTGGACAGCTGTACGCTCGCGCCGCGAACTACCTCTGCCAGGCCGAGCGCATGCAAAGCGCGAGGGCCCCGGGCCGTGCCGACACTTACCGCCGGGTACTCGACCTCCAGCAGAAGGCGATCGCGCGCAAGGACCCGCGACTGACGCGCGTCGCGATCCCTTATGAGGGCACCACCCTCCCCGCGTACTTCAGCCAGGCGCCCGCCACCGACAACGGGCCGGCCCCGGTCGTGGTCATGTGGAACGGCCTGGACTCCACCAAGGAGCACATGTACTCCTCGGGGCACTGGGCGGAACTCGCAGCCCGCGGCATCTCTGCGCTGATGATCGACTGCCCCGGCTCCGGTGAGGCGCTCCGCCTGCAGGGCCTGACCGCCCGCGCGGACACCGAAGCGTGGGCGGCGGCGTGCGTCGACTACCTCCTCACCAGGGATGACGTGGATCCTGCGGCGATCGGGCTGGTGGGCTGGTCGCTCGGCGGGTATTACGCGCCCCGTGCCGCTGCGTTCGAGAAACGACTCGCGCTCGTCATCGCGTGGGGCGCCAACCACGACTGGGGCGCGGTCCAGCGCCGCCGGCTCCAGCACGAAGGGGAACGTCCAGTACCGCATTACTGGGAACACGTCCTGTGGGTCTGGGGGCAGGAGACCATCGAGGAATTCTTGGAGCTCGCCGACCAGATCAACCTCGATGGCATCGTCGAGCAGATCACCGTGCCGTTCCTCATCGCGCACGGGGCGGGCGACCGGCAGATCCCGCTCGAATATGCCCTCCGGTCCTACGCGCAGGCGGTCGCGAGCCCAAAGCGCGAACTGCGCGTCTTCACCGCCGAGGAAGGAGGATCCGAGCACATCGGCCTGGACCACCTGCCCCACGTCAGCACCTTCATCGCCGACTGGGCAGCGACTACGTTCGCTGAGCTTGCGGCGGCCAGGCGCTGACCGTCGCAAGAAGAATGCTGGCTCGACCTTTGAGCGCTCGCCGGTTGCCCGCTCGGGTGGTCGATGACTCGAATCACGGTCACAACGTGTGGCATCCTGCTGCAAAACTTGCGGCGAGGGCCACTCAGGACGAGGAGATCAGTGTCTGGAATTTACAGTCCGACGGTACGGCGTCGGCGACTCGCCCTAGAGCTCCGACGATTGCGCGAGGCCGCGAACCTGACCTGCGACGATGTCGCAGCGCGGCTGGAATGCTCAGCTTCCAAGATCAGCCGGATCGAGAACGGGCGCGTGGCGGTATCGCCGCGCGACGTGCGCGACATGCTTGCGATCTACGGCGTCCCGGATGACAAGCACGACGGCCTGGTCGAGCTCGCCCGCGAGTCCCGGCGGAAGGGCTGGTGGCACGGCTACGGCACCAACGTGCAGCCGCACCTGGGGACCTACCTGGGCCTTGAGAGCGCCGCCTCGGAACTGAGGATCTATAAGGTCAACCGCATTCCGGGCCTGCTGCAGACCGAGGACTACACGCGGGCGCTCCTAACTACTGGCAAGGTGCGGAACCCGCCTCCGGACGAGCAGCAGCAGTTCGCGCTGCTCGTCGAGCGCCGACGGCAAGCCAGCGCCAACCCGCCGACGGTGTGGGTCGTGCTTGACGAGGCCGCGCTGCGGCGCCAGGTCGGCGGGCCAGAAGTAATGCGAGTGCAAATCGAGCACCTGATCGACCTCAGCGCCGCACCGGACATCTTCCTCCAGGTGATCCCGTTCAGCGACGGGGCGCACGCGGCCATGGACCTGCCTTTCGTCATCATGGCGTTCCCCGATCGAGCCGACCCTAATGTCGTTTGCATCGGCTACGCGACCGGCATGCTGTGGATCGAGGACATGGCGGAAGTCGACAGATACGAGCAGCTATTCGATCATCTGCAGGCTGCCGCGCTATCGCCCGACGACTCGGTAGCGCTCATGGGCTTTGTGCTGAAGGAGTCATAGAGCTACTCATGCTCACGCCGACTCGCTGCGCGTTCCCTCACTTCAGGAGCTGGCGGGCCATCACCATGCGCTGGATCTGGTTGGTGCCTTCGTATATCTGGGTGATCGTCGACTATAGGGCAGTCTCCGCAGGTAGACGGCGTACAGCGGTAGCCGGGGTCAGCACGGATTCAGCACCGGTTTGTCTGGTCTACGGCAGCGCCGGCCCCACTCTCCTCGATCAATCTGGCGTCTTCCCGGCTGAGTCCCGATCAGCGGCAGGCCATCGGCCGGCTGATACGCCTAAGCGAAACTGTGGGGTCATCGTGATCTCCGACCGCAAGCTCGCCGCCGCGACCGCGTTGCGGCAAGCGACTAGGCCGCCGAGCTGACAGGGATCTGGCAGCGCAGACCCCCGCTAAGCCTCTCCGCAAATTGCGGACGCCAGCTCAGCGTGTCAGCTGCAGCTCGCGTTCAGGTTGCATCTTCTGGGAGTGCGCAGGCTCCTCGGCGGCCGCCGGCACCTTGGCGGCTGCCGACGCTTGCTGCTCGCGAGGCGCCCTGTCGGGCCGCTTCAGCACTAGCCAGAGCGGGATGCCGACAGTGGCAAGGAAAAAAACCGCCATCAGCGGGACGTTGAGCCAGAACCAGCTGGCCATTTCGTTCTCCTTTCTGCTATGCCGCGACTGGCAGTATTTCTGCTCAGGAAGCCGCGGCCGAGTTCGCTTACGACGGTAGGGAGGAATCGCGGCAGAGAAATCAGGGCAGGGTGCGGAGATTTCGCGAGCGCGGTAGGCAGCTGCGACAGCCCTGTACGTGGAACTACTGAGGTCGCGACCGCTGTAACAGCTGGAGCGACTGTGTGCGCTACCGGATCCAGCAGAGCCTCGGCTCGCTGGCTGCTGTGGTGAGACGTGACTGTGGCTGCCGACGGCAGCGGGATCGTGCGCCAGACCGAATGGCGCAAGGTGCGCGATTTCGCGCGTGATCAGTATCCGGTCCAGGCACTCGCGGCGGGCCGAGCCCCGCGTGCTGTCAACGGCCAGGTCGCG
>Ga0187807_1000434_pt1 | contig 13238 bp, 9 predicted proteins | sample NC_wetland_sal_i_4_FD_132432 | JGI IMG/M metagenome (GOLD analysis project Ga0187807, IMG submission 132432) | Wetland sediment microbial communities from Neuse River Estuary, North Carolina, USA - ASW_2 | ecosystem: Environmental > Aquatic > Freshwater > Wetlands > Sediment | place: USA: North...
CGGCGAGCCGGTCGCCGTGGTCGTCACCGAGGAGCCCTACCAGGGCGAGGACGCCATCGAGCTCGTCGACGTGGACTACGACCCGCTGCCCGCGGTGGTGAGCCTGGACGACGCCCTGGCCGGCGCGAACGGCCTGCTGTTCCCCGAGGCCGGGACGAACGTCGTGTGCAAGTTCGGTGACGAGAGCGCGCTGGCCGCCGACCTGTTCGAGGGCTGCGAGGTGGTCGTCAGCGAGACGATCCGCAACCAGCGTGTCGCGCCCGCGCCGATGGAGACCCGGGGCGCGGCGGCGGTGTGGGGCGAGGATGGCCGCCTCACCGCATGGATCCCCAACCAGGGCGCGCAGGGCACCAAGATGGCGATCGCCGGCCTGCTCGGACTGTCGCCGGACGAGGTGCGGATCATCACCCCCGACGTGGGCGGCGCGTTCGGCGCGAAGTTCGGCGCCGACCCCGAGCACGCGGTCACCTGCTGGCTCGCCAGGCAGCTCGGCCGCCCGGTGCGGTGGTCGGAGACCCGTAACGAGAACCTGCTCGCGATGACTCACGGCCGGGCGCAGCGGCAGAAAATCACCATAGGCGGCAGCAAGGACGGCACCGTCCTTGCCTACCGGATCGAGATCTTGCAGGACTGTGGCGCCTACCCGAAGATCGGCGCGTTCTTGCCGCAGCTGACGATCTTGATGGCGCCGGGGCCGTACGCGATCCCGCGTGCCGAAGCCGTCGCGACGTCGGTCGTCACCACGACCACGCCGGTCGGTGCGTACCGCGGGGCGGGCCGGCCAGAGGCGACCGCGGCCATCGACCGGGCCATCGACCTGTTCGCGGCCGAGGCGGGTATCGACCCGGCCGAGGTACGCCGCAAGAACCTGCTGCCGAAGTTCACCGAGCCGCACACGACCGCGTTCGGCGCGGTGTACGACTCCGGCGACTACGTGACCGCGCTGGAGAAGGCGCTTGCCGCCGCGGACTACGACGAGCTGCGCGCGCAGCAGGCAAAGCGGCGCGAGACCGGCGACACGCTGCAGCTCGGCATCGGCCTGTCCAGCTACGTGGAAATCACCGGGGCCGGCGGCGAGGCAGGCGGGCCAAGCGAGAACAGCACAGTGGAGGTCCACGCCGATGGCACAGCCACGATCCTCACCGGGACGTCCCCGCACGGCCAGGGTCACTCCACCGTGTGGGCGATGCTGGCCAGCGAGGAGCTGGGCATCCCGGTCGAGAAGATTACGGTCAAGTGGGGCGACACCGACCTGATCCCCAGGGGCGGCGGCACCGGCGGCTCGCGCAGCCTGCAGCTCGGCGGCGCGGCGGTCCGCCAGGCGTCCCGCGAGCTGCTCGACGTCGCCAGGGAGCGTGCCGCCGCCGAGCTGGAAGCCAGCGCCGCCGACCTGGTGTTCGACGCCGGCGCCAGCGCCTTCACCGTGAAGGGCGACCCTGACGTCACGGTGCCGCTCGCGAAGCTGGCCGAGTCCGAGCGGCTGTTCGTGTACAGCGTGTTCACCCAGCCCGGAGCGACGTTCCCGTTCGGCACCCACGTGGCGGTCGTCGAGGTCGACACCGAGACGGGCAAGGTGTTCCTGCGCCGGATGGTCACGGTCGACGACGCGGGCACCGTGATGAACCCGCTGATCGCCGAGGGCCAGCGGCACGGCGGCATCGCCCAGGGCGCGGCGCAGGCGTTCCTCGAGGAGGTCGTCTACGACGTAGACGGGAACCCGCTGACCGCGACGCTCGCGGACTACCCGTTCCTGTCGGCGACTGAGGTGCCCAGCTTCGAGCTCGCGGAGATGGAAACACCGACCAGCTATAACCCGCTCGGCGCCAAGGGCATCGGCGAGGCCGGCACGATCGGCGCCACCCCCGCGGTGCAGAACGCCGTGATCGACGCGGTCTCCCACCTCGGCGTGCGGCACATCGACATGCCGACGTCCCCGCAGCGGGTTTGGCGGGCGATCAACGGTTCGAAGGAGGCCTGAATGGAGCTCAAGCTCACCGTCAACGGGGTCTCGCGCAGCGACGAGGTCGAGCCGCGGCTGCTGCTCGTGCACTACCTGCGGGAGACCTGCGGCCTCCGCGCCGCGAACGTCGGCTGCGACACGACATCATGCGGCGCGTGCACCGTCTTGCTCAACGGCGAGTCCGTCAAGTCGTGCACCGTGCTCGCCGCCCAGGCGAACGGCCAGTCCGTGGTGACGGCCGAGGGGATCGTCGCCGAGGACGGATCGCTGCACCCCGTGCAGCGGGCGTTCCGCGAGCAGCACGGCCTGCAGTGCGGATTCTGTACCCCGGGCATGGTGATGGCGGCGGCCAGCCTGCTCGCGGAGAACCCGCACCCGACCGAGCAGGAGGTCAGGGAAGGCCTGGAGGGTAACTTCTGCCGCTGCACCGGATACCACAACATCGTTCGCGCGGTGCTGGCCGCCGCCGACGCGCTTTCGTCAGGCTCCGCTGCCGCTGACACCGAGGTGAGCGCATGATCCCGGCGTCGTTCGAGTACGAGGTCGCCGACTCGGCGGCGCACGCGCTTTCGTTGCTCGCCGAGTACGGCGAGGATGCCAAGCTGCTGGCCGGCGGGCACTCGCTGCTGCCGATGATGAAGGTCAGGCTGGCCCAGCCGGCGGTGCTGATCGACATCGCCAGGGTCGGCGACCTGTCGGGCGTCCGTGCCGACGGCGACGAGCTTGTCGTCGGCGCGACCACCAGGCACGCCGAACTCGCCACCTCCCCGCTCGTCCGGGCCGAGGTGCCGATCCTGGCATACGCCGCGGCGCAGGTCGGTGACCCGCAGATCCGGCACCGCGGCACGATCGGCGGCTCCCTCGCGCACGCCGACCCGTCGGCCGACCTGCCGATGACGCTGCTCGCGCTCGGCGGGTCGGTCGAGATCACCGGGCCGTCCGGCACCCGCGTGGTCGGCGCCGACGATTTCTTTGTTGGGCCGTTCGAGTCGGTGCTCGCGCCAGACGAGCTGCTGTCGGCGGTCCGGGTGCCGCGCGGCGGCGCCGTCCCGTGGGGATACCAGAAGTTCGTCCGGCGCGCTAACGACTGGGCGATCGTCGGGGTCGCGGCCTACGACGGGCGGGTGGCGCTGGCCAGCATGGGCGGCACCCCGCTGCGCGCGCACGCGACCGAGGAAGCCCTGCGCTCGGGCGCCTCCATCGCCGAAGCCGCCGCCCGGGCCGCTGAAGGCACCTCCCCTGGATACGACTTCCACGCCGATACCGACTACCGCGAGCACCTGGCCCGCGTCCTTACGCGGCGCGCTCTGGAGGGCAAGACCGGCTGAGCCTAGACCCTCCGCTGCGGCGGCTCCTGGTATTCGTCTGTGCCATCGTCGCAGTCGACACGATCTTCTTTTCTGCTCTGACCCCGCTGCTGCCGCACTATGTGACCGTGGCCGGGCTGTCCAAGTCGGGTGCGGGCATCCTCGTCGCCGCCTACCCGGCGGGCACGCTCGTCGGTTCGCTGCCGGGCGGGGTGCTCGTCGCCCGGCTCGGCGAACGGACAGTCGCCCTGCTTGGCCTGGCGCTGATGAGCGCGGCCACGCTGGTCTTCGGCTGGGTGACGGCAGCGGCGGTGCTCGACGCGGCCCGCTTTGTGCAGGGCATCGGCGGCGCGTGCACCTGGGCGGCGGGACTCGCCTGGCTGGCTACGGCGGCCCCGGCGGAGCGGCGCGGCGAGCTTCTCGGCGCGGCGTTCGGTGCGGCGGTTTTCGGCGCGCTGTTCGGCCCGGTCGTCGGCGCGGTCGCGAACGCGGTGGGCACCGGGCCCGCGTTCTCCGCCGCCTCCGTCGGCGGCGCGGTCCTGATGGCGGCCGCGTTCGCGGTCCCGTCGGCGGCACGCTCCGCTCCGCAAGGGCTGCGAGCCGCGCTGCCCGCGCTTCGCGACCCGCAGCTAGCCATGGGCTTGTGGCTGACGGCGCTGGCGGGCATCGCCTTCGGTGTGGTGGACGTCCTCGCGCCACTGCGGCTCGCCCGGCTGGGCGCCTCGGGAACGGTGATCGCGGCTACATTCCTGTGCTCGGCGCTGATCGAGTCGGCGCTATCGCCGGTCGCGGGCCGCCTGTCTGATCGGCTCGGCGCGTCGCGGCCGGTCCTCGCGGCCCTGGCCGTGGGCGCGGCGGTGAGCGTCCTGATTCCGATGGTAGCGACGCTTCCGCTGCTGATCGGCGTCCTGGTCGCCGGCACGCCGTTCTACGGCTCGATCTTCGCTCCCGCCTCGGCGATGGTCAGCGCGGGCTCGCAGCATGCGGGGCTCAACCAGGGGATAGGTTTCGCGCTGAACAACCTCTTCTGGGCCGTCGGGCAGGCGGTTGCCGCCGCCGGCGGCGGTGCGCTGGCACAGGCCACCTCGGACCTTGTCCCGTACGCTCTGCTGGCGATCGCGTGCCTAGGATCGCTGGCTCCGCTGTCCAGGATGGGTCGTGACCCCGCCCGTTCTGGCCTGCCGTTACAGGTCAGAACGGGCGGCGTCGCCGGTTATAACCTGCGGCTTTGCATCCACGACTGGGCCGCCGGCACCATGACAGGGGCCGCGGCCGCCAGCGCCGCGATCAGCCCGAGGAAGGCGGCCCAGGCCCACCCCACACCGAGGTTCCCGTAGGGGATGTCGGCGAACGCTATCAGGATGAGGAGCAACTGCAGGCCCGTGCCGATGAGCAGCAGCGGCGCGTGCGCGATGGGGAGGCGAGGCGCGGAGGCCGAACCGGCGCGCAGGGCGAGGTAGCCGATCAGCACCAGCGCCACCACGAACTCCAGCCACAGCCAGCCGTGCCCCGAGGTCCCGCTCGCGGTGGCGCCGGCGAAGGAGTACCACGGCAGCCAGATCGAGATCAACGCGACCAGCGACGCGACGGCGACGATCCGGTCGACCCGCGTCAGCCGGTTCATGTCGAACTGGAATGGGGTGCCCACCGTGCCTGGCTGGTACTGGCCGCTGGCCGGCGGGTACCCGGCGGGCGGCTGCTGGCCCGCGGGCGGGTACTGGCCCGCGGGCGGGTACTGGCTCGCCGGCGGGTACTGGCCAGCCGGCGCCGCGGTCGCCGACGGCCCGTATTCGCTGGGCGCGCCGTAACCGACCGGCGTGCCCTGCCCCGGCGGCGGCATGTAACCGGACGAAGCGGGAGCCCCGGCGGGGAGCGAGGCTCCGCAATTCGCGCAGAACGCAGAATCCGTCTGGTTCGGCGTCTGACACTGAGGACAGTTCATTTTTGCCTCCTGAAACTGCCTGGGGGGTATCTTCGCTGATCTCCACGCCCTATACCCGGTTAACGTTAGCGTGGCCGAATGTGCTCGAAATGTCTTCCATGTTGAGGGCTGACGGCTTTCTGAGAACCACGATGAGGACGGGGAGCAAGCAGACGACGGTGCCGGAGAGAAGCAGTGGTGCAGGGCCTTCGGCACGACCGGCGGCTGCTCGTTAACTGCGGCTCTGCATGTACGACTGAGCCGCGGGCACCGCGAGCGGGCCGGCCGCCACCAGTGCCGCGAGCAGACCGATGAAGGCGGCCCAGTCCCAGCCCATCCCTTGGTCCCCGTAGGGAATGAGGGCGAACGCGAGCACGATGAGCAGCAACTGCACAAGTGTGCCGATGAGCAGCAGCGGCGCGTGCGCGATGGGCAGGCGAGGCGGAGATGCCGAACCGGCGCGCAGCGCGAGGTAGCCGATCAGGAACAGCGCCACCACGAACTCCAGCCACAGCCAGCCGTGCCCCCAGGTGCCGCTGAAGCTGACGGTTAGCCCGTCGCCGGAGGCGGAGTACCACGGCAGCCAGATCGAGATCATCGCGATCAGCGACGCGACGGCGACGATCTGGTCGACACGGGTCAGCCGCTTCAGGTCGAATTGGATGGGCGCGCCCGTCCCGCGCGGCCGCGGCTGCGGCTGGTACTGCCCGCTTGCCGGCGGGTACCCGGCGGCCGGCTGCTGACCTGCGGGCGGGTACTGGCCCGCCGGGGTTCCCGACGGCCCGTATTCGGTGGGCGCGCCGTAACCGGCTGGGGCGCCGTAACCGACCGGCGTGCCCTGCCCTGGCGGCGGCATGTAGCCGGACGAGGAGGGGGCTTGTGCCGCCGCGAGCGGTGTTCCGCAATTCGCGCAGAACGCCGAGTCCTGCTGGTTGGGCGTCTGGCACTGAGGACAGTTCATCTAGAGCCTCCCGAAGCTCCTGGGGAGTCGTGTCAGCGGCGGTTGTTGGCCAACATCGATTGGACAGCCGGCACTGCCACGGGAGCGGCCGCCACGATGGCGGCGATTAGGCCGAGGTACGCGCCTATGCCCCAGCTAACACTGGCGGTCCCGGTCACGCCGAAGTCATTCTGGAGTTCCGCGGCGCTGGGGGCCGTCACCTTGAGGAAGAACCCGATGAGCACCAAGAGGAGTTGCAGGCCTGTGGCGACGAGCAGCAGCGGCGCGTGGGCCACGGGCAGCTTCACAGGTGGTTCGGCCCAGCCGGCGCGCATAATCAGGTACGCGATGATCACCAGCCCCAGGACGAAGACCAGCCACAGCCAGCCGTGCTCCGATGTCCCGCTCTCACCTTGCGACCGGGTCACACTTGTGCCCGCCACGGACGCCGTGACGGAACCGGTAACCCAGGTGAGGAAGAGCGAGATCATAGTGACCAAGGTGGCAATGCCGATTATCTGGTCAGTGCGGGTCAGCCGCTTGAGGTCGAAATTGAATGCGCCGGCCGAACCGGTCCTCCTGGGCTGGTGCTGCCCGCCGGGCTGCGGATACCCGGCGCCCGGCTGACTCGCGGGCGGATACTCGGCCGGTGGCGCGGACCGTCCGTATCCGCCTGGCGCGCCGTAGCCGACCGCGTCGGAACCGCCAGGCGCCCCGAAACCGAGTGGCGTGCCCTGCCCCGGCGGCGGGTAGCCGCCGGATGAAGCGGGGGCTTGGGCTGGCAACTGCGCTCCGCAATTCGCGCAGAACGCGGAATCTGGCTGATTCGGGGTCTGGCACTGAGGACAGTTCATCCGCTGAACCTCTCCTGAAACTGTCTCGGGAAGTATTCTTCGTGATCTCCGCCGTTACCCCGCGTCATCCCGCGGCGCCCCCGGCCGTGTAATACATCACATTGTCGTATTGATCGGTCGCGGCACAAGTGTCCTGCTTTACACAGCTGATCGTGTCAAACGAGTTGTTGCCGTCGATCTTGGTTTCGGCCGACCATGAGCCGTTCTCGTAGACGATGGCGCCACCGCTGTTGTCGACGGCGACGCAGTAGCCGTCGACTGGGCAGGACACGCTCGACGCGGTCACGGGCAGGGTCTGCGTCGACCAATCCCCGCTGGTCATTATCGCCGCGTTCCCTGAATTATCGACCGCGGCGCAGAACGCGTCGCTCGAGCACGAGATCTCGGTTATCTGGTTGCCGTTGTCGACGCTGTCGCCAGGCGCCCAGGCACTGCCGTCGTACGTGTAAACATTTCCCGACTGGTCCGCGACCGCGCAGAAGTTAGTGCTCGGGCATGACACGGCGGCGAGGACGTCCTGGTTCGGGTCGATGGTGACGTGCGACCAGTTCGTTGCCGAGCCGGTGAAGGTGAAGCCCTCACCCTCGTTATCCACCGCCACGCAGAACGTCGGGTTCGCGCAGGACACGGCGTTGAGCTGGTTTCCCGGATCGATGTTGACGGGGGCCGTCCAGCTGCCGTTGCTGAACACGAGCGCCTCGCCCGAGCCGTCGACCGCCGCGCAGAATGTCGCCGAAGCGCAGGAGATCGACGTAAGGTTCGCCCCGCTATCGGTATCCACGATCTGCCACGAGTTCATCGACGCCGAGTGGAGCACGTCGCCGTCGCTGTCAACCGCGAAGCAGTTGACAGCGCTGACGCAGGACACGGAAGTGATGTTCGCGTTGTCGTTGGAGTACGCCTGCTGGTCGATTGGCTTGGGATACGTCCAGCCACCCGGCCCGACAGGCGCGGCGGCGCTCACGCCGGGGCTGGCCGCCTGCGCCGGCGTTGCCGAGGCACTCGGTGTGAGCGAGGCACTCGGCGTAGGGGAGACGGCGAGTGACGCCGGGGGTGTCGGATGCGATCGCACCGTGGGCTTGTTCTGCGGAGCCGCAGCGGGCTTGGGGTGGTGCAGCAGCACCAGTGCGGCCGCGGCACCTCCGCCGGCGACCACGACGACCGCGGCCGCCACGCCGATCCACATCATCCGGCGCCCGCGCCCGCGCCCGCCCCGGCGCCCGCGTCGCCCCTGAGCGGGCGGTTGCGCGCCGTTGGCGGCGGTCTCGGTCAACGGCAGCTGCCTGGTCGCATTCCACGACGACTCGGCTTCCGGCATGGCGGGGGCGTCCCACGGAGGCGCGGGATCGATCCTGGCCGTGGCCTCCCACGGGGACGCCGCCTGCGGCCGCGCTGCCATATCCCAGGGGGACGGGGCATCCCAGGCAGACGTGGCTTCCGGCCTTGGCGTAACGTCCCACGGCGCGCTCGCATCCGGGCCGGCCTGAAGATCCCACGGCGAGCTGGCACCCTGGCCGGCCGTGACGCCCCATGAGGCCGGCGCATCAGCCTGCGGCGGGCCGGCGGCGGGCGCGGCCGGTGCCGTCAGCCAGCCAGGCGAACCGGCCGGCGGGCTCTGCGACAGGACCGGATCGGCCGGTGCGGCCGCCAGCAGCGGCGTCCCGGTTCCCTGTGCGGCGGTCGCGGCGACCGGGTCACCGAAGGGCGTCCCGCAGAACCGGCAGAATCTCGTGCCCACGTCGTTGACGTGTCCCTGCGGGCAGCGTTGCTGCACTTCAATACCGCACACGCCGCAGAACGCGGCTCCAGCGGGCAAGCGATGGCCGTTGACACAGTTCGGCACCGTGCAGCCCTCCCCCAAACCCATGCAATGCCGTTCGGCTGATGCTAGAGCAACAGGGGCTACCGTTTGGCCGATTGTTACCGAATTTGTGCCACAGGACGTTAACTATTTTCTTACCGGTGTCCCGCACTTGGCGCAAAAGGCATCTGTCGCAGCGAGCGGGGCGGCGCAATTGGCACAGGCGAGACGCGCCCTGCCCGGTGCGGAGTCAGGCTGCACCAGCTTGATGGGTGAGCCGCACTTGGTACAGAACTTGTCACTCGGCAGGGCGTCCTTGCCGCAGGAGGAACAGGTCCAGCCGGTGCGCAGGAAACGGGCGAGGCGCGAGCCGACACCCTCGCCGGCGAGCGCTGGCGCCGGGGGCACCGGAATGGGTGCCGCCGGCGGCGCGGCAGCGGCGGGCATCGACATCGGGACGCCCGGGGCAGCAGGCGGCGGGGGCGGGAACGTCTGGGCTGGCGTCGCGGCCTGCTGGGCCGGAGGCGGCCATGCGGCCTGCTGGGCCGCAGGCCAGGCCGGCTGTGCCGGGGCGGCGGCCTGCTTGGTCGCGGCAGCGCGGGCGACGTCATAGCGCTGTCTGCTCTCCGGGCTGGAAAGCAGGTCGCGCTTAATGGAGCGGACGGTCTCACGAAGCTGTTGCGATCGCTCAGGGGCGGTGACGGCCAGCGCCGCCGCCTGCCGGCTCAGCCGCTCGACAGCCTGCTCGATCTGCTCCGTCGTCGCCTCCGGCGACAGCCGGAGGTACGCGTACCAGTCTTCCTGCTGCTGCATGACTATATGGAATCGCATTTCCCGCGTGACGCGCTATTGGACCGGCAGCGTCCTCGCCAACCGGTCCGCGGCGTCGTCACCGCTGTCGGCCAGGTACGCGTGCACAATCGTGGTATCCGCTTTGGCACCGGTCGTCAGGTCCGACGCCGATACCTGCAAGATACCGTCCCTGTTCAGGCTCATCGTCACGCTCACGGGCTGATGGGCCGGGCGGCCCGGCGGCAGTTGCCCGACGACGACCACGCCCACCCGGCGGCAGAGGTCGGGATCCGGCGACTCTCCCTCGAGGACCGGAACCACGATCCGGGTCTCGCCTGCCCGCATCGTGTAAAACGTGCGCTCGGCGGAGAACGGCAGCGCGGTGTTCCGCGGCAGCAGCGTGGTCATCACCGGACGCTGGCCGGCCTGCGTGGTCTCGAAGGCGCTGATGCCGAGGCTGTGCGCGGCGACATCGGTCACTGAGATCTCGTTCAGGTACTCCTTGGCGTCCGCCTGCATCACCAGCGCGCCGCCCTCCTCTAGCTGGCGCTGCGCGGCGAACAGCGCGGCCCCGAGCGCCACCGCCTCGTCGGGGCGGACCGAGGTGTCCGGCTCCACGCCGAATACTTCCCTGATCCGCGCGCGCACGGCAGGAATCCGGGTGGACCCGCCCACCGGCAGCACCAGGGAAATGTCGCCAGGGGTGACCCCGGCGGCCGCGACGACGTCGACCATCTTCTCGGTCATCTCATCGAGCAGGATGCCGCTGCGCCCGACGAATTCGGCCCTGGTCACGTCGACTCGCAACGTCAGCCCGGCCGCCTGCAGCGCCACACTGGTGCGGTCGCGCGCGGTGAGATCGTGCTTGGCGCGCGCCGCCCGCAGCAGCCAGTCCTGGGACGCACGCATGCACTCCTCGATCGACATCGCGTCCGGGTCGTTGATGTCCAGGCCATGCGCCGCCTCGAACCGTTCCGCGAAGTAGTCGAAGAGCACCTTGTCGAAGTTCGCGCCGCCGAGATACGCGTCGCCGCCCGTGGCCCGGACGGTCAGGTCGGCACCTGCGTACTCCATCACCGTCACGTCGAACGTTCCGCCGCCGAGGTCGATCACCACGCCCGTCGCACCGGTCGGCCGCCGTTCGTAGCCGTATGCGAGCGCGGCGGCGGTCGGCTCGGATAGCAGGCCGAGCACATCGAGCCCGGCCAGTTCCCCGGCACGCATTGTCGCCGCTCGCATCGGGTCGCTGAAATACGCCGGCACAGTGATCGTGGCCTGCGTGATCGGCCCGGCGAGCAGCTGCGCGTCCTGCACGAGCTTGCGCAGGATCAGCGCGGAGACGTGCTCGGGCCGGTAGGAGACACCGTTGTAGTCGAACGTCCAGCCCGAGCCGATGTGCCGCTTGACGAGCTGGACGACTGAGTCCGGCTCGGTCGCCAGCGACTCTCGCGCGACGGCGCCGACAATGGCGTGGCCAGGGTCGAAGAGCACGATGGACGGCGTGGTGGGCGAGCCCTCGGCGTTCGGCAGTACCACCGGCAGGCCGGCGCCGTTGACCTGGGCCACCACGGACATCGTGGTGCCCAGATCGATCCCGAACGCGGTCTTCTCAGCCACTGCCCACGCTCCAGCTCCGTCCCTGCCGGTGCAGCCGCCACACGGTGGCGGCGAGGCACGCGGCGGTCAGGACGAGCAGCATGACCCAGTTGCCGACCAGCCCGATCGCGGTATGCGGGTACAGGCCGGAAGTCTCGCGCAGCAGCTGTGGGTTCAGCCCGGCGATGCCGCCGAGTCCCGACACTGCCCATCTGGCCGGCATGATGAACGAGATGAACGTCACGCCGCCGAGCGGGAACAGCACTCCGCAGAGCACGAGCTGGGTGATCAGCAGGTACGGCACCAGGCTCATCGCACGGTCGGCGCTTTCCGACGCCGCCGAGACGAGCAGCCCGAGCGCCATCCCGGCCAGCGCGCCGAGCCAGACCGTGATGAAGATCGTGACGAACGGATGGCCGAACGGCCCGCCACTGGTCACTCCCGGCGGCGCGGAACCGGGCAGTCCTGACGGTACCTGCGGCCCGCCACCGGGCAGTCCTAGGGTCTTCCAGACCACGAGGGTAAGCGTCAGTGCCTGAATCGCCCCCATCGCGCCGAGCACCGCGACCTTCGAGGCCAGGTACGCCGGCATGCTGCCGCCTGCCAGGAATTCCCTGCGCCATATCGTCTTCTCCTTGACGAGCTCGCGAACCGCGGCGATCATGCCGAACCACACGGCCGCGCACCCGAAGACGAACATCGGCGCGAAGGTCCCGGACCACTGGAAGGGTTTCGGTACCGCGAGCCAGGTCAGCAGCGCGACGGCGATGCCCTGCAGCAGGCTGAACGCCAGCGCAGGCCGGTCGCGCCCGAGCAGCCGCACGTACCTTCCCGCGAAGATCTTTCCCTGGCTGAGCACCACGCGCCGCCACGCAGGCGACCCGACAGGCGGGGCGGCGCCGCCCATCCCGCCTGCCCGCCCGGCGGCTTGAGCGGCGAAGTAGTCCTGTGCGGGTGCGGCCGGCCGGGACCGCCGGGCTTGGCCGACCTGACCTTGCTGGGCGCCGCGGACACGGGCGGCCGCCTGGGCGGCCGCCTCAACCGTCTCCACATTCGAGTACACGTCGCCAAGCGACTGCACGCCGAACCAGTCGAGAGCGGCCTCAGGCGGGCCGGCGTAGATGACGTTCCCGCCGGGACCCACGAGCACCAGCGTGTCGCATACGTCGACGTGCGCGATCGCGTGGGTGGTCAGGACCACCGTCCGGCCCTGGTCGGCGAGCAGCCGGAGCACCAGCATCATCCGCTTGTCCAGGCCCGGATCGAGCCCTGAGGTCGGTTCGTCGAGGAACAGGATCTGCGGCTCGTTGAGCAGTTCGCAGGCGATCGACACTCGCTTGCGCTGGCCGCCGCTGAGCGTCTTGACGAGCTGGTTGCGCTGGTCGGTCAGGCCGAGCAGGGACAGCACGTAGTCGATTCTGGTGTTCCGGGTCTCCTTGGGTGTCTGCGTGCCGAGCCGCAGCTGGGCCTGGTAGTCCAGCGCCTCGTGCACGGTGAGGTCGGCGTGCACGATGTCCTCTTGCGGCACGTACCCCATCAGCGCGGCGTAGGCCTGGCGGCACTCGGCCAGATCGGTGCCGTTGTACTCGACCCGGCCCGCCGCCGCGGGCTGCTGGCCGGACAGCAGCCGCATCAGCGTCGTCTTGCCCGCGCCGCTTGGGCCGGCCACCGCGATCATGCTCGCCGGGGCGAGGTGCAGCGAGACGTCGCTGAGCAGCGTCCGCGTGCCGCCGCCCTTGCCGGCCGGCACCTCGACCCGCGCGTCACGCACCTGGATGTCGACGCCCGCCACCTGCTCGAGCGGCTCGAGCGCGTGCTGGCCGATCCGCGCGCTGTACGGGCCGACTTGGAGGACGTCGCCAAGCTCGGCGCGCACCGCGCCGCGCACCCGCTGCCCGTTGAAGTAGGTGCCCGCAGGCGTCCCGCGATCCTCAAGCCAGAGCACGCCGCCGGAGTCCCTGCGCACCGCCAGGTGCCGCGCCTGGATCAGCGGGTGGGCAAGGTGGACCGCGCACTTGGGATCGCTGCCGATGAGGTACGACTGGTCGCGGCCGGGCAGTGGCGCGC
>Ga0187807_1000436_pt1 | contig 13189 bp, 11 predicted proteins | sample NC_wetland_sal_i_4_FD_132432 | JGI IMG/M metagenome (GOLD analysis project Ga0187807, IMG submission 132432) | Wetland sediment microbial communities from Neuse River Estuary, North Carolina, USA - ASW_2 | ecosystem: Environmental > Aquatic > Freshwater > Wetlands > Sediment | place: USA: North...
CGGCCGGCTAACGGCGAAGCTCCGCGTTTCGGGCAGCCAGTTCCCTGGCCGCCTCGAGGTACGCGAGCGCACCGGACGACCCGGGGTCATACGTCATGACCGGCTGCCCGTAGCTCGGCGCCTCGGACACCCGCACACTGCGGGGAATCACTGACCCGAGCACCACTGAGCCAAAGTGATCCCGCACCTCATCGGCTACCTGCGCCGCCAGTCGTGTCCGGCCGTCATACATCGTCAGCAGGATTGTCGTTACCGACAGAGTCGGATTGAGGTGACTGCGCACAAGCTCGATCGTGCGCAGCAACTGTTCCAGGCCTTCGAGCGCGTAATACTCGCACTGGATCGGGATGAGTACCTCTGGCGCCGCAACCAGGGCGTTCACCGTCAGCAGCCCGAGCGAGGGCGGGCAGTCAATGAAGATGTAGTCAAGATTCGAGGCGTCATAGCCAGCCAGCGAGCGCGCCAGCCGCGATTCCCGCGCGACCAGCGGTACCAACTCGATCTCGGCGCCGGCCAGGTCGATCGCCGCCGGCGCGCAGTACAGATGCGAGAAGCCAGAGACCGGACGCACTACCGACGTAAGCGGCTGTTCGTCGACCAGCACGTTGTACATCGAGGTAATACCCGAGTGGTGATCGATGTCGAGCGCTGTCGACGCGTTGCCTTGCGGGTCGAGGTCGATCACCAGCACTCGTGAGCCGTGCATGGCCAGCGCGGCAGCAAGGTTGACCGCCGTGGTCGTCTTGCCGACACCGCCCTTCTGATTGGCGATCGTGATGAGTCGGCAGGCCGGCGGCCGCATCCACGTCTCGCCACCGGACCGCGCCACGACCGCCGCCTGGGCGGCCCTGGCGATCGGCGTATCACCGGCACCCGCTGGCGTTACCGGTACGACCACCGGAACCTCTCTTTCGTCCGCAATCACGCCGCCATCGGTCGCGGGCCGTGCAATGCCACTCGCGGGCCGCCTGCCCGGCTCGGTTTCACGTGAAACTCCGGCCAGCGCCCGGCGCACCCGCGTCGGAACCGGGGCCTCCGCCGGCAGGTCACTCGCCGCAACCGCCGCGCCGTCTGCCGCCCGTTGTGCGTCGCCCTGCGATCCGCCCGCCCGCAACTCCCCGGCAGCCGCCGGCTCCACGTCTGCGCGCCCCGGCTCACCGTACCGTGATTCGCTTGCTGAACCCGCGTCTCTGTGAATCTCCGCAGCCCGGTAGCCAGGTCCGCCAGCGTTGGCGCCCAGGTCCGTGCCCGCCGGCCAGCCGAGACCCCGTGCCGTCGGGGGCGTTCGGCTACCGCCAGTCTGGGCAGCCCTAGGCGGCCAGCCGACCAGCGGGTCAGGCCAGCCAAGGCCCCGCACGGAGTTCGTCATCGCGCCGTCTCTCCTCGTCGAGCCGCGCCTCGCCGGGACCACCGTCAGCCCGCGGCCGCCTGCGGGCCACCTGGCGCTGCGCCTCTCGCTGCTCCACGCCCTCAGCCCAAGCCGACCACAAGCGTGGCCCCGATGGCTAGCGTCCGCCCGTTTACCCCAACCCAAGCTGGTTATGCGGCGTGACCAGCCCCCTCGTAGCGGCACCGTTCCGCCAGAAATCCCGGCCACCTAGCGCGTTCGCGCCGTCGCCGGGCCGTCGCCGGACCGCCTAGCGCCGTCTGGGCTGCCGCCCGCGGGTATCCGAACGGTAAATGTCACCACAGTGGTCATGACACGCCCGCTCGCGCTGGTCGCCTGCACGACCTGGGCGTCGCCCGCGCCGAGCCTCGCTAGCACCGGCCGGGCCCGTGCTAGTTCCGCCGCCGCCGACGCGCCCTTGATCGCCAGCACCCGGCCGCCTGGTCGGGCCAGCCTGGCAGTCAGCACTGCTAGCCTGGGCAGCGGAGCCACCGCTCGCGCGGTCACTATGTCCGCCGACACCCGTCCGGCCAGCTCCTCAGCCCGGCCACGCCGGACCTGAACGTTACCGAGCCCAAGCTCGCGCACGCACTCGTGCAGGAAATCCACCCGGCGAGCCATCGGCTCGAGCAGGGTCACCCTGGCATCCGGCAGCACGATTGCCAGCACGATTCCCGGCAGCCCAGCACCCGAGCCCACGTCGATCACCGTGCCGGACGCGGGCATCAGGCTCGCTATGACAGCGCAGTTCAGCAGGTGCCTATCCCAGATCCGGTCTGCCTCGGCGGGCCCGACTATCCCGCGCTCGGCCCCGGCCGAAACCAGCAGGTCGGCGTACCTGACTGCCTGCGGAAGGCGGCTGCCGAAGATCGACGCCGCCTCCGACGCCGCCTCTGGACTGCCCGGCCCGGCGGCCGTCATGGTCGGATCCCCACCCAGCCAGCGCGTCGGCCGGTCAGCCGACCGGCAGCACCACAACGCGCCGCTCTGGCTCCTCGCCTTCGGATTCACTGCGCAGCCCGGCCGCCGCGACCGCGTCATGCACGACCTTGCGCTCGAACGGGTTCATCGGCCACAGCTTCTTGGGCTGCCCCGTCCGCCGCACCTCCTCGGCGGCATCCTGACCAGCCTCAGCCAGCTCGGCGCGCCTGCGTTGCCGATAGCCTCCGACATCGAGCATCATTCTGGTCCGGTTGCCCGTGTGTTGGTGGACCGCCAGCCGGGTTAGCTCCTGCAGCGCCTCGAGCACCTCACCGCGCCGGCCGACTAGCTCGTCCAGCGTCGCCCCGACGACCGACACCACGGCCCGCTCTCCCTCGACATCCATGTCGATGTCACCATCGAGATCCGCGACGTCCAGCAGCCCCTCGATGTAGTCGGCCGCGATCTCGCCCTCAAGCTCAAGGTCGGCGACAGACGGCCGCCCCGCGCCAGCGGTCATCGCCTCCGCTGCCGCGTCCTCGTCCGGCAGGTCTGCGCCTTCGCGCTCAGCGTCCTCCAGCTCGTCATCAGCGGCGGGCGTCACCGCCACGACGGCGCTAGCCTCGTCGTCACCGCCAGCGCCGGGTAGCGCCCCGTCGTCGTGCTGGCTCATGCCAGGCTCCTTCTTGATCCATGCCCGACCGCAATGCCGCGCAGGCCCGCCATTCTGCCAGTCGCGTCGGCAGCCTCTCGCGCCTAGCGCTTCCCGCTGCGCTTGCTGCGCGATTGTCGCTGCGTCTGGCGCCTCACGACCTTAACTTCCGGCAGCTCTGGCTGCGCTTCCGGCTCCCGGCCGCGGCCGAGCCGACGGAGCACGCCGCCCGCGCCCGTCGACGCGGTCCCCCCAGAGCCGTTCGGTCCCGATCCGTTGGCCGCAGGCCGACCTGCCCGGCCGCCGGCCGCGGCGCCGCGCGCGCTCGCGCTCCCGGCTGCCGTGTTCCGCGCGGAGGTGTTCTTGCTCGCCGCGCCGCGGCCAAAGCCGCCCGTCAGTGAGCGCGCCGCCGCGGGCGCCGGGGTCGGTGCGCCAGCGGTGTCTGCCGCAGGCGGCGTGTACGGGTACCGCAGGCCCAGGATGTACTGCTGGCCCATGGTCCAGACGTTCGTCGTCACCCAGTACAGGACCAGCCCAAACGGCCAGTACAGACCCGTCAGCGCGAACAGCGGCATGATGTAGGTCATGTACTTCTGCGACGCGGCCATCGGGTTGTCTGGCGTCGCGGCCGGCATCATGCCGCGCTTCTGGCTCTGCCGGATGGTGAAGAACGTCGTCGCCATGCTGATCGCGACAAAGACCAGGATGACGAGCTTTGCGTGCAGCGGCACGTGCGCGGTACCGGTGAAAAGCACCTTGTCGGCGATCGAGGCGCCGAGGATCTTGGCGTGCGTCCCGGCCTGCACCATCGCTACCGGGAGGCCGTACTTCGGCGTGCCCCCGCTGTACTCGGCGATCGCCCGCAGCACGCTGAACAGGCCGAAGAACAGCGGCAGCTGCAGTACGAACGGCAGGCAGCCCATCAGCGGGTTGACGCCCGCCTCCTGGTACAGCTTCATCGTCTCTTGGTTAAGCGTCTGCCGGTCGTTCTTGTACTTCTTGCGCAGCGCAGCCATCTGCGGCTGCAGGGACGACATCGCCCGCGTCGTGTGCATCTGCTTGATGAACAGCGGCACCATGATCAGCCGCATGAGCACGACCAGGATCACGATCGAGAAGAACCAGGTCCATCCGCTAGTGGCACCGAAGGCCGGCTTCAGCACGTCGTAAATGTGCGTAAAGACCCAGCCAACCGCCTCATAGAGGTAATTCAGTGGATTCAACCTGTTAGCTCCCTCGTGCTCTGCTCATGAGGCCCGCGCTCCCGCGGTCTGCACTGCCGACTTCGGTCACCGCCCCCGTGACGGGTCCCCCGTGCTCCCGGTCCCGCTGGTCGCGACCGGGCACCGGATCCAGCCCGCCCGGATGGAACGGATGACAGCGACTCAGCCGGCGCACGGCCAGCCATGAGCCCCGCACCGCGCCGTGCACCTGGACGGCTTCCAGTGCATACGCGCTACACGACGGGTAGAACCTGCACCTGGGCCCCAGCAGCGGGCTGATGAACCGGCGGTAGCCGGTCAGCAGCGCTACCAGCAACCAGCCGGCCGCGGACCGCCGACGGGACTCCTGGCCTGCTCCGACGCTCACCGGGCCGTCACCCCACCTTGCCGCCTCAGCAAAGCTCCGATGACCAGGTCGACGTCGGCGGCGAGGTCCGCCTGGCTCGCGGCGGCCGCATGCGGTGCGGCACGCAACACAAGCAGGCTACCTCCCGGCAGCGACCCGAGATACCCGCGCACCAGGTGCCGGAGCCGCCGCCGAACCCGGTTTCGCACCACGGCGGAGCCGACCGACTTGCTCACCACGAACCCCACGCGAGCCGGATCGGCCTGATCCTGCCGCACCAGCATGTGCCCGGAAACAAGCGGCCTTCCGGCTCTGCTGCCGGCCCGCGTCGCGGCCGCGAATTCCGCGCTCTGCCGCATCCGCGCAGCTACCGGAAGCATCATGACAATCCCCGCCATACGTCAGACGCTGACGCGCTCGCGCCCCTTCCGGCGCCGCGCTGCCAGGATGGCCCGCCCGGCCCGGGTGCGCATCCGCAGGCGGAAGCCGTGCGTCTTGGCCCGGTGTCGGTTGTTCGGCTGAAAAGTACGCTTACTCACTGCAACTCCACGTGCGGCAGGTCCACTACGGTCGCAAACAACGGATCACATCATCCACATAACGCACAGCCGACACCGAGCCCGATCCGGGCCGGCTCGGTTCAGGGAAGAACGAGTCAGGACCGGCCTGGTTCAGCCGTCGTTATCCGTCACATCCAACAAAGCTGACGCAGGAGTTCATCCACTAACCAGATGATCTACATCGCGGCCGTACCGCAAGAGACCGCACTTCAGCTGCACCGGGCTGGCCGGACGTCTACACGCTACGCGCGGGCCATGACCGGGGTCAAACCAAGGCCGGGCCGGGTCCGCGCACTCCGCGCGGCTGAGAGAGCGCTCCCGATCGCCCCTGGACTGTGGAAAACCCGAACGAGGGGCGAGCGGCAGCCCTAGGCTGTGGATAGCGCGGCCCGGGCCGCGCGGCCAGCCGGCTCTCAGCCCTGTCCTGTCGCTGCCGGCGCCGCCGCGGTGGCTGCCGAGCGAGCTTTCGATTGACTGACAGCGCAGCGTACACACGCTGTGGACAAAGCTGTTGATCACTATGTGGGGGACTCGGGTGACAGGCCAATGATCGACGACGACCTCGGAACCGTCTGGGCCCGCTCGCTGGCCGACCTCGCCGACATGCAGATCGAGCCGCATCAGCGTGCCTGGCTCCAGCTCACCAGGCCTCTCGGCCTGGTGGAGAACACCGCTCTGATAGCAGCACCCAACGAATTCGTGAAGGAGCAGCTCGAGACGCGCCTGCGCGCTCTCATCACCAACGCCCTGTCCCGGGAGCTAGGGCGTGGCATCCTGCTTGCCGTCACAGTCGACCCGGCGGCTACTGCGGACCTTGGCCAGCCTGGCCAGCACTCCGGGCAGCATGCCGATCAGGGCGAGGACATCACCGGCCCGATCCCGGTGATCTCCGCAGCGACTCCCCACGACTTCGACGGCTCGGCCGACGGCTCGCCGTACGCCGGACGCAGCCCTGGTCACCTCCGAACGGATCCCGCGGGCGCCGGGCCGCGACCCGGAGCGAGCCCGTTCCCTGCTCACATGCCAGGGACCCAGAGCGGTTTCGGTACCGATCACGCCAGCCCACGCCAGCCTGGCGGTCCGGTTTCCGCGTTGCCCGGTAACGGGATGGTGGCACCAGTCGCCAACGGCCAGCCACTGCCCCGGCCAGCCAGCCAGGCGCAGCCCAGCGATCAGCGGCCCGGTCAGGCCAGGCTGAACCCCAAGTACACCTTCGAAACCTTCGTCATCGGCTCGAGCAACCGGTTCGCGCACGCCGCGGCCGTCGCTGTCGCGGAGGCGCCTGCCAAGGCGTACAACCCGCTCTTTGTCTACGGCGACTCGGGACTGGGCAAGACGCACCTCCTGCACGCGATCGGCCACTACGCACAGAGCCTGTATCCAGGGCTCAAGGTCAGGTACGTGAGCTCGGAGGAGTTCACCAACGACTTCATCAACATGATCAGGGATGGCAAGCAGGACGGCTTCCGCCGCCGCTACCGTGACGTCGACGTGCTGCTCGTCGACGACATCCAGTTCCTGGAGAACAAGGAAGGCACCCAGGAGGAGTTCTTCCACACGTTCAACACGCTGCATAACGCCAGCAAGCAGATCGTGATCTCGTCGGACCGGGCGCCCAAGCGGCTGGTGACGCTGGAGGACCGGCTGCGCAGCCGGTTCGAGTGGGGCCTGCAGACCGACGTTCAGCCGCCCGAGCTCGAGACGCGGATCGCAATCCTGCGCAAGAAGGCCGACCAGGACCGGCTCAACGCGCCCGCCGAGACGCTGGAGTACATCGCGTCGCGGATTTCCACCAACATCCGCGAGCTTGAGGGGGCGCTCATCCGGGTCACCGCGTTCGCCAGCCTCAACCGCCAGTCGGTTGATCTGCAGCTCGCGGAGTTCGTGCTGAAGGACCTCATCGTGGAGACGCACGGGCCGGAGATCAACGCCGCCACGATCATGGGTCAGACGGCGTCGTACTTCGGACTGTCGATCGACGACCTGTGCGGCAGCTCCCGCTCGCGGGTGCTCGTCACGGCCAGACAGATCGCCATGTATTTGTGCCGCGAGCTCACCGACATGTCGCTGCCCAAGATCGGCCAGCAGTTCGGCGGCCGCGACCACACGACGGTCATGCACGCCGAGCGCAAAATCCGGTCGCTGATGGCCGAGCGGCGCGCGATCTTCAACCAAGTAACCGAGCTCACCAACCGGATCAAGCAGCAAGCGCTGTCCGGGTGACGGCAGTGCTCAGCCGCCGGTCCGGGCAGCCAGCGCCGCGACGGCCTGGCGCAATCGGTCACACCGCGTGCGCTTCCCGCCACGCAAACTACGCGCCGCACACAATGCACGCACACAGCCTGTGGATAAAACTGTGGACTGAGTTGGGACGCCCGGAGGAAAACCCTCAAAGACCAGGGGGTAACGAGCCGGTTACGCAAGGGCGGCCGATTGCTGCACACAGCCGGGCCGGTCCGGGCGCCCCGGCCGGCCACATGCCCTGTGTACGGGCACTCGCGCCGCTGGCTGCGCGGACGCGGATTATCCCCAGATTCCACCGTCCCTACGACTACTACGAGTCTTGTTATCGACTGATCTCAACCTCAAAGGAGGGCGACAGGTGAAGATCGTCCTGGAGCGCGATGTCCTGGCCGACGCCGTTGCCTGGACCGCGCGAGCCCTGCCCGCCCGGCCGACCGTCCCGGTTCTCGCCGGCATCCGACTGCAGGCCGCCGACGAACTGGTGCTATCGAGCTTCGACTATGACGTGTCCGCCCAGGCCAGCGTGCCGGTCAGCACCGAGGAGCCGGGCAGCGCCCTGGTTTCCGGACGGCTGCTTGCCGAGATCAGCCGCAGCCTGCCGGCCAAGCCGGTGCACATCAGTGCCGACGCCGGACGGGCGGTCCTGACCTGCGGCAGCGCCACGTTCACGCTGCTGACGATGCCGGAGGAAGAGTATCCGGCGCTGCCGGAGATGCCTCCGGCGGCAGGAACGATCGGCAGCGACGCGTTCGCTACGGCGGTCGCGCAGTCGGCATCTGCGGCCGGCCGCGACGACACGCTGCCAGCGCTCACCGGCGTCCGGCTGGAGATCGAGGGTGACACCCTGACCATGGTCTCGACCGACCGCTACCGGCTGGCGGTGCGGGAGCTGCGGTGGGCACCAGCGCGCCCGGACATCAGCGCCGCCGTGCTGGTGCCGGCCAAGGCACTGGCAGAAACTGCGCGCTCGCTGACCAGCAGCGCACAGGTTTCGATCGCGCTGGCGCTGCCAACCGGCGAAGGCGGCACCGGTGACGGCATGATCGGCTTCGAGGGCGCCGGGCGCCGGACGACCACCAGGCTGCTGTCCGGCGAGTTCCCGCGGTATCAGTCACTGCTGCCGAAGACCGTTAACGCGACTGCCGACCTGCCGGTGAGCCTGCTTGCAGAGTCGGTCCGCCGGGTGGCGCTCGTGGCCGAGCGCAACACGCCGGTGCGGCTGGCGTTCAGCACCGGCCAGCTAGTCCTTGAGGCAGGCACCGGGGATGAGGCGCAGGCCGAGGAAGTCATCGAGGCCGAGTTCACCGGCGACGACCTGTCAATCGCCTTCAACCCGCAGTATCTGCTGGACGGACTGGCGGCCATCGACTCCGACACGGTGCGGATCTCATTCACCGAGTCGGGTAAGCCCGCGTTGCTCACGGGCAAACCAGGGCCGGATGGCAATCCGGAGTTCCGGTACCTGCTGATGCCGGTCCGGCTCGGCTAGCGCGGCTACGCGTTTCGCGTGAGCGCAGAGCTTGGCTCCTTCGAGCTGACGCCAAGCCTTCGTGTGCGCGAAAGACCAGGCTTATAGTCCGGCTGTGTACCTGACCAGGCTGTCGCTGACCGACTACCGCAATTACCCGGCGGCAGATGTGACGCTCGGGCCAGGTGCGACGGCGTTCGTCGGCGCCAACGGCCAGGGCAAGACGAACCTCGTCGAGGCCGCGGCCTACCTTGCGACGTTCACCAGTCACCGGGTCGCCACCGACGCACCGCTCATCCGGCAGGGCGCGCAGAGCGCGATCGTGCGCGGGCTGGTCGCCTCGGCCGGGCGGGAGAGTCTGCTGGAGATCGAGATCAATGCCGGCCGGGCGAACCGGGTCCGCCTGAATCGTGCGCCGGTCCGGCCGCGCAGTGCGCTCGGCACCCTGCGATGTGTCCTGTTTGCCCCAGAGGACATCGCGATCGTCAAGGGCGATCCTGATCAGCGCAGGCGGTACCTGGATGACCTGCTGGTGGCCATGCGGCCGCGGTATGCGGGTGTGCGCGCCGACTACGAGCGGGTCCTGCGGCAGCGAACCGCGCTGCTGAAATCGGCCAAGGCCCGGGGTGGCGTGCCACCAGCCGCGCTCGAGGTCTGGGACGACCAGCTGGTCAGCGCGGGCGCGGCCCTGACGGCCGGCCGGCTTCGCCTGGTTGAGGCCGTCAGGCCGTTGCTCGCCGGCGCCTACAGCGGGCTGTCCGGCACGGAGCGAGACACCGATGTCGGCTACCGAATGTCAGCTGCGGGCGACCGGAGTGACGCAGCCGACAGCGGCGCCCCGGGGCAGGCGGATCCCGATGCCAACGCCGAGAAACTGACTCTGGCGCTGCGAGAGGCACTGGCCGCGCGGCGGCGGGCGGAGCTCGAGCGCGCGGTGTGCTTGGTCGGGCCGCACCGCGATGAACTAGAGCTGCGGATCGGCGGCCTGCCTGCCCGTGGCTATGCCAGCCACGGTGAGTCCTGGTCGCTGGCGCTTGCGCTGCGACTGGCGGCGTTCCGGCTGCTGCGCGGCAGCGGCGAGGATCCGGTATTGCTTCTCGATGACGTATTCGCCGAGCTTGACACCGGTAGGCGGGATCGGCTCGCAGCGCTGGTCGCCGACGCCGAGCAGGTGCTGGTCACGGCGGCGGTTCCCGAGGGTGTGCCGTCTGGCCTGGCTGGCGTCCGGTTCCAGGTGGCGGGCGGGGTGATCAGCAGTGCCTGAGCCAGAAGACAGCGGCCGGCCGCTCAGGCAGGCCAGGGAGGCGCTGGCGGCAGAGCGAGCGGCAGCCAGGGCACGCGGGATACGACCGGGAGCTGGCGCGCGCCAGGCCGAGCGGCAGCCGGCCGACAATCGCCCGCCGGGGCCTCCTGATCCGCCCCGCGCGGCTGATCAGGAGCGGAATGAGCCGGACAGTGCAGGCGTTATATCAGAGTCAGTAGCCGGAACAGATCGATCGGGCAATTCTGATCTATCTGATCCTGCTTCATCCGTTTCGTCCCAATCTTTCCCCCGAGTGCACGACGGAACGGGTCGGCGCGGTGGGTCTGGTACGGCAACCGCCCGGCCGGGGATCGCGGCCCAGCCGCCGAGAGACGATCCGAAGCCCTTCTCGACCGCAATCGACGACCTGCTCAACGCGGAGGGCTGGGCGCTCGCGGTCGCAACCGGATCGGTATTCGGTCGGTGGGCCGAGATTGTCGGGACGGACCTGGCCGCGCACACGGCCCCGGAACGGCTGGCCGACGGTGAGCTGACGGTGGCGGCCGACTCGACCGCCTGGGCCACTCAGGTCCGGCTGCTGGCGGGCGAGCTCGTCCGCCGCCTCAACCGGGAGCTGGGCGACGGAACCGTGCTGCGGGTGCGGGTTCGCGGCCCGGCGTCGCCAGGCCGCAAGGCAGGCGAGTGGCGGGTCCGCGGCGGCCGTGGCCCGCGAGACACGTACGGGTGAGCACGTACGGCTGAGGCTGCGGGCGTCGCCAGGTAAAATGAACAAGCGCACTAGGGCGGGCGCCGGCTGGGGGGTTTGGCCGCCGTTCCTTGGTGTTTGCCCTGTCCAGAGGAGCTTTGGCTTTGTCCTACGACGCACGTTCGATCACTGTCCTGGAAGGACTCGACCCGGTCCGCAAACGGCCTGGAATGTATATCGGATCGACCGCTGAGCGCGGGCTGCACCACCTAGTGCAGGAGGTCGTGGACAACGCGGTAGATGAGGCGCTGGCGGGCTTCGCCAACACGATCGATGTCACGCTCCTCGCCGACGGCGGAGTCCGGGTCATCGACAACGGCCGCGGTATCCCGGTCGACGAACACCCCGTTGAGAAGCGGCCCGCCGTCGAGGTCGTACTGACCACGCTGCACGCCGGCGGCAAGTTCGACGACCAGTCCTACAAGGTATCTGGCGGGCTGCACGGCGTCGGTGTCTCCGTCGTCAACGCGCTCTCGACCCGGCTGGATGCGGAAATCCGCAAGGACGGCTACGTCTGGCGGCAGTCCTATGCGATCGGCGAGCCCACCGGGCCGCTGCAGCGAGGCGAGCGGACCGAAGACACCGGCACGACGATCACGTTCTGGCCGGACGGATCAGTCTTCGAGACCACCGAGTGGTCCTTCGAGACGCTGTCCCGGCGACTGCAGGAGATGGCCTTCCTGAACCGAGGGCTGTCCATCACGCTCCGGGAGGAGCGACCTGAGCACATCACGCCAGAGGCGCCGAGCGTCGTCACCTACCACTACGACGGCGGCATCGCCGACTTCGTCAGCTACATCAACGCGACGAAAGAGCCGGTGCACGCGACCATCATCGACTTTGGCGAGGACACACCGAGCATCTCCGTCGAGATCGCGATGCAGTGGACCGGCTCGTATTCCGAGTCGGTGCACACGTTCGCCAACACCATCAACACGGCGGAAGGCGGCACCCACGAGGAGGGCTTCCGCGCCGCGCTGACGAGCATCATCAACCGGTACGCGCGCGAGCAGAAGCTGATCAGGGACCGCGACGACAACCTCACCGGCGAGGACGTCCGGGAGGGCCTGACCGCGATCGTGCATGTCAAGCTGTCCGACCCGCAGTTCGAGGGCCAGACCAAGCAGAAGCTGGGTAACTCCGAGGCCAAGTCCTTTGTTCAGCGCGTTTGCAACGATCACCTCAAGGACTGGTTCGAGCGTAACCCGGGTGAGGCCAAGGCCATCGTTCTCAAGGCCACCCAGGCGGCCCGGGCCCGGATCGCGGCGCGCCAGGCGCGAGACCTGACCCGTAAGAGTCTGATGGGCGGGTCGGGCCTGCCGGGCAAGCTGGCCGACTGTCAGTCCGGCGACCCGGCGACCTGCGAGATCTACGTCGTCGAGGGTGACTCGGCCGGCGGCTCAGCAAAGCAAGGCCGGGACCCGAATTTCCAGGCCATCCTCCCGATCCGCGGCAAGATCCTCAACGTGGAGAAGTCGAGAATCGACCGGATCCTGAAGAACAACGAAGTCCAGTCGATGATCACCGCGCTGGGCACGGGCATCCACGACGAGTTCGATCTGGCTAAGCTGCGCTATTACAAGATCATTCTGATGGCGGACGCCGACGTCGACGGGCAGCACATCACGACGCTGCTGCTCACGCTGCTGTTCCGGTTCATGAAGCCGCTGATCCAGGCGGGCCACGTGTACCTCGCTCAGCCCCCGCTCTACAAGATCAAGTGGGAAGGCCGGGGCGCCGAGCCTGGCTACGCCTACTCCGACAAGGAACGGGACGCGGTTATCGAGGCCGGCGTCGCCGAGGGCAAGCGCGACCCGCGGCCGCGCGACGGCGTGCAGCGGTTCAAGGGACTCGGCGAGATGAACGCGACCGAACTCTGGGAAACCACGATGGATCCCGCGCACCGGGTCCTGCGGCAGGTCACGCTCGACGACGCAGCGCAGGCTGACGAGCTGTTCAGCGTGCTCATGGGCGAGGACGTCGAGGCGCGCCGCGCGTTCATCCAGCAGAACGCGAAGGACGTCCGGTTCCTCGACATCTAAGGGAACGCACCCGGCCTCGGACCGCGCCAGGCGCACACCGGCGCAGTCCGCCCAGCAGTGATGACCAGGCGATGTGCTGCCTGAGGAAAGGATCGACGCAGTGCCTGACGTGACGACACCGGAGGACACCGCACCCGGGCACGACCGGACCGAGCCGGTCGACATCGGGGTGGAGATGCAGCGTAGTTTCCTCTACTACGCGATGTCCGTCATCGTCGGCCGGGCGCTGCCGGCTGTCCGTGACGGACTCAAGCCGGTCCACACCCGCATCCTGTACGCGATGTACGACGGCGGGTACCGCCCGGATCGCGGCTACTTCAAGTGCGCCCGGGTTATC
>Ga0187807_1000437_pt1 | contig 13179 bp, 13 predicted proteins | sample NC_wetland_sal_i_4_FD_132432 | JGI IMG/M metagenome (GOLD analysis project Ga0187807, IMG submission 132432) | Wetland sediment microbial communities from Neuse River Estuary, North Carolina, USA - ASW_2 | ecosystem: Environmental > Aquatic > Freshwater > Wetlands > Sediment | place: USA: North...
GGCAGAGACCCACGTCGGGGAGGCGGTCAGCGGGATCTCCGAGGAGATGGGCGACATCGGCATGGCCATGCAGCGCGCTCAGGACAAGACCGAGCAGATGCAGGCCCGGGCTGGCGCGCTGGAGGAGCTGCTGGCCTCCGGCGCCCTGGAGGACGCTACCCTGCCCGGCGGACGCGATGACGTCCAGTCTCAGCTGGATGCCCTGACCGCAGGCCACGACGTGGACGACGAGCTGGCCCGGATGAAGGCGCAGCTGCCTGCATCCGCCGCCCCGCCGGCAGTGGAGGGGCCCGGGACGGCATCAGCCGATCCGCCGGAGCAGCAGGCCAGCTCCTGAGCGCAGTGATCCGCAGTGACGGCCGGCGGCGATCTCGATGCCTACTTCGGCTGTCACGCGGCCTGCGGTCTGCGTGCCCGGCGGCGGCGCTCCCGCGCCCGTTCCTCCGCGTTAAGCCCACCCCAGATCCCATGCGTGATCGAGTTCCCGAGCGCGTAATCGAGGCACTGCGCCTGCACCGGGCACGACGCGCAGACCGCCTTGGCCTTCGCTTCACGGATCTCCCGCTCTCGACCTGGCTCACCGTCGGGGCCGAAGAACAGCAGCACATCCATGCCCCTGCAAGCGGCCCTGTCTTGCCAGCTCACATCCGGCCCCCTTCCCGCACTCTAGGCTGCCTGGCCACGTGGCCTTGACGTCCCACGGCACGTGTCCGGGTGCGCCTCGCTTCTGCGGCTTACAAGATCTCAGGATCAAGGCGGCCTCAGCCTCCCGCCAGAGGCGAAGGTCCCCGCCCGTCCACGCCGTGGGCCTGAGCCGTGAACTCTGGCACACGCCTGCGAGTTGGCCGACGGCTGATACGGCACTTGCGGACGGAGCGCCTGGGGTCCGGCGACACCGCCGATGGCCACGACCCGCAGCAGATCAGCGTAGCGATTCCGTTCCATGCCGGGAAGAACTCCACCGGAACCGTGGCCGAGCACATCCCGGAGCCGAAGCACGAACCGGCCGAGAAGACAGCCATCAGCCAAACACTGGCCGGCTGGGAGGCCGGGGCTCAGTGCGGCACATCGGCCGGGACGATGAGGCCGTAATGGCCGTCGTAGCGGTGGTAGATGAGGCTGCCGCGGCTGGTACCGGTATCGACGAAGAACAGGAACCCGTGTCCCAGGGCCTCCAGGCGAGCGATGGCGCCGGAGACCGTGAGCCTCGGCGCGGGCTGCCTGGTCTGTGTCATTGCCTTGGGGAGCGGCCGACGCGGCCGGGACGGCCAGGCCTGGGCCAGCTGGTAGCCGTGGGCGACCCGGTAGATCACACTGTCCTGACCGGTCAGCTCGTCGGTGAACAGGCAGAAGTCGTAGTCGAGCAGGTCCAGGTCGGCGAGGGCCTCTTCCGGCGTCTTACGGCCTTCCGCGTGCGATCTGCGGCGGATTACCTGCCGCTCTTCGGCAGGGCGCGGGAAGTAGGACGGGTGGTGCGCAGGGATGCTCTGATGCCGCCACTCGCCGGGGGCGTCCGCCGGCCTGCTGCCGCGCCGGGCTTCCCAGTTCCGCGCCGAGCGTTCCAGCCGGGCCCTGAGCCGGCTTGCCATGTGCTCGACCGACTCGCGCATCGTCTGGCCGGCGGCCTGGGCCCGGACAAGCCGGCCGTCGAGATCAACGTTGACTCTCGCTACCGCCGGCAGGTTCACTGCGGGATCCGCGGCCATCGTGAGCGTGACCCGCGCGAACAAGACAGGCTCGGTGGCCAGCCGCAGCGCCGAGTCAACCTTCGCGATGGCCAGCTCCGGCATCTCCTCAGGAACCGCGCCCTGGGTCTCAATCTGCACCTGTACAGGCTGCGTGCCTTGCATAGCCCACCTCCCGTCTGGTCGGGTGGTTACCGGCGCGGCCGACCGCGCCCGCCCGCCATGTTGCTATTGTTCCGTCACCGGGAACCGGAGCCGCGCGGCGATCCGGAACGGGGCGTCGCGGATCGCTGAGAACTGCCCGCCGTCCTGCAGAGTCCGGTGGACCATCTCATCGATCAGGTCAGGGACCGGCTGCGCCGCCGTTTCCCAGTCCGGGCAGCTGTCAGCGGCGACGCCGAGCAGGCCACACCGGCCGCACACGTAACCGGGGACAAGCTCGTCATCTGGAACGACCAACTGTTCCACCGCGTGGCCGTTGACGGCGGCCAGGCAAGCGGTCAGGCCGATCGCGGCCGGGCCGCCCGGCGGCGTCTGCAGGATCCTGGCGGCAAGGCGCTGGGCACTCTGGTCAGTCCACCGAGCGATGACGGGCGCGGCCAGGTCACGGACCCGTGCCGGGGTGAGGGTGTGCGGATCGGCGGTGAAGCTTCCCGCGAAGGCCTCTCGCACCGCCGACGGCAGGCTGGCCAGGAATTCCGGGATTCCATCCTCATGCCCGCCGATGAGCAGCGGCTCCTGCCCACCGTGCCGCATGACCTGCTCCAGGAGAGCGGCGGTGTCGCGGTAGTGCTGGCGGGACAGCTGGATCATCCGCTGCTGGACGTGGTAGGTGTCCAGGCCGTACCAGCCGCCGAAACCCGGGCTGGGAACCCCGGCCGCGGTCGGCGTGGTAACCGTCTCGATCTCATCCCCGGTGATGGTGAACACCCATGCGTGCCGCCTGTCCACCACGGCCACGCGGTAGGCCGGGCACCGTTGCAGGGCCGCCAGCAGCGGCCGGATATGCGGCCTGGCCGCGAGCACCGCTCGTTCCGGGACCTGGCAGCGCAGCGGCAGCACCTCGAGCAGGCCAAGATCGGCACAGGCGAAGATCGCCACGCTATGGCCGAGCCAGTCGCGGCCGTGCACCGCCACCTTCGCTCGCACCGCACCGCGGTCCTCGTCCCGAAGCCGCCCGCATTCCTCGCCGACCGGCCCGCTGGCTGCCGCCGCCATGAGGTCACCGACGCGCGCAGGCAGGCCGCGCAGTTCCGCCGGATCCACCGGGACGGTCAGGTAAAGCGACAGAACCGTCGGCTCCGGGGCGTGCATCCTGGCCAGCTTGTCGGCCTCAGCCCAGCTGATCATCACGCACCTCCTCCTGACGCTACCTATGACCAGCATGTGACGCGGTGAGGGCCGATGCTAGGGCCGAAATCCCGGTTCCCCGGGACCTTCGTCCGGCCAGGCGCCTCGACAGCGCGAATCTGGAGTCCGTATCTCAGCTGAGCCTGGCCTGCGAGGCTCACCGGCCGTTCCCGGCCGGTGAGCTGGTACGCAGCCCGGCGCGCAGCAAGGCGAGCCGCAGCTCCTCCGTGGTCACCAGCCCGGTCACCCGCCGGTCTTCGACGACGACGGCAAGCAGCTGGCCACGCAGCGGCGGGCGGCTCAGCAGCGAGCTGGCCGGGGAACCCGGGTCGGCGAGGTAGGCCGGCGGCACCGGCGTGGCGATTTGCCCGAGCCGCGTCGTGGCGCGGTCCGCGTCCGGGACGCGCGCCAGGGCCCCGGCAAAGACGACCCCGGCAAGGTCGCCGCCCAAGCTGACGATGGGAAACACGGTCTGGTGCGAGGACAGGACGACCCGGCCAGTGAAGTCAGCCACATCGCTCCAGGCGGCCCCGATGTCCGGGTGAGGGAGCATGATGTCGCGCACGAGCAGCCCGGCCAGCGCTTCCCTGGCTGCATCCGATTGCTGTTCGGCGCGGGCCATGGTGACCAGGAACCAGCCGATCAGCATCAGCCACAGGCCGCCGATGCCTCGCCAGGCCAGCAGCTCAAGCACGCCGATGGCGCAGATCCCGATGCCGAGCACCTGCCCGGACCGGGCTGCGGCCCGGCTCGCGCGCTGACGGTCGCCATACCGCTTCCAGAGTAGTCCGCGCAGGATCCGGCCGCCGTCCAGCGGCGCGCCAGGGAGCAGGTTGAAGACGGCCAGCGCCACGTTCATCATCGAGAGCCACGCCAGCATCGCGGTGACCACGGCCGGGCCGTGCCACGATCGGTCCAGGATCGCGGCGCCGCCGAAAACGAGCCCAGCGGCCAGGCTCGTCACCGGGCCCGCGATGGCGATCTGCAGATCGGCCCGGGCGGTCGGCGGTTCCCCTGCCAGCTCGGCGATCCCGCCCATGGCCCACAAGGTGACCGATCGCACCTGGACGCCGCAGCGCCTGGCCACGATCGCATGCGCGATCTCATGAGCCGCCAGCGCCGCGATAAACAGGACCGACCCGGCCACGGCCACCGCCCAGTACAGGCCGGCGGACTGGTGCGGGATGGCCGTCGGCAGCACGCCGAGCAGCATGTCGGTGATCAGGGCGGCAATCACCACGACAGTCCAGTGCATCCCGATCGGGATGCCGGCTATCCGCCCGAGCCGGATGCTCTGTCTCATCTGCCGGTCGCTTCCTCACATCTTCATTCCAGCCTGCCCGGCGAGCTGCCCCCTGGACAGGGACATACTTCCTAGCCGGGCGGGACGTTGGGTCAAGGCGGCATCGTGCCTCCGCGGGCCCTTGGTCCCTGGGCAGGCCGGACCGACCAGAGCAGGCTGGAGCCATGACACAGCCCTGACACAGGTGGTGACTCATGGGCGACAACGCGTGCGATGACGTCTTCGAATGGGCCGCCAGAGATCCGGACCGCGCAATGTTCGCCGCGAAGGCGGACGGCGCATGGCAGCCGGTGACGGCGAAACAGTTTGCCGACCGGGTCACTGCGGTCGCCGCCAGCCTGATCGCCGCCGGGATCCAGCCCGGTGACCGGATTGGCCTGATGTCGGCCACCAGCCTGGACTGGGTGGTGTGCGACTTCGCGATCTGGACGGCCGGAGCCGTGACCGTCCCCGTCTATGAGACCTCGTCGGTGGAGCAGATCCGCTGGATCCTGGCCGACTCGGGCGCGGTCGCCGTGTTCGCGGGGGACGCGCGGTGCGCCGAGGGCATCCGGGCCGCGCAGGCGGCGAAGGTGGAAGCGGTGTGGCAGATCGACGGCGGCGGCCTGGACGCGCTGGCCGCGACCGGGCAAGGCGTCACCGCCGGGGAGATCGACCGCTGCCGCGATCCGGTGACCGCCGCGACGCTCGCGACCATCGTGTACACGTCGGGGACCACGGGACGGCCGAAAGGCTGCATGATCAGCCACGGCAACCTGAGCGAGGCGGTCCGCGCCGTCACGGGCATACCAGGGGTCCGTGAGCGCGTGCTGACGGAGGGCTCCTCCAGCCTGTTCTTCCTGCCCTTGTCCCACATCCTGGCCCGGGTGGTCGCTCTGTGCCTGGTGCACGACGGCCGGCGGACCGGTTTCCTCTCTGATCCCGGCGAGTTGCCCGCGGAACTCGCCGCCTTCCGCCCCACGATCCTGCTCGCGGTGCCCCGCGTGTTCGAGAAGGTGGCCGCCGCGGCCCGCGAGCAGGCCGAAGCCGAGGGCCACCGCCGGCTGTTCGCCGCCGCCGAGGCCACCGCGATCGCCTACAGCCGGGCGGGACACCGGGCAGGCCCGCTGCTCCGGCTGCGGCACGCGGTGTTCGGCCGGCTGGTCTACGCGCGGCTGCGCGCGGCGCTGGGAGGACAGGCGGCCTGGGCGGTCAGCGGCGGCGCGCCGCTGAACCAGGAGCTCGGGCATTTCCTGCGCGGCGCCGGGATCACCATCATGGAGGGCTGGGGGCTGACCGAGACGACAGGTCCGGTGACCATGAACCCGCCCGCGGTCCAGAAGATCGGCTCCGTCGGCCTGCCGCTGCCCGGCTGCGCGGTGCGGATCGCGCCCGACGGCGAGGTCGAGGTCACCGGACCGGTCGTGTTCGGTGGCTACTGGCACGACCCGCAGGCCACCACCCAGGTGTTCGACGGCCGGTGGTTGCGCACCGGCGACCTCGGCCGGTGCGACGACGACGGGTTCCTCTGCATCACCGGCCGGAAGAAGGACCTGATCATCACGGCGGGCGGCAAGAACGTGGTGCCCGCGGTCCTGGAAGACCGGCTGCGCGAGCACTGGCTCATCGAGGAGTGCGTCGTCGTCGGCGACCAGCGGCCCTACATCGCCGCGCTCGTCACGCTGGACCAGGCGGCCTTCGCCCGGTGGAAGCGGCGGCAGGGCAAACCGGCCAGCGCGACCGTCGGCGACCTGAGCCAGGACCCGGACCTGCTCGCCGCCGTGCGCGAGGCCGTGGACCGGGCGAACACGGCCGTATCACGCGCGGAAGCCATCAAGCGGTTCCGCATCCTGCCCGGCGGCTTCGCCGTCGGCGCGGAGCTGACCCAGACCCAGAAGGTCCGCCGCGACTACGTGCTGGCCAAGTTCGCCACCGACGTCGAGGCCCTCTACGCGTGACCAGCTCCAGAGGACCTTGGTCCGGCTGGCGCGGGATCTACCGCTCTGGCGTGGACGGCTGGCCGGCGTGACCGTTGATCTATGAAGACTGATCGGCCCGGCCAGCGCGAGCTTGACGACGTCCTGACCCCTGGCGACGTGATCATGTCGCTCGGCGGGCACGCCGTCACCTCGGCAGCAAGCCTCCGGTCGGCGATCGATGCGTACCACCCGGGGAACAAGACCAGCGTGGCCTGGGCCGACCTGGCCGGACAGACTCACACGGCCGCCGTGGTCTTCGCCACCGGCCCGGTCGGCTGAGCTACCGGCCGCCATCAGCCGTTCAGGCCTATGAGGCAGAACAAGGACCCACGGCCGCCCAGGGAGGGAACTAGGCCCCTATTGCCGCGCCCACCGTTATGTCACCGTTTATTACATGAAGGGCCGGTTTCTGCGACGCAACACCGCGACACGCGCCATGCGTGCCGAGCTGGCCGACGACCTGGCCCAGCTGGGCAGGCCGATCGCGGTCAACGACCGGGCCTGCTGCTGCCCGGCCCGGCCGATGGTCACCGTGGTGATGCCGCCGACCGCCAGCCGCCCGTACCCTATTGACCTGCTGTTGTGCGGCCACCACTACCGGGTCAGCCAGGCCGCGCTGCGGGCCGCAGGTGCCACTGTCTACGATCAGGCTGGCGCCGCCGTCACCGGCGACGCCAGCAATGACCAGCATTCCCGCCGCCAGCCAGCTGGGGCAGCGCCGCGTCCGTAATCGACAAGCCATACGTCCCGAACGGGCTCGGCGACGTGGTCCGCGTACGCCTCAACCTGCTGGCTGGTCAGCAGCTGCGGCCGGCTCGGCTCCCTTGGCTTCGCTGAGCTCGTTGGAGCTTGCGGAGCTGCCCCGGCGAAGGCGGGTGGGCCTCTCGGCATTACCGATTGTGACCTAAGACCCTGCCCGCCTCCCTCGGCGCGGGGGCAGCATCTCTAGTCATGAACACACCAGCGGAAACAGGCGGTTCGCCCGGCACGGCCACAATGGAGGAGCGCATGCACCGGCTCGAGGTGCAAGCAGATGCGCTCGCCGAGGCCATCGAGGTGCTGGCGCGAGGCCTGGCGGGCGGGCCGATGGCAGAGCCACGGAACAGGCATGCCGAAGAGGCGGCCAGGCGCGCCCATGAGCTGCTGCTCCTCGCCAGATCAGTCCCGCCGGACCGTCCCTGAGCCTGACATTCCGGCCTGCGGCGGCTAGCTCCTTGACGTGGGCCGCGAGGTGTGGCTGCGGGACGGCCGTTCTGGCCCGGGGCGCGTAGGCCGTGCCACGGCCGGTCCGCCCGCGTGCGGCGGACCGAGGGCTCATGGTCCTCCCCTGCCGGGCATTTAGTCTCTGCCGGCGGCCGTGGTCAGGGGAGATGCTTGCTAGGTAGCCAGGTCAGCGGAAGTGATGATCATGAGCAGGCAGGACCGGGATGACAGGCGCATCGTAGTCGGCGTGGACGGATCCCCGTCCTCGATGGCAGCGCTGCGCTGGGCCATTCTTCATGCGGAACTAACCGGGTGCGCGGTGGACGCGGTGACCGCGTGGCGGTTGCCGTCCAGGTACGGCTTTTCAGCAGTCACGGACCGAGCGACAGACTTCGAGGGCGATGCGCGCAAGATCCTCGCTGACGCGCTGAACGAGGTAAGCAGCGTCGAACCCGATGTGATCATCCGCTCATCCGTCGTGGAAGGGCATCCCGCCGAAGTGCTGGTGCGGGCCGCCCGCGGGGCGGACATGCTGGTGGTGGGCAGCCGGGGACATGGCGGATTCACCGGGGCGCTGCTCGGCTCGGTCAGCCAGTACTGCGTGCATCATGCCCCCTGTCCTGTCCTGGTCATCCGAGGGACCGGCTGGGGGGGTCAATGACCAGCACCGTTGCGCAGAAGTCCCGGTCCTGCTTAAGGCGGGCGGAAGTCTCTGGCATTGGTGACAGAGGACTCTGACAAAGACGAGCGGGAGACGCTGGTATTAGGTAACGGCCGACTCACCGTTGGAGGAAAGGCCATGTTCACCACCTGGCATGCCGGAACCGCCTTCGCCTGCGCGATGGTCCTGGCTGCTGCGCTGAGCGTGACGGTCTCGGCCGCCGGGTGCCGGCCGGTTCCGCTGCAGGAAGGACCAGCAGGCCCGGTCGCCGTGCTGCCAGGAGGAAGCGTGGCTCAGCCGCCCGCGGTGACCGGCGTGCCTGCCGCCACCGGCTGCCCGGCAGCGCCCTACGGTGCCCGCTTCTATGCCCCGGGCAGTTCCAAGACTGTGGCTCTGACCTTCGACGACGGCCCGGGCAAGAGCACGGCGGCCATTCTCGCGATCCTGGCGCGTTATCGTGTCCCCGCGACTTTTTTCAACATCGGCGTGAACATGCCGCCCCGGCCATCGCTGGTGCGAGAGGAGGTCAAGGGCGGCTACGCGATGGGCAACCACACCTGGAACCACCCGGACATGGCCGCGCTGTCCGCGGTGCGGCAAGCCGCCGAGCTGGACCAGATGAGCGCCGAGCAGCGGTCCATTGCCGGCACCGTGCCGTGCGCATTCCGGCCGCCCTATGGCGACTACGACTCCACCACGCTGAGGCTGGCGCAGCAGCGGCGGATGGGCGTGTGGCTGTGGTCGGTCGACACCCAGGACTGGATGGCGGAAGGCTCGGGCTCCTCCTTCTGGGTGCACCGCATCATCCGGCTGGCCGAGCAGGAGGGCGGCGTCCTGCGCCACCCGATCGTGCTGATGCACAACCAGCCGATAGGGAACCCGGCGACCGTCAGCGCATTGCCGACGATCATCCAGTTCTTCCGCTCGCACGGCTACCGCTTCGTCGCGCTCTAGCGTATGCCTCAGCCTGCTGCCTGGTCGGCAGTTGCGGCCGGCTTGGCCTCCTTGGCCTCCTTGGCCTCCTTGGCCTCCTTGGCTTCGCTGAGCTCGTTGATCACGTCGACTACCCCGTCAACATCCCAGGCCAGCCGGAGCGCGACCGGGATGAGATCCTGATGCCGCTGCGACTCGGACTCGATCGTGCCGGTCAGCGTCACGACGCCGTGCCGCGCCGTCACGGTAACGTCCGCGGGGTTGACCAGCGGGAGCTCCTCGAGGACCTGCCGGACATCGTGGACGATGTCGTCGTCCGGGCGCAGGAAGACGCTGAGCAGGTCACGGCGGGTCACGATGCCGACCAGCTTGCCGTCCGAGTCGACGACCGGCAGCCTCCTGACGTGGTGCGTGTTCATCAGCCGCGCCGCGCTCGGAATCGTCGCGTCGGGATAGATGGTGATGGCCGGCGCGGTCATCAGCGTCTCGGCGGTCAGGCCGATCCGCCGTGGCTGGCGAAGCCGCCAGCGGCGGGGCGACTGCGCGGCCAGCCTGGCTTGCCGGACCGTCTTGTCCTCCGCGGCGAGCAGATCGGACTCGGATACCACGCCTACGACATGCCGACCCATCTTCAGCACTGGCACGCCGCTGATCTTGTGCCGGGCCAGCGACTGAGCGATTTCCTGATAGGGGGTGATCCGGTCCACGGTCACCACCGAGGTCGTCATCACGTCGCTGACCCTGCGGGCCCACCGGCTATGCCGCGGTCCGCCGGTGTGGTGAGCCGGGTGAGGAGTGGCCTGCGGGTGGGCGGTAGAGCGCTTTCCCTGCTCCTTCAGATGTTCCTCCACCGTATCCAGCGCGCGGGCCACGTCAGAGCGGGCGGCCCTGCCGTGCAGGGACTCGTAGTACGCGGCACCAAGGTGGCGAAGCATGGCATCGAGGTATTCGTCGGTGCGGGACATCATGCTCACTCCCTCATTATTTTCCTACTAAAAGTATTCCGCCTCGCCCGTCCGAGCATCACGGCCAGATGTCACCGGTACACCGGGACTTCGGTCACTAAGACCTCAGCGCCTGTTCCCCGGCCCGCTGGCCAGGCGCAGCCGGACCGCGTCCGCCAGCTCCTGCTCCTCGATGGCAAAGGTCACTTCCGCCAGCGCCTGCTCAAGCCGGGGAATCCACCGATCCCTGACGGCGCGGAGCCGGTAGCGGGTAACGAGCGCTTCGGCTTCGACGACCCGGAGCGCCTCGGCGGCCGCGGCATGCCGCACCGCCGCGGCGAGCGCGGCACGGTGGGCTTGCCGGGTCGCCGTCAGCGCAGTTCCGTCCCAGGTCACGGGGTCAGGGATGAGGCATATGGCACTGGCCGGGTGCCGGACGCCCATGGTGAGCGCATAGGAAATGGTCACGTCCGCGGCCTGGCCATCGGCGGCCAGCCGGATAGCCCGCTGGCCGCCAATCAGCGAAGCCCTCAGTAGCCACCGCTCGGCGTCGGCGCAGCAGCGATTCCATTCCGCGGCGGTCTGCGCCGCAGAATCACGGAGCCCGCTGAGCTGGTCGGTGAGGATCCGGAGCTTGCGGTCAAGCAGGTCGGCGCCACGCCAGGCCACCCGCAGGCGCCTGGTCAGCCAGAGCCGCCCGGCACGACCTGGAGGCACGGTGAATCCCAGCTTGCTCATGAGCTGTCTCCCGGGTAGTAGGCATCGAGGACGCTCGTGGGCAGCATGGTCAGCTCGCGGCGAGGCAGCGCAGCCAGCACCTGCCAGGCGCGGCTCAGGGTCTGTTCGAGACTGCGGTTCTCGGCTACCCCCTGGTTCATGAACTCGCGCTCGAAGGCGGTCTCAAGCTCCAGGTACTGCCGGTCGAGCGCGCTGAGGGCGGCGGCACCGATCAGCTCGGCCAGTTCCCTGGCGCGCCGCGCGGCGGCGAGCGCGGCCAGGGTCTGCGCGGCCACGTCGATGTGGTCATCCCTGGTGCGGCCGGGCCCGGCGCCGTGCCGCATGAGCCTGGACAGCGAGGACAATGCGTCAACCGGTGGGTATACGCCGCGCGCGTGAATGTCGGGAGAGAGCACAATCTGACCTTCGGTGATGTACCCGGTCAGGTCAGGCACCGGATGGGTGATGTCGCCCGCCGGCATGGTCAGCACCGGGACCACGGTTACCGAGCCCGGCATGCCGCGGATGCGCCCGCAGCGCTCGTACAGCGAGGCCAGGTCACTATAGAGATAGCCGGGGTAAGCCCTGCGGGCCGGGATCTCACCACGTGCCGCGGAGACCTCACGCAGTGCCTCGCAGTAGCTGGTCATGTCGGCCATGACGACAAGCACGTGCCGCCCGAGCGTGAACGCCAGCCGTTCGGCCACGGTGAGCGCCAAGCGCGGTGTCAGGATGCGTTCTATCACTGGGGCATCGGCGAGGTTCAGCAGGAACACGAGCTCGCCGACCGCGGAGCGTTCCTCGAGGACGGCGCGGACGGTCGCGGCATCGGCATGGGTGAGGCCCATCGCCGCGAAAACCACGCTGAAGGGATCACCGCCGGCCGACGCCTGGGCGGCCAGCTGGGCCGCCAGTTCGAGGTGCGGCAGGCCCGCCACGGAGAAGACGGGCAGCTTCTGGCCGCGGACCAGCGTGGTGAGCCCGTCGATCACCGAGATCCCGGTCAGCACCGGCTCGGCGGGCGGCACGCGGAGAACCGGGTTGATCGGGAAGCCGGCCACCGGCATGCTGACCTCGCCGGTGACAGGGGGTCCGCCGTCGACCGGCTCGCCCCGGCCGTTGCAGACGCGGCCTAGCCAGTCCGCGCCGACAGGAATCCGCAGCGGGCTGCCGCTGAACGCCACCCGGGTCGCTGTGAGCCGCATGCCCCCGGTCCCTTCAAGCACCTGCACGACGGCAAGGTCGCGATCGGCCTCGAGGACGAGCCCGTGCCGCGTCTCCCCTGTCTCCATCCGGATCGTCGCGAACTCATCCCAGCCCACTCCGTTCACTCCGCGCACGACGAGGAGCGGGCCGCGAAGCTCCGCCAGCCCGGTGTACTCACGTTGCGCCCAGACCATCATGCTGTCCCGCCTTCCTGGTCGCGCCGCGCGAGCTCGTCGAGGCGGGCGAGCATAGCCTGCCCGCTGTCGGTGACCGCCTCTGGCGTCACCGCTTCCTCCCTGGCCCGCAGGATGAGGGAGAAGTCCTCATTCTCCAGAGCCGCCGGGGGGACGCCTGCGCTCGCCAGCTGCTGGCATCGCTCGGCCACCGCCAGCACCGCGGCGGTCAGGGCCGCGGCCCGGGCGATGTCACAGCTGGCGTCGGCGGAGCTGATCGCGCTCTGCTGCAGCAGGCCCTCCCTGATGAGCCGCCCGGCGAGTATCGTGGCGCGCTCCCTGGGCGGAAGAGCGGCGATGCCCATCAGCTCGGCAAGCGAGCTGAGCCGGTCTGCTTCAGCGAGCAGCGAGGCCAGCCGACTCCTGCGGTCCGCCCAGCCAGGATCGCCCGCACCGGCATGCCAGGCGGCGGCGGTGGCAGCGTCGCGGGAAAACGATCCGGACCAGGAGACTGCCGGATAGTGGCGGGCATAGGCAAGATCGCGGTCCAGGGACCACAGGCTACGGACGAAACGCTGCGTGTAGGAAGTGACCGGTTCCGTCATGTCGCCGCCCGCCGGGGAGACCGCGCCGATGATCGTCACCGAGCCCTCGCGCCCTCCGCTGGTGAGGACCCGGCCCGCCCGTTCGTAGAACGCGGCCAGGGCGGAAGACAGGCTGGCCGGGTATCCCTCCTCTGCGGGCAGCTCGCCGTTGCGGGACGCGAACTCGCGCAGCGCCTCCGCCCATCGTGAGGTGGAATCCGCGATTACCACGACGTCCAGCCCCATGTCCCTGAAGTGCTCCGCGACCGAAGCACCGCTGTAGATGCTGGCCTCGCGGGCCATCATCGGCATGTTGGACGTGTTCGCGATGACCACGGTCCGCGAGGACAGCTTGCCTCCGGTGCGCGGATCGGTGAGCTCGGTGAGTTCAGTCAGCATGTCGGCCAGCTCGTTGCCGCGTTCGCCGCAGCCGACGTACACGATCACGTCCGCGTCGCACCA
>Ga0187807_1000438_pt1 | contig 13178 bp, 14 predicted proteins | sample NC_wetland_sal_i_4_FD_132432 | JGI IMG/M metagenome (GOLD analysis project Ga0187807, IMG submission 132432) | Wetland sediment microbial communities from Neuse River Estuary, North Carolina, USA - ASW_2 | ecosystem: Environmental > Aquatic > Freshwater > Wetlands > Sediment | place: USA: North...
ACCGTTCAAGTAAGTTGGTATTTCACCGCACGGGTAGCACGGATGGGGACGGATGCGTCTACTACTGCGGCGTGCGGCGAGAGCCATGAGTCAGCAGCCCGTTTGGATCATGATCGCTCTCGTGCTGGACGCCGTTATTGCTGTTACGGGGATTTTGATAGGGCCGAGTTTTAACATGACCGGCCTGCTTGCGGTCGGCCCGCTGCTGGCCTGCGCCCGCTGCAACGGCCGGATGACCGCGCTGGTCGCTGCCTATGCGCTGGTCCTGTGCGCCCTGGTCGCCGCGGCCAACGGCACGCTGCGTACCACGATGGAGGGATACCGCATCGGCATGGTGGCCGGCGTCGGGACATTGGCCGTGCTCGCCGCGGTGATCCGCAGCCGCCGGGAAAGCGCGCTTATCAAGATCAACGAAAGAGTTCAGCACGCGATCTTGCGCCCGCTGCCGGCCGAACTCGGCGGCGTGGCATTTGCCTCGCATTATCAGTCGGCTACCACCGCGGCCCTGATCGGCGGTGATCTTTATGACATTACGATGACGCAGTTCGGGCCGCGTTTCATCATCGGCGATGTCAAGGGCAAGGGGCTGGACGCGGTCGGCCGGTGCGCCGCCGTCCTGGCTATCTTCCGTGAACTGGCATTCGGCGAGGCTGACCTGGCCGGGCTGGCCGAGAAGATGGACGCCAGGCTGTCGCGGGATATGGAAATCGAGGACTTCGTCACGGTTATCCTGGCCGAATTCGCGCCCGGAGAAGTGCGCCTTGTCAACTGCGGGCACCACCCGCCGGTCAAGCTGGAGGCCGGCGCCGACGGGCTGCAGATCATGACCCCTGAGGGGTTCTCGCCGCCGCTCGGCCTGCATCCGCGCCCGGCCCGGCAGGACATCGTGCTGAAGCCCGGCGACCGGCTGCTGTTCTACACCGACGGGCTGGTCGAGACCCGGGACCGGGCCGGCCGCTTCTTCGACCTCGGCGATCGCGTGGCCGCGGCCCTGGCGCTGCCCGACCTTGATGGCGCGGTCAAGAGCGTGGTCCGGCTCCTGCTCGAGCACGCTGGCGACGGACTGGCCGACGACGTCCTGCTCGTCCTCGGCGAGCCTATGGCCGACCCGCCCAGTGTGATCTAGCAGAGTGTGATCCAGCCGACTGTGATCTAGCAGACAGGGCCAGCGCACGGCCGCCTGACCCAGGCCGCCGGATCTGGAGGACCGCGTGCCTTTCCTCAGGCACGCGGTCCTTATTTATTGGTCCCTTATTGGCGCAGCCAGTCGAGCAGCAGCCCGTTCAGCTTTTCCGGCGCGTCAAGCGGCACCCAATGGCTCGCGCCGGGAATTTCTTCGTAACGCCACCGCCCCGTTACGAACGCCGCCGATTTCTTCATCCGCTCGCCGTCCAGGTAATGGTCTTCGGTCGAGGTGATGGCCAGGGTCGGCGCGGTGACCGGCGGCAGGGCGGGCGCGGGGCCTGGCATCCGCGGCGCGAGGTTGGCCCGGTACCAGTTCAGCGACGCGGTCAGCGCACCCGGCCGGGATAGGTCCGCGATGGCCGCCTCGAGGTCTCCGTCGCCGCGGCTGAACGTGCGCAGCCAGGCCCAGTCGTCATGCTGGATGGTCGCCTCCGCGACGCCGTAAAACTGGAAGAAGAGCTGGTACCAGGCCATCTCGTATTGCCGCACGGTGGGCGGCGCGAGCGGGTGCGGTACCGAGATCGCGGTCAGCGTGCGTACGCGGTCCGGGCAGAGGATAGCGGTCAGCCAGGCCACCGCCGCGCCCCAGTCGTGCCCGACGACGTGCGCCGCCGGCACGTCGAGTCCGTCAAGGAGCGCGATGACATCGCCGACCACGTTCCGCAGTCCATAGGAACGGACCTCAGCCGGGCGCTCCGAGCGCCCGAAGCCGCGCATATCCGGCGTGATGACCCGGTAACCGCTGGCCGCCAGGACCGGAACCTGGTGCCGCCACAGCCGCGCCGAATCCGGCCAGCCGTGCAGGAGCATGACCGGGACGCCGTCGCCATGTTCCTCGACGTACAGGGAAATGCCGTTCGCCTCGATGACCCGGCCAGCGTCTGCGCTCGACATGACCTAGCGTTCGCGGCGCTCGCGCCTGCGCAGCAGGACCAGCACCGTCACGATGAAGACGAACAGCACGGCCGAACCGATGTAGTCGATCATGCTGTGCATACCTCCATTCTCGCAGCGTAGCAGGACACTGGGCCGACTCGGTAGCGCCGGGTCCCTGGCTGGCGCGTTCCGCGCGGCACGCACCGGCCCCGTTCGGCCTAATCCGGCTCTTTCGACCGAGGCACGACTAGGCCTGTCTCGTAGGCGGTGACCACGGCCTGCGTCCGGTCCCGCAGCCCGAGCTTGGTCAGCACGTGGCTGACGTGCGTCTTCACGGTCTCCTCGGTGACGACCAGGCGGGCGGCGATCTCCGGGTTGGACAGGCCCTCTGCGACGAGCCGCAGGACCTGAGTCTCGCGCGGGGTGAGAGCGGCAAGGGCGCCCGAAGGCAGCGCGTCGGGCCTCGGGCGCAGCCGGGTGAACTCGCTGATCAGGCGCCGGGTGACGGCGGGCGCGAGCAGCGCCTCGCCGGCCGCGACGACCCGTACGCCCTCGAACAGCCGCTCGGCGGTGACGTCTTTGAGCAGGAAGCCGCTGGCGCCGGCGCACAGCGCGTCGTAGACGTAGGCATCTAGGTCGAAAGTGGTCAGGATCAGGACGCGCGGGCCGTCCGGTCCGGGTCCGGCGAGCTGCCTGGTGGCTTCGATGCCGTCCATGACGGGCATGCGCACGTCCATCAGGACGACATCAGGGGACAGCTCACGGCAGATCCGTACCGCCTCGGTCCCGTCGCAGGCGGTGCCGACTACGGTGAAGTCCGGCTGGGTGTCGAGCAGCGCGGCGAAGCCGGTGCGTACCACGTGGTGGTCGTCGGCGACGATGATCCGGACGGGCGCCGCGGGCGCGGTCATCCGGCTACCTCCATCTTGGTCGGCAGCAGGGCATCGATCAGGAAACCGCCGCCGCGCGCAGCGCCGGTGCGCAACTCGCCGCCGGCCGCCGCGGCGCGTTCGCGCATGCCCGTCAGCCCGTGGCCGGTGACGCCGTCCCCCGGGCCGGGGCCGTTGTCGCGGATGCGCAGCCGCAGGGCATCGTCGGCGTAGTGCAGTTCCACGTCGACGGCCGCGCCGGGCGCGTGCCTGCGGGCGTTGGTCAGGGCTTCCTGGACGATGCGGTAGGCGGCCAGTTCGACCCCGGGGTCGAGAGCGGCCGGCGGGCCCCGGACGATGAGCCTGGCGGCCGCGCCCGAGGCGTCCCTGGCCTCGTCGAGCAGTTCGTTGAGCTGCTGCAGGCCCGGCTGGGGATGCCGGTCTCCACCGAGGTCGGCCTGGGCGTCCTCGCGCAGCACGCCGAGCAGCCGCCGCATTTCGGTCAGGCCGGCCCGCGCGGTATCGCCGATCTGCAGCAGCCGCTGGGCCCCCGCGGCGGGCATCCCGGGGGTGGCCAGCCGGGCCGTCTCGGCCTGCACGGCGATCATGGATATGTGGTGCGCGACCACGTCGTGCAGCTCACGGGCGATCCGGGCCCGTTCCCCGCGAGCCGTGTGCTCGAGCTGGGTGCCCGCGATGACCTGCCGGGCCTGGCTGTGCACCTGTGCCTCGCTGCGTGCCCGCCGGGCGATCCCGGTCAGCGCGGCCGCCGGAGCCAGCGAGGCCAGCAGCACGACCAGGACGCCTTCCTCCCCGGCTCTGGGATAGGCCAGCGCCAGCACCAGGAACGGGACGGCCAGCGCCGGCGCCAGGAACTGGGGCGCGTCCCACGGAGCTTCGTTTCGCCGAGCCTCGCTCCCTGATGCGCCGCTGCGGCCCAGCCGGTACAGGGCGATTAGCTGCGCGATCAGGCCCGCCACCGTCAGCGTCTGGAAGGCCGCGACCGAAAGCACGTTTGCCGCACAGATAGCCACGGCGGCCGCGGCCGGCCCGAGGAAAGCCAGCGGCACCGTGGTGAACAGCGCGAGCGCGGACAGGCCGACCAGGCTAGCCACGCTTATCCGGGTGCCTGCGTCGCGTGCGATCGTCTCGGTTATCGCCGCCAGCCCGAGCAGGGCCCCGGCCACGGCAGGCGCGGCCGGGGACGCGGCGATCCGGCGGCCGCGTTCCAGCCATCCGCTGCCCCGGTCACCTGCTGTGCCCATGTAGATCATTGTGAACGTTCAGTCCGGGGCGTGGCGTCACCCCGGCCGGGGATACCGTCATCCCTCCTGCGAGGGATGGGCCGGGGACGTCCCTCGTGCCAGCGACGGCGAAGACCGCTCCCCGGCGTGACGACCACTCAGGCTGCTGTTCCCTAGCCTTACCTGGCATGGAAGCAACTATCGAAGTCGTCGGCCTGCGCAAGCGGTTCGGGCCGACGCTGGCGCTGGACGGGATGTCGTTCACCGTCGGGCCGGGGCAGGTCACCGGCTTCGTCGGGCCGAACGGCGCCGGGAAATCCACCACCATGCGGGTCATCCTCGGGCTGGACGCGGCCGATCAGGGCAGCGCGCTCATCGGCGGCCAGCCCTACGTCAGCCTGCGGCATCCGCTGAGCCACGTCGGGTCGCTGCTGGACGCGGCCGCGCTGCAGCCGAGCCGGTCCGCCCGCAACCACCTGCTGTGGCTGGCCCACTCCCAGGGTCTTGGGGTGAAGCGGGTGGATGACGTGATCGAGCAGGCAGGTCTTTCCTCGGCGATCAAGCGCAAGGCCGGCGGCTATTCACTGGGGATGCGGCAGCGGCTGGGGATCGCGGCGGCGCTGCTAGGCGATCCGCCGGTGCTGATGATGGACGAGCCGTTCAACGGCATGGACCCCGAGGGCATCGTCTGGATGCGCGGGTTCCTGCGGTCGCTGGCCGCCCAGGGCCGCGCGGTGCTGGTGTCCAGCCACCTGATGAGCGAACTGCAGGACACCGCGCATCATCTGGTGGTCGTCGGCCGCGGCAAGGTCATCGCCGACACCAGCGTGGCGGACCTCATCGCGACCGCGTCCGACGGCCGGGTCACGGTGCGGACCACTGCACGGTCGGAGGCGATGACGGTGCTGGCGCACGCGGGGGCCATCGTCGCCGCCACCGACCGGGACACGCTCATCATCTCCGGGCTGGCGGCGGAGAAGATCGTGGCGCTGCTCGGTGAGAGCGGGGTGCCGTTCTCCGAGGTGTCGGCGCATCGCGCGACGCTAGAGGAGGCCTACATGGAGCTCACCAGGGACGCGGTCGAGTTTCGCGCCGCCACGCCTTCCGGGGCCAGCCCTTCCGGGACTAGCACTGAGGAGGCGGCGCGATGACCGCCGGCACGGTTACGCCGTACCGGCCGGGCGAGCAGGCCGGACGGGACGGCTTCGCCCAGGTCCTGCGCGCGGAGTGGACCAAGTTCCGGACCGTCCGCGGCTGGGTCATCGGCACGCTCGGCGCGGTCCTGGTGACCGCGGGGCTCGGGCTGTTCGCCGCCGGGGCCAGCAGCAGTTCGTGCCAGGGCACGGGCGGCGGCCCGGCCCGGACCGGCCAGGGGTGCATGACCATACCGCCGGTGGGGCCGGGCGGTGAGGCGGTGAGCGACAGCTTCTACTTCGTGCGCCAGCAACTAGCCGGGAACGGCAGCATCACCGTCCGGATCACCTCGCTGACCGGCAAGCTACCACCCACGAACGGCAACCTTCCGTCCAACCCGAACGCGCCGGTCGACACGCGTCCCGGCCTCGTGCCGTGGGCCAAGGCCGGGATAATCATCAAGGAGAGCACCCAGCCGGGATCGGCGTACGCGGCGATGATGGTCACCGCAGACCACGGGGTACGCATGCAGGACAACTACACCAACGATACGGCGGGCCAGCCGGGCGCCGTGTCCCCGGCCTCCCCGCGCTGGCTGCGGCTGACCCGCTCCGGCGACACGATCACCGGCTACGAGTCGGCCGACGGCACCGGATGGACCCAGGTTGGCACCGTGCACCTGGCCGGGCTGCCGTCGGCCGTCCAGGCCGGGCTGTTCGCCGCGTCCCCGGCGTACCAGGCGATCTCCCAGAATAACTTCGGCGGCGGGGAAAACGGGATCATAGCCCCGAGCCAGGACACCGCCGTCTTCGATCACCTCAGCCGGTCGGGCACCTGGCCGGGCGGCGCGTGGACTGGCGACTACATCGATGCCGCCGACGGGTCGGGGATCGGCGGGTATCACCAGGTCGGCGGCCGGTTCGCCGTGACCGGGTCCGGCGACATCGCGCCGGCGGTGGCCGGGCAGGGCGGATCCGGCACCACCATCACGAATCACCTCGTGGGTACGTTCGCCGGCCTGATCGCGGTGATCGTGGTCGCGACGATCTTCATCACGGCCGAGTACCGGCGGGGCCTGATCCGCATCACCCTGGCCGCGAGCCCGCGGCGGGGCCGGGTGCTGGCGGCCAAGGCGATCGTGATCGGCTCGGTCACCTTCGTGGCCGGGCTGGCCGCCGCGGCCGCCACGGTGATCTTCGGTGCCCGGCTGGCCAGCGCCCGCGGCTCGTACGTGTACCCGGTGCCGTGGCCGACCGAGCTGCGCGTGGTCGTCGGCACCGGGTTGCTGATCGCGCTGGCCGCCGTCTTCGCCCTCGCCCTCGGGACCGTGCTGCGTCGCAGCGCCGCCGCGGTCACCATCGTCATCGTGGCCATCGTCCTCCCGTACCTCCTGGGCGTCGTCTCCGTCCTGCCGGTCAGCGCCTCGGACTGGCTGTTGCGGATCACCCCGGCCGCCGCCTTCGCCGTCCAGCAGGCCATGCCGCAGTACCCGCAGGTCACCGCCCTCTACACGCCATCGTCCGGTTACTTCCCGCTGGCGCCGTGGGCCGGTTTGGCCGTACTGTGCGCGTACGCCGCGCTCGCCCTGGCGCTGGCCGCTGTCCTGCTCCGCCGCAGGGACGCATGAGCGCCGCACAGCCATGCCTGCCCGTCGCGCGGCACGCAGAAGCGACGGGCATGCGGGACGCACTGCACGCGGAATGGACCAAGCTGCGGACCGTGGCCGGCCCGGCCTGGCTGCTGGCCGGCACCGTCGTGCTGACCGTGGCGGTCAGCACCGCCGCGACGGCCGCGGTCCGCTGCCAGGCCGGCCTCGCCTGCCCGGTGGACACCGCCAAGCTGAGCCTCACCGGGATCGAGTTCGGCCAGGCGGTCGTCGCGATCCTGGCCGTGCTGGTGATCAGCGGCGAGTACAGCACCGGCATGATCCGCGTCACCCTGGCGGCGATGCCGCGCCGGACCACCGTGCTGGCCGCCAAGGCGGTCCTCGTCGTCGGCCTCGTGCTGGCCGCCGGAACCATCGCCGTGGGCGGATCCTTGCTGGCCGGGCGGATCATCCTGCCCGGCCACGGCTTCACCGCGGCGCGCGGTTTCCCGCTGCTGTCGCTGGGTGACGGGCCCGTGCTGCGCGCCGCCGCCGGGTCAGTCCTCTACCTCGGCCTGATCGCTCTGCTCAGCCTCGGCGCCGCCACCGCCGTCCGGGACTCCGCCGTAGCCATCGGGATCGTCCTCGGCCTGCTGTATATCTTCCCGATCGTCGCTAACGTGGTCAGCAATGCACACTGGCACCGGCACCTCGAGCAGGTCGGCCCGATGAGCGCCGGGCTCGCCATCCAGGCGACCACCGGCCTGCGCAGCCTGCCCATCAGCCCGTGGGCGGGCCTGGGCGTGCTCGCCGCCTGGGCCGCGGGCGCCCTGCTGGCCGGCGGCCTGGTCCTGCGGTGGCGTGACGCGTGACCGGGAGCCTGGCGGCCGGGGCGGCGGCCGTTCGCGAGAAGCCGCCGTGGCCGGTCAGGAGGCTGTTTCCGCTGCTCGCCGCCGTCGTGATGACCGCCGTCGGGATGGCGGGCACGATCTGGGGCCCGCGCTACTACGGCAAAACCGCCTGGGCGCTGCCCGATGACCTGTGGGGGACGCTGATCGCGGCCCAGCGGCTCGCGCACCTGAACCTGGCCGGCCTGTACACCTTGCCCACCCAGCTGGTCTCGCTCCCGGGCACGGCCGTCATCCTGGTCCCGGCCATCGTCGTCATCGACGTGACCGGGCTCCGGCTGGGGCTTCCGTCGGCTCACGGCGCCTATCCCGCCGTCTGGCTGTTCGCGGGGCCCTATCAGGTGGCCATCTCGACTGTGGCGTTGTTCGCCGCCGACGCGATCGCCGAACGCCTGGGCGCGACCCGGCCCAAACGTTTCTGGCTCGCCGCCTTCGGCGCCACGGCCCTGTGGAGCGTCACCATACGATGGGGTCACCCGGAAGATGCCGTGGCGGTCGGGCTGCTGATGTACGCCGTCCTGGCGCTGGCCGACTCGAAGACCAGCCGGTCCGCGTGGCTGGCCGGGGCGGCGGTGGCCGTGCAGCCGCTCGTCCTGCTCGCGTTCCCGGTCCTGGTTGCCGTCGTCGAGCCGAGGAAGCTGGCCGGCTATGTCGCCCGGGCGGCCACCCCGGCCGCGCTGATGCTGGCCGCCGCGGCCGCGGCCAACTGGACGGCGACCATCCACGCGGTCACCAGTCAGCCCAACTCCCCGGCCATCGACCACCCCACCCCGTGGATTTCCCTCTATCCGCACCTAGCTGGCGGCCAGGTGGCGGCCGGGCCGGCCAGGATCCTGGCCATCGCGGTGGCGTGCGGCTGCGCGCTGGTCGTGGCGCGCCGCTGGCGGGCGGACCGGCCGGGCAGCCGGCCCGAGGCGCTGGCGGAGCTGCTGTGGTGGATCGCGGTGACGCTGGCGCTCCGTTCGGTGTTCGAGCCGGTGATGGTGGCCTATTACCTGTGGCCGCCGCTGGCGGTAGCGCTCGCCGCGGCGGCGAGGGACTGGTCGCGCCTCGTCCCGACCGGGTGCATCACCGTTCTGCTCACTTTCGTTTCGCAGGCCCAGTGGCACAACCCGTGGATCTGGTGGACGCCGATGGTCATCGGGCTGGCCCTAGCCCTGTACTTTGCCCGGATCCACGCTGGCGCGGCGCCGCAGGTGCTGCCAGAGCCGGGGGAGCAGTTCGCCGCCGACGGCGCGCCATGAGGCGATCTCCTCGCCGGACAGCGGGGTGACCGGGTTGGCCCCGGAGGCCGCCAGGGCCGTCAGGTAGACGTCACAGGCGGCCGCGAGCAGCCACATCCGGGCCACCGCGAGGCCCGGTGTATTGCCCAGGGTGAGGGCGCCGTTGCCGCGCAGCAGCAGCGCCTCGCCGGCCGGCAGGCTGCCCGCTGCCCGTTCGGCCTGCTCGGGCGACCTGAGCAGCGCGGCGTCGTCGTGCACCGGCACCGACTCGCCCAGCCACGCGGCCTGCCCGTGCAGCGGGACCAGCCAGGAGACCGTGGCCGCCACCGCGAACGCGCTGGGCGGCTGCGCCCGGGCGATCGCGGCGGCGTCAGGCCGGGCGCGGTACAGGGCGAGGTGCGCCCACGCCTCCGCCGGGGCGCCCGCGGGCAGTGTCCCGCCCGCCGCGAGCGGCACCTCGATCACGCCGGACCCGGAGACGCAGGCCAGGTCGGCGGCCGGCGTGATCAGCATCGACTCCCCGGCCCGGGCCGACACGTGCCCGTAGGCGGTGACCAGCCCCAGCCGGGCCAGCACGTTCGCCGCCTCGGCGACCTCGTCGCGCAGCCCCGGCGCCGGAATCACCGTGTGCTTCCCCCTTCCCAGACGGCCAGCCGCATGTCTAAACTGTATGCAGTTTTTACTGTATGCAGTTTGCCTTCGAAGGGGAAGGGTCATGATCTCAGGGCTGCACCATTACGCGCTGGAAGTGCCGGACCTGGCCGTGGCCGAGGGCTTCCTGCAGGACTTCGGCCTGGAAACGGGAGAGAAGGACGGGTCGCTGGTCGCCATGTGCCCAGGCCGTGATCAGGAGCAGGTGCGGCTGGTGCAAGCGCCGGCCAAGCGGCTGCACCACGTCACGTTCACGCTCCGCTCCGGCACTATGGATGCGGTGCGTGAGGCGCTTGAGCGGTCTGGCGCGCCCGTCATTGAGCCGCCGCCCGGCGCCACCGAAGAGGGGCTATGGCTTCGCGACCCCGATGGCACCGCCGTGCAACTGCTCGACGAGCCCCAGGCTCCGGCCCGGTCGGCCGCCGAGGTGCTGGTCAATATGGGCGGCAGCCGCCAGCGGATCGGCGTCGCGCAGTGGACCGACGCGACCAGGGATGTGCTGCCGCAGCGCCTCGGGCACTCGCTGCTGTTCACCGCGCAGCCCAAGCAGATGACCGAGTTCTACACCCAGGTGCTCGGGCTGCGGGTCAGCGACACGATCCATCACGACCTGGTGACGTTCCTGAACGCCGGGCCAGGCGACCACCACATCTTCGGGTTCATCGCCAGCACCCATCGCGGCTTCCACCACGCCAGCTTCGAAGTCCCGTCCATCGACGCGATCGCGGTCGGCGCCGACCGGATGCGCGCCAAGGGCCGCGAGGCGGGCTGGGGCCTGGGCCGTCACACCATCGGATCGAACTTCTTCCACTACAACCCCGACCCGTGGGGCTCGTGGATTGAGTGGTTCTCCGACATCGACCAGATCGACGACTGCTGGGTGGCCAACGACTGGGACGTCCCCCCGCACCTGTGGGGCGCGCCGCCGCCCGAGACTTTCCTCGCCAACCAAGAACCCGCCAGCTGACCCGAACCCGCCATCCCAACCGACCCCCAACCCGCCACCCCAACTCCAGGAGTGCACCATGAGCCGGGACATTGCCGCGATCTTCGCCGACATCGACGCCTTCGACCCAGACAAGTTCGTCGCCCACCTCACGCCGGACGCGAAGTTCCGCTTCGCCAACGCCGACCCGGTCACCGGCCGGGCGGCCGTAAAGGAGGCGGTGGCGGGCTTCTTCTCCGCCATCGACGGCCTCACCCACCACATCCTGAACGTGTACGAGTCCGGCGAGACGGTAATCGCGCAGATCGACGTGGAATATCATCGCAAGGACGGTAAGTCGGTCACCGTGCCCAACGCCGACATCCTGGTCTTCGACGGCGACCTGGTGCGTGACTGGCAGATCTACATCGACGTTGCTCCCGTGTTCGCCTGAACCGAGGGCCGATGATCACGCTCACCGATATCGCCTACGTCAGGTCAGGCGTCGCGGATCTGGACGCCGCGACCCGGTTCGCCACCGACATCGTCGGCCTCGAGCTGGTGACGCCCACCGAGGTGGGCGTCACCCACCTGCGCGCGGACCACCGGCACCATTGCCTGGCCCTCGTCGAAGGGCCCTCCGGGGTGATCTCCTCGGGCTTCCGCGTGGCCGACTCGGACGCGCTCAGCGCCGCCGAGACCGAGCTCGAGCGGTCCGGCATTAGCGTGCACCGCGGGTCGGCCGCCGAGGCCAGGTCACGGCGCGTCCGCGAATTCATCGCCTTCGATGACCCGTTCGGCAACCGCGTGGAGCTGGTGAGCCAGCAGGAAACGGTGGCCCGGCCGGTGGCCTTCAGCCGCGGCGCCGGGATCACCGAGTTCGGCCACCTCTGCCTGGACGCACCCGACGTGCACGAGGCCTACCGGTTCTGGAGCACGCGCTTCAACGCCCGGGTGTCGGATTGGCTTGGCGATGCGGCCTGCCTAATGCGTATCGATCCCGTGCACCACAAGCTGGCCGTCTTCCGCGGCGACGAGCCAGGTCTGTGCCACATGAACTTCCAGGTGGAGAGCATCGACGACGTCTTCAGGAACTGGCATTTCCTGGTCGAGCACGAGGTCGAGATCGAGATGGGCCCCGGACGGCACCCGCAGTCCGGCGCGATCTTCCTTTATTTCCTCGGCCCCGAGGGGTTCACCTACGAGTACTCCTTCGGCGTGCGGCGGATCGAGGACGACGTGGCCTGGGTGCCCCGCACCTTCGACCCGGCCGAACCCGGCTCCATCGACATGTGGCTCGGCCCCACCACCCGCCCCATCACCCAGCCCCAGGTGCGATCCGCTCAGCCGGCCAAGGCCGGCCGCCCCGGTTCATGAGTATCCAGGCTCCCGAAGCGACATACCGTGCGGTGGCCGGCGTCTCCACCGCGCTCATCGACGTAGCCCCAAAATGCCCGCATGCCCCCGGCACCTCCGCCGGAACCGGCCCGCCGCCGGTGCTGCTCCTGCACGGCTCCGGGCCGGGCGTTACCGCGGCCGCGAACTGGCGCCCGGTGATTCCCGCGCTGAGCGAGGACCGCCGGGTGCTCGCGCCCGATCAGCTCGGTTTCGGCGGCACCGCCACGGGTGAGCCGCGCACCTACGGCCGCGCCGCCTGGACCGAGCACGCGCTGGACCTGCTCGACACGCTCGGCGTCGGCACCGTCGACATCATCGGCAACTCGATGGGCGGCGCGGTCGCCTTGTCCATCGCCACGGCCAGGCCGCAGGCAGGCCGCCGGATCGTGCTCATGGGCTCGATGGGCGTGGCAATGGCCCTGCCCGCCGGGCTGAACACGGTTTGGGGCTATACCCCCGGCGTGGCGCAGATGCGCGAGGTCATCGGCCTGTTCGCGCATGACCGCGGGCTCATCACCGACGAACTGGTCGAGATGCGCTACCGGGCCAGCCTCAGCCCGCCGGTCCGCGATTCATGGCAGGCGATGTTCCCTGAACCCTGCCAGCGCTGGGTGGACGACCTGGCACTGACCGGCGCCGACCTCGCGTCGATCCGCATGCCGGTCCTGCTGGTACACGGCCGCGACGACCGCGTGGTTCCCTGGCGCGTCTCATCCGGCCAGCTCATCGATCTGCTGCCGGACGCCCGGCTGCATGTGCTCTCCGGCTGCGGCCACTGGACCATGATCGAGAAGACCGCAGAGTTCCTTGCCGTCGTCCTTCCCTTCCTCGCTTAGCTCCTTCAACTCTTATCCCAACGACTCCTGCCAGCGGAGCAGCCCACTTTTCCGGCGTGGTGTTCGGTGTGCTCGTGTTTCGCAGTTATGCTGTCGCGTGTCTTCTGGCTCGCGCGTCAAGACCTTGTCACGCCCCAGGGCGGCCCTAGCCCCGGGCTTAACAGCAACGGTGGAGCATTGATGTTGCTGGGACAGCAACGATGCTCCACCGTTGCCGTTACTGCTGCGGGCGGAGAGGCGGGTTCAGGTTACGGGGGCGGACGGGCGGGGCTCATGGGGCAGGCGGGGAAGCCGTGGCGGGCACACGCTGCGGGGCGCAGGCGCGGTTCGGTGCGGGCGGCCTG
>Ga0187807_1000439_pt1 | contig 13153 bp, 12 predicted proteins | sample NC_wetland_sal_i_4_FD_132432 | JGI IMG/M metagenome (GOLD analysis project Ga0187807, IMG submission 132432) | Wetland sediment microbial communities from Neuse River Estuary, North Carolina, USA - ASW_2 | ecosystem: Environmental > Aquatic > Freshwater > Wetlands > Sediment | place: USA: North...
GGCCGCTACCGCCGCCAGCACCGCAGCACCTGAGACGATCCCGGTGCACTGTCGTAATAATGCCCCTCGTCCAGGGACGGTCAGGCGCAGTCCACACAGATTCCGCAGAATCGGCCGTGACTGACCATCTCGTCCCGCCCACTGTCCCCTCGGTCGGCCGCCCGGCAGGCGCTCGGAAACGCCGGGACGGTCCAAGTCAACGCTCGCTCTGGACCAAGATTTCTGCATAAATCTTGCACCTGTGGCATGGCAGACACGCCCGCAGTGACAGAAACAGACGCGCCAGGCACGCCTCGCCTCGTAACCTTTCCACATGTCGCTCATCTTCGCGACCCAGCTCACCGCTGTGGCCACCACAGTCCTCGCCGTGTTCGCCATCGTCACTGCCGTTTTCGCCATTCTGGCCTTCCGCAAGCAGTCCAAAGAGGTCAGTGACCAGGCCTCGATGCTCGCCATCCAGTCCAATCAGCTCACGGAGCAGCGCAGGATCAACGAGAAGCAGACGACGGTCCTCGAGCTCCAAGCGGACGAGCTCCGTGTATCTCTCCGGCAGCGGGAACGCGAGGACGCCGAGCGGCACCGTGAGCAGGCTAGCCGCGTCTTCATCCAGACCATGACCGGATCCGATTCCCGCATCCCGCAAACGCAGCCCGCGATAGATGGCCTCACCCACGAGGCAGTTACGGCGCGCATTACTAATACCAGCGTGCAGCCCATCTACGATGTAATCATCGGTTGGCGAAGGGGAACCGCCCCCTGGGGGGAACCCGACCATGTTGGCGTCCTCATGCCAAATGAAGCGAAAGAACTCATACGAGGCCTGCCCGTCGACCTTCACCCCACCGTGAATCGCAGCCTCTTCGGTGCAGTCGCCCGCTTCCGTGATGCATTCGGGGCCCGGTGGCTTCTCCGCCCCAACGGCCAACTCGATGAGGAGCCACTTTCCGGAAATGATGCGCCTCAGGCACAGGCATCTGACGTGGGGTAATAGAAGCGCGGCGGATCAAGTCTGCTAACGACTGTGGGCATGGGTCGACGTTGGCCTGATGGCGGCGGATTCCAACTATTGTCAGACTCCTTGCGGCCCGTACCCGCAGGGATGCCGACGGCAAGGCTACCGATCCTTGCTTAGCTCTTCTCTGACAGGGATCTTGAGTCTCAGCCGGGGTTTCCGCGTTGGCGGCCGCCAGGCTGCGGCTGGCAGGCGGGCTGCGTCAGGGCACCGGCGGACCTCGGTGTCGATGGTGCGGAGTGCCTGGGGGATTGGTGGCGCGGCCCGCGGCTGGTCGGCGGCCAGGAGCGGGCCAGGCTAACCTGCTCCGGGCATCCCGTGCTCGGACGCCGCGAACTGTAGCGCGACTTCCCGATGATAAGGCGAGAGCACCAGGTCGGTGGCCTCGAGCGCGCGGCTGGCCAGCTCCTCGGCAGCATACTTGTCGCCGCTGAGCGCCTTGGTGCGCGCGGCGTAGAGGAGCACGGTGCCGTTCTGCGGCGCCTCCGCGACGGCGTCATCGACCTCCAGGCTCGCGCGAGGTTGGTCGCCGAGCTCTGCCAGGGCCAGCCCGTGGGCGGCACGGCTCGACGGCCTTTCCTCCAACGTCACCCGGTTGAGGTCGGATATGGCCTGGCGAGCCTCGCCAAGGTCAGCCAGGATCTCCCCCCTCGCACGCAGGGCCACCGAATTCCCGCCGTCCAACCGGAGGGCAGCCGTCAGGACCGAGACGGCGGCACGGCTCTCTCCCATCTGCCACAGGGCCAGTGCCAGGTTTGTCTGCACCACCGGATCGCTGGGCAGTCGGTCGATAGCTCCGCGCAGCTCGTCGAGGGCAGCTTCCAGGCGATCTTGAGCGATAAGTGTCTGTCCCACGGCGGCGAGCTGGCTGGCCACGGCCGAAGTGTCTCGGACGGCCTCAAACAGACCGGCCGAGATCCGGTAGCGGCCCTCGGCCTCGGCCGGTTTCTCCCGCTCGATGGCGATGTTTCCTAGGAGGGATTCGACCTCGGCGCGGAGCCGCAGGTCAGTATCGGGCGCGGTTCGCAGTGCCGCCTGAGCGTATCGTTCAGCGACATCAGATTCGCCGCGGGTCAGCGCCCGCTCCGCAGCGGATAGGTATTCTGCCGGACGAACCACGGGTGGCAGTACGTCGACTGCATGCCGCAAGGGCTCAATCAGCCGTGGTGTGAGCAGTTCGTACCATCGCGAGTCTGATCGCAGTCGCGCCGACAGCAGGTGGCGGTCCTCCAGCGCCCGAGCGACCGCGTTCGGCATCCCGGCCGTGGTTACGATGCCCTCATACGCAGTTCCCTGGGTCCCGAGCTCGGTTACGAATATGTCCAGCAGCCAGGAACGGAGTCGGCTCCCACGCATGTCGTGATCGTCGGCGACCGAGGCGATGACCTCACTGCAGTACGCGGTCAGTGCCTTGTCGGCGTCCCCGAACACGCGTATGTCGCGGACCGTGATCTGCCCGGTATTTGCAGGCAGCGAATCCCAAAGCTGCGTACACACGACTTGCAGGAGCGAGGGCTCTACTTGGTCGCTGACGATGAGATGCTCTGTGCCATTGACCCCCGTGACACGCCTGGTCTGCAGGTCCGAGACGAGCCTCTCCGCGGCGCCATCGGCGAATGACCGCCCGGTGTCGTGCAAAGGCCCAGTCACCGCCTCGATCGCATCCTGGCACGTAAGGGCCGCGAGGGTATATACCGCCGTTCCTCCCAGCGCCTCGGAGATTAGCGCGGCGGCCGCCTCGCGGGCTACGAGCAGCACGTGCAGGCCCAAATCACCGTGTACGGCGTCCACCAGTTCGCCGAGGAACTTCTGCCGGTGCGTCTGCCGCGGGCCCTGATCGGCAAGCAGGTCGTCCACCTGATCGATGGCGACGAGGAGCGGGCCGCTGTACAGTTTGTGCTGCCCTCTATCCTCGGCCCTAATGAAGTCGCCGACGGTGAGGTCCACCAGTCGCGTGATCGTCTCACCAGGGGACCAAGATTGCAGCAACGCGAGCGTGTACGGATTATGTTCGGGCAAGGCCGCGCGAGGGAACGTCGAATCGCAGATCCGACCGACGGGGAGAAAGTGTGTGCGGTTTTGTTTCAGTAGCGGCAAGACTCCGGCGTTCAGCAAGGACGTTTTCCCGCTCCCGGCAGGTCCGACGAGAAGCGTGAACCGATTGTCCTGCCAGAGTTCCAGCAATGCTTTCGAATCAGTCCCGCGACCGAAGAAATGATCTTGATCGGCCTGAAGAAAGGGGCGCGCACCGGGGTAAGGCACGCCCGCGCTTTCCCCTCTCGTACCGATTCTCCTCACAGCAGCCCCATCCGCCCACCGCGCCTCCTACGCCGCCGACCCGCAGTGGCACCTGCAAATGTACCAGCGCCTGGCTGGCGGGCGCTCATCCAAGGCGGCGTGGCCACGGGAGTCCTTATATGCTAGCCGAAAAGCTATTGCTGGGGCCGTTCTCGCTGGCTGCGAGAAGCCGGGCAAGTGCTCTGGCCAGGGCAGATTTGTCGAGCGGTGCGTCCATGCTGAGCCCGCTGAGATCAAGCAGCCCATGATCAGTGACATCCTCGCTCATGATTCTCCTCCCATGCTCGTGCGAATCATCAGCGGCGTCCTGCTCTCGAGCATTACCTTCATAATCACCTACTACGCACCCATTGTCGAGCGTGATGGGACTCGTTCTCGGCAGTAACGACACTGGATTACACTAGACACCAGAAACATTGACCACACCACCACCATGGCGCTCGTCCAGGCCGAGCATGGAACGTGTATGCCGTAAGTGGCGGGCATGCGCATCGAGATTAAGATGGACGCTGTGACAGTTCCGGATTCATCGCCACGGCCACTGGGGATCCCTCATATCTGGGAGGGTGTCCCGCGGCGGGTCAAGAACTTCACCGGTCGCGATGACGTCCTCTCGCAATTGAGGGCTCGCTTGACCAGCAAAATTGCCGTTGTCCTGCCGTCGGAGGAAACGCTGCCGCAGGCCCTGCAGGGCCTAGGCGGTGTCGGGAAGACCGCGGTGGCCATCGAATACGCCTGGCGATTCCGGGGCGAATACGACCTCGTCAGCTGGATCCGCGCCGATCAGACTCCGCTAGTCCGGTCCGCGCTGGCGGGGATGGCGGCTGCGCTCGGCCTTGAACAGCCCTCCGCTACCGGAATCGACCTCTCGACATCCGCTGTGCTTGATGCGCTCCGGCGGGGAGAACCGTACGCTCGCTGGTTGCTGATATTCGACAACGCCGACCAGCCAGAGGAACTCCTCCCTTTGATCCCGAGCGGCCCAGGTGATGTCCTCATCACGTCGAGGAACCACCGCTGGCAGCAAGTGGTGGATACGGTCCGGCTGGACGTGTTCGAGCGGGTAGAGAGCATGCAGTATCTGGCCAGACGGGTGCCCAAGGGCCTTGGCGAGGTTGACGCGGACCGGTTGGCCGATGAGCTGGGTGACCTGCCGCTCGCACTTGTGCAGGCGGGAGCCGTGCTGCAGGAAGGCGCGATGGCCGTCGACGAGTACCTCCGCTTGCTCAGAGAGAGGGTCGCGCAGATCCTGGAGCAGGGGACCTCGCCGGAGTATCCGACGTCGATGACTGCCGCCTGGCAGATCTCGGTCGGCAAGCTGCGGCAGCAGTCGCCCCAGGCGTTGGAGCTGCTGCGCTGCTGCGCATTCCTCGGCCCAGAGCCGATCCCGCGTGAGGTGTTCAAGCTCGGCTCGGAAGAGAGCCAGACCGGGGTCGGCAATCTAATTGCGGATCCCATCGAGCTTTCCAGCGCCATAAGCGTACTCGGGCGATTCGCCCTAGTGAAGATCGACGGCCCTTACCTTTCAGTGCACCGTCTGATCCAGGCTCTGCTCAGGGATGAACTTTCGCCAGAGGAACAGCGCAGGTACCGTCAGGACGCGCATTCGATCTTGGCCGCAGGCGCGCCAGGGAACCCTATCGACGTGACCAACTGGCCGCGGTATGCCAGTCTGGTCGCTCATGTGGGCTCGCCCGCAACAGACCTGGCACACTGCCAGGTACCGACGCACCGCAGGTTCGCCCTGGACGTCATCCGCTACCTGTTTGTTTCCGGAGACTTCGCGTCCTGCCAGTCGTTCGCGGAACGATTCATCGCGCAGTGGACCAAGGATTCGGGTGCCGATAGTCCCTACGTTCTGGACGCCAAGCGCCACCTCGGCAACGCGCTCAGAGAAAGCGGGCATGCAGCAGAAGCCTACGAGCTCATCAAGGAAACGCTGAGCAGCGCTGAGCGGGTTCTCCAGCCGAGGGATCCCCTTACCCTCCACCTGAGGAACTCCTTCGGCGCCGACCTGCGAGCTCGTGGGGACTTCGCCACCGCTCTCGAACTGGATGAGGCCACCCGGACCCTGCATGATGAGGTTTTCGGGCCCACCGACCCGCAGACCTTGCGGGTCATGAACAACCTCGCACTCGACTACGGGCTCAACAGCCGATTCGTCGAGTCGAGAAACTTGCATAAACAGGTCTATATCCTGCAGCGTGACACCAAGGTGATTACCTCGGCTACCGAGGTGCTGAATTCTTGGACCGGCCTAGCCCGGGCCGTCCGGCTGTGCGGTAATTTCGCGCAGGCTCGTGACCTAGGCGAGGATGCTTGGCACTATGGTCTGCACGAACTCGGCGCCGAGCACCATCTGACGTTGCGCGCCGCGACCGACCTCTCGATCGCCATGCGCCGGATCCCTGCGGCATACGATGAGGCGCTGGAGCTGGCCGCCGAGGTTCTCGAACTGTGCAAGCGCCGCCGCGGAGAGAAGAATCCGGACACGATGGCCGCCGCAATCAGCCTGTCGAATATCCAGTGGACACTTGGGCACACCGATAAGGCGCTCGCCCTGGCTGCAGCGACGGCGGATAACTACCCCGCCGTCTACGGCGCCGAACACCCCTACAACTACGGCTGTCTGGGAAACCTCGCCTTGCTGCGCCGGCTCACCGGAGACCCTGGCGAGGCACGCAGGCTCAATGAGAAAGCCCTGGTCGGCCTAGATGCCAGGCTCACCCGTGATCATCTTTTCTCGCTCACCGTCGTTGTCAACCTGGCCAGTGACCTTGCGATCCTAGGTGACACTGCGCAGGCCCGTGCCCTAGGCGAGGCTTCGCTGCCCAGGCTAACCAACCTGCTCGGCGAGCAGCACCCGCTGACACTCGGGTGCGCCTCCAACTTGACGCTGGACCTGCGGGCTGAGGGGGCGGGCGACGAAGCCGATGCGCTTTCGGCCAGCACGGTAAGAGGCTACGAGAGTACGCTCGGCGTCGACCATTCTCTGACCGAGGCCGCGGCCGCCGGGTCGCGGCTCGATTTCGACTTCGATCCACCCCCGATCTGACCGCTGCCTCACGAGTCACGCCGGGACGGGCCCGTTCACCCTTTCCCAGCGGGTCAGATGGCACCTAGAGTTGTGGAGCGCGATCGCGCGTGCCTGCGCTGAGACTGGTTCATCTCGCCAGGCGGTAACCGTTTTCGACATGCGCTGGACGAAATCCAGGCCCACCGCCGTCAGCCGCCTGCTGGACAGCAGGGTATCGATGACCCGCGCGGTTCCCGCCCGCCACAGCGCGAACTCGCTCTCCGCCCGGAGCCGGGCGGGACCGTCGGCCAGCCAGCGCTGCGTCCGCCAGAACCCAGTTACGCCCAGGTAGGCATACGCTCCCTGGAGCAGGCCGGAGGCCGGCCGCGGGTCGTCTCGCCATGGCGCGTAGTACAGGCGGCCGTCGTCAGGCCGGGTCAGACTGACGATATCGATCAGGGCAGACAGCTTCAGGTGCTGTAGCTCGTGGGAGAGGGTGACCGCACAAGTAGACGGGTCTGGGGGTTCAGACATCGCGATGGCACCGAACGTCTCCGGCGAACTGGAGCTGAGCTGACCGTGAGCCGACCGGCTGAGCGGGACGATCACCGAGATCGCGGCGGCTACCTCGGCGGCTATTGCAGGGTGATCCCTGGCAAGCAGGCGCCAGCCACGCTGGATTGCCCTCGCCCACTCGCCCGCCTCACGAGCGCTGAGACGCGAGGCGAGGCCGGAGACTGTGGGCATCCGGAACAGGTCCAGGTCGTCGAGGCCGACATCGAGGTTTCCGGCGCGGATCCGGCGGATACCCGACCAGCCGGGCACGTCCCGCTGCGGATCTGACGGGATCCCGACCCGGCCATGCGCCCAGCAGATCTCTGCGTCTCCGGCCGAACTGCGTACCGTGGCGACGTCCGCATCCACTCTCGCGACCCCCAGGGAGGGCAAGCACAGCACGCCGGCGGTCGGGCGTACCCGCACCTCTGCCTCGAGTCCCGACCGGATCGCGGCCGCAGCCGCCACCGCGGCCAGCCCGGCCGGATGAGCTCCCGGCGCCCCGAGGTCGTCGCCCCGCAGTGCACGCAGCGCACGCACCGCCCAGGCACCGACGGACGGATAGCAAGTCGTACGGGCGGCGGCATCCGGGTGATACCTCGTCACGCTGGCAAGGACATCGCGGCCTTGCCTGGCGAAGCAAGCCGCCCCTCCACCGACGCCCTCCGCGGCCTCGATCACGCCGCGCAGCAAAAGGGTGTGCTTGCTATGTTCGGCGGCCGCCAGGACGCCTACCGCCTCGGGGCCGCCGCCGCCCGCCGCCAGTGCATCGAACAGTTCTCGTGGCATCGCGTGGTAACGCACGTTCCCCCAGCTGTCTAGTTCCGTCGCAGCTCGTCGAGGCCGACCTGCATGGTCTGGCGGATATGGCCGATGAGCCGCATGAGGTCCGGGCAATAAACCGAAGGGTTGTAGAAGCCGGTGCCCTGGCGGTACCGGTGAGCGTAGAGGCCGCCGCCGCAGACGCGGTGGATACGGCAGGCCCGGCACTGCGGTGACAGAGAGCGCGATCCCAGCTGCCTGGCCACCACGCCTGGCAGCATTAGGGCGTCATCCAGTCGGCTGTCGATGATATGAAGATTCGTCGCTCCTGCGCCGTGATAAGCCACCTTGAGGCTGTCGGCCAGCTCGATTGCGCCATCGGTCTCTATTACAACGATTCTCGCCGGAGAAAGGCCGACCATTTCGGCCGGCGAATCGCCGCCGAGGAGCAGGTGCATGATCTCCTCGAACAAACGGATTGGCGTACCCGGGTCGGGATACCAGTGATCAAATACGGCAATCAGCCAGTCCGCGTATGGGGTGTCAGGTGCGTCAGGCACCCGCCCGGGCGGGGGGGTCGCCCACGTTCCGTGTGGGAGGAGGAAGTCGATCCGCGGTGGGTCGAATTCTGCGAGGGCCTTGTAGGTGCCTATCGGCTCGTTGCGAAGGTCGATGGTACACAGGAGGCCGCTAAAGAGATGGCGGTAGGGCTCCTGCGTCAGCCGGTCCAGGCTGGCTGCAACTGCGGCATGGCTTCCCCGGCCGCTAGCGAACAGCCGATGCCGGTTGTGCGACTCTGCCGTGCCGTCCAAGCTCACTCCCACCTGAACGCCGAGTTCGCAGAACAGCCGCAGGTACAAATCGTCTAGCCCAACGCCATTGGTCTGTACCTTAGCATTCACCCGCACGCTGGGACCGGCGGCAGCCCGGGTAGCATATACCAGCTTGGAGATGAGCTCTCGCCCGGCCAGCAGCGGTTCCCCGCCGTGCAGGATCAGGTCCACGCTCGGCATCCGGTGCGTGCGAGCGTGCTCGCCGATGCGCATCGCCGTTCGATCCGCTATCTCCATCGACATCCTGCGCGGACGAACCCGCCAAGACTGATCCGCCATTTCGTACATATAGCAGTAGTCACATGCGAGATCGCACCTGCTATGGATCTTGACGACAAACTCGCGGAACGGAGCAGGACTCCAGCCGCCAGCCAGAAGGCCAGGAACATCGAGGGTAAAAGGCCATTCGAGTCCTGGCGCCCGTCCCATGGATCGATTAAACCACACACAGGCGCTGAAATCACTCAGTAAATTGATGCCCTATAAGAGTCGTGATGTTGGCTAACTAATTAGAACTTCTTCCACTGCAGACCCAAACGGATCAACAGCAGTCAGGGTTCCGATAGTGCCACAAGGGTCACCTGAGTGCACGGACGCAACTTGCCACTCATTGTCCTATCCTTAATCATAGAATAAAACGGCCAGCAAGGCGATCGAAAGCAAGAGATGATAGCGGCAACTTAGCCAATTAGTTGATTGTTGGACAATCGACCGCACGGGCGTGACGGCAAGCCGCTGCCATACGGTAACCTGCAGTAGCAGCATGGCGGCAGCCGAGACGTAGCGGGTCTCGATTCGGCCAAGATGTGCCACATCACTCTGGGGGGACGATAAATTGCGTACACCGGCACTCTGCGAGCTAACTCCCGTTATCCGTATCTTTGTAAGTATCCATCGCTTACGGAGCTAACTGGGTTAAATGGCAACCCTGACAGCCCCCGAAGGCGCCGCTGCCACGGTGCCAGCAGGGATGAACCCGCACTTCCGGCGGCTCTTGAGGGCGTCGTCGGTGTCGATGCTGGGTAGTCATGTGACCACCATCGCCTACCCGTTGCTCGTTCTGCGCCTGACTAGTTCGCCGTTCGAAGCAGGATGGATAGCCTTCGCCGCCCTGGCCCCAAGCATCCTCGTGTACGTGCCGGCAGGTGCGCTCGTCGACCGGTGGGACCCGTGGCGGGCCATGCTGGCGAGCGAAGTCGGCCGCGGCGTCGCGATCGCGGCGGTCGCAGTCACGGTGGGTATCGGGGTGCCCAGCGTACCGCTGCTAACCGCGGCCGCGGTGGTGGAGGGGATCCTTGAGGTTTTTTCCGCCTTGGCTGAGCGGCGTTGGGTCGGCTCGCTAGTGCGGCGAGATGAGGTCCCCTCGGCACTGGTCCGCATCGAGGCCAGGAACCATGTGGTGCTCGTTGCTGGGCGCCCCCTCGGCGGCCTGCTATTCGGAATCGAGCCAATCTTGCCATTCCTCGCCGATGTGGCGTCCTTTGCCTATTCGGTGACCGCCCTAGCCAGGATCAAGCAGTGGTGGTCGAGCGGCGCGAGGGCAGAGGTCGCCCCCGGACCGACTTCGCGCACACGGCTCGGAAATGATATTTGGAATGGCCTGTGCCGACTGCGCGAAGATCGGTTTGCGTGCCTGGTAATAATACTGTTCTCCGTCGGGACTTTTATCTTCCAGGCGTTGATAATGATTTTCCTCGCCGACGCCCACGCCCAAAAACTATCGGCACTTGTCATCGGAATAGTGCTGGCCGCATCCGGCATCGGCGGCGCGCTAGGATCGGTAGCGGCCTCGCGCCTGCTTAGGCGAGTCAGGTATCCCTGGATAAGACTGCAGGCATTTGTCTGGTTCCTGGGCTTCGCTGTTCTCGCCCTCCAGGCCGGCCGACATGTTCTCCCAATGGCGTTGGTAATGGCTATCCTGGGATTTACCGGGGCACTGGGGAATATAGAGCTCGATACGCATCTCATGCGAAATGTCGAGAAAGACATGCTGGCTCGAGTCACAAGCATAGGTCGGCTGGTCGCGCTCGTCGCATGCGCGATCGGACCCGTGTTCGGCGGGATTCTTAGTCAGGAATTCGGGGTTCAGGGCGCTATGACCGGCCTGTTCCTGATCACAGCAGCCCTACCGGTGCTTTCTTTCGTCGCGTCTTCGACGGCCGAACCTCGTGGCCATTCAGTGGACCGTCAAGAGACAGCCATGCCAGACACCACCATCCCCGTTGGGGAATCCTAACGGCCAAGGAATCACTACCGGGTACACCGACACCAGAAGCTCCTGCGCTTCGTGAAAGTCATCGGCGTCGCGGTGCTGAAGGACCTGGACCTGCACCTGGTCGTGGACAACTACGCGACGAACAAGACTCAAGATCCAAAAGTGGCTGGTGCGCCACCTCTCGCTTTCACCTGCACTTCATCCCCCAGAAGAAGCCCAAGCCCTTCATCTGGACCCAAGACCATCGACGAGATCCTCGAACTCTCGCCGCTTACTACCAGCGGCAAGCCGAGCGCTTCGAGATGGGCCCGACGGTAATGTTCGGCTTGGACTCCTGCTCGAGGATCTCGCGGATGATGGCGAGCAGGTCCTCTAGCATGTCAGTGGCGAGCAGTCGGCCGATCGCGTTAGTGCTCGGCTCGACTGGGTCGGCGGCCTCTGGCACCGCAATGTGTAAGCATTCAGGCCTCTGCCCTCAATACTGCGGTGAGTGATCGATGGTTACGGCTTGCCGGCGTGTGCGGCTGTCCTGTTCAGGTGAGGACTTCGACGTCCGCGTGAGACCTGCGGCCATACCTTCGTCGTTCTGCTGGAAACTTCGTGTCGCTGCCCGGCCTGGGGCTCATACTGCAACGGCACTTACCGTTGGCGGGGTAGGTATCCGGGTTGCCGGCAGTAGCACAGCCGGGCCTGGGTCTGGCGTCGCCGGTGCGAGCGGGATTCAGGATCGGCTCACCCTAGGTCTGCCTGCTCAGCACGAGCTTGCCTGTGGCCTGGCGGTGAGCGATCGCGTGCAGGGCGTCGCGGGCCGCAGCGAACGGGTAGATCTGGACGGGAGGATCGGGCAGCGCTCCGGCTCGCCGCAGCCTGAGCAGCCGGGCCCATAGGTCAGCCACCGTCCCGGGCTGCTGGTCGAAGAACTCCCGGGAGGCGGCGCCCAGCACGCTGGTGTTGCCGAGCAGGAGCCGGCTGACCTTGATGGCGGGGATCTGGCCGCCGCTGAAGCCCACGACGACCAGCCGGCCTTCTGGTGCGAGCGACCGCAGGCTGTCGGTCATCCGGTCCCCGCCGACCGGGTCGAGGACGATGTCGACCGCCCGGTCCCCCACCCGGTCGCGCACCGCAGCGAGCCAGCCGCCGCTCAGCACGGCGTGGTGCGCCCCGCATTGCAGCGCGAACTGCTTCTTGGCCTGGTCACTGACGACCGCGACGGTGCGCAGCCCTAGGGCCCGCCCGACGGCGATCGCGGCGGTGCCCACGCCTCCGGCCGCGCCGTGCACCAGCAGCGTCTCGCCGGCTTGTGCCTGTGCCCGCCGGGCCAGCGCGAACAGGGCGGTCAGGTAGTTCAGCGGGGCGGCCGCGCCGGCTTCGAAGCTCATGCCGGCCGGCAGCGGCAGCACCCGGGTCGCCGGGGCGCTGATGACCTCCTGCCAGCAGCCGTACGACAGCAGCACCGCAACCCGCTGGCCCGCCGCCAGGCCGGTATCGGGCGGGGCAGACCGGATGACTCCGGCGGCGTCCATGCCCGGCGTATAGGGCAGCGGCACTGTCATCTGGTAGGCGCCCGTGGTCTGCAGCAGGTCCGCGAACGACACGCCGGCGGCGGCCACGTCGATCACCACGCCACCATCGGCGGCTGGCTCTGGTCCTTCGGTCCACTGAACGTCATCAGGGCCGTTGAAGCCGACGATCTTATGAGCGAACACCTGCCGCTCCCTCCAGGCCCGCGACCAGGCCGGACACATACTCCCGCACCCGCACCCGGGCCTGCGGCTCAGCCCGCCCGGGCCGGCCCGGGATCGGCTCGTGCGCGCGGCCCAGCCCGGCCGTAACGAGATCCGCCATGCGCTCAATGATCGCTCACGGACCGTGTAAGTGCCGGTGCAGCATGTTTTGGGGAAATCGCACCGGTTTTGGTGGGCCGACGACAGAACCGTGCTGATCAGCGGTTAGGGCATGTTCTTGAGGGGCGGGTCCCGGCTTAAGCGGGCTGATCTCCCGGCGTTGTGGGTGTTGTGGGTTGTTCGTCAGCATTCCCTAAGCCTCATAATCATCGCCGTTTCACTTTGAGACGACAGGTATGCCGTTCGCTCTTCAGCTTGTTGCCGGCTGAGTGCCTGGAATTCCTGGCAGGCGTCGCGCTTTGAGGGTACTCACCTTAGTGGACTGGCGTTCGTCACAATCCACAGTACATGGCTGGTAGCAAAAACGGTCACGCAGGCGGTTCCGAGGGCGGCGTTGAGGGCGTAGTGGGTGGCGGGGCGAGGATCCCGGTAAAGGCTTCTTCTAGCGCTTGCTGCGTAGCCATCTTTGCGAGAGCGCGCCGCCCGAATTCTGCCGCCTTTTCGCTGTTCAGGTTTGCCACGATCTGGAGGATTTGGTTCTTAGTCAGCTTTATCTCACTTATGCGCTGCGCCTGCGCAAGCGCGACGAGGTTAGCTTCCCGGGCGGCTTGTTCGTGA
>Ga0187807_1000440_pt1 | contig 13138 bp, 13 predicted proteins | sample NC_wetland_sal_i_4_FD_132432 | JGI IMG/M metagenome (GOLD analysis project Ga0187807, IMG submission 132432) | Wetland sediment microbial communities from Neuse River Estuary, North Carolina, USA - ASW_2 | ecosystem: Environmental > Aquatic > Freshwater > Wetlands > Sediment | place: USA: North...
CCGCCGCGACGACCACCTCAGCCGCCACCGGGCTCATCATGATGCACCTGACCGTCGGGGCCGCCGTGATCCCCGCCATGGCGCACACGGCCCGCACGCGCTGACAGCGCACCCGGAAGAGCACTACGGGTCCTCGCCCAAACCTGCCGCGCACGAGCAAGTTCGCGGCACGACACCGCCCGCTCAAACCGAGCCAGCAAAACGGACTGATAGGAGCATGAGATGAATCTCACCCCCACACCGAAGCCTCATCGGCAGCACAGGCCATCCCGCCCCATCCTGGCCACCGCCGTCGCATCAGTCATTCTCGGCGCGACATTCGCAGCCTGCGCTGGCACATCCTCGGCGGAGACCACAACAGCCAAGGCGACGACTGCTGCGCTCCCGATGAGCGCTGGCCCCTGGTCCCCGGGCCCTGGATGGGCGGAGTTTGCCCAGGGACCATGGACGCCGGCGCGATCCGCCCGCACCGAGTACTTCCATGTCGCATCGACCGCCCCGTCCGGCCCGGGCACCATCATCATCACCGGGGTTGTCGACGCCGGGGGCACCGAGCACCCGGGGCGAGCCATCGACGACGCAACCTTCGCCGGAGGTGGCTTCCGCATCGACCACAGTGCCGGGCATCCCAGTGCCCGCTTCAACGCCGAGACGTGCGTGGGGACCATCAACCAGACGGGACCGTTCAGTGTCATCGACGGGACCGGCCGGTTCTCCGGCCTCGCAGGCAACGGCACATATGTGTTCCACGCTCTCTACACCACCGCTCGAGACGTCAGAGGCTGCACCAAGGTCATGACCGGCTACATCGAGAGCATCGACGGCACCGTCACGCTCAGCCCGTCCGCCGCTCGCGCCGTCAGGGCGGCAGCCGGATAGCCATGCCGAGGTCAGCGGGTGGCATGGTCATCGCCCGCTTCGATGACCACGCCACCGGCCGAAGCCGAAGACGCCACAGGCAACTTCGAATGGGGGCACCCGAGGAAGAGTTGTTCCGCTCCATCGACGATCGCCTATCCTTATCTCGCTCGTGCTGTGACGGAAGACCAAGTAACCGGAGAATCCCCCTGCTCAGAGAGCTGCCGGCAGCTGCGAAGGCGGACAGCGGGCCTCTGGCCAAGACACCTTCCTAGCGCGGACCGCTGGCCCCGTGACGGCCGCCGAGGCCGACCTCACGCCGGCGAAGGTGCGGTGGCACCGCGACTTAGCCCCCGCCCGCACCTCCAGGGCCCCATTGCCGAACTGGAGGTGATGACCATGGCATCTGCGCTGGCAGGCCTTTCCCGCATTCTGGCGGCTCGGTTGCCGTCGGCTGCTCCCGGTAGCCAGGTCCGGATCGAGGGCTGGGTGCACCGCCGCCGGGAGCTCGGCGCGGTGACGTTCCTCATCGTGCGGGACCGTTCGGGTCTGGCCCAGGCGGTGGTCCGCGACCCGCAGGCCCGGCAGGTCGTGCGGCGCTGCGGTGAGGAGACCGTCGTCGCGGTCACCGGCGAGGCCACACGCAACCCGGCCGCGCCGGGCGGCGTCGAGGTGACCGAACCGCAGATCACGCTGCTGAGCGAGCCCGCCCAGCCGCCGCCGGTCGACGTGTGGCGGCCTACCCTCGACGCCAGTCTGCCCACGATCCTGGACCACGCCGCGGTGACCTGGCGGCATCCGGTCCGGCGGGCGCGATGGGAACTGTCCGCCGCGTCGCTGCACGGTTTCCGGGCCGCGCTGGACGGGCTGGGCTTCACCGAGATCCAGACGCCGAAGCTGGTGTCGTCGGCCACCGAGTCCGGCGCCAGCGTGTTCGGAGTGGACTACTTCGGGCGCCCCGCCTACCTAGCCCAGTCCCCGCAGTTCTACAAGCAGACGATGGTCGGCGTCTTCGAGCGGGTCTACGAGACCGGCCCGGTGTTCCGGGCCGAGCCGCACGACACCGCCCGGCACCTGGCCGAATACGTATCCCTCGACGCCGAGCTCGCCTTCATCAGCGACCACCGCGACGTGCTGGCGGTGCTCCGGCACGCGCTGGCCGGGATGACGGCTGCTCTGCGGGCCGAGGCGGAGCCGGCCGTCGATCTGCTGGGGATCGCGATCCCCGAGATCCCGGCGGAGATCCCGGTGATCCACTTCACCGACGCGCTCGCGATCGCCGGGGCGCCGCCGGACGAGCCGGACCTCGCGCCCGCCCACGAGCGGGCCATCGGCCGGTGGGCAGCGCAGACCTACGGCAGCGACTTCATCGCCGTCGAGGGCTACCCGATGGGCAAGCGGCCCTTCTACACCCACCCGCAGCCCGGCGACGAGCGGTGGTCCAACAGCTTCGACCTGCTCTTCCGCGGCCAGGAACTGGTGACAGGCGGCCAGCGCCTGCACCGGCACTCCGACTACCTGGCGGCCATCCGGGCCCGGGGTGAGGACCCGGCCGCCTACTCGGACTACCTGGAGGCCTTCGCGCACGGCATGCCGCCGCACGGCGGTTTCGCGATCGGGCTGGAGCGCTGGACCGGCCGGCTCACCGAGGCCGAGAACATCCGGGAGGTCACGCTGTTCCCCCGGGACCTGCACCGCCTGACGCCTTAGGGCGGCCGGGTCGGCCGGGGGTGGCCGGACGGCAGCAGTAGAGTCGACGCGGAGGCGTCTGGGTGCCTGGTGGTCCCCCCGGTCTTCAAAACCGGTGGACGGCGCGCTGCGTCGTCGGCGGGTTCGATTCCCGTCCGCCTCCGCCACCTGCGGAAACGTCGCGCTGGAGCAAGCCTGCGCGGTTGCCCTGGACGCCATTTTCATGATCGATCGGCCCCTTGCTGGCACATTGATGGCACGAGCGGTCCTATGACGCCGGTCACCGCTCAGGTCCTAGCAGGCTCTCGTCACGCTTCCAGGAGCTGTCTTGACGCTCACGATGCTTACGGGCGAATTCCACTATCTGCGGCTCACGCGCGAGCTGCTGCGCTGGGCAGTCATGCCTGCGATCATTCTCGGCGGCTGAGACCAGGCGATCGGCCAGGGATCCGTGGCTGGCCAGAGCGGTGGCCACCTTCTCCCTTGCGGTCGCAAGGTCCTCCGGCGCGCGGGCTTCGCTGGCCCGGCACTTCGTAAGGCGTTCGCGGAGCATTGCCTCGTGGGATTCAGCCCGGGTGAAGCTGCTCGTGCTGCAGCTTGCGCATCGCCTTGTGCGCGTCCAGGATGTGCTGCTCCCGTAGCTGGATGAGCCGGACATGCCCGAGCGCCGGTACTCAGTACAGGCGGCACGCTTCCACGTAGGACTCATAGGTGCGCTGCTTGCGGGCGAGCTGCTGCGCTGCCTGCCGCATCGCGTATGAGCCGGTGCGCCGCTGGCCTGCGGGTAAGCAGTGATCTTGTGCCTCGTACGGCGGGTTGGGGAGGACACGCGCACTTCCGCCTGCATGCTGGCCGTCCGCAACCGTTGCGCCATTGACCTGCCGGACCGTTGCGAGACACGATTGGCTCGACAGTCCAGAACGTTAGGGGGCGCCGTGCCGACCTATGTTTCTCTCGTCACCTGGACCGAGCAAGGCATCAAGAACTTCCCCGACACCATCAGGCGCGCAGAGGAATTCACCCGGTTTGTCCAGGGGTCCGGTGGCAAGGTCCGCGAGGTGCTGTGGACCGTCGGCGAGTACGACCTCGTCCAGATCTCCGAGTTCGCCAACGAAGAGAAAGCGATTGCGGCCTTTCTCCGGCTCGGGTCAGCCGGTAACGTCCGAACCCGCACGCTGCGGGCCTTCAACTCGAAAGAGATGGACGCGATCATTAACCTGACCGGCGTTCGGATGGAACACGGCAGCTGGGGCTGAGCACGCGGCCGAATGTGATGGTGCTGGGCATCGCCAGGCGGATCTCTTATGGTTCCGCGGGGTGCCCGCGAACCGATCAGCTCCGCGAGCTGCACGAGCAGGTCTGGCCGATGGTGCATGCCAGCCCGCTACGGTGAGCTGGCGCCTCTCGTGGCCAGCCTGATCCCCAAACTGGAGCAGGCGGCCCAGGCCGCCGAGCCTCCGCCAGCGCCGAACAAGATCTTTAGAGCCAGTAGCGTGACGTGTAATCGTTTTTGATCTGATGGCGATGCGGAATGTGGCCCGGCGTGCGCCGGGCGGGCCTTCCAAGGCAGAGCCCGGCGTGGGGAGGTACCTGACTGCGGTCTACACGGCGCTGCCCACCTGGCGCATGCTGATCTTCGACGGGATCCTGTACCTGTCGGCGTTCGCCGCCTCGTCCAAGGGGCACCGTTCCGGTATGTATAAGTTCACCGCTGCTGGGGATGGCGTGCTGCACGCCGGTTTCCTCCGGCAGTTCGATGACATGTGGCGCCAGGCGCACCAGGAGAACGGAAGGCCGCACCGTTGATCGAAGCTGAGCTGAAGGCCCGGGTGAGTGATCCGGGGGCGCTGCGGGAGCGCCTGCGGCACCTGGCCAGCGAGGAGATCAGCCTCTACCGGGACACCTACTACGACCGGCCCGGGCGGGAGCTCACCGCGGAAGGCCGGGAGCTGCGAACCGATGGAGGGCGCGCTGCGTCGTCGGCGGGTTCGATTCCCGTCCGCCTCCGCTAAGGGCGGGCTAGTTCCACGGTCAGGCCGAGGCGCTTGGCCAGCAGGCCCGCGCGCTCGGAGTCCTGTCCGCTGAACGCGCCGCCGGCGCGGGTGAAGCGGACGTGGTGCAGCGACCCGCCGAGAGGCAGGCCGTCCTCGCGCACCAGCCTGATCCGCTTGCCGCCGGGCCAGGTCAGCTCCGCGGTGTCGTCCGCGCCAGCCTCGAGCCGGCCGTCCAGGGCCTCCCGGAACAGCCGCGTCGCGCCGCCCAGGTCGCCGACGTGGTGCTCGATCAGGTCGAACAAGGCCGGCGGGCCGGGCTCGGGAAGCTCTCGCGGCGGCGCCACCCGCGGCGAGTCGCCCTGCTGGGCGACCTGGATGACGACGCCGTGGGCGCTCCGCGGGTGCAGGAACGCCTCTTTCCAGTTCGGGTTGGACAGGTTGACCTGGACGGGCTCGATGCCGAGAGCCCGGATCCGGGCTAGCGTGGCCTCGATGTCAGTGACGATGAAGTTGAAGTGGTGCGGGCTGGCGCCGCGGGTGGCCAGGAAGCGCTCCAGGAAGGCCGCGTCGGGGCCGCCGGTGGGCGTCATCAGCTCGATTTTCGGTCCCGCGGCGAACTCCAGCTGGCCCCACCAGAAGCCGGGGGAGTCGCCGCCATAGACCCATGTTCCGCCGAGGACGCCGCCGAACAGCTCCCAGCCGTCGGTCAGGGTCGGCGTACCGATGGCGAGGTGATCGAGAACGACGGTCACTAATGCCTCACGTTGCGGTCAGAAGCGTCTACAGCCGGACATGACGAAGTTACCGTCCCTGATAAGGATCGCGCGCCCCGCTCACGCGGCACCCGGCGGCGCGCCCTGATACGCCCACTGGTACTCCGTTCCCTGGTGAATCGCCAGGTAAATACGGTCGCGGAGGGAGTTGGCGGCCTCGTTCGTCAGGGTCTTCTCCAGGTCCCTGAGCACGACGCGAACGAGGAGGTTCTTCTGGCCAGGCCGGGCCCCGAGGCGGCGGGCCGCTGATGCGGGCAGCCGGTCGCAGCCGGTGGCGGATAGCACGCGGACTTCCTCGACGCACGGCGCATCATCGCCGAGGGCATCGCGGACCCGGTCGCCGAGAGTCTCCTCGTCCTCGTCTTCGGCCACCGCGACCGACAGGTCACGTGTGACCGGGGGCATCGACGAGACCGGCCGGTACCGGGCGAGGTCGCGCATCTGGCCCGCGATCCGGGGATCGGCCGACCGGAGCAGGCGGATATCCGGGATGTCCTTGATCAGCATCAGCATCCGGTCAAGGCCCATGCCCAGAGCCAGGCCGCCTCGGCCGGCGAGCCCCGCCGTGCTGAGCACGCCGGGATGGGCGAGCCCGCATTCCCAGACTTCCACCCAGCGGCCACCTCGCAGCATGTCGACCTGGCGGCCGTGCCGGGTGTAGGGGTGGGTCCGCGGCTCCTGCCGGTGCGGCAGGTCCGGGACGAGCGCACCGAGCAAGGACGAGATCATCTCGTCCAGGTCCGCGTCCGTCATGGCCTCGCGAGTGATCCGCCATAGGTCGAGCTGATGGGGAGTCCCGCTGTGCTGCCAGTCGATGGCGTCCCTGCGGTACGCCATCCCCGGGCAGACCAGCAGCACATCGTCGCGGGGATCCCGGGCTAGCTCGCGGAGCGCGGGCGGGACCATGGCGCTGGAATGGCTGCGGAGCATCTGCCCGGCGCTCACGTAGCGGGTGTAACGAGCTTCCCTGGTGATCGCGTCGGCCGCGTAACCCAGGCGATCGTAGTTGTCGGCGACCGGCACGACTGTCGGGCCCCGGCACCACCGGACCTCACAGGACCAGGCGCGTGACAGCGCCCCGGCCGCCCGGTCGACGAGGATCTGGATGGCGTGCGGTCCCTCCCCGGGATCGGAGAGATCGCGGACGCTGAGAGCGGCCTGCAGTTGCGCAGGACTCAGGTAGGGAACTGGACTGGACACGGTGACTCCTTGTCGGGGTGAATTCGGCGGGGGAACGCCTCCCGGCCCCGAGCTCACCTGAGCGAAGTCGCCGTCTAACGCGACGGAACGCCTCCCGGCGGCCCCTCGTGGGCCGGGAGGCGAGAAAATCGCCGTGTCGCCATGTCAGTCACATCCCAAGCATAATCGCTGGCCTAGGGGACCGCGACGCAGGCCGATAGCGGCTATGGCCAGGCCCGCGAGCGCGATCACCGGGCCTGCCACGGCCCAGAAGGTGACGCCGGACATGACGCTCCCGCCGAGGACGCCGACGCCCTGCAGCGTGAAGATGACTCCGGCCAGCGTGATGAGGACCCCGACGCCGACGAGCACGACCCGCCTCATGATGCCGCCTCTTTCCCAGGTCACCGGACCCGGCCCCGCGGAGATACCCGCCAGCAGAGAATACGTACCGAACGGCCAGGCGGTTCAGCCCCTGCTCAAAACCGGCACTCCCGCTGGCGAGGACGCCTCGGCCGTCTTATCGTCCTGTCCAGCCGGCTGCCTGGTCACGTGAGACCGCGTAGTTCTGGGTAGGAGTGGTAGATGTTCGCCCATCTGATCGCGGGCTTCACAGGTCCTGACGACCTCCTGTGGGCCGAAGTGGCGGAGCCGGCGGCCGACGGCGGCGTGGTCATCGACGTGGTCGCCGCGGGCGTGTCCTTCGCGGACCTGCTGCAGACCAGGGGCGCGTACCAGATGAAGGTCCCCGTTCCCTACACCCCTGGCATGGATGCCGCCGGGGTTGTCCGGTCGGCCCCGCCCGGCCTCGGCCTGGCCGCGGGCCAGCGAGTAGCGGTATTGCTGTCGCACGGCTGCTGGCAGGAGGTGGTCAGCGCCCCGGCCGAGCGGGTGCTGCCCTTGCCGGAGAATATGGGGTTCGAGGCGGGTGCGGCCGCTCCGCTGAATTACCTGACTGGCTTGTTTGCGCTGGTCCGCAGAGCACGGGCCCAGGCGGGTGAAACACTGCTCGTGCACGGTGCGGCTGGCGGGGTCGGGACCGCCGCCATCCAGCTGGGGAGAGCGCTCGGGCTGCGCACGGTCGCGGTCGTCGGCGATGAGGTGAAACGCGAGTTCGCGTTGCGGTGCGGCGCACACCACGCCGTGCTCAGCCGCGGCTGGCTCGCTGCCGTGCGCGACTTGCTGGGAGAACGGGCGGTCGACATCGTGGTCGACCCGGTCGGGGGCGACCGGATGACCGACAGCTTGCGCATCCTGGCACCGGAAGGCCGACTGCTCGTCCTGGGGTTCAGCGCTGGCGAGATTCCCGTCGTCAAGGTGAACCGGCTATTGCTGGGCAACACCGGCGTGCTGGGAGTTGCCTCCCGGGAGTTCTTCGAGCAGCAGCCAGCCACGGTAGCTGAGCTGTGGGCGCGGCTGATCGAGTTGCGCCGGACCGGAGTGCTGCACGATCCTCCGGTCGAGCCGTTTCCTTTCGCCGACGCTCGCGGCGCCCTGCACGCGATCGCCCAGCGCGCAGCCACCGGCAAGGTCGTCCTGAGCAGACAGGTCCAGCCGATCCCGGGGTAGCGCCGCGTATCAAAGTCATCCGTAATCGACTCCTCACTGATAGACGGCCGGGAATCCAGGACGCCGCGCGCCTTTTCGGCCGGCCAGGAAGGCAACGAGCCAGGAAGAACGAAATGCAGGGCCGGGTTCTCGTGTAGCGGGTCGGCTGAGTGGGGGCGTCCATGGCGGCGGCAGATCTAGACTCCGGGCGGGAGATGCCGTCTGCCGAACGCGGCCGGCTCACCATGCAGGCGGTGCTCAGCATGCTCAGCCAGATGGAGGCCCGCGCGGCAAAGGCCAGCGACGAGACGCTGACCAGCGCGGTGACGACAGGCCGGCGGGCCCTGGCGGAGTGGCAGGAGCTGGCCGGCCGACTGCGCGAGCTCGAGGGTGCATACGAGCGGCTGGCCCTGAGCGAGTCCAGGGCCCTGGCCCGGCTGCGTCACGTGCTCGACCTGCTTGATAAGTTCACCGAGCCGTCTCGGCTGGCGTCGGCGCCTGGCCGTGCAGGGCCGCGTCAGGACACGCCGGGCGTGCTGGCCGTGCGCATGCTGGGATCCTTCGAGCTCACGATCGACGGGCGGCGGGTGGCTCACTGGCAGGGGCAGCGGGCCCAGGCGCTGATGCAGTTCCTGACTGCCCACCGCCGTCGCCACGTGTCGCGCGACGAACTGATCATGGCGCTGTGGCCGGATGCTGACGAAGACAACGGGCGTCACCGGCTGCATCAGGCCGTGTATGAGTTGCGCGGTACCTTGCGTGCGATCGATCCTGACGCCAAGCCCATCATCTGTGCCGGCGGCGGGTACGGGCTCGACCGTGAGGTACCCATCTGGGTAGACGTCGAGGACTTCGACGACCTCGCGGCCGCCGCGACACGCTGCCTCGGCGCGCAGCGGGCCGATGAGGCGATCGAGCTCGGCCAGCAGGCCCTCGAGCTTTACCGCGGCGACTTCCTGGGTCAGGTTACCGACGCGGATTGGGCTACGACCGAACGCAACCGGCTTCGCGCCTGTTTTGTGCAGCTCAGCATTCACCTGGGCGAACTTCTCACCAGGCGAGGCGACCACGGCACGGCCCTGACCGTGGTCGACCCGGTGCTGAGCATGGAGCCGTGGAACGAGGACGCCACGGTAATCAAGATGCGCTGTCACGCTCAGACCGGTGCCCGCTCCATGGCCGCCGCCGCGTACCGCTCGTGCGCTGACGCGCTGAACTGCGAGTTCGGGATAATCCCCGCCGCGCAGACCACTCGCGTCTACGACCAGATCCGGGGCAGCGAGCCGACCGGGAACCGGAGTCGGCTCACTGCGGTCCCGGGTGGACTCAGGCGTCCGTCTCGGGCGGTGACACCGTGAGGTGGTACTCATGGCAGCTGCCGAACACGAAACCGACCTTGCCGCAGCAGTCCCTGGAGCCCAGGGTGATGCAGAGTTCGTACTCCCGCCCGCAGTCGCCCGGAGTGAACGTGCCGGCCGGGACCTCGATTTCGAACACCCACGTGTCCGTGTTGCAGGGGCTGTAGTCGCCCTCTAGGTAGATCGACTTGCAGAAGTCTCCGGTCGAGCCCGGTCCACAGGCGCTGAACGCGAGGCACACGCACAGCGTCGTGTCGCACAGGTAGTACCGGATCCTGCCGGTGAGCGTGACCGTGACCGTGACCAGCAGCACCTGGTTGGAGTCGATGAAGCCGACCGGCTCGCCCGGGTTCGACTTGTCGGCGAAGGTGGCGGTCATCGTGCCGCTCAGGTCCCAGATGTGGGGTCGGGGCTCGAGCTTACACACGGCGGTCCCGACGTTAGCGGTGTCGGTGGGCATGGTGTCTCTCCATTCGGGAGTGTGCCGCGCCAGGCGCGGCGCCGGTGACTTCCACCGGTCTGCTGCCGTTATCCGCCGTAGCGCTCACGCCCGGCTTGGCGAACACCCGCTGATCCCGCCGCGAGCGCTCAGGACTTCCTCACGGACGGCTACCGGAGACTTTCCTAAAAGGGAGCAATTTCCAATTTACTGGCGCAACTATAGATTGCGGCATGACCCGCCGATTGACCGCGGTTTCCCGGCCCGAAATGTGCTGAGCAGGCGTTAGTTTCGCGTGTCTAAAATCAGGACCCGCCTTGGTACTGGTGCAGCGGGGGCTGGTAGTCCTAGGTTTGCACCAGGAATACGTCCTGCTCGTCAGGGGAGGAGATCGCATGGCAGAGATCACCGTCACCGTCGATGGCGTGAAGTATGCGGATCACGTCGAGCCTCGGATGTTGCTTGTCCACTACCTAAGAGAAGTCGTGGGCAAGACGGGGACTCCCATAGGATGCGACACGTCAAATTGCGGCGCATGCACGGTGCTGCTGGATGGAGAGTCGGTCAAGAGTTGTTCCGTTCTGGCCGTCCAGGCGGACGGTGCGGAAATCACCACCATTCAGGGCCTGGCGAACGGTGGCCTGCACCCGCTCCAGCGCGCTTTCCACGAGGAGCACGCGCTGCAGTGCGGATACTGCACGCCCGGGATGATCATGGCGGCGTCCGACCTGCTCAGGGAGAATCCGCACCCCAGCGACGAGGAGATCCGCGAGGGTCTTGAAGGCAACCTGTGCCGCTGTACCGGCTATGAGAACATCGTCCGCGCCGTACGGCGCGCCGCCGAGGCGGGAGTGAGCGAATGACCGCGCAGACCGAGGCGCCGCAGGCGCAGGCCGGAGAGTTCGGCAGGGCACGCCTGCGCAAGGAAGACGAGCGCCTCATCACCGGCCAGACCAACTGGACCGACAACATCACGCTGCCCGGGATGCTGCACATCGCGTTCCTGCGCAGCCCGTACGCGCACGCCCGGATCCTCTCGGTGGACGTCAGCGCGGCCCGCAGCGAGCCGGGCGTCATCGCTGCCTACTCCGGCGCGGACTTCGCCGACGAGCAGGGCAGCCTGCCCTGCGCCTGGCCGGTCACCCCGGACATCTTGATCCCGGCGCACCCGCCGATGGCGGTGGACGAGGTGCGGTACGTAGGCGAGGCGGTGGCCTGCGTGGTGGCCCGCGACCGCTACGCCGCGGCCGACGCCCTGGCCGCCATCGAGGTCGACTACGAGCAGCTGCCGCCGGTGCTCGACATCAGGACGGCCCTGGATGAGGCCTCGCCCAAGGTCCACGAGGCGGGCAACAAGAGCTTCGAATGGCCCTTCGCCCAAGGCGACATCGACGCCGCCTTCCGCGACGCGCCCATCGTGCTGGAACGCACCTACCGCCAGCAGCGGCTGATCCCGGCCGCGATGGAGCCGCGCGCGGTGGTCTGCTCCTGCGTCGGCGGGGAGTTCACGCTCTGGTCGGCGACCCAGATCCCGCATGTGCTGCGGGTCATGCTCGCCCTGGTCACCGGCATCCCGGAACAGAGCATCCGGGTCATCGCGCCGGACGTCGGCGGCGGGTTCGGATCCAAGCTCCAGGTCACCGCCGAAGAGGTGCTGGCCGTCCTGATCGCCCGCAAGCTGGGCCGGCCGGTCAAGTGGACCGAGTCCCGCAGCGAGGGCAACATGACCGTGCACCACGGCCGCGACCAGTGGCAGCGGATCAGGATCGCGGCTGACAGCGACGGCAGGCTCCGTGGCCTGGACGTCGACCTGCTCGCCGACATGGGCGCCTACCTCATGCTGGTCACGCCGGGCGTCCCGCTCCTCGGCGCCTTCATGTTCCCGGCCATCTACAAGATGGACGCCTACTCGTTCAAGTGCACGGGGATCTTCACCACCAAGATGCCGACGGACGCCTACCGGGGCGCCGGGCGGCCCGAGGCCACCTTCGCCATCGAGCGGATGATGGACGAACTCGCCGCGCATCTGGGCGTCGACCCGCTGGTGGTACGGGAACGGAACTGGATCAAGCACGAGGAGTTCCCGTACACCACCATCGCCACCCTGACCTATGACTCAGGCAACTACGAGGCGGCCACGGCCAAGGCGAAGGAACTGTTCGGCTACGACGCGCTCCGCAAGGAGCAGGAGCAGCGACGCGCCAGCGGCGACCCCGTTCAGCTCGGCATCGGCATCTCCACCTTCACCGAGATGTGCGGGCTGGCCCCGTCCCGCGTGCTCGGCTCGCTTGCGTATGCCGCCGGCGGCTGGGAGCAGGCCTCGATCAGGATGCTGCCTACCGGCAAGGTGGAGGTCGTCACCGGATCCAGCGCGCACGGCCAGGGGCACGAGACGGCGTGGAGCCAGATCGTCGCCGACCAGCTCGGCGTGCCGTTCGAGGACATCCGGGTGCTGCACGGCGACACCCAGGTCTCGCCCAAGGGCATGGACACCTACGGCTCACGGTCGCTGGCGGTGGGCGGGATGGCCCTGGTCTCGGCCTGCGACAAGGTCATCGAGAAGGCCAAGGTGATCGCCGCGGGCCTGCTCGAGGCCTCGGCCGACGACCTGGAGTGGACGCCAGGGCGGTTCGCGGTACGCGGCGACCCGGACAAGGGCGTCACGATCGGCGAGATCGCGCTGGCCACCTTCGCGGCGCACAACCTGCCCGAGGGGGTCGAGCCGAGCATCGACGCCGACGCCACCTACGACCCGGACAACTTCTCCTTCCCGCACGGCACCCACCTGTGCGCGACCGAGGTCGACACCGAGACCGGCTTCGTCAAGATCCGCTCGTACGTGGCCGTCGACGACGTCGGCACGGTGGTCAACCCGCTCATCGTCGAGGGCCAGGTTCACGGCGGCATCGCCCAGGGCATCGCGCAGGCCCTGTACGAGGAGGCGGTCTACGACGACGACGGCAACCTGGTCACCTCCACGCTGGCCGACTACCTGGTCCCGTCGGCGGCCGACCTGCCGTCCTACGTCACCGACCGGACCGAGAGCCGGGCCGCCAACCGGCTGGGCGTCAAGGGTGTCGGCGAGGCGGGCACGATCGCCTCGACTCCCGCGGTCGTCAACGCGATCGTCGACGCGCTGCGTCCCTTCGGCGTCGACGATGTCACGATGCCGTGCACCCCGGAGCGGGTGTGGCGTGCGATCCAGACGGCTCAAGGCGGCCCGCAGGGCATTGACGGAGGCGCGGCATGATCCCGGCGAAGTTTGACTATGTCCGCCCCGACTCGCTCGACGAGGCGGTC
>Ga0187807_1000441_pt1 | contig 13137 bp, 12 predicted proteins | sample NC_wetland_sal_i_4_FD_132432 | JGI IMG/M metagenome (GOLD analysis project Ga0187807, IMG submission 132432) | Wetland sediment microbial communities from Neuse River Estuary, North Carolina, USA - ASW_2 | ecosystem: Environmental > Aquatic > Freshwater > Wetlands > Sediment | place: USA: North...
AGTGCGAGCTGAACGGGATGATCGCCGACGTGATGCCGATGGACGCGTACGGATCGAGGACCGTCGTCAGCACGTGCACGGCAACGAATCCGACCGACAGCAGGGACACGTTGCGGTGCAAGCCCGACCGCACGAGCCTGGGCAGCGCCCGCGAACTGAGCCGGGTCGTGCCCGCGACGCCCAGTGCCACCGTGATGGTCAGCAGCACGAGCGCGACTACGCCGGTGGCGCGGGTTGCGTACCACAGCGGGCTAGGACCGGAACTGGCCGCGGCCAGTGCGTGTCCCGCGGCGGTGGCGGCAGGATGGCTGGCAGAGCTCACCATGCGATCACGAACCGCCTGACGTTACGACTGGCGGTGCGGTGGTCTGCGTTGGCTGCTGCTGCGGCTGCACCAGCTGGCTGTTCTGGCTGTGCGGTGTGGTCCCGGTGCCGCCGGAAGCGGCGTGGCTGGTGCCGGCCGAGCTTGTCTGCCTCGCCGAGCCTGAACTGGCCGGCGTGCTTGCGGCGTGGCCCGGAACCGCGTGCGCGAACGCCGCGCCCAGGCCAAGCGAGGCAGCGGCGGCTCCGCCGGTGACCCAGAGCGTCAGCTTCCGGATCAGGGCGAGCCGCTCGTCGCGGCGACGCGACGCGATGTGCGCGTGCTCTCGCATGCAGACTTCACCCTCCTCAGTGACCTTGCTCACAGGGCGGCCCGGTACGGTCCTGCAACCTGGCGTGGCCCTGCTGACCGCGCGGTCCCGCTAGCACTGCTTGACGGGCGCCCACGTGGGCGCCGCGGGGGCTCCAACTCCACGGCGGCCCGGCTGAACCGATCGCTAGACCGGTATGGCTAGTGGTAACGCCACCAGCCGGCGGATCCATGCCAGGCCGTCGAGTTCACCTTCACTAGCTTGCCCGGCAGCATCCTGGAGATCAGTTCAGGAAACGTTCAGAAGCGGTAAATGTCAGCGAGTCCCCAGCTGATCGCCGGCGGCGTGGCTCCCGTACAGGTGAGCGGCGCGCCGGACGGGGCGCTCGGTGCGAGCCCGCGGAAGCTCGATTGTCACCGTGAGGCCGCCGCCCGGCGTGTCCGACAGCACCGCGGTGCCGCCGCTGGCAGCGGTGAGGCGGTCGACGATCGCCAGGCCGAGGCCGGTACCCCCGCCGTTGCTGGTGGCGAACCTGCGGAACGCCACCCGTTGCTGCTGCTCGGTCATGCCGGGGCCGTCGTCTGCGACGACGATCCTGATCATGCTGTCTGCCGGGACGGCGAAGATCTCTATGGTGCCGCCGCCAGGCAGGACATCCAGCGCGTTGGCGATCAGGTTGTCCAGGATCTGCTCTAGGTGGCCTTCGCCCATCCGCGCGCTGGCTGGCTCGACGTGTACCGCCAGTCCGACCGATCGCTCGTCGGCGGCGGGTCGCCACGCCGCGACCCTGGTCTGGATCACCTGGTCGACCCTCAGGTCGACCTGGGGAGTGTCGGTGTTCTCGGCTCGCGCGATCGCCAGCAGCCCGTTGACCAGCCGGGATAGCCGGGCGATCTCCTCCTGCGCGCCGGCCAGCTCAGCTGCCGCGGCCTCGTCGCTGTCTTGCGCCAGCAGGTCGAGCCGCAGCCTGAGAGCTGCCAGCGGGGTCCTCAGCTGGTGCGATACGTCTGCCATCGTCGCCTGATGGCCGCGCACGAGGGCCTCCAGCCGCGCCGCCATCAGGTTGAAGTTCGCGGCCAGCCGCCTGATCTCGCTGGGGCCCCGGCCGGCGGGCGAGCGGGTGCTGAGCTGGCCGTCCCCGAGCGCCTGGGCGGCCGCCTCTAGTTCGCTGAGCGGCCGGCTCACCCAGCGCGCCAGTGCCACCGCGATCAGGGCGGCCGCCAGTAGCCCGGCGGTAACCACGACGGCAATGACGGCCCACAGGACGCCCGCCTCCCGGTCGACGTCCGCCGTCGGCCTGGCCAGCACGACCGTCCCCACCTTGCCGGTGCCAACGTCGTGCAGCACTGGCGTGATCACGATGAGCCAGTCATCGGCCGAGTACGTCGCCTCGCGACCGCCGGCGAGAGCGCCGGCAAGCTGAGCGGACGACAGCGGCGGTTTCGCCGCCGTCCCGGCAACCTGGTTGCCTGCCGCGTTGTACACGCTCACCCGGTCCCCGGCCCGGCTCAGCTTCGCGACCAGACGATTCAGGGCGGGTCCGGTAAACCGGTCGTCGAGCAGCTCTTCGCTGACATTTGCGACGTTACGGGCGGAAGTAACGGTCTCATCCCGGAAATCACGCCTGTCCTGCGACGTCGTGATCAGGCCTAGCGGCACCGCGACGACGCCGAGCAGGACTGCCACGAGCGCCAGGACCGCGAGCACGATCCGGCGGGCCATCTAAGCCCCGCCCGCCTCGGGGCCGTCGCCGAGCCGGAACCCGCGCCCGTACACCGTCTCGATCAGACCCGGCGCCCCCAGCTTGCGGCGCAGCGACGCGACATGCACGTCGAGTACCTTCGTCGGCCCGTACCAGTGCGCGTCCCAGGCGGTCTCGAGTATCTCCTGGCGGGTGACCACGCGACCCGGGTCGGCGCCGAGGCACTCAAGGATGTCGAATTCTTTCGGCGTCAGCAGCACCTCTGCGCCCGAGACGGTCACGCGGTGCGTGCGGATGTCCACCACCAGCGGCCCGTACCGGATCACGTCGCCGCCGGGCCGGACGCGACGCAGCACAGCCCGGATCCTGGCCTGCAGCTCGGCCAGGCCGAACGGCTTGACGAGGTAGTCGTCCGCGCCAGCGTCCAGCGCCATGACCCGGTCCGGCTCCTCGCCGTGCGCGGTCACCACGATGATGGCCGAGTCCAGGCGCTCACGCAGCTTGCGGCAGACCTGCACCCCGTCGAGGTCAGGCAGTTCCAGGTCGAGCAGCACGACGTCGGGCTTGCCCCAGGCGAGCGCGTCGTGGCCGGTCATGACGTGATCTACCTGGTAGCCGCCCCTGGTCAGCCCGCGCACTAGCTGGGCCGCGATGCTCTCGTCGTCTTCCACGATGAGAACGCTCGTGGCCCGTTCTTCGGGCAGCGAGTCCGCGTGACCGGCGGGCGCGTGCATGTCACCTACCGTAGGCGACGGCAGCCGCTGATGCGTGCCTGACGTCACCAGCCCGGGACCGGGCCCGCCGGCCTGCGGATGAGATCAGCAGAAATCTCATCCGGGGTGCGCACGCCGGCGAGCGCCATCACGCCGCTCAGGTCGCCGGTGAGCCCGGTCAGCAGCTTGGTCACGCCTTCCTCGCCACCGCGCCCGGCGTCGCCCCCGGCTGCGAGCGCCCACAGCACTGGCCGACCAAGGAATACCGCCCGGGCGCCGAGCGCCAGGGCCGCGAGCACATGCTCGACGCTCCGGATCCCGCCGTCGACATAGACCTCGGCGCCGCTGCCAGCCAGCGCCGCCGCGATTTCCGGCAGCACCTCGGCCGTCGCCACGGCCTGGTCGAGCTGACGCCCGCCATGGTTGGAGACGTGCACAGCCGACGCGCCGGCGGCGACCATCAGCCGGGCGTCGTCCGCACGCAGCACGCCCTTCACGACCACCGGCAGTCCGGTCAGATCACGTAGCCAGCCGATGTCCTCAGGCGTCAGGTCGGCGGCATACCGGGAAGCGTCCGCTGGCAGGTCAGCGTTCGTCACGTTGGCCTGAAAGAAGCCAGCGGGAGTCACCTGGTGGATGCTGTGCCCGGCGGTGAACTTTCTGCCGACGACCGGCGCGTCGACGGTCAGCACGATCGCCGCGGTGCCTGCTTCCCGTGCCTCCTGCAGCAGCGCCTTGGTCAGCCCCCGGTCACGCATCACGTACAGCTGCAGCCACCAGGCCGTGCCGGTAGCGGCGATGGCCGCGAAGCGGGTTCCTGAATTGGTGGACAGCGTGAGCAGCGAGCCGCAGGCCGCGGTCGCCCGCGCGGTGGCAAGCTCACCGTCCGGGTGCGCTGCGCGCTGCATGGCGGTCGGTGCGACCAGGATCGGCGTGGCCACCGGCCGCCCCAGCACGCTGGTGCTCGTCGATACGGCCGACACGTCGCGCAGCATCCTCGGCTGAAACCGTATCCGGTCCCACGCGGCGACCGCTTCTCGCGCCGACACCCCGTAACCCGCACCCTGATCGAAGTACTCGCTGACCTGAGGCGGCAGCAGCCGGACGGAGTCTCGTCGCAGGTTATCCACGTTCGCCGGGCCTGCGCTGGGGTGCGCTCTGCGGCGGGCTCCCGCGACTGCCAGGCGAGCCTGCCGCATCGCGGCCGACGCGGACAACCGCAGCTGACGGGCTGCCAGGAACAGCCGGCCACGGCCCGGTGCGGCAGTCGTCGGCCTGCCGGACCTGCCCCCGCGCACTCGGACCGCCACGCCCGCAATGTAGCGCGTGGTTGACGGCCCTGGCATCTATACCTAGGATCGCTAGGCATGACCTCGGAGAGACTCAAGGGCAACCTCGACATGCTGCTGCTCGCCGTGCTGATAGCGGGCCCCGGCCACGGCTACGCGATCATCAGCAGGCTGCGCGAGCGCAGCGAGGGCGCGTTCGACCTGCCGGAAGGGACCGTGTACCCGGCGCTGCACCGGCTGGAGCACGCCGGACTGCTCGACAGCACCTGGGAGACTGCCGCCGGCCGCCGGCGTCGCCTGTACCGGCTGACGGCGGCAGGTCAGAAGTCACTGACCGCCGAGGCACAGCAGTGGCGGGCCTTCAGCGGCTCGGTCGCCCTAGTACTGGGCGGCTGACGTACAGCCAGCTGCGACATGCAGATGACGTGCAGCGTCATGATCGGAGGGGCGAAATGACCGAAGCGGCACAACGGCCAGCAGGCCGTGAGCCGGTCGAGGACTACCTGGACAAGCTGCTGCTCACGCTCAGCGGCTCCGCCCGCCAGGTGCGCCGGACGCTGGCCGAAGTCGAGGCCCACCTGCATGACGTGGTGGCCGACGAACTGGCGGCCGGCAAGTCACAGGCGGCAGCAGAGGAAGCCGCGGTTGCCCGGATGGGCGCCGTGCACGTCGTTAGCGGGCACACCGCGCAGTTCTCCCGGCCGTCAGCCGCGCTGCTGCGGCGGACCGCCCTGGCAGGCTCTCTCATCGGCGGCGTTGCGCTCGTTGCCTTCGGCATCTCCGGGGCGATTGCCTGGGGGCTGGCAACCGTGCGCGGCGGCAGCTTCCTCATCGCGCCGTTCCCGCCGGGCAGCTACACCAGCGCGGACTGCGCGCGCTGGCTCGCCGGAGATCCCGCGACGCACAACTGCATTACCGCCATGACCGCGGACCACGTGGGCGAGATCATCTCCACCGCCATCGCCGGCGGGATACTGGGGCTGCTCACGCTGGCGGCGCACTGGTGGATGCGCCGTCGCTGGCAGGATCGCGGCACGCTGACCGCGCTGCCGATCGGCAGCGCCGAGGCTGTCGGCGCGATTCTTGCCCTGCTGGTCGCGGTGGGCACGCTGGGCCAGGGCACCGATCTCGAGCTGGTGCAGCGCGGGCAGGGCGCCGGGCAGATGTTCAGCCTCGGCATTGCCGCCCTGGCCGCGGCCGTCTTCTTTGCCGTCCAGCTGCGCCACCTGGCGCTGCCTGGCCGGCGGCGGGCTAGGTGAGCCGGCGCTCGGCAGCCCAGCGGGTGAGCTGGTGCCGGCTCGACAGCTGGAGCTTGCGCAGCACCGATGAGACGTGGCTCTCGACAGTCTTCACCGAGATGAAGAGCTCTCTCGCCACCTCCCGGTAGGTGTAGCCGCGGGCGATGAGCCGAAGCACCTCGCGCTCCCGCGCCGTTAGCTGGTCGAGCTCCGGGTCGAACGACGCGCGGTTGACGTCGATGCCGGGCACCGCGGCGAACGCGTCGAGGACGAACCCGGCCAGCCGGGGCGAGAAGACCGCGTCGCCGGCACCAACCCGGCGGATCGCGTCGACGAGCTCGGCCGCGGAGATCGTCTTGGTCACGTAGCCGCGAGCGCCCGCCCTGATGACGGCGATGACGTCCTCAGGCGCGTCGGAGGCGGACAGGGCGAGGAACTTCACCTCCGGGTGCTGTGCCTTCACCGCCGCCACGACGTCCTGCCCGCCGCCCCCTGGCAGGTGCACGTCCAGCAGCACCACGTCCGGCAGGCATTGCGATATCTCGCTGATCGCCGGATTCACGTCAGCGGCCTCGCCGACGATATCCACCTCGCCCGACAGCTCCGAGCGCACGCCGGAGCGGAACATGCCGTGGTCATCGACGAGAAAGACGCGCGGCCGACCGCCGCCCGCCAGTGTCGCGGCTGTCCCCGATGCCGCACCCAGTGCGCTCATGGTCGCCTCGGCATCCGGTCGGCGGCCAGCCTGGGCATAACGAGAGAAACCTCGGTGCCTGCACCGGGCGCGCTGCGGATCGTCACGGCACCGCCGCGCCTGGCGACCCTTGCCCGCACGGACTCGGCCAGGCCCTTGCGGTCGTCCGGCACGGCGTCCGGATCGAATCCGCGGCCCCGATCACGCACGAACAGCGAGACCGCCTCCGGCTCGACCTCGGCGAACAGCGAAACCACCGGTGCGCCCGACCACTTAGCCGCGTTGACTGTCGCCTCCCTGGCAGCGGCCAGCAGCGCGGTGAGTTCCTCGTCCAGGTTGCAGTCGCCCACGGTCACCGCGTCGACCGAGATGCCGTGCTGAGCCTCCACGTCCTGCTGGATCAGCCGCACTCCGTCGGCGACGGTCGCCGCCTGCCCGTCCATCGAGCCGGGTGCCCGGCCGTCGAAGAGCCACTCGCGTAGCTCCCGCTCCTGGGCTCTGGCTAGCTTCGTGACCTGCTGCGGGTCCCCGGACCGGCGCTGAATCAGCGCCAGCGTCTGCAGGACCGAGTCGTGCACCCGGGTTGCCATCTCGGCTCGTTCCTCGGCCCGGATTCTCGCCTGCCGCTCGTCGACCGCGGCTCTCGCGGCGCGCAGCCACCAGGGCCCGAAGGCGAGCGCGATGCCGCCGATGAGAAGCAATACGCCCGCGAGCGGCCGAAGTAGCGCGGCGGCGTTCTGGTGCCCGCTCAGCAGGGCCACGAGGCCGAGCACCAGGAGCACGATCGCGATGCCAACCCGGAGCAGCCGTCGTGACCGGGACGCGCCGCGACCCCTGGCGACCGGGTCGGCCAGCTCGCGCAGGTACTCGCGCTCATCCTCAGGTGCGTTCCTGAAGATCAGCACCAGGCCGGCGGCACAGACGATCGCCGGGAAAGCGAGGCTGCTCACCCACGACGCCTGCAGTGCCGACGCGATGACCAGGCCCGCCACCAGCGCGGAGGTAAGCGCCGCGGCCAGCCCGATACCGCGCCGGTCGCCGAGCGCCCTGGTCCCGATGCTGACATCGGCGCCCTGCGCCGGGATCAGCAGCCAGGCGACGACGTATGCCGCCGCGCAGAACCCGCTAGTGATCAGTGCGAGAACGACCAGCGCCGCGCGGATGAGGCTGACGTCGAATCCGGTGCGGTCGGCTATCCCGGCGGCCACCCCGCCGATCAGGCGTCCTTCGACCTGGCGGCGCAGCGGTCTCCCGCTGGCTGGCCCCCGCGACACCCGGATGCCCAGCGACTCGAGCCGGGAGGTCCGCTGACCGCGCCCGGCGCGGTCGGCCGTGCGCGCGGAGCTCTCATACCCGCCGCTGCCCTGCCACGAGCCAGCGGAGCGCGACGCGCTCGCGGCCTGCTGGCCGGCTGCTGCGTCCCAGCAGCCTGCGGCGTCCGCTTGATCGGCCATGTGTCCATCATCGGCGATGACAGCCCGTGCCGCCATCGGGGCACTCCCTGGTCGTGGCCTCGGGTGATCAGGGTCACGTCAGGGTGCTCCCCGATGGCAGCGGCCGCCCGCGGGCTGCAGGCTCAGGCTCATGGACACAACGACAGCGAATTACCGACCAGGCCAGTCTGCCTCCGGCTCCGAGCCGGCGGGCGGCACGCGGCCAGCGACCTTGACGAGGAGCAGGCATGGCCGGATGCTCGCGGGGGTGGCATCTGGCATCGCCGGCTACGCCGGCATCGATCCGATCCTCGTCCGGATCGCGTTCGTGGCGCTCACTTTCCTCGGTGGCGCCGGCGTGCCGGTGTACCTGGCCTGCTGGCTGCTGATGCCCGACGAGGGCAGCGGCCAGTCGATCTTGGCCGACCTCACCAGCGGCATGCAAGCGCGGCAGAGCTGAGCCGCGACACCTGCCCCGGGGAGGCTTGGAGCGATGTCGACACCCGCACCGTCTGGCGTGCCCGGCCCGCCGCCGACCCGTACCTGGCAGCGGCGGACGAACTGGCCGCCGGCCGAGATGCGCATCGGCGATGCCGAGCGGGCCGAAGTGGCGGACCAACTCGCCGGGCATTTCAGCCACGGTCGGCTGGACCAGGCCGAGTTCGATGACCGCCTCGACCGGGCGATGCGGGCAAAGACAGCGGCGGACCTGACCGTGTTGCTCGTGGACCTACCCGGCGGCGGGCCGGCCCAGCCGCCGCCGGGTGCCAGGAAACGCCTGGTGGCCGAGCTCAAGGAAGAGCGGCGCGGGATCAAGCAGGAGCGGCGCGCCATCCGGCGGGCCGGGCGCCGGCGCCTGTGCAGCGGGCTGTGCACGGTCGTGCTATTCCTCGCGATGATCGTCGCGGCGGCCGAGGTGGCGCACGCGCGGACGCGGTCCGTGCTCATCTGGCTGGCGATCGGGCTGATCGCCTTCCTGCTGCTGCGCCGGCACGCCAACCGGGCGCAGCGCTTAGCCAGCGACTCCGTCGCCCGTGGCCGGCGCGCGCGTGACCGCCGCGTCCGCGGCTGACGGCATTCGTCCGGTGCCGCGCCCCGAGAGCGGTGCCGGACCGCGCGGTTACCGATACCCGCCCGCCGGCTCAGCCCGGCGGGGGCTGCCGAGCGGAACCAGCGCAGCGATCCGGTCGATCCCGGCACCGCTGATCAGCAGCCGCTCCTTGGTGCTGGCGGTCAGTCGCGCGATCCAGTCGGTGAAGCCGCCGTCGCAGACCTCGACCCAGGCCGGCTCGTCTGACGCACTGGATGACCGGTCGTCCGCGACGCTGACCTTGAAGCACAGGTCGCGGTAATAACCACGGCCTGCCTGCCGCTCTGCGTCGATGGTGATCTCGACCGAAGCGTCAGTCAGGTCGGTCGCTAGCCCGGCAGCTACCGCCTCGCCCGCCGGGGACAGCGGGGTCAGCGCCAGCTGTAGGCGGCGCAGCCCGGCTGCGGAGAGCCCGCCGGCCAGTCCGCGCACATGCTCGGCGACTGCACTGCGCTCGAACCGGTGGCCACCGTCGTCGCGGCCCGCCGTCACGAGGCCGAGCAAGCTGAAGTGCGGCAGGTTACCAGGCCGTGGCCGCGGCGCCCGGACCACACGCTGGAACGCGGCCAGCCGTACCGCGTCGCCCGGACCGGTTCGGCGCCGCACCGCCGCCTCCAGTGCCAGCACGTTCGTCGGGTCGGCCGCGATCTCGCCGGCGCGCATCGCGGTCACCACCCGGTCCTGGCTCATCGGCCCGAGCACCGAGTGGGTGCCGAGCGGCACCATCGGCGGCAGTGTCAGCACCTCGGTACCCGGCGGCAGGTGCGCGGCGAGGATGTCCTCGATCCGCTGCAGCCGCTGCCGGTCGGTGCCCGCGGGCTGTACGAACCGGTCGCTGCGGTACCTGCGCAACAGCGTCGCCGGCGTCTCGCGGGCGGCCCGGCGCCGCGCCACCTCCAGCATCACGCTCGTGAAGTCGCTCCCGCTGAGACCGGCCAGGCGGCCGATGACCTCCGGCCCGCCGACCGCCCGCAGCACGCGCTCTGGCACCTCGCCCATGAACCTCATCCTGGCTGCGACCCGGCCCGGTCAGCGACCGAATATGGCTCCCGGAGCCACCCGCGCGGCTTCCTGACAACATCCCTTGGACAAAGCGCACAAATAGCCTGGATTGCCAACGGAAACCGTCAGGATGTCAGAGGTCCGGCCGACCATGTGGAGCGTGAAAAGCAGTCGACCGGGACAAATAGTGCGCCCAGGCGGCGTTCTGACCACGTCCGAGCTGCTCGCCGCAGGCTGGTCGGAGCAGCAACTCAGAACCCTGATCAAGCGGGCCGACCTGGTGGCAGTCGGTCGTGGGGCGTACGCGCCTGGCGAGCGGGCGCGCAAGCTGCTGAGCCTGGCCGGCGGCGACCAGTTGCTGGCGATAACCGCTGCCATCGCAGTAGTCGGCCCCGGCGCGGTCGTGAGCCACCAGTCTGCGGCGTACCTCCACGAGATCGACCTGGTCGGGCGGTCCAGCACCGCCGTGCTGACTTGTCCGCCGGCCCGGGGCTGGCGCGGGAGACAAGGCGTGCAGATACACGCGGTGGCGCTGCCAGCAGACCAGGTGACCGACGTGCTACGCCTGCCGGTGACGACGCCCGCGAGGACGGTGATCGACCTGGCTCGCACGCTCGAGTTCCGGGCCGGCGTGGTCGCCGCCGACTCGGCACTGCACCGCGCGCTGACGACCAAACAGGAACTGCGCGCGGTACTCGCCGCCTGCCACCAGTGGCCAGGGACACGCCGCGCGGCCGAAGTGGTCGACTTCGCTGACGGACGGGCCGAGTCCCCGCTCGAGTCCCTAGGCCGCGTTGCCTTCCGCGACTGTGGCCTGCCCGCGCCAGAACTGCAGGTCTGGCTGGGCGGCACCGTAGAACCCATTGGCCGGGTGGACTTCTACTGGCGGCGGTACTGGACGGTCGCTGAGGTCGACGGCGCCCTGAAATACCGCGCCGACCCAATGCGAGCCAGGGAGCAGCTGCGCAGGGACGCACTGCTTCGCGACGACGGCTTCGAGGTCGTCCATTTCACCTGGCAACAGATCACTCAGACACCACAGGTGGTCGCTGCCTCGATCAGAAAGGCCTTTGAGCGCGGCGTCCGCAATGCGACCCGGCCAGCTGCGGCTAGCTGAGCGGTCACGCCCGAGCGCGCTATCACGTGCAGCGCGCGGCGTCGATTGCGGCCAGGATGCGCTTCTCGGACACCGCCGCCGGCGTGCCGATGACCTGCGCGAACAGGCTGACCCTCAGTTCCTCGATCTGCCACCGGATAGCCTGCACGTCGGCCCGGGCGCGCGCGTCCGCGGGCAGGTCCGACAGCAGCGACTCATACGCCGCCGTCGTCCGGCGCATCGCAGCCATCCGCTCGCCATCTCTGGCCCGCTCCCCGGCCAGCTTGTCCAGCCGGCGCACGATAGCGCGCAGGTACCGGAGCAGATCCGGCAGCCGTCGGGCTCCGGTCGCCGCGATGAAGCCGGGGTAGATGAGGGCAGCGAACTGAGCACGCATGTCGGTCAGAGCCGGTGCCAGCGCCGGTACCGGATGGGCACCGGTCAGCCTGATCTCGACCTCGTGCGCCTCGGCGAGCACCCGCGCGACCGAATCCACCACCGCGGCGGTATTCGGCGCCAGCCGGTCGCGGGCCGCCTCGACCAGCCGGGCGAAGCCTGCCGCGTCCCACGCTGGCCCGCCCGCATCATCGATGACCTGATCGGCTGCCGCGGCCGCGCAGTCCTCTAGCAGCGCCGCAGCGCCCCGATACGGGTGGCTGCTGAGCGCCATCTTGGCGGTCATCGGCAGCCGGCCGGCGATGGACCGTACTCCCGACGGCACCGCGAGCAATAGCAGCCGGCGGGTGCCGAGCCGCATCGATGCGTCCGCCCCCGCTTCGGTGTCGAAGATCCTGATTTCGGCCGCGTCACCGGCATCGGCGAGCGCGGGGTAGCCACGGAGCTGGCCGCTGGCGAACACCCGCGGCAGCGAGCCGAAGTCCCAGGTCCGCAGCCCAGTCCTGGTCAGGCTCGCGGCCGCGTCGGTGAGCGCGGCATGCAGCCGCGGCCGCAACTGCCCCCGCAACGCATCCAGGTCGCGGCCGACCGCGAGTACCGCGTCCCCGTCCCGCACCTGGTAGTTGACGCGCAGGTGTGGCGGCAGGCCCTGGAAGTTCCACGCCGACTCCGGGACGCTGACCCCGGTCATCCGGGTGAGCTCGGCGCTGAGCGCGCTGGCCAGGTCACCGCGCGGCTCGCCGAGCCTGGCGAGCACCGACCTGGCCGTGTCCGGTGCAGGGATGAAGTGCCTGCGCAGATCCTTGGGCAGGCCCCGGATCAGCTCGGTCACCAGCTCGGTCCGCAAGCCGGGGATCTGCCAGCCGAACTCGCCCTCGTTCTCCGCGAACAGTGCCTGCAGCGGAAGGCTCATGGTGACGCCGTCATCAGGCTCGCCAGGCGCGAACTCATAGGAAAGCGGGAACTCGCCCCAGCTGGCCGGGTAGTCGTCAGCCTGGATCTGGTCCGCGGCCGGCGCGGTCAGGTCGGCGGGAGTCAGGTCCAGCAGGCCCGGCTCGGCCCGGCGTGCCTTCTTCCACCACGCGTCGAAGTGCCGGCCGGACGTGACGGTCTTCGGAATCCGCTGGTCGTAGAAGTCGAAAATGGCCGCGTCGGCTGCGACCAGACCGCGCCGGCGAGCCTTGCGCTCCAGGTCCCCGGCTGCTTCTCGGGCCTGCTGGTTGCGGGCGAAGAACGCGTGGTGGGTCTGCCAGTCGCCGTCGACGAGGGCGTGCTGGATGAACAACTCCCTGGCCGCGGCCGCGTCGACAGTGCCGTAGTTGACGGGCCGCGCGGCGACGATCGGCAGCCCGTACAGCGTGACCTTCTCCGTCGCCAGGACCGCCGCGCGGCGCGTGTCCCAGCGCGGCTCGCTGTAGCTCCTGCTGACGAGGTCCCCGGCCAGCGCTTCGGCCCATTCGGGCTCAATCCGCGCGACCGTCCGCGCCCAGAGGCGGGACGTCTCGACCAGCTCGGCTGCCATCACCCACGCTGGCGGCTTCCTGGCTTGCGGCGAGTCGGGGAAGATCGCGAATCGGGCGCCGCGCGCCCCGGCGTACTCGGACGGGCCGCGCCGCCGCTGGCCGCCGCCGCCGGCCGTCGGGGCGCGCGCAACCGGCTTGCGGTCAGTGTCCAGCATGCCGATGTGCGACAGGAGGCCGGCCAGCAGCGACTGATGCACCCGGTCGGCGAGATCTGCGGCATACCGACCAGAAGCGCCCTCCCGGGCAGTGCCGGCCCGGAGGGACGACCCCCCGGAACCCCCCGCAGTGCCGGCCCGGAGGGACGACCCCCCGGAACCCCCCGCAGTGCC
>Ga0187807_1000442_pt1 | contig 13129 bp, 8 predicted proteins | sample NC_wetland_sal_i_4_FD_132432 | JGI IMG/M metagenome (GOLD analysis project Ga0187807, IMG submission 132432) | Wetland sediment microbial communities from Neuse River Estuary, North Carolina, USA - ASW_2 | ecosystem: Environmental > Aquatic > Freshwater > Wetlands > Sediment | place: USA: North...
ACCCTCGGCTGGTTCCCGAGCGGGCTGGCGCACCAGAGCACCGACTTCCCCGCGTTCGACTGGACCTACATCAGCGACGTGCTCGACCACGCGGCGCTGCCCGCGCTCACGATCGTGGTCGCCTCGGCGGCTGGCTGGATCGTCGGCATGCGCAATTTGATGCTCACCACGATGGACGAGGACTACGTGCTGATCGCCGCCGCGAAGGGGCTAGCCAAGCCGAGGGTGATCTGGTACGCCGCCCGCAACGCGATCTTGCCGAGCGTATCCGGATTCGCGCTCGCGATCGGGTTCATCGTCTCGGGTTCGCTGCTCACCGAGATCGTGTTCAGCTATCCCGGCCTCGGCTCCCTGCTAGTGCAGGCAGTCTCCGACGACGACTACGCGCTCATGCAGGGCCTCTTCCTGATCATCACGTTCGCGGTGCTAGCGGCCAACCTCATCGCCGACTTCGTGTACGTCTTCCTTGACCCCCGGACCCGGCAGGAGGCCTGAACCATGGCCGTGGGTATAGGCGCCGAGCAGGTCACGGGCGGCCAGCCCGCCCCTGGCATCGCTCCGCCCGGGACGCAGCGCCGCCGCCACCGGCCGCTGCGGCTACCCCGCTCGCCGAAGATCATCGCGGGCCTGGCGATCCTGGCATTCTTCGCGCTCTGGTCGGTCGTTGGCCCGTTGGTGCGGCCGTACAGCCCGGACCAGGTTTTCGCCAACGCGACCTCTCCGCTGGCGCCGTCCGGCGCGCACTGGCTCGGCACCACACAGGCACAGCAGGACGTGTTCTCCCAGATGCTGGTCGGTGGCGGCGACATGCTGCTCGTGTCACTCATCGCCGGGGTGATCGCCACGGCGCTGTCGGTGGTGATCGGCGTGAGCGCCGGTTACCAGGGCGGTCTCACCGACGAACTGCTCTCCATGCTCGCGAACATCTTCCTGGTGATGCCCGCTCTGCCGCTTCTGGTCATCCTGTTCGGGTTCCTCGGCAAGACCGGCAGCAATGACCTCTTCCTGGTCGGCCTGATCATCTCGGTAACGGGCTGGGGTTGGGGAGCCCGGGTGCTGCGCGCGCAGACGCTGTCCCTGCGCAACAGGGACTACGTCGACTCAGCCCGGATCATCGGCGAGCGCCGATCACGGATCATCTTCGCCGAGATCCTGCCCAATCTCACGCCGATCGTCGCCAGCTCCTTCCTGTTCACGGTGTTGTATGCGGTTGGGACCTACACCGCGATGGCCTTCCTCGGGCTGGTCAACCCCAACTGGAGCTGGGGCGGCATTCTGTACTACGCCGCAGGCGACAACGCGGCAGTGAGCGGGTACTGGTGGTGGTACATCCCGCCTGGACTCGCGGTTGCGCTGCTCGGCACCGCGCTGGTGCTGCTGAACTTCGGCATCGACGAGTTCATTAACCCGCGGCTGCGGGCGGCCGGGATGGCACGGCGCTCTGGTGCCGGACGTCGCGACCGCAACCTGCGCAGCCAGCAGTTCGGACTGACACCGGTCATTCGCACGGTCGGCGGGACGCCCCTCGACAGTCCGCCGGAACCCCAGGGGATTGCGACCCACGGCGGGCTGGCATGAGCCGCCAGCCACTGCTGGAGATCAGCGGCCTGTGCGCGGACTACGGGCAGGGTCCCGCTGCCGTCCACGCGGTGACCGATGCCTCCCTCGTGCTACACCGCGGCGAGGTGCTCGGCCTCGCAGGCGAGAGCGGCAGCGGCAAGTCCACGCTGGCCATGGCGGCCACCAGGCTGCTCCGGCCGCCGGGCGTCATCACCGGCGGCGAGGTGCGGCTGTTCGGCGCGGACGGCAGCGTCCTGGACATGCTCGAGGCCGACTACGCGATCTTGCGGGTGCTGCGCTGGTCGCAGATATCCCTGGTCCTGCAGAGCGCGATGAACGCGCTCAACCCGGTGCTCACAATCCGGGCTCAGCTCACCGACGCACTCGCCGCGCACGAGCCGCACCTGTCCCGCAAGCAGCGGCACGCTCGCGCGGTGGAATTGCTGGACCTGGTCGGGATCAGCAGCGACCGCCTCACGAGCCATCCGCATGAGCTCTCCGGCGGCATGCGCCAACGCGTCATGATCGCGATGGCGCTGGCCCTTCGCCCGCAGGTCGTCATCATGGACGAGCCCACGACCGCACTGGACGTGGTCACCCAGCGAGAGATCCTCGAAGAGCTGAAGGATTTGCGGGACCAGTTCGGGTTCGCGATCCTGTTCATCACCCATGACCTGTCGCTGCTGATCGAGATCGCCGACTCGATCGCGGTGATGTATGCGGGTCGGCTGGTGGAGCGGGCTCCGGCGAACGCGCTGTTTCGCGCTCCGCGGCACCCGTACACGCTCGGCTTGCTCAGCTCGTTCCCGCCGCTGCACGGGCCGCGAGCGCCCATTTCGGGCATCCCCGGCTCACCCCCGGACCTGCGAGCGCTGCCGTCCGGCTGCGTGTTCCACCCGCGCTGCCAGTTTGCCTTCGACCGGTGCACCGTGGACACCCCGCCGCTGTCCGCTGTCGGTGCCCGCACCGACCGGCTCGCCGCATGCTGGCTGCAGCACGGCGACAAGCCGGTTCCGGCTGAACTGGCGGCGACGGAGCCAGCTGAGACCGAGCTGGCCGCGAACGTCAGCGGCAGCCACCCGCCCGAGGCCGACCTGTACACGCCAGCCCTCGGCACGGAAGAGCCGGTGCAGCAAGGGAGCACAGCATGACCGCGCCGACGGTGGCAGTCCCCGACACGACCGTGGCGGTGCTAGAGGCGCGCAGCCTCACCAAGCACTTTCCCGTGCACGGTTCGGTGCAGGGCACTGGCCGTCGGGTGGCACGGATCGGCAGACCAGCTCGGGTGGTTCACGCCGTCGACGACGTATCGCTGGCGCTGCGGGCCAGCCAGGTCACCGCGGTAGTCGGCGAGAGCGGCTCCGGCAAGTCCACCGTGGCGCGGCTGCTCGCCAGGCTGACCACGCCCACCGCTGGCGATCTGCTGCTGGGCGGCCGCCCGGTGCCGCGAACGCAGCGGCGGCACCTCGACTATGCCAAGACCGTGCAGATGGTCCTGCAGGATCCGTTCGCGTCGCTCAATCCGATCCGCGACGTGTATTACCACCTGAGCCGTCCGTTCAAGGTGCACGGCCTGGCCCGGTCCGCGGCTGACCTGGACGACAAGATCGCGGCCGTGCTCGAGCGGGTGGCGCTCGCGCCAGCCGACGCCTACCTGCACAAGTACCCGCACGAGCTGTCCGGCGGGCAGCGGCAGCGGGTTGCGATAGCCCGAGCCCTGGCCGTGCAACCGCGAGTGCTGCTAGCCGACGAACCGGTCTCGATGCTTGACGTCTCAATCCGGCTCGGCGTCCTGAACCTGCTTGCCGACCTGCGAGACCGCGAGCACCTGGCGATCCTCTACATCACCCACGACATCGCCTCGGCCAGGTACCTCGCCGACACGATCCTCGTGATGTACGCAGGCCGGGTGGTGGAGTCCGGGCCGGCCGTCCAGGTCACCGACTCACCGGCCCACCCCTATACCCAGTTGCTGCTCAGCGCCGCACCCGACCCGGTCCGGGTCACGCCGGTAACGCTGCGCGGCGCTGGCGCCCCGCCGAGCGCGGTGGCGCCGCCATCAGGCTGCCGGTTCCGCATGCGGTGCCCGCACGCCATGGCCATCTGTGCCGAGCGCGTGCCGCCGGCCTTCCCTGCCGGAACCGGTCACGTCAGCGCGTGCTGGCTGCTGGCTCCGGACCAGGGCAAGTCCCAGCACTCCCAGCAGGCGGGCCACCCGGCAGGGTCGCCACCGAAGGCCAGCGCTGCCGACCAGGCAGCCGAGCCCGGAGCCCTTGACGACTCCATCGGAGGACTCGGAGAGGAGAAGTGATGAGCCCAGGCAGCGTCTAACCAGTACTCCGACGCTATGCGGCTCACGCCAGGCCGGTCATTGGCGCCCGGCCGACTAGAGCCACCCGCAGTACAGACCCGGCACGGTCAGTCAACAACAGGCCGGCACATAGCCGGCCGGGCATCCTTGGAGTTTAGGCAATGAATCGCAAATTCGCAGGCAGCGCAGCTGCAGCGGCGATCCTCACGTTGGGGATCGCAGCGTGCGGCTCGTCGCCGAGCTCGTCGACGACGACCTCGGCCAAGCCGCTCACGATCGTCACCCAACCGCTGTCACCCTTCACCCAGAACTTCAACCCGTTCGCCCCGAGCGGCACCGGGTACTCGATGCACGTGGTGAACCTCATCGACCAGCCGCTGATGGTGTTCGACACGCAGGACCCCACGCAGAAGCCGGTTCCCGAGCTGGCCACGAACTACTCGTGGTCATCAGACGGGATGACGCTGACGGTCACGCTCAGATCGGGCGTGAAGTGGAGTGACGGGAAGCCGTTCAGCGCGAGCGACGTCGCGTTCACATTCAACCTGCTCAAGAACCACGCGGCCCTGAACGCAAACTGGGCCGTCCCGATCTCCGCGCTGCAAAGCGCCACGGCCAACGGCAACAGCGCCGTGCTGACCTTCTCCCAGCCGGAGGTGTCCAACACCTACTTCATCCTGCAGGCGCCGATCGTGCCCCAGCACGTCTGGCAGTCGGTGAGTAACCCGGTCACCTACACCGACTCGAATCCGGTCGGCACGGGTCCGTTCGTGCTCGACCACTTCAGCTCGACCGATTTCACGCTGAAGCTCAACCCGTACTACTACGGCAAGTCGAGCCTGCACGTGCAGGAGATCAACATCCCGTCCTACAACCAGAACGCCAACCTGCAGACCCCTTGCTCGGACGGCACGATCGACTGGTGCGGGATCGGGATCCAGGGCGTACAGCAGAACTACCTGTCCAAGAGCAAGGACAACAGCACCTGGTCCACCTCGTCGCCCTTCTTCGCCGCTAACAACGTGGTGGGACTGTGGTTCAACGTCACCAAGGCACCGCTGAGCGACCCGGCCGTGCGCCAGGCGATCAGCTACGCCATCGACCGGCAGCAGCTTTCGACGGACGGCGAGTCCGGCGAGGAGCCGCCAATCACGAACACCGCAGGGATCCTGTCGGCCTACTCGAGCTACCTGCCGTCGTCGCTGGCCAACACCCTGTCGCCGACCGGGGACACCGCTAAGGCCGGCCAGATCCTCCAGGCCGACGGCTACACGAAGGTGGGCAACTTCTGGGCGAAGAACGGCCAGCAGATCACGTTCAACATCGAGGTCCCCGTCAGCTACTCCGACTACTACACCGACGCCCAGCTGCTGTCCAAGCAGCTCCAGGCGGCGGGCATCAACGCTCAGGTCAAGGGGGACGCCGGCTCCAACGGCCCAACTACCTGGACCAACGACCTGACGAGCGGGAACTTCGACTCCGCCATCCACTGGGGCGCCCAAGGGCTGACCCCCTACTACACCTACGACAACTGGATGGACAACTCCGGCGTGACCGGCAGCACCGCCGGTTACGACTACGGCCGGTTCAACGACCCGGCCGCCCAGGCCGCAATCCAGGCCTACGCGAGTGCGAGTTCACCGGCGGCGCTGAGCGCGGCGATCACCACGCTCGCGAACATCGAGGCCAACCAGGTCCCGGTGGCGCCACTGATGGCGGGCGCGGCGTGGGGCGAGTTCTCCATCCGCAACTACACAGGCTGGCCGGGATCCAGCAACCCCTACATGGACCCAGGTCCGAACATCCCGGAAATGCTCGTCGTGGTCCAGCAGCTCAAGCCAGTGTCCTGAGGCTGCACGGACCGTGACAACACCAGATTACGGGTGCACCCTGCCCGGCCGGACCTCCGGCCGGGCGGGTGCCACCCGCCCGAACCCGCTGGCCCCCTCCTGGCGAGACGCGTCATGACCGGTCAGCCACTGACTGCGGACACCACTGACACCGTCGCTACCGACACCGCCGACGCGCCTCTCGTTCTCACCAGGCGACCCACCGAGCGGGACCTGGCCAGGGCGCTGCCGGTGGCCGAGAAGGTCCGGCTGCTGTCGGGCGCCGACAGCTGGCGGACGCATGACTCCGCGGCGATCGGCCTGCGCTCGATGCTCACCTCAGACGGTCCGAACGGCGTGCGCGGCACCCGCAAGGACGAACGCCACCCGTCTGCCTGCCTGCCGTGTCCGTCCGCGCTCGGCGCTACCTGGGACGCCAGACTGGTGTACCGGGTGGCCGCGGCCCTCGGCGCCGAGGCCCGGAGCAAGGGCGTCGACATCCTGCTGGCGCCGACCGTCAACCTGATGCGGACGCCGCTCGGCGGCCGCGGATTCGAGTTTTTCGCCGAGGACCCAGTGCTGACCTCGGGGCTGGCCGCTGCCTACGTGCGCGGCGTGCAGTCGGCCGGCGTGGCAGCGACCGTGAAGCATTTCGTCGCGAACGACTCGGAAACCGAGCGGTGGACGTACGACGTGCGGCTTTCCGAGAGCGTGCTGCGCGAGCTCTATCTGGTGCCATTCGAGGCCTGCGTGCAGGAAGCCGGCGCTTGGCTCGTGATGGCTGCGTACAACAAGGTCAACGGCACGCCGATGACCGAGAACGTGCGGCTGCTCCGAGACGTGCTGAAGAACGAGTGGGGCTTCGACGGTGTCGTTGCCTCCGACTGGCACGCCGCACGCAGCACGCACGAGACGGCGGCGGCCACGCTGGACCTCTCCATGCCTGGCCCGGAGGGCCCCTGGGGCGAGCGGCTCGTGCGGGCCGTCGACGAAGGCACGGTTACCGAAGACCTGCTCGACGACAAGGTCGCGAGGCTGCTCCGGCTTGCCCGCCGAGTCGGCGCGCTGGCTGAGTCAACCGGCCAGGCAGACCCCGATCACCCGGCCTTGAACGGGCGCGCGCCCGCGCTCGTCGATGCCGGGCTGCTCCGGCACGCCGCGGCGGAGTCGTTCGTGCTGCTCCGCAACGCAGAGGGCGCGCTGCCACTGGATCCGGGAGCGATCACCAGCCTCGCCATCGTCGGCCCGAACTCCGTCAACCCGGTCATCCAGGGCGGCGGCAGCGCTGGTGTGTCGCCGGTCTACGTTGCGACACCGGCCGAGTCGCTGCGGGCCGCGCTGCCCGCCAGTGTCGCTGTCACCAGCTCGGCGGGGTGCCAAACGTGGACTTCGGTGCCGGAGCCGCCACCGGGCTCGCTGACCGATCCGTTGACCGGGACGCCCGGCCTGCACCTCGAGTTCGCCGACTCAGGCGGCGCCATGATCGCCGCAGAGCACCGCGAGTCAGCGAATCTGGCCTGGTGGGACGGTGTTCCAGACACAATCGGCTGGGGGAAGCCGGGGCGGATAGTCTTGACGACCTCGTTCCTTCCCGAAGTATCCGGAAACCACCTGCTCAGCGTCTCCGGCGTCGGCGGCCTGCTGCTCGAGGCGGACGGAGTCACGGTGATTGACGACGAGACGGCCGTCCCGGACGACCCGGTCGAGGCCATGACCAGGCCAGGCGAGCTCCGCGCCGCGCTCTGGCTGGAGGCCGGCGCGCCTGCCCTGCTGCGGGTGGAGTTCGCTCCCGCGGCGGACGGGGCGGGCCCGCTCGCCGTCCGGCTCGGCATCGTCCCGGCGACCGACGACGACGACCTGCTTGCGTCGGCAGAGCAGGCCGCGGCCGACGCCGACGCCGCCATCGTGGTAGTGGGCTCTGCCGAGCTGACCGAGAGTGAAGGCTTCGACCGGCCGACCCTATCGCTGCCTGGACGTCAGGACGAGCTGGTCAGCAGGGTCGCGGCGGTAAACGAGCGCACGATCGTCGTGGTCAACTCGGGCACGCCGGTGCTGATGCCGTGGGCGGAGCAGGCCGCCGCCGTCGTGTACGCGTGGCTGCCTGGACAGGAGTTCGGCACCGCGCTGGCCGACGTGCTGCTCGGGCGCGCCGAGCCCGGCGGCCGGCTGCCGGTGACGCTACCGGCCGCCGAGGTCGACAGCCCCGTTCTGCACGCCACGCCCGTCGGGGAGGGCGTGCTGGAGTACTCCGAGGGGTTGCTGATTGGCTACCGCGGCTACGACGCGGCCGGCATCACGCCGGCCTACCCGTTCGGTCACGGCCGGGGCTACACGACCTGGGAGTACGACAGCGTCGAGTGCCCGGGCTGGCTGACCGAGGGCAGCGACCTCGAGCTGACCGTGCGCGTCCGGAACACCGGCAGCCGGCCCGGCAAGGAAGTCGTGCAGGCCTATCTCGCCGAGCCAGGCGATCCCGCCCGGAGAGGACGGCCGGTCCGCGCGCTCGCGGCCTTCGCCGTCGCGCATGCAGTGCCAGGCGAGTCGACGCAGGTCAGGCTCACGATCGCGGCCAGGGCGTTCGCCCGGTACGACGAGTCGCTGGCTCGCTGGATCACGCCGGGCGGCGAGTTCACCGTGCACGTCGGCCGCTCGTCGCGCGACCTGCCACTGCAGGCACCGGTGCGGCTCAGCGCCTGAAGCGCCAGGCCGGGCCGGGTGGACCGGGCTCCCGGACCGGCCTGGACCAGGCTTTCGCCGCCACTGCCCGGTGCGCGAGCGATTGCCGCCGTAGATAATCCGGTCATGACCGGTGCAGGCCCGGGCGCGGCCACGCTCGCCGGATGACGGCGCCGAGATCGGTCGGCGTGATCGGCGCCGGCATCCTGGGCCTCGCGGTGGCGAGGGAGCTGACGATCCGGTATCCCGGCATTGCCGTCACGGTGCTCGAGAAGGAGGATCGCGTCGCCGCCCACCAGAGCGGGCACAACAGCGGCGTCGTCCACGCGGGCGTCTACTACCAGCCCGGCAGCCTGAAGGCCACCCTGTGCCGCCGCGGCGCGGCCATGACCAGGGAATTCTGCCAGGAGCACCACGTCCCGCTGCGCGAGCTGGGCAAGCTCATCGTGGCCACGTCCAAGCCCGAGCTGGCGAGGCTGGCCGAGATCGAGCGGCGAGCAGTCTGCAATCAGGTGCCGGGCATCAGGCGCATCAGCCAGCAGCAGATCAGCGAGATCGAGCCGTACACGACGGGCTTGGCGGCACTGCACTCGCCGCACACGGCCGTCGTCGACTATGTCGCGATGTGCGAGGCGCTGGCCCGCATCGTGGCGTCGTCCGGCGGTGCGGTTCTGCTCCGCACGCCGGTGACGTCGATATCCGAGGGCGCGTCCGCCGTGCGGGTGCGCTCGGTCGCCGCCGAATGGACGTTCGACTGGCTGATCGTGTGCGCGGGCCTCACCGGCGACAGCCTGGCCGCCGGCCTCGGCCGGCTCGGCGACCTGCGGATCATCCCGTTCCGGGGCGAGTACTACCAGCTGCGGCCGGCGGCCCGGCACCGGGTACGCGGCCTGGTGTACCCGGTGCCCGACCCGCGCTACCCGTTCCTGGGGGTGCACCTCACCCGGGACGTCCACGGCAACGTGCACGTCGGGCCCAACGCGGTGCTGGCGCTCGCACAGCAGGGTTACCGCTGGACTGACATCAGCGCCGCTGACCTGGCTCGAATCGCCACCTGGCCGGGCACCTGGCGGCTAGCCCGGCGGCACTGGCGCAGCGGGGTGAGCGAGGTCACCAGCTCGCTTTCCAAACGGCGATACCTGGCCAGGGTGCGTGCCTACCAGCCGGACCTGCAGCTCGCTGACCTCGTGCGGGCGACAGCAGGGGTTCGCGCGCAGGCGGTGCGCCGGAACGGGACCCTCGTCGACGATTTCGAGCTGGCCGCCGCGGGCCGGATCCTGCTCGTCCGGAACGCTCCGTCACCGGCCGCCACCGCCAGTCTGGCGATCGCCGAACACGTGGTGGCCAGGGCTGCCGGGTAGCGCGCGAGGAACGGGCAGGCGCGGCGGCCGCGCTCGGGTCGCCGACCGGCTGCACCGGCGGCGGACCCGCGGGTCGCGTCCGGCGCAGCCGTTCCTCGCGCACGATCTGATAGCTGCTGAGGCCAATGCCGGCCACGATGGCCGCGCCGCCGACGGCCAGCACCGCGCCCACCGGGTTGCCGAACAGCGCGATGCCCAGGGCAGCGCCGCACAGCGGCTCAAGGTTCAGGAACGCCCCGGCGACGTCGGCCGGCACGCGGCTCTGGCCGAACGCGAACAGCGCAGTCGGCAGCACCGTTCCGGCGAGGACAAGGCCGGCCACCGCCAGCATGGCTGCCGGACTGCCCGCAGATCCGGGCTCGTGGCCGCTAACCACCGCGACCGGCAGCGCTACCGCAGCGGCCGCGAGCAACTGCAGCGCCGTCGCCGCGATCGGATCCCGGCCGCGCAGCAGGCGCGCCTGGGACACGGTGAACCCGGCCGATGCCAGCACCGACGCCAGCACGAATGCATCCCCGGTCAGGCTTGACCCGGCTCCCTGACCGCCGGCGATAAGACCCGCTCCGAGCAACGACACGCTGAACCCGGCCCAGGCCGCCGGGCTCGCCACGGAGTGGCCCAGCACCGCAGCCAAGATCGCAACGAGGACCGGCGTCGCACCGATCAGCAGCGCGGCGTGCATCACGCTGGTCCGCTCGATGCCAAGGTTCTGCAGCAGGACCGAACCACCGTAGCCCGCCGCACCGTTAATCAGGATCCCTGGACTGAACGCGGCGCGCAGCCGCGGCCGGCTTACGACCAGCAGCACGGCCGAGGCGAGCCCGAACCGCGCGAAGGCGAGCCAGCCGGGTGCCAGCCAGCCGAGGGCCAGCTTGGACAGGGGCACCGTGGTACCCCACAGCACCCCGGCGGCCACGAGGGCCGGGAAGACCAGGCGACGACGGAAGGTCATACCGTCAGGATCGTCGATGATTGACTGAAGTTTGGGTACTGTGGCTTTCTACCAACTATTATTGAGCAATGTGGCCGTTCAACTTGATGGCATTGACCTAAGACTGCTGACTGAGCTACAGGCTGACGCCGACCGGACGAATGTCGAGCTTGCCCGCATCGTCGGCCTATCCCCCGCCGCGACCCTGCACCGCGTCCGCCGGCTGAAGCAGAGCGGCGTGATCCGCGTCGTCAGCGCCCGGCTCGATGCGGCTGCGGCCGGCTTCCCGCTCCAGCTGTACGTGGCGGCCAGCCTCGGCCGGCACGATCCGCGGTCCACTCGCCTGTTCGAAGACCAAGTGCGGGCGCTGCCGCAGATCATTGCCGCCGACAACGTCACCGGTGAGATGGACTACCTGCTGACGGTAGTGGCCAGGGACGTGACCGAATTGCAGCGGGTGCTCGCGACGCTCGCGGCGCGGGGTGGCCAGCGGCTGATCAGCTACCTCCGGCTCGAGGAGATCAAGCCACCGTCCCGGCTGCCGCTGCTGCCAGCCGACGACAGTACAACTGCTCCGGCCCGGGCACCGGAGGCCGGCACCCCGCGCACGCGCCGGCCCGCGCACTAGCGCAGCGCCCGGCTGCACCGTCAGCGATGCCGCACCCGGGTCGGCCGTCAGTCGGCCGCCGGCGCGGGACTGGCCGGCCGCGGGCGGTCCTCAGCGACCGCACCGGTCTGCGCCGTGATCTCGGGCTGCGCCCAGGCGCCCGGTCGTTGCGTCGGCTGCCCCGGCGGTTGCCCTGGCGCGGTCGACAGCCAGATCTCGCGGACGATGACCTGCAGCGCGCCGGCCAGCGGGATGGCCAGCAGGGCAGCCACGAAGCCGCCGAAGAGCCCGCCGACCCAGCTGCCGATCGAGGCACCCACCAGGATCGATACCAGCACGAGCAGCGGGTTGATCCGTACCGTCCGGCTCATGATCAGGGGGTTGAGTACGTGGTTCTCGACCTGGGTGTAGACGAGGAACACGACCAGCGTCACGATGCCCGCCGGCACCGAGTGGGTGAACGCGAACAGCACTACCGGGATCCCGGCCAGCGCTCCGCCGATCATCGGCAGGAAGTCGACCAGCGCCACCCAGAGCGCCCACAAGATCGGGAACGGCACGCCGAGGATCAGCAGCGCGACCACCACGACGACGCCGGCGATGACGGAAGTAGCAAGGTTGCCGAGCATATAGCCGGTGACCTCGCGGTTGACTTCCCGGGCAACCGTGCGGTGCCGGTCGGCCCTGGCCGGTGCCATGAGGCCGAGCACGCCGACCCGCATCTTGGGCCCCTCGAGCAGCATGAGAACCACGAGTACGAACACAGTCAGCAGCGAGAAGATCAGCGATACCGCTCCCTTGCCCAGGCTGAGCGCGGGCTGCGCCAGGTCGCGTGCGTAACCGGCCAGCTTGGGCGCGTTGTGCTCGACCCACGCCTGCAGGTGATACCTGGTCACCAGCTGGCCAAGCCAGCCCTCGCCGTGCTGCGTCCGCCGCACATAGGCGGGCAGGTCGGCGGCAAGGTGACTCATGCCGTTGATCAGCGGATACCCGAATGCGGTCGCCAGGCCGCCAAAGGCAGCGACGGCGATCAGCGTGACCACCGCGACCGCCACGCCTCGCCGTCGCAGCACCCGCTGCAACCCGACGACGAGCGGATTCAGCAGCAGCGCGATGAACCCGGCGACGACGAGCAGCAGGAGCACGCCTCGCAGCCGGTCGATCAGCTGTGCCGCGAGGTAGACCAGCACGACAATGGCGACCGTGGCCAGGATCGCCCGCAGCGGAATCCTTCGGGACTCGGCCGCCTGCCAGAGCCGGCCTCGGCGCGTCTGCGCCGGTAGCCCTGCATCGTTCACCCGGCCAGCATGCCAGCTTCCGCCGCCTCGCAGCGCTGCAACCCGCCGCTCGCGTGACCGCTGCAGTCCCGGCTAGCCGACCGGCGGCGGGGAGCCCTGCGCGGTCGCGGCGAGCTTCGGATCCCACTCGCACACCGCGCAGGCGTGGCTGAAGGCCGAGCGGGCGAAGTCGAGCCCAGCCGCGTGCGGGTCAGGGCTGGCAATGACGTCGTCCCAGTTCAGGACGAACTCGCCGAGCCCCGGTTCCCAGTGCGCCGCCCGCGGCGTGAGCAGCGCCTGGCCGAAAGAGTCCGGCGCCGGATGGGCGTAGGCGTAGAAGGCCGCGCGCGGGTAACGCGGATCGCCAGGCCACCAGCCGACCGCGACCTCCTGCGCGTCCATCGAGTTACGCATGATGAAGTCGCGGGCTGGCGGCTCGGCCGGAAGACCGGAGAACAGGTTCACGGCCAGGTCGAAGGACCCCCACCAGGCGTTGACCGGGGTCGACCGGCCCCGGAACGGAGCCCGGAATTCTCCCAGTACCATCGCCGCCCGCCCAGCCGCCTGAAAGTACGCA
>Ga0187807_1000443_pt1 | contig 13121 bp, 11 predicted proteins | sample NC_wetland_sal_i_4_FD_132432 | JGI IMG/M metagenome (GOLD analysis project Ga0187807, IMG submission 132432) | Wetland sediment microbial communities from Neuse River Estuary, North Carolina, USA - ASW_2 | ecosystem: Environmental > Aquatic > Freshwater > Wetlands > Sediment | place: USA: North...
CACCGCGGCCCGCGCGGACCGGATCGTGGTCCTGGACCAGGGCCGGATCGTGGAGATCGGCAGCCACTGCGAGCTGCTGGCCGCGGACGGGACCTACGCCTCGCTGTGGCACGCCTTCACCGGCGAGTCCGAACTCGTGGCGTAACGGCAGCGTGGCGGGGCAGCCCGGTGACATCGGGCGGGAGAAGCCCCGAGTTGAGGCTATAACGGGCCATCGGGCCGACAAAGTAGGTCCCGCCGTCGCGCAACCGCGAGACGAACGGCCCAAAGACCGCGTTCCGAGGACCTTCGGCCCTGGCCGACCGCCGCGCCGCTGGCCACGGTGGGAGCGCTCACGCGGGAAGGCGGCGCGGCGCGCCTCAGGGAGGACACAATGAAGACAATAGAGGACCTGCTCGGCGGCCACCCGTTCTTCGCCGGGCTCGGCGGCGATGCGATGGAGCTCATCGCGGGCTGCGCGTCCAACGTGCATTTCCCTGAGGGCGACTACATCTTCAGCCAGGGAGATGAGGCCAGCCGCTTCTATGTTATCCGCCGCGGACGGGTCGCGCTGGAGATTCATTCGCCGGAACGAGGGCCTCTCGTCATCGAAACCATAGACGAGGGAGAGGTGCTCGGGTGGTCATGGCTCGTCGCGCCTTACCGCTATTTCTTCGACGCTCGCGCGGTGGCGCCGGTCAGCGCGACCGCGCTGGACGGCGCCTGCCTGCGCGGCAAGTCCGAGGCCGACCCGGAGCTCGGCTACGAGCTGCTGAAGCGGGTCACGGCCGAGATGTTGAAGCGGCTGCAGGCCGCGCGGATCCGGCTGCTCGACCTGTACGAGTAATAACCCTCCCTGGGGAGGGGACCGCTGTCCGGGATCAAAAACCGCGAACGGCTGACGAAGGCCCCTTGACCGCGGGCACCTGCTGACCGATGGTGGGCGGCAAAGAGACAAGCTTTTATCCCGAACGGACAGTGGTCATGGATGCAACGACCGCGATTCCCATCTCGCGGCTGATCGATTCCCGGGGGCTAGCGGACCTGTACGACGCCCTGGTGGACGAGGGCTACCATGTGATCGGCCCGACGGTCCAGGACGGCGCGATCGTGCTCAGGGAGCTGTCGTCGGCCGCGGAACTGCCTTTCGGCTGGGGCGTGCGGCTCGAGCCGGGCGGGTACCGGCTGCGTCGCCGCGACGACACCGCCGCGTTCGGCCATTCGGCCGGACCGCAGAGCTGGAAGCGGTTCCTGCACCCGCCCCGGGAGCGGCTGTGGTCGGCGACGCGGACGGTCGACGGCTTCGAGCTCGACCATGCCGACGATGACGAGCCGCCGCGGTACGCCTTCCTCGGCGTCCGGCCCTGCGACCTGCGGGCGATCGCGGTGCAGGACCGGGTGCTGGCGCATCCGGGTTCGCGGTATGCGGCGCGCCGCGCCAGGCTGTTCGTCATCGCGGTGAACTGCACCGAGCCGGGGGAGACCTGCTTCTGCGCGTCGATGGGCACCGGGCCTGGGGTCCATGATCCGGGCTATGACCTGGCGCTCACCGAGCTGGTCGACGACGGCGGGCACCGCTTCCTGGTCGAGGTCGGCTCCCAGCAGGGCCTGGACATCATGTGGCAGGTGCGCACCAAGCGAGCTGACGAGGCCACCGTGGGGCGGGCGCGGTCGGCCGTGGATGCGGCGGCGGGCCGGATGGGCCGCCACATGCAGGCCGACGGCCTGCGCGACCTGATGGCGGACAGTCATCAGGCCGCGCGCTGGGATGACGTGGCCGCGCGCTGCCTGAGCTGCGGCAATTGCACCATGGCCTGCCCGACGTGCTTCTGCACGACCGTCGAGGACACCACGGACCTGACCGGCGAGCACGCCGAGCGCTGGCAGCTCTGGGATTCCTGCTACGACCTTGACTTCTCATACCTGGCCGGCGGCAACGTCCGGTCGTCGCCGAAGAGCCGGTACCGGCAGTGGCTCACCCACAAGCTCGGCACCTGGCACGACCAGTTCGGCGAGTCCGGCTGCGTCGGCTGCGGGCGGTGCATCGTGTGGTGCCCGACCGGCATCGACCTCACCGAGGAAGTCAAGGCCCTGCGCTCGGAACGGGCGCGCCGCAGCGGCCCGGGGGAGAGGCCATGACGGCCACCCATGAGCGCGCGGCCGCGGCAGCCGCCCCGCCCCCGGGACCGATGTGGCCGGCCCGCTACGTGGTGCGGGCGCGCCGGACGGAAACCCAAGATACCGTGACGCTGATGCTGCGCCCTGCGGGAAACCCGATCGAGCCGCCGGGTCCGGGCCAGTTCACCATGCTGTACGCGTACGGCATCGGGGAGGTCCCGATCTCGGTCAGCGGCTTGGGCCGCGGTCAGGAGCTCGTGCAGACCATCCGCGCGGTCGGGGCCGTGACGCGGGCCCTGTGCGACGCGGCCCCCGGTGACATGATCGGGGTGCGTGGACCGTTCGGCACGCAATGGCGGCTGAGCGTGGCCGAGGGCCGGGACCTGCTGGTCGTGGCGGGCGGCATCGGCCTGGCCCCGCTCCGCCCGGCGCTGCTGGCGGCGCTGGCGCAGCGGGCCAGGTATGGCCGGGTGGTGCTGCTGGTGGGCGCGCGGTCACCGGACGACCTGCTGTTCACCCGCCAGCTTGAGACCTGGCGCAGGCGCGGCGCCGACGTGCGCGTGACGGTGGACCGGGCCGGCGCGGGCTGGATGGGCGACGTCGGCCTGGTGACCCGGTTCATCGACCGCGCGGTCGTCGATCCGGCTGGGACGGCGGCGTTCTTGTGCGGTCCGGAGATCATGATGCGGCTGTGCGCCCACGCGCTGGTCAGCCGCGGCGTGGCGGCCGAGGACATCCTGGTCTCGCTGGAGCGGAACATGCGGTGCGGCGCCGCGCTGTGCGGCCACTGCCAGCTCGGCCCGCTCCTGCTGTGCCGGGACGGCCCGGTCGTCACCTACGCCGAAGCCGCCCCCCTCGCCGCCAAAACGGAGCTGTTATGAACGAGGTCACCAAACCCAGCCTGGCCGTGTGGAAGCTGGCCTCCTGCGACGGCTGCCAGCTCAGCCTGCTCGACTGCGAAGACGAACTGCTCGCGGTGGCCGGCGCGGTCGAGATCGCGCACTTCACCGAGGCGACAAGCGCCGAGGTCGAAGGACCGTACGACGTGTCCCTGGTGGAGGGGTCGGTGACCACCGAGCGGGACGCGCGCCGCATCGTCAAGATCCGCGAGGCCACCCGGATGCTGGTCACGATCGGGGCCTGCGCCACCGCCGGAGGGATCCAGGCCCTGCGCAACTTCGCCGACGTCAAGGAGTTCACCTCGGTCGTGTACGCCCGGCCGGAGTACATCTCGACCTTGGCCACCTCGACGCCGGTGGCCGATCACGTCAAGGTCGACTTCGAGCTGCGCGGCTGCCCAATCGACCGGCGCCAGCTGCTTGAGCTGCTGACCGCGCTGCTGGCCGGCCGCAAGCCCCAGATCCCGGCGCACAGCGTGTGCTATGAGTGCAAGCTGCGCGGCACGTCGTGCGTCATGGTGCGCGGCCTGCCCTGCCTGGGCCCGGTCACCCAGGCCGGCTGCGGGGCGATCTGCCCGGCCTACGACCGGGGCTGCTACGGCTGCTTCGGCCCGGTGGCCAACCCGAATATGCCCGCCCTGACCGCCCAGCTCCGGCACCTCGGCATGACCGAACCCGAAGTGAACCGCGTGTTCGCCACGTTCAACGCCGCGTCCCCGGCCTTCGCCTCAGCCCGCGGCAAGTAAGGACCTGTCGACGGTGAGCTCCAGGAAGTGGGTGGCGCAGGAGATGCACGGGTCGTAGTTGCGGATCGCCTGCTCGCACTGCCGGGTGAGCTCGGCGTCATCCAGGTCGATCCGGGCCTCCACGAAGGCCCGCAGGTCGGCCTCGATGGCCGCCTGGTTCTGCGAGGTGGGGGGCACGATGCGGGCGTTCTTGATGAGGCCGTCCGCGCCGATCTCATACCGGTGCCACAGGGCGCCCCGGGGCGCCTCGGTCACCCCGTAGCCGACGCCGGCGCGCGGGCGCACCTCGACGGCGGGCCGATCCGGCGGTTCGTAGCCGGCGATCAGCCGCAGCGCCTCCTCGATCGCGTAGACCACCTCCACGGCCCGCACGACGATGCTGCGGAACGGGTTGTCGCAGTCCGGGCCCAGGCCGGCGTCACGGGCAGCCTCACGCGCCAGCGGGGACAGCCACCGCGAGCTGAGCGAGTACCTGGCCAACGGCCCGGTCAGGTAGCGGCCGCCTCCGGCCAGGTGCGCGTGCAGCGCGTTGGAGTGCGGCACCTGCTCCTCGATCACGTGCTCGTCCCACTCGGAGGCGGGGAACGCCAGGCCCGACCGCGTCACCACGGTGCCCCGCTCGATCGGATAGGTGCCCGTGCGGGATACCGCGAGCATGTCCGCCTCGCACGTGAAATCGGGGAAGTCGAACCCCGCCACCCAGCGCACGGTGGCCAGCGCGTCCTCGAGCGCGCGGCGCAGCGGGTCGGTGAGCGTGGCGAGCTCGGCCCGGGTCGGCGCCCGGTAGAAGCCGCCCACGCGCACGTTGACCGGGTGAATGGCCCGGCCGCCGATCAGGTCCATGATGGAGTTCCCGGCTTTCTTCATCGCCAGGCCGCGCTCCACGATGTCGCGCCGCTGCGCGGCCATCTCGATCCCGCTGCGGTAGCCGAGGAAATCGGGCGCGTGCAGCAGGTAGATGTGCAGCCCGTGGCTCTCGATCCACTCCCCGCAGTACAGCAGCCTGCGCAGATCCGCGACCGGCCCGTCCACGGTGACGCCGCAGGCCTCCTCGATCGCCAGGCACGCGCTCATCTGGTAGGCGACGGGGCAGATGCCGCAGATCCGGGCAGTGATGTCCGGCGGCTCGGTGTAGGCGCGGCCGCGCAGGAACGCCTCGAAGAAGCGGGGCGGCTCGTAGATATCCAGCCGCGCCTCTTCCACCTTGCCGCCGCTGGTCCTTACGTACAGCGCGCCCTCGCCTTCCACCCGGGCCAGTTCGGCAACCGACAGGATGCGCTCGTTCTTATGTGTCATGCCGGTGGCCGTCTCTCATCGCGGGGATACCTGGAACTCAAGTGTGCGCCCCCGACGGCAGCGTCTAGGTACCAAGGTCCCGACCCGGCCTCTCCACCTGGCCCGACAGCGGAGAACCACGGTCCGTTCGGTAAAAATAGAAATTATCCCGAAGGGACCGTGCTGCGTGGCCCGGGATGACGTGGCTAGCCATCCTGAGGGCTCGCTTATCCAGGCCGCGCTGCCCGCGCGGGCGGTGATACACGACCCCCATCTTCAGCGCTACCTGCGGCGAGATAGCCGTGTCGGCGCAGGTACCCGAGCAGTTCGTCGGCGGCCTGCCCCGGGCCCAGCGGGCCGACCACGGTCGGCGGGGTACGCTCTAGGAGCGCGCCGGTCAGCTCCAGCGTCCGGCGCAGCGCGGTGCCGGTCGGACCGGGAAGCTCACGCGGCCGCGGCCGGTACGGGTGGGCGCCGAGTAGCCTGATCCGCCGCGCCGCCGCGGCCGCAGGCGTGCTGACCACCGTGATCGCGGCGTTCCGCCTGGCCAGGGTGGCGGGCAGCCCGGCCCGCCGCAGGCGCACGCCGGCCGCCTCGACGGACACCACGGCGGGTGGCCGGACCATCAGCACCTCGCGGCGGCCCCCGTCCAGGCGGCGGTGCACCCGCAGCGCATACCCGTCCACGGGCTCCAGCCGCACGCATCCCAGGGCCTGCGCCGCGCCCAGCGACGCCGCCAGGAACGCGGGAAACGAGCCGGTGGCCCGGTCGGCCGCCAGGGCGCCGCACAGCACCAGATCCGGCACCCCGTAGCGCCGCCGCAGTGCCTCGGCGAGCGCGGCGGCCGATTCCCGCTCGCCACCGACCAGACCGACCGGGCGCGGGCGCGCCATCCACCTGGCAGGCTCCACGCGCAGCGCCTGCGCCGCGCCGGCCGCCAGCGCGTCCCGCAGCATCTCATCGGCCCCGGCCGGGGCGACGGCAGCCGCGACCACCAGGGCATCCCACCGCTCCGCCAGGCGCAGCGCGTGCTCCAGGGCGGCAAGCTCCGACACGTTCGGCCCGCGGTCGCGGAGGTTGGCGGTCACCGCCCCGGTGAGCGGGTCGACCTCGGCCTCGCGCCAGGACCAGCTGAGGGCGGCCACGATCACCGGCATGGTCCCTCATCCCCTCCGGAACACGACACCGTCGCCGCCATCGGGGTACGTCCAGGTGATGGCGCCCTGCTTGTCGCACACCTGGTAGCAGGTCCCGCATTCGAAGCACTGCTCGTAGTTGAACAAGATGCCGCCGTCGGAGGTAGGTACGAACAGGCCGGCCGGGCAGGCGTGCACGCAGTCCTTGGTCGTGCAGGAGCGGCATGCGTCGGCGTCGACGGTGATGTGCGCCCGCTGCCCGACGCGGAACTCGGCGGTCGCCATCCGCTCGTCGAAGGAGACCTCGGCGTAACTCAAATTCATCTGCTTCGCTCCTCACCGGAATGCCCGCAGCGCCTGCCAGCCGTCCCTGGCCAGGTGCCGCAGCTGGACGTCGTTGCGGCGGACCGCCCGGAAGAACTCCTTGGCCATGCCGAGCTTGGGATGCGGGTTGGTGACGGTGAACACCTGCTCCGCGAAATCGCAGGCCAGCCTGGGGTAGTCCCGTTGCATACGGTCGGCCAGCACGACGTTGGCGGCGTTGCGCAGCCGCTTGAGGTCGGCGAGCACGAAACACGACTCCAGCTGCCGCCGGTAGCCGGCCAGCCCGCGCGCCGTAGTATCGCCGACCGCGATGGCCTCGGCGGCGGTCCGGCCCGCCGCGAGGCCGGCGCCGATCGCGAAGTTGACGCCCTCCAGCCAGAGTGCGGCAGCCAGCAACATGGACGCGGCGTCCCCGGCCACCAGCATGCCGTCGACGGCCAGCCGTGGCATGGCCCGGTACCCGCCCTCGGGCACCAGGTGCGCGGAGTACTCCTTCAGCTCCGCACCTCGCAGGTACGGGGCTATTGACGGGTGCGCCTTGACGCCGGCGACAATCTCCTCCGGCCGGATCTTGGCCTCGGCCAGGCCCTCGAGGCTGACCACGACGCCCACGCTGACCGTGTCGCGGTTGGTGTAGAGGAAGCCGCCGCCGGGGATCCCGCTGGTGCAGCCGACCATCTCGATGTCCAGGCCCTGGTCGCCGACCAGACCGAACCGTTCGTCGATCACCTCGCGCGGCAGCGCGAGGGTCTCCTTGACGCCCAGCGCGGTGTGCGCCGGGCTGGTGCGCGGCAGCAACCCGGCCTCCTTGGCCAGGAACGAGTTCACGCCATCGCAGGCGATCACGATCCGGGCCCGGATGTCGCCTCCCGGCCGGTCGGTGCGCACCCCGGCGATCCGCCCGGAGGCGTCCCACAGCAGGCCGGTGGCCACCGTGGAGGTGACAAGCGAGGCGCCCGCCGCGACCGCCTTATCGGCCAGCCAAGAGTCGAAGTCGGCTCGGTAGGTGGTCATCCCGTTGTACGGCGGGTCGCCCCAGGCGCTGGTCCGGTAGTCCACGGTCAGCGCCTGGGTCGGCGTCATGAACATGGTCGAGCGCCGGGTGACCCACCGCTGGACCGGCACCTCGGTCCACCACCGCGGCACGACCTCGTCGAGGATCCGCCCGTAGACGACGCCGCCGTAGACGTTCTTCGCGCCGGGGAAAGGCCCGCGCTCCACGAGAATCACGTCGCGGCCCGCCCGGGCCAGCGCCAGTGCCGCGGCCGATCCGGCGGGCCCGGCACCGACGACCACCGCGTCGACGTTGACCGACTCACCGGGCATGGCTTGCTCCCTCGGGTTCGGCGGCTCGGGCGGGCTCGTCCGGAGATCTGCTCACGCCGAGCCGCTTGGCCAGCTCTCTGAGCACCGCCGGGGCGTCGGCGACGATCCCGAGGTCGGCCATGGCCGTCATCGGGCAGGACGGGTCGGTGTTGACGCTCACCACGTGCGCCGGCGAGCCGAGCCCGCCGACATGCTGCGCGGCGCCCGAGACGCCGAACGCGATGTACAGCTCCGGGCTGACCGATACCCCGGTGGTGCCGATCTGCCGGTCATAGCTCATCCAGCCCGCGTCGGTCACCACCCGGGTGGCGCCCGCGCTGGCCCCGAGCGCGGCTCCGACGTCGGCCAGCAGCCGCATCACGGCCGCACCGTCCGCGCCGGGCGGTACCAGGCCGGCGCCGGCGCCCACGATCCGGCGGGCCTCGGCCAGGTCCACCACCCCGGGCTCGGGCTGCAGCACCTCGACGCTCTCGGCGTCCGGGCTGGTCTCCGGCGCAACCAGGGAGAGCGCGGTCACCTGTGTCGACCTCGCCGGCTCGAGCGTGCCGCGGCGGCCCGGCCGCAGCGTGACCACGACCGGCCCGTCCACCCCTACACGTACGGACAGCCGGTCGTCGAGCCTGGTCACCTCCACCTCGTCAGCGGCGCACCGGACCGCGCCTGCCAGCAGCGGCCGGCCCAGGGTCACGGCCAGCCTCGGCGCGAGATCCCGGCCGTCCGCCGATGCCGGGAGTACGACCATGTCCACGCCCGCCAGCGCCTGCGCCAGCGTACTGGCCAGCGTGGCCGGGGCGACGGAGGGCACCTCGAGCAGCCACACCCGGCTGGCCACGCCCAGCCCGTCAGCCGCCTTACCGGTCCCCGATCCCGCGATCAGGACGGAGCCACCCGCCTCGGCCACTGCCTCGGCAGCGCCCGCCGGCAACTGGCCGTCGCGGACTACCACGACGGCCAGGACCTTGACGTCGGATGGAAGGGTCATAGCGACACCGCCGCCCGGTGGCCCTCGACCACAGCCGCATGCGCCCGCCTCGGTGTGACGCAGTCGCCGGCGCGATGCAGCTCGAACGGCGCGTCCTGCAGCTCCTGCCACAGTTCGTCCTCGGGCGCCTGATGGACCGCGCACACTACCCAGTCGCAGTGCCGCTGCGCGGGCTCGCCGGTCGGATGATGCAGCAGCGAGAGCTTCACCCCGCCGGAGCGCCCGTCCTGCCCGTCGTCTTCGGCCGCACCCATCACCACCAGGTCGGTGGCCTGGCGGATTCCCTTGGCGTGCGCTCGCATGTTGAAGGTCTCCATGTCGAGGGTGATGCCAAGATCTTGGCCCACGACCATGCCGGCGGTGATGATCTCCACCTCGCAGCCGCGGTCGGCCAGCAGCTCGGCGACGCTGGTGGCCTGATGGAAGCCGAGGTCGTCGACCACGACCACCTGCCCGGCCGGCTCGGCGCGGCCTTCGAGCACGTCGCGCACGTCCACGACGCGCGCCAGCCCGGCGGCCCAGTACGGCGGCTGCGGCCGCGCCCCGGTGGCCAGCACCACGGCGTCGGGTGCCTCGCCGAGTAGCCATTGCGCGGTGGCGGCCACGCCGGTCCTGATCTCCACCCCGTTGCGCTGGCACTCGGCCGCCAGGTTGCGCACCACGTCGAGGAACTCGGCGCGAGATGGCACGCCCGCCGCCACGGCGACCTGCCCGCCGGTGCGCGGCTGCCGCTCGAGCAGCGTGACATGATGGCCGCGCTGGGCCGCCGTGGCTGCCGCCTGCAAGCCGGCCGGCCCGCCGCCGACCACGATCACCCGCCGGCCCCGGCGGTGCGGCGGCGGGAGCGGGACGGCCTCCCGGCCGGTGCGAGGATTCTCGATGCAGCCCAGCCACCGGTTCAGGCCCATCCGGCCGACGCATTCCTGGTTGCAGGACAGGCAGGTGCGGATCTCGGTGGCATGCCCCGACCGGGCCTTGGCCGCGAAGTCGGGATCGGCGATCTGGCCCCGCACGACGCCTACCAGGTCGCAGTGCCCGTCGGCCAGCGCGCGCTCGGCCTGAACCGGGTCCTTGATCCGGCCCACCCCGATAACCGGCAGGCGGACCGCCTGGCGCATCGCGTTGGAGATGAACAGGGCGTAGCCGGGCGGGATGGTCATCGACGCCTCGATCATGAACAGCGTCGCCGTGGCCACGCCGATCGAGGTATTGATGTAGTCGACCTGGCCGGTGGCCTCCGCCATCCTCGCCACCTCGACCGCGTCGGCGAGCGTGGTCCCGCCCTCGATCAGCTCGTCGCCGCAGATCCGCACGCCCAGCGCATGGTCGGGCCCGATCGCCTCGCGCACCGCGTCGATGATCTCGAGCAGGATGCGGGCCCGGCCGGGCAGCGAGCCCCCGTACGCATCGGTGCGCACGTTCGTCGCGGGCGACAGGAACCCCCGCACGATGGAGGAGTGCGAGCATTGCAGCTCCACGCCGTCGAAGCCACCTTCGATGCAGTGCCCGGCGACCTGGCCGTAGCCGGCTACGATCTGGGCGATCTCATGCCGTTCCACGGCCTTGGGGACCTCGCGGAACATCGGGTCCGGTACCGGGCTGGGCGCCCACACCGGCAGCCGGGAGAACATCGACGAGGCCTGCCCGCCGTTGTGGTTGAGCTGCGCGAAGATCGGCACGCCGTAGTCGTGCGCCGCCGCGGTCATCTTCTGGTAGCCGGGGATGACCTCGCGATGGAAGCCGTGGATCAGCTTCTCGTACGGCCAGTCGGTGGGATGAGTCGAGTGCTCCTCGGTGATGATCAGGCCGACGCCGCCGGCCGCGCGGGCCGCGTAGTAATCGGCGTGCTGCTGGGTCGGCAGGCCGCCCTCGGCATAGTTGGTCAGGTGCGCGGAAAACACGATCCGGTTGCGGACCACCACCGGGCCGATCCGCAACGGCGAGAACAGGTACCGGTACCGGCTGGCCCCGCTCATCGGCCGCCGCCGGTCACGGCCAGGGTCGGCAGCACAGGGAGACGGTCGGCCCCGGAGATCGCCATCGCGGTCCGGCGGGCCTCGAGCACCGCCTCGAGGACCGTGCGGGGAGCCACGCAGTCGCCCGCCCGCGGCGTGCCGGGCCGGTGCAGGTACAGGGCCTCCTCCGGCAGCCGGTGGCCGCAGTGCACGACGAACCCGCAGTCCGACGTGCGCTGCTCGCCGGTCCACCGGTCCTCGAGCAGCACGTGATCGCCGGCCACCTCGCGCAGCAGGCTGCGCAGCTCGCGGCGCACACCCGCCCGCTGCAGCCGCGAGTTGGCCTCGGCAAGGTCGCCGGTGAGGGCCAGCTGGGTCCCGCAGATCTGGTCCTGGGTGACGATTGACGTCGGCCGACCGTTCGCGGCCAGCAGCTCGGCCACACCGACGCCTACCGGGCCGCCGATCGGGTCGAACACCACTGCCCGTCCCTCCGGCAGCTGGTCAAGCGCGCCAGAGCCGGCCAGGGTAACCAGGTCGGCAGCCTCCACCACGTGCGCGCCCGGCCCGACGCGGTAGTTGCGCGGGCCGGGCACGGACCCGGTGGCCAGCACCACGCGCCTGCCCTGGGCGGCGGCGTCGTCCACCTCGCCCGGGCTGACTTCGTGTCCCAGCGAGACCGTCACGTCCAGCCGCGCCAGCTCCCGACGCCACCAGTCCAGCGCGACCCCAAGCCGGTCCCGGCCGTGCACCGCGGCCGCCGTCGCGAACAGGCCGCCCAGAGCCGGACCGCGCTCGGCCAGCCGGACCTGGTGTCCTCGCCCGGCCAACACCCTGGCCGCCTCCAGGCCGGCCGGCCCACCTCCTACCACCAGCACCGCGCTCGGGCTCTGGTCCCTGCCCGAGACATCGGCTTCGTCGAGTTCGTGACCGCTGTGGGGCTCGATCACGCAGGTGAGGATCGGGTTCCTGTTGTCGCGGACCATGCACGCCTGGTTGCACAGCAGGCAGGGGCGGATCCGGTCCAGCTGGCCGGCCCGCAGCCGTACGACCAGGTCGGGATCGGTGATCTGAGCCCTGGTCATCTCCACCAGGTCGGCAGCCCCGTCGGCCAGCGCCCGTTGCGCCTGAGCCGGATCCACCACGCTGCCCTGCAGGATCACCGGGACCGTCCCACCTACCGCTGTGCGGATCTGACGGCAGAGCTCGATGCCGAAGCCCGGCTCGGAGTGCAGGTCAGGCCGGGTTGCCGGCACCGAATAGATCGACCCGCGCACCACCACGAGATAGTCGACCTGCCCGGCCAGCCGCGCGGCCGATTCCGCGGCCAGCTCCGGGGTCACGCCAGCCCAGGGAGCGAGCTCATCGCAGCACAGGCGCAGGCCGAGCACCCTGTCGCCGCCGAGCGCAGTGCGCACCGAGCGCAGCACGCGCTCGGTCAGCAGCAGCCGGTCCTGGCCGTAGCCGTCACTGCGCAGGTTGGTCAGCCCGGACTGGAACTGGCGCAGCAGCGAGTGCTGGCCGGCGTTAATCTCCACGCCGTCCAGCCCAGATCGGGCCGCCAGGGCTGCGGCGGCCGCGAATCCGTCGACCAGCGCGTTGATCTCGGTCTCCGCCATCTCCATGGGCAGCTCACGAGATCCGGCGTCCGGAACCCGTGACGGTGCCCACAACGCGGACTGGGAGAACGCCGAGGAGCCCTGCATACCGGCGTGACCGAGCCCGGCGAGCACCAGCGCCCCGTGCGGCGCGCAGGCCTCGACGGTCCGGGACCAGCCCGGCCCGCAGTCCGCAGCCAGCGGCGCGCGCTCGTAGGGCCAATCCGACGGGTGCACGCTCGCGATCTCGGTCACGATGACGCCGCAGCCGCCCGCCGCCCGCCGCCGGTAGTAGGCGACGTGCCGCGCCGAGATGGCCCGGCGCTGGCCCAGGTTGGTCTCGTGTGGCCCGAACATCACCCGGCTGGGCGCGCGGCGCGGTCCGAGGTCGGCGGACTCAGTGAGGGTGGCGGTCACGGGGCGACCGCCAGCGGGCTGGAGTCGCATAGCTTCGCCGGGACGCGCACCGTCGGCATGCCCAGGGGCACGGCCTGCGACCGGTGCGAGCGGCGGCCCCGCCCGGGCAGGCGGGAGTGGTCTTTGTCCGGCCGCGGCAGCACGCCGCCGCCGGCGGTCGGCAGCCCGGCGCCGTATCCCTTGACGCATTCCGGATCGGGCCCGTCAAGCGGCAGGCCGGTGAAGAACTTCGCCGCCATGCAGCCGCCCTGGCAGGCGCTGTACTCCGAGCAGGAGCGGCATGCGCCGCCTGAGGTCTCGGTCCTCAGCTCGGCGAACAGCGGCGCCGAGCGCCATACCCGTGCGAACCCGCCCGGCGCGCGCACC
>Ga0187807_1000444_pt1 | contig 13099 bp, 11 predicted proteins | sample NC_wetland_sal_i_4_FD_132432 | JGI IMG/M metagenome (GOLD analysis project Ga0187807, IMG submission 132432) | Wetland sediment microbial communities from Neuse River Estuary, North Carolina, USA - ASW_2 | ecosystem: Environmental > Aquatic > Freshwater > Wetlands > Sediment | place: USA: North...
GATGGCGCACGCGGAGGGCGTCTGGGCGCCGGGGCAGCAGGCGCTGATGACCGGGTATCTGGAACGGTACTTCGGGGAGGCGCTGCCCGCGCTCAGCGAGCGTGACGCGCGCGGTGACTGGACGGTGCAATACCCGGTCCGGCGGCTGGTAAGGCTGCTGTTCCCGGCGTTCGCAGACCCGCAGACCTCGCTCGAGGCCACGTCCGCCGCGCTAGCGCCAGGCGGGCTCAGCCTCAGTGACCCGATCCGGACTGTGCTGCTCGCGCAGCAGGCCGGACTGCGGGTAGCGGCGGCGGCCAGGACGGTTCCGGCCAAGCTGAAGATCATCAGGAAACGTTCAGGGAACCGGTAGCTCTGGCTGACAGTTCCTTTGGGCTCCGCCAAGGTTCACTGCCGATTATCAATGCGTAACAGCCGAGAAGCCCGCAACAGAACTCGGGGTGGCAGGACTAATGAGTGAGCCATTCGCACAGTACCCCTACGGACCGCACATGGTGCCCGAGCCGCCGCGCCCGCGGCGCGGCAGGCACGCGCTCGGGCTGACCGCCACCGCGTTCGTCGCGCTCGCCGTCGGCGCCGGCGCCGGCGTCGCCCTGTCGCACGGAAGCTCGCCGTCCGGGAACGCGACCGCGACATCCAAGACGATGCTGAGCACCGGGCAGATCGCCAGCCGGGTGGACCCCGGGCTCGTGGACGTGACATCGACCCTCAGCTACGCGGGTGCCACCGCCATGGGCACCGGCATCGTCTTGACGTCCAACGGTGAGGTGCTCACCAACAACCACGTGATCAACGGCGCCACGTCGGTCAGCGTCACCGACATCGGCAACGGCAAGACCTACAAGGCGACCGTGGTCGGCTACGACGAGAGCCACGACGTCGCCGTGCTGCAGTTGTCCGGCGCCTCCGGGCTGACGACCGCCACGACCGGCAACTCCTCGACGGTGAAGGTCGGCGACAAGGTGGTGGGCCTGGGCAACGCTGGCGGCGTCGGCGGCACACCGTCGGTCGCGGCGGGCTCGGTCACCGCCCTCGACCAGGCGATCACCGCCTCTGACGAGTCCTCGGGGACGTCTGAGCAACTGACCGGGCTGATCGAGACTAACGCGGACATCCAGGCCGGCGACTCGGGCGGCCCGCTCGTCAACGCCTACGGGCAGATAGTCGGGATGGACACGGCGGCGTCGTCCAGCTTCCAGTTCGGCAACGGGTCCGGAGGCGGCTTCGGCAACGGGAACGGCTTTGGCGACGGCGGGTCGTCGTCCTCCGGCCAGGCGAGCGGGACGCAGGGCTACGCGATCCCGATCAACACCGCGCTGTCCATCGCGCGGCAGATCGAGGCCGGCCAGGCCTCCTCGACCGTGCACCTCGGCGCGACCGCGTTCCTCGGCGTCTCGATCGCGAGCCAGCAGGGCTCTAACGGGGTGACCATCGAGGGGACCGTGTCCGGCACGCCGGCCGCTGCCGCCGGACTGACCGGCGGAGACGTCATCACCTCGGTCGGCGGCCAGGCGGTCAACTCGGGCACCGACATCCAGCAGGTGCTCATCGGCCACCACCCCGGCGACAAGGTCAGCATCAGCTGGACCGACCCCTACAGCGGCCAGTCGCACACGGCGACCGTGACGCTGGCCAGTGGCCCGGCCGCCTAGCTTTAACGAAACGTCCATCTAGCGTTCCCCGGCGGTCCGCCTGATCTTGTCAGCATCAGGACTTGTGACCGACTTGAGAAACAAATCAGATATCGCGAACGGACGGGCCAGGCTCGTCACCAGACGTTCCTTCCTCGGCGGGGTCACCGCCAGCGGCTTGCTGCTGGCGGGCCCCGCTTTCTGGCAGCAGCCCGCTCGCGCTGACGCGGCGCCCGCCGACCAGATCCACCTGCAGTTCGGCGCCGACCCGGCCACCGACATGACGGTCTCCTGGGTGACCGCGACCTCGGTGTCCAGGCCGCGGGTGGTCCTCGGGACCGCTTCCGGCGGGTTTGGCCGGGTGTTCGAGGCGGAGACGCGCAGCTACGTCGACCAGATCAACGGGGTCGAGACGATCACCCAGCACGCCCGGATCCGCGGGCTGCGCCCGGACACCGACTACGTGTACCAGGTGCTCAGCGACGGCGCCTCGCCGGTGGCGGGCACGTTCCGTACCGCGCCTGTCGGCCGGGTGCCGTTCCGGTTCACCAGCTTCGGGGATATCGGCTCGGGTAATCCTGCCTGGTCGAAGTCATCGCTGAACGCGATCACCGCCGCGGGGCAGATCGAGCAGTTCGATCCCGTGGTGCACCTGCTCAACGGCGACCTGTCCTACGCGAACGTGAACCAGGCGAACATGCCGGCGGTGTGGGCGGACTTCGCGAACAACACGCAGCCGTCGGCGATGAACAGGCCGTGGATGCCCGCGCTCGGCAACCACGAGATCGAGGCCGGGAACGGGCCGCTCGGGTACCTGTCGTACCAGACCAGGTACACGCTGCCGCACAACCACAGCGCGTCATTCGCCGGCAACTGGTACAAGTTCCAGGTCGGCTCGGTGCTGTTCATCTCGCTGGACAACAACGACGTCGTGTACGCCAACGACGGCGGCGCCTACCTGGGCACCACGAACGCCCTGTACCTGCTCGGCTACTCCAATGGCGAGCAGGAGGCGTGGCTGGAGAAGACGCTGCGCGAGGCGTCTCATGACCCGTCGGTGGACTGGATCATCGCCTACATGCACCAGCCGGCGATGTCGTCGTCGTCCAGCGGCAGCGGGTCTGACCTGGGCATCCGGTCGACCTGGATGCCGCTGCTCTACCAGTACGGGGTCGACCTGGTGCTCGCCGGGCACGACCACGACTACGAGCGCAGCTACCTGGTGCGCGGCACCGACCCGGGCACGTTCCTGCGGCCCAGTGTCGTGTCCACAGACACGACCGAGGTGGACACCTCGCAGGGGCTGGTGCACATCGTGCTTGGCGGCGGCGGCACGTCCTCGCACGACGACGTGTACGGCCCGCCAGATTCCGCCACCGGCCCGCTGCCGACCTCGCAGATCTACACGACCTTCCCGCAGGTGTTCAAGGCGGCCGCGAACGAAACCGAGGCCGCCACTTGGTCGGCGGTCCGCGACCCGGACACCACGCACCCGTGGGGCATCGGCGTGTTCGACGTGGACCCGGGCAGATGGCCAGGCGACAAGACGTCGATCACGCTGACCTACTACCACACGCCCGCCGCGACGGCCTCGAACCTGTACCCGGCCCCGGTGGTGTACGACTCGGTGACGTTCGTCCGGCACCGCCGCGACGGGTTCCTGCACGGCGACCGTGCCGCGTCTGGTGCCGCGGCGGGCGCCCGCACGTAGCGCCTAGCGGCTGAGCCCGCGCCACGCGCGGGCTCAGCCCGCGTGCCGCCTGGTGTGCCATCATCGTGGCACGGGTCAACGAGGTCCCGGTCGGAGCACCTTAGACCCGTGGAAGGCGTTGATGAGCACTCTGGCTTCGGTTCACATTTACCCGCTCAAGGGCTGCCGGGCGATCGACCTGGACGAGTCCGCAGTCGAGCCCTGGGGGCTGGCCGGCGACCGGCGCTGGCTTGCGGTCGACTCGGACTACCGGTTCTTCAGCCAGCGCGAGCACGCTTCGATGGCGCGGCTTGTCGTCACGTGCGGCGCGGAATCCGGGATCAGCGTGTCCTCTGAGGGGTTCGCGCCGCTGTGGGTGCCCGTGCCCGGGCCGGACGCGGAGATGCTCAAGGTGACCGTGTGGCAGTCCACGGTGCTCGCGGCCGCGGCCGGCCCGGCGGCGGACGCCTGGTTCTCCGCCTATCTGGGTGAGCCGGCCCGGCTGGTGTATCTGGACGACCCGACACGGCGGGCGGTCAACCCGGAGTTCGGCGCGGAGGGCGACGTGGTGAGCTTCGCCGACGGGTACCCGCTGCTGGCCACGAACACCGGTTCGCTCGGTCAGCTTGGCGAGTGGCTGTCCGCGGAGGGCGATCGGCCCGTGCCGATGAACCGGTTCCGGCCGAGCGTCGTGCTCACCGGTTTCGAGCCGTGGGCCGAAGACCGGTGGCGGCGGATCCGGATCGGCTCGGTGTCGTTCCGGGTGGCCAAGCCCTGCGGCCGGTGCCTCGTCACGACCACCGACCAGGTCACCGGCGAGCGCGGCAGCCAGCCGCTGAAGATTCTCGGCAAGCGGCGCCGGTTCGGCCAGGCCCTGGTCTTCGGGCAGAACCTCATCCCCGACTCCCCCGGGCTGATCCGGGTCGGCGACCCGGTCGAGATCACGGAGTACGCGCCGTAACGGCGCTGTCGCGGCTTTCGTAAGGACACAGTCCTGAAATACAGCGGAATGCCAGCTTGATTTCCGCGTAACAGCACGCGGCAAAGACTTAACACGCGATCACTTGCTGGCCGGTGAAATCCCTGGTGACAATCGACTATGGGAGCGACGCTGCCCCCGGATTGCCCCACCGAGGAAAGGGACTGGCAGATGACCGTCGCTCAAGTAAAGGCTGCCCCCGCTAAAACGGGCCTGCGGACGAGCGCGCTCGGGTTCCCGGCAGTACTCGCTCAATCCATAGCGGTCATCTCACCGACAATGACCGCGGTCCTTATCATTCCGCTGGCATTCTCCAACGCTGGCCAGGGCACCTGGCTCGCATATCTCTTCGGGACGGTGATGCTGCTATTCGTGGTCTTCTGCCTGAACCAGTTCGCCCGCCGTTCCGCGGCGCCCGGCGCGATGTACACGTATACGGCGCGCGGCCTCGGGCCGGCCACCGGGGTACTATCCGGATGGACGCTCATTTGGTGTTACCTCTTCATCGGGACGGCAGGCCTTACCGGGTTCGCCATCTTCTTCCAGCAATTCCTGTCCGCCCTCGGATTCACCGGCACGGTACCGCCGGACATCTTCTTCGCGATCAGCGCCATAACCTGCTGGTACATCGCCTATAAGGACATCCGCATCTCCTCGCTCATCACCTTGGCGCTCGAGGCGATCTCGGTGTTCTTCATCCTCAGCCTCGCCGCGGTAGTGCTGTTCTCCCACGGCATCCACATTCAGACCAGCCAGCTGGCGCTCAAGGGCGTCGGGGTGCACGGGATGAGCCTCGCGGTGGTCGCGTGCATCTTCAGCCTGGTCGGCTTCGAGAGCGCCACCGCACTTGGCAGCGAGGCGAAGAACCCGCTGCGCAACGTGCCGCGCGCGGTCCTCTGGTCGCTGATCCTCACCGGCCTGTTCATGGTGGTCATGAGCTACGTCGAGGTCTACGGCACGCGTAACTACGGGACGCCGCTCGGTTCCATAGCCGCGCCGCTCAACGTGCTGGCCAGCGTCTACCACGTGACGTTCTTCAAGGCGCCGATCTCGCTGGGCGCGATGATCAGCTTCTTCTCGCTCTCGCTGTCCTGCCTGAACGCGGGCGCGCGGATCATCTACCCGATGGGCGAGCACATGGTGTTCCCGAGCCACCTCGGCAAGGCGCACCCGAAGAACGGCACGCCGCACGTGGCGATCACCGTCTACATAGCGATCATGTTCGCCATCCCGACGGTGCTCGAGATCGTCACCAACCCGCTGACCACATTCGGCGACGCGGGCACCCTCGCCGCGTTCGGCTTCCTGCTCGCCTACTTCCTGATCACCATCGCGGCGCCCGCCTACCTGCGCCGCCGGGGCGAACTGCGGGCCCGCAACGTGGTCATCGCGGTCATCGCCTGCCTGTGCCTGCTGGTCCCGACGATCGGCAGCTTCTACCCGGTGCCGCCGTTCCCTGTGAACATCTTCCCGTACTTGTTCGCCGCCTACATGGCCGTCGGCGGCGGCTGGCTGTTCATCCTCAGCCGCCGCCGGCGGGGCATCCTCGCGGAGATCGAAGACGACCTGGACCAGTCCCTGGCCGCCCACGAGCAGCGCGCGGTGCCGGCCGCCGTGGCCGCCGCGAGCGCCGGGCCCGGGCTGGCGGGGCCGGAGGTCGTTCCGAGCACTACCTAAACAGCCAGTGGCGCTCGGACCGGGACGCACGGAAGGGCACCAAGGCCGGCCGCCTTGGTGCCCTTCTGGAATCCGCCGAACATCAGCGACAGCACTATCAGGACCAGCACGATAAACAGGATCCACAGCAGGGCGCGGGTCGCGCGGGTCCTCGGGCGGTAACTCACGCCGCACTTCTGCCCAGCTACGTGGAAATATGCCTTTCCCGGCCGAATTGGCCATCGCCTCGCGGAATTACCGCCAGCAGTCTGGGTAGCCGAAGGCCGTGACACAGGTATCGAGGGCCGGCGGGCTGGGCGGGAAGCTGGTGACGGGGCTGCTCGCAATCGTGGCCATCGCGGTCGCGGTGATCGTCCTGTCCGCTGTCCACCTGCTCCCGCAGCTGCGGAACCCGTTCGCGACGACCACCACCGACCGCAGCGGCCCGGCGCTGCTCAAGTCGATCACCGCGCTGAGCCGCTACGAGGCGGCCACCGGTTCGTTTCAGGTCGTCGTCGACCTGACCACGCACACGTCGTTCATCCCGGCGTTCCTTGCGGGCAGCGAGACGCTGTTCATCGGCCAGGGCAGCGACATCGCGTTCGTGGACTTCTCCCAGCTCAAGAGCCCGGCGATCCAGGTGTCCGCGGACCGCTCGGCGGTCACAGTCACCCTGCCGCGCGCCCAGCTCGAGCCCGCGGCGCTGAACGTGAACCAGTCCTACGTCTTCGCCGAGCAACAGGGCCTGCTGAACCGGATCGGCAACTTCTTCTCCGGCAACCCGAACAGCCAGCAGCAGGTCTACATCCTGGCCCAGCAGAAGATCCAGGCCGCCGCCGCGGCCAGCTCGCTGCTCGCGCAGGCCCAGCGCAACACCCAGGACATGCTTGCCAGCATGTTCCGCTCGCTGGGCTTCCAGCGCATCACGATAACGTTCGCCCCCGCCGCCAAATAGTCCCCTCCGGCAACGCCGCTCTCGCGGGCAGGGTCTGCCGGCGCCCCTGGCGGCCACCGCCCCGCCAGGGCCTGCCTCAGCTGCCTGAGGTACTGGCTCCAGGACTCCTGCGCGCCAGGGTCGTTGTTGTACGGGGGCTCGTACATGGCGATCCCGGAGCCGGACGAATGGACGGTCAGCGCGCCGTTCATGCTTACCGGGCGGGGGCGGCGCGGGCGATGATGCCCGGCGTCGCGACGCCGGCCGGGAGGGTGCCGTACGCGTGGCCGCGGTCGCCGGCCAGCCGGGTGGCGGCGAAGGCGTCCGCGACGGCGGGATGGCCGTGCCGGACGAGCAAGGCCGCCTGCAAGGTGACCGCCATCGCCTCGGCCAGGCGTCGGGCGGCGGACTCCGACGGGTCGGCGGCCTCCTTGCGAAGGCGGGCGATCGCCTCGTCGAGGCGACGGTCGGCGCCGGCGGCACGGTCGAGTTCGGCGAAGAACGCCTCGGCCGACTCGGGCTGGCGGGTCAGCGCGCGCAGCGCGTCAAGCGCGGCGACGTTGCCCGAGCCCTCCCAGATGGATCCGAGCGGGGCCTCGCGATACAGGCGGGGCATCCCGGACTCCTCGACGTAGCCGTTGCCGCCCAGGCATTCGAGCGCCTCGGCGGCGTGCGCCGGGGCCTGCTTGCACACCCAGTACTTGGTCACGGCCAGGGCCAGCCGGCGGAACGCGGCCTCCTCGTGGTCGCCGCGGACGGCGCGATCGGTCGCCCCGGCGAGCCGCAGCGCGACTGTGGTCGCCGCCTCGGACTCGACCGCCAGGTCCGCGAGCACGTTCGCCATCAGCGGCTGGTCGATGAGGTTCGCGCCGAACGCCTGGCGATGCGCGGCGTGATGAGCGGCGTGGACGACGCCCAGGCGCATCCCGGTGGCGGCGGCGAGCACGCAGTCCAGCCGCGTCGAGTTCACCATCTCGAGGATCGCCCGAAGTCCGAGCCCCTCCTCCCCCACCAGCCACGCGGCCGCGTCGTCGTACTCGACCTCGGCGGAGGCGTTCGACCGGTTGCCCAGCTTGTCCTTCAGCCGCATCAGCCGCATGCCGTTGCGTTCGCCGTCCGGCGTCACCCGGGGCAGCAGGAAGCAGGACAGCCCGCCCGGGGCCTGCGCGAGCACCATAAACAGGTCGCCCATCGGCGCGGAGGTGAACCATTTGTGGCCGGTGACGCGGTAGGTGCCGTCGCCGGCCGGCGTCGCCGTCGTGGTGTTGGCACGGACGTCGGAGCCGCCCTGCTTCTCGGTCATCGACATGCCCGCGAGCAGGCCCTGCTTGGTGAGCGGGGAACGAAGGCCGAAGTCGTAGTGCGTCGCGCTGAGCAGCGGCTCGAACTGGCTGGCCAGTTCCTGGGCGTGCCGCAGCGCGGGCACGATCGCATACGTCATCGAGACCGGGCAGAGGTGGCCGGCTTCGGCCTGGCCCCAGACGTACACGCCGGCCGCGCGGGCGACATGGGTCCCGGGACGCCGCTCTCGCCACGGCGTAGCGTGCAGGCCGTGGTGGATCGCGGTGGCCATCAGGTCATGCCAGGCCGGGTGGAATTCCACTTCGTCGACACGGTGGCCGTAGCGGTCGTGGGTGCGGAGCTTTGGCGGATGCTCGTTGGCGAGGCGGCCGTTCTCCTGGGCCTGCTCGCCGCCGGCGAGACGCCCGATATGCCGAAGCTCGGGCTCGGCCCAGGCGGCGCCCTCGCGGCGCAGGGCATCGAGCAGCGCCAGGTCATCGGACGCGTCGTATCCGGCCAGCGGCGGCGGCTGGTTGGTGACTTCGTGTGTGGGCATCATCTCATCCTTGCAGGTGCCCGGCCAGCCAGTCGGCCATCCGGGATCGGGACTCGTACGCGTGGTTGGTCACCCCGTGGCTGCCGTCCGGGTAGATGACAAGCTCGGCGTTGTGCGCCTCGCTGGCCAGCCGCTCGGCGTGGTAGGCGGGGACCAGCCGGTCCTTGCCGCCGCCCACGACCAGCAGCGGGCCGGTGATCCGCCTGGCGGCCTCTTCGAGGGTGAGCAGTCCGGCCCGCTTGCGCGCCTCGGCCTGGCTCGCGGCACCGGAGCGGAACTGGAAGGTGGCCCGGGTCTGCGGCGGGAGGTCGTCCCAGTCCAGGTCGAAGCGGTACGGCCCGGCCAGCGCGACGGTGGCCTTGAGCCTGGGTTCGTAGGCCGCGGAGCGGGCGGCGTAGTAACCCCCGAGGCTCACCCCGAACAGGCCGATGTTGGCCGGGTCGACGTCGGCGCGGCTGGCCAGGTAGTCCACGGCAGCGGTGGCGACCCGCTCGTAGGCGGGCTCGATCGGCAGTTCGTACTCGGACTCGCCCTGGCCGGGACCGTCGATCGCGATCGTGGCCAGGCCGCGGGCCAGCATGTACTCCGCGGTGGCCTGCAGCTCCTCTTTGGTGGAGTCCAGGCCGGGCAGCATGATCACGACTGGCTTGCGCGGCGGTGCGGCGGCGGGGACGCGCAGGTAGGCGGGCAGGCTCGTGTCCCCGTAGGGGATCCGCACCAGCTCGGCCGGCGGGCTGAGCGCGGCCGCGCCCCTGCGGTAGCAGTCGACGGTGCGCTCGTGCGCGGCGCGCTGCTCGTCCGGGTGGTCGACGAAGACGAACTTGCCCCAGTGCCAGCACAGCGCCGCGCGCCGCCAGGCGCCCGCGGCCGTTTCCAGGTGGCCGACGTTCTGCGAGCTCTCGGCGAGTTGCTCGTAGCGCACGGCGGTCGCACCCCACTCACGGCACCAGTCGTCCCAGCGAGTGATCCTGCTCATGGTCGCGGTGAAGTCGCCGTAGTCGGTGCCGTTCGCGGTGAAGCGGGCGCCCCAGTGCGCCGCGGCGGTGGCGACGCGCTCGTCCGGTTGACCTTGTGCCATGACGGTGATTCTCCGCTAGGTGGCTAACGCGGCGCCAGCCCTCCCCCTGCTCAGGCCCCGGACTGCCGGGCGAACAGGCCGAGGAACTCGTAGGCGACGTTGGCCGCGGCGAGCGCGGTGAGCTCGGCGTGGTCGTAGGCAGGTGCCACCTCCACGATGTCCGCGCCCGCCAGCCGCAGCCCGGTCAGGCCGCGCAGGACGAGCTGCAGTTCCCGCGTGGTGAGCCCGCCCGGCTCCGGCGTCCCGGTGCCCGGGGCGTGCGCCGGGTCGAGCACGCGATGTCGACGCTCAGGTAGACCGGCCGGTCGCCGACCCGGTCCCGTACCCGGTCGATCGCCTGGTCGACGCCGTGCCTGGCGACGTCGGTCGTGGACACGATGGCGAATCCGAGCTTCTTGTCATCGCTCAGGTCGGCCGCGCCATAGAGCGGGCCGCGGATTCCCACGTGCGCCGAGGAGTCGAGCGCGAGCAGCCCCTCCTCGACGGCCCGCCGGAACGGCGTGCCGTGCGTGTACGGCGCGCCGAAGTACGTGTCCCAGGTGTCCAGGTGCGCGTCGAAGTGAATGAGCGCGACCGGACCGTGCCGCGCCGCGGTGGCGCGGAGCAGCGGAAGCGCGATCGTGTGGTCACCGCCGATCGCGACCAAGTGGTCGGCCTGCTCGAGGAGCGCACGCGCGCCCTGCTCGACGGACGCGATGGCTTCGGCGATGTCGAAGGGATTGGCCGGGATGTCGCCGGCGTCGGCCACCTGATGGACGTGCAGCGGGTGGGTCTCCAGGCCGGGATGGTAGGGCCGCAGCAGCTTGGATCCGCTGCGCACCGCCGACGGCCCGAACCGCGCTCCCGGCCGGTACGACACGCCGGAGTCGAACGGGACGCCGACGATCGCCACCGCGGCCCGGCTACCGGTGACGTCGCCAAGTCGCGGCAGCCGGGCGAACGTGTCCGGCCCGGCGAACCTGGGCACCTGCCGCCCGTCCGGTGGCCCGGTCACGTCCCCTGTCATGCTGCCGCCCCCTTCACGTCCGCGCCGATGGCGCCGTCAGCCCAATGTAATTGGGCCTGCTGCGCCACCGGCCCAGCCGGCCCCGGGAACACGCGGGACCGCCAGACGATTGTCGGTACCGTGAGCCCGCAAGAGACAATTGAGGCATGACCGAGTCCCAGGCCGGCCCGCGGCTGGACAGTGACGCGAAGCAGCCAGCTGGCGCGCAGGACGCGCCGCAGGCCATTGCGCAAGATGGCCAGGTAGCCGATCAGGAAGAAGGCAAGACGGCGTGGGCGACGCGACGGCTGACGCCGCTGCGGCAATTCCTGCGCACTGAGACCGGCAGCGCCGCCATCCTCGCCGCGGCGACCCTTGGCGCCCTGATCTGGGCCAACGTCAGCAACGCCGGCTACCAGCACTTCTGGGGCACCGAACTGGCCGTCCGCATGGGCGGCCACGGCATTTCCATGGACCTGCGGACGTTCGTGAACTCCGGGCTGATGGCGCTGTTCTTCCTGGTCGTCGGGCTGGAGGCGCGGCGCGAATGGGACATGGGCGAGCTGCGGATCCGCAGCAGGCTGACGCTGCCGCTGCTCGCCGGGCTCGGCGGCATGCTCGTCCCGATCGCGATCTACCTCGCCATCAACGCGGGCCGTCCCACCGCGCACGGGTGGGGCGCCGCAATGTCCACCGACACCGCGTTCGCGCTCGGCGCGCTGGCGCTGGCCGGCGGCAGTCGGCTGCCGGACCGGGTGCGCACTTACCTGCTGACGTTCTCTGTCGTCGACGACCTGGCTGGCATCGCGGTCATCGCGATCTTCTACAGCAGCGACGTCAAGCCAGTGCCGCTGGTCATCGGCGCCGCGCTGCTCGTGGTCAGCGGGTTCATCAGGCGCCGCGGCGTCCGCAACGGCCCGCTCTACCTGCTGCTCGGTGTCGCGGCCTGGGTGGCGTTCTTCAACTCAGGTGTGGACCCGATCGTCACGGGGCTGGTCATCGGGTTGCTCACCTGCGCCTATCCCGCGGCGCGGCAGGACCTGGAGCAGGCCACGGACGCGTTCCGGCTGTTCCGCGAGCAGCCCACAGCGCGGCTGGCGGAACAGGCGCGGGAAGTGGTGCGGACCTCGATCTCGCCCAACGACCGGCTGCAGGACTTCTATCACCCGTGGACCAGCTACGTGATCGTCCCGCTGTTCGCGCTGGCCAACGCCGACATCGTGATCAGCGGCTCGTTCCTGGCGAAGGCGTACACCTCCCCTGCCACGCTCGGCATCATGATCGGGTACCTGGCCGGCAAGCCGATCGGCACCGCGGGCACCGCCCGGCTGGTCAGCAAGATCACCAAGGGCAGGGTCAGTCCCCCCGTCGGCTGGGGCGCCGTCACCGGCGTCGGGGCGGTGGCCGGCGTCGGGTTCACGGTCTCGCTGCTGATCGCGTCGCTCGCGTTCACCGGCACCAACCTCGCCGAAGCCAAGCTCGGCATCCTCTCCGGCGCCGTCTGCGCGACGCTCCTCACCTGGGCGATCTTCCGCGGGATCGGCCTGCTCCCGCCCCGGACCCGGCTGCGCGCGCTGCTTGGCACCACCGCCTCGGTCACCGATCTGGCCGTGCCGGTCGATCCGGAGCGTGACCACATCCGCGGCCCGAAGGACGACGCGCTCGTCACGCTGGTCGAGTACGGCGACTTCGAGTGCCCGTTCTGCGGGCAGGCCGAACCCGCCGTCCGCGAGCTGATCAAGGAGTCTGGCGAGTTGCGGTTCGTCTTCCGCCACTTGCCGCTCACCGACGTGCACCCGCACGCGCAGCTGGCGGCGGAGGCGGCCGAGGCCGCGGACCGGCAGGGCAAGTTCTGGGAGATGCACGACACGCTGATGGACCACCAGGGCGCGCTGACCACGAAGGACCTGATCGGGTACGCGGCCGACCTGGGCCTGGACACCGCGAAGTTCACCGCGGACCTGCGCAAGCACGCGGGCGCGTACCGGGTCGCCGAGGACGTCGACTCCGCCGACCTCGCCACCGTCTCCGGCACCCCGACGTTCTTCGTCAACGGCAGGCGGCACTACGGGGCGTACGACCTCGCCACGCTCACGGAGGCGGTACGCACCGCAAAGGGCCGGGCGGTGATCGGCGCGCGGTGATCGCTGGCAGGCGACGCGCGGACTGATAACAGCAAGATTGAGAGCTGGCGCTTGTCCCGGCGCGTGGACCGCCCGCTGAGTACATTAGGACGGCGAACTTGACACTGAAGGGGCGGTGGCGTGGCCGGCAACAGCATCGCGATCACGGGCGGGCATGTCGTTCCC
>Ga0187807_1000445_pt1 | contig 13084 bp, 11 predicted proteins | sample NC_wetland_sal_i_4_FD_132432 | JGI IMG/M metagenome (GOLD analysis project Ga0187807, IMG submission 132432) | Wetland sediment microbial communities from Neuse River Estuary, North Carolina, USA - ASW_2 | ecosystem: Environmental > Aquatic > Freshwater > Wetlands > Sediment | place: USA: North...
GCCCCGGGGGCCGGGTGGGGACCCAGGGCGGGCCACGCGATCGGCCAGATCGTCATCACGTGCCTGCTGATCTGCGCGCTGATCCTGGTCGGAACCCTCGGGGTTTTCGGCGTCGGCACGGGCCGGCCGGTCGGGATCGTGCTGCTCCTCGCCGCGTTCGCCCTGCTGCGCCGACTCGTCTTCGGGCGCCGTTTCCGCGCCCGCGGGCCGAAGCGCCGCCGCTGCTAGTAGCGATCATTAGCCCAGCCCGGGTTCCCTCGGCCGCTAGCTGCGACTTATCGTGGAAGGGACCGAACTTTCCGAGCGAGCACGGGAAGCGCGATGGCGATGCGTTACTATGCCCCATTTCCCGGCCAGAACGGGGAACCGTTCCGCGCCATGACACCTCATGGGCTGCGCATTGGGCACGCCGAGCGCGACGCCGCTGCCGCGGACCTCGGTGAGCATTACGTGGCGGGCCGGCTGAGCCTGGACGAACTGCACGAACGGCTCGGCGCGGTGTTCAGCGCGAAGACGTACGGCCAGCTTGCCAGGATCATGGCCGACCTGCCGCGGCTGGGCCGGCCGGCCAGCCTGCCGGCCCAGTGGGGCGGCCAGTCCAGACCGGCGCAGGCGGCCTGGGCGGGCGCGTACGGGCCGCAGGCAGGCTTCCCGCCAGCACTGGGTGATCGCCGGCCGGCCACCCCGTCGGACCGGGCGGCCCGGTTCGCCGCCGTGTCGCTGCTGATCCTGGCCATGCTGATCTGGCTGTTCACCGCCCTGATCTTCGCCAGGCACGGCTTCTACCACCAGGGCCCGTTCATCCCCGGGAGATAGCGGGCCAGACCCCGCCCGAGGCTAGGACTGGACGCGCTGCGGCACGACGAGATACCGGAACTCGCTAACGGCGCCGTGCGGACCATGAGTGATCACGGCAGGCTTGCTCGCGCTGGTGAACCGCAGCATGACCCGGGCGCTGTCGGAGACGTGCGCGTCAACGTGCGCCGTCGCTGGCGCGGCGGCCGCCGCCGCGATGACGCCGTCGAGCAGGTAGTGCGGGCTGAACGCGATGACCGGCTCGTCCCCGCTGAACTCCGCGGGTACCGTCTCCCTGGCCCTGGCCTGGCCCTGGGTCGCCGCGCCGACCGTGACGCGCCCCGGCGCGAACGACAACTGGACCGGGGTGCCTCGCTCGGCCACGAGCGACACCCGCCGCACCGCCTCCGCGAACGCCAAGGCGGGCAGGTCCGCGGTGCAGCCGAACTCATCGGGGAAACGTGACCGGTACCTGACGAACTCCCCGGCGAGCAGCCGCGTGGTCAGCCGCCGCTCGCCGGCCTCGAAGCCGATCATGGCGTCGGCGCCGTCCGCGCCGCCCCCTTCCCGCAGCATGATCCGCACCGGCACATCGGGGCTCATCATCCTGGCGGCGTCGGCTAGCGTCCGCGCGGGCACCATGACGGCGACTTTCCCGTTCGCGCGAAGCTGCTCGCCGATCCAGGGAGCCGGGCTCCACGCCAGGTCCCTGACGGCGAGCCGGTACCGGTCTGTCGCGGCGAGCGTCATCGTCTCGCCCGCCAGCTCGAGGCTCACCGCGGTCAGCATCGGCAGGGTGTCGTCCCGGCTGGCCGCCGGAGTCACCTGGCTGATCGCCGCGGCCAGCACCGCCCCGTCCGCCGTGCCCGCCAGCTGCGGCAGTTCCGGCAGTTCCGGGTACTCCTGCGGCGGCAAGGTGGCCAGCGTGAACGCCGCCTCACCGCAGGTCATGCTCACGCCGTCGGGATCGTCGGCGAACTGCACGGGCAGCCCGGGCAGGCTGCGGGTGATCTCCATCAGGAGCCGGCCGGGGACCAGGGCGATGCCCGGGCCGGCGACGTCGGCTGGGATTCGCATCCGGGCGGACACCTCGTAGTCGAAGCAGGACAGCGTGAGCCCGTCGTCGTCCGCCCGCAGCAGCAGCCCGCCGAGAACCGGGATCACCGGGCGGCTGGGCAGCGCCCGCGCCACCCACGACACGGCCTCGGCGAGCGCGTCCCTCTCGACTGTGAACTTCATGCCCTGTCCCTCGCGCACCATCGCCGGTCCTCTCGCGCCGCTGTCTTCCGCGCGTCCCCGCCGCCGCGCACAAGGCATAGTGGCACGCACCACTGACATTCCGGGCGCGGTCGGCGTAGTGTGCGCGGCCCGTCACAAAGACGGGTCCGCGCCGTCCCCGCGAGAGCACGGGAGCGGCGGGACCGCGCCCCCTAGGACAGGTACTTGCCGAAGAAGGCGAAGATCTTCTGCCAGCCGTCCGTCGCCGCCTCGGGCCGGTAGGCCGGCCGGTTGACCGAGAAGAAGGCGTGCCCGGCGCCCTCGTAGCTGTAGAACTCATACGTCTTGCCGGCCGCCTTGAGCGCCGCCTCGAGCTCGGCCACCTGCTCCGGCGACGGGTACTGGTCGTCCGCGCCGAACAGTCCGAGCAGCGGGCAGGACAGGTCGGGCGTCTTGTCTACGATCGGCCCCACCTTGAGCGGCATCCCCTCCGGGGGCGTGCCCACGACGAACGCGCCGTAGCAGTCCACGGCCGCGTCCAGCGGCAGGCTGACCGCGGCCAGGAACGACTGGCGGCCGCCTGAGCAGTAGCCGATCGTGGCGACCTTGCCGTTTGATGTCGGCAGCGCCTTGAGATACGCGGCGGCGCCCGCCACGTCGCCGACCAGCCTGTCGTCGGGCACGCCGCCCGCCGCGCGCGCGGCCGCCGCCGCGTCGTCCGGGCTGGCACCGGGCGCCTCGCGCCAGTACAGGTTCGGCACCACGGCGTTGTAGCCGTGCACCGCGAACGTCCGGGCGATCTCCTTGGTCCCCGCGTCGTATCCCGGCATGTGGTGGATCACCACGACGCCGCCGGCCGGCTGCTCAGGCGCGAGCGGCCGGGTCGAGTACGCCTCGATGGTGTCGAGCCCATGGCCGGTGATCGTGATGCTTTCGGCGATTATCGCGTCAGACATTGATACGTCTCCTATGTCGTATGTTTCGTGGGCTACTCAAGGCCGGGCGGCGCCGACTCGAGCACCGCCTCGATCGCCTTCATCAGGGCGCGCGCCGACTCCGCGGTGAGCTCGATCGCGACCCGCGCCGACGGGCCTTGCTCCGGCGCGAGGAAGTCGATGTTCAGCGTGTGTCCGTACGGCGCGTGCACCGGGTGGTCGAAGTAGACGCTGCCCTCGGTCACCCGGAACCAGGCGGACGCCCCCTTGGCGCTACCGCTGATCGCGACCTTCTCTGTCAGGTACGTGCACATGTCAGGAATCCTCCCGCCAAAGAGACGAAATTCAGGCCGCCAGGTAGCGGCCGGACCATGCGTACATCGGGTACTTCCGTTAGCGGCATCCTTACCGTTGCGGGTCAGCCGAATCATCCCACCTGACTTGTTAGCGACGCGAACGAACCCGGCAGGTCGCCCGCGCCGCAGGCGGGCCGGCGTGAAACACTCGGGGTCATGAGCTACCTCGCCGCGGAAGACAGGTACACCAGGCACTCCTACCGCCGCTGCGGCCGCAGCGGCGTGCTGCTGCCGGAGGTCTCGCTCGGGCTATGGCAGAACTTCGGCGACGGCACGCGGCTCGACACCCAGCGGGCGATCCTGCGGCGCGCCTTCGACCTGGGCGTCACGCACTTCGACCTGGCGAACAACTACGGTCCTCCGTACGGCTCCGCGGAGATCAACTTCGGCCGGATCATGCGCGAGGATTTCCGCCCGTACCGGGACGAGCTGATCATCTCCACCAAGGCCGGCTACGACATGTGGCCGGGGCCGTACGGCGAATGGGGTTCCCGCAAGTACCTGCTGGCCAGCCTGGACCAGTCGCTGCGCCGGATGGGCCTGGAGTACGTGGACATCTTCTACAGCCACCGGTTCGACCCGGACACCCCGCTGGAAGAGACGATGGGCGCGCTGCACACCGCCGTGACGTCAGGTCGCGCCCTGTACGCGGGGATAAGTTCCTATTCTCCCGAACGGACCGGGGATGCTGTCTCGATCCTGCGCTCTCTCGGCACGCCGCTGCTGATCCACCAGCCGTCATACTCGATGCTGAACCGCTGGATCGAAGGCGGGCTGCTCGACGTCCTCGCTACAGAGGGCGTCGGCTGCATCGCGTTCTCGCCGCTGGCGCAGGGCGTGCTGACCGGCAAGTACCTGACCGGGATCCCGGACGGCTCGCGGGCCAGCCTGGACGGGTCGCTGTCCAGGACGCAGCTGTCGGAGAACACGCTCGCGCACGTCAGGGCGCTTGCGGACATCGCCGCCGCGCGCGGCCAGACCCTCGCGCAGATGGCGATCGCGTGGACGCTGCGCGACAAGCGGGTGACCTCCGCGCTGATCGGCGCGAGCAGCGTGCCGCAGCTCGAGGAGAACCTGGCCGCCGCGGGCAACACCACGTTCTCCGCCGAGGAGATCGCCGCGATCGACAACGACGCGGTAGACGCCGGCATCAACATCTGGTCCGCCTCCAGCGCCGGCTGACCCGCGACACCACTATGCCGATTGCGCAATCGACCTACTCTAGCCGGGCCAATTGCGCAATCGGCAGATTCGGGGGGTTGGCGGGTGCTGAGCTAGGCGGGCACGATCGCCTGGGGGAAGTTGAAGACGCGGGTGGGGTCGTAGGTTTTCTTGACCTTTTGCAGCTGCGGGTAGTTGGCGCCGTAGTAGGCCTGCTGCCAGTTGGTCAGGTCCGGGTCGATGTAGTTCTGGTAGGCCTGGCCGCTGGCGTACGGGCGCATCGCGGACCAGAACGCGCGGAGCCAGGCGTGCTGATTGTTGACGCCCGCGGGGGCCGCGCCGTAGGTCCAGTCGGTGGTGTACTGGGCGTCGAACAGGGCGTCGCGGTGGACGAACGCGGTCGCGGCCGGCGCGACGCGGTTGATCGCGCCGCCGAGCGCGTCGAACGCGATGCCGCCGACGCCGCCCGCGGCGCCGGCCACGTGCTGCAGGTTCTCGATCTGGTGCAGCAGCGTGTTGATCCCGGCGCCGCTCAGCGGCCTGGTGAAGAAGTCGGACTTGGCGAACTGCGGCTGGCGGGTCAGCCGGCCGCCAGGGAACAGCCACGGCAGGTGGCAGGCGTTGTAGCCGATGCTGGCGCAGCCCGCCTCCAGGAGCATCGCGTTCAGGTAGGAGAACTGGTTCAGGAAGTAGCTGGACGGGTGCGAGCCGACCTTGGCGTAGAGCTGGTTCAGCAGGCTGGCCGCGCCGCCGATGCTGCCCACGTAGCAGCCGCCGACCTGGATGGTCGGGGTCCGGCCGCCAGGCGCCGCCGCCAGGTGCATGTTGGACCACATAGCGTCGGGCGTGTGCGGCGCCCAGGACTGCCAGCCCGCGATCACCTTGGCGGCCTGCGACCATGGCCAGCCCAGGAAGAACAACACCGGCGAGGGCGCGGGCACCGTGCTGAAGGTGAACTGGGTCACCACACCGAAGTTGCCGCCGCCGCCGCCGCGGCAGGCCCAGAACAGGTCCGAGTGATTGTTCGCGTCGCAGTTGAGGACGGCGCCGTTCGCGGTGACGATTTCCACCGCCTCGAGGCGGTCGCAGGTCAGCCCGAACGCCCGGCCAACCACTCCGATGCCGCCGCCGAGGGTCAGGCCGGAGATGCCGACCGTCGGGCATGATCCGCCGGGAATCGCGCGGCCGCGGGCGTTCAGCGCGTGGTAGAGGTCGATCAGCCGGGTGCCGGCCGCCACCGTCGCGGTGTTGCCAGACACCGATATCCCCCCGATCCGGGAGACGTCGATGACCAGGCCGGTGGTCGTGGAGTAGCCGGCGTAGCTGTGCCCGCCGCAGCGCGCCGCCACCGGCAGCTTGAACTTGCGCACGAACGCCAGGCAGGCGAGGACGTCGCGGTTGATCTGGCAGTAGGCGATCCCCGCCGGGCTGATGCCGTCGAACCGCGGGTCGAACAGCCGGCGGGCGACCGTGTAATCCGCCTCGCCCGGCCGGACCAGCGGGCCGGACAGCTCGTGGGCCAGCGCGTTCCAGTCGGCCGGCGTGGGCCCGGTGGACGGGCCGTCGGCGCGGATGAATGCCGGGGCCGCGACGACTGCAGCTCCTCCCGCGGCCATGCCGAGGAAGGCGCGACGCTTCAGGACAGGCTCTACAGGAGTGCTCACGTCCCTAAGGACGCCATCTGCCGGCCAATGGTTGCCCGAGATCGAACCGGCACCCTCCGATGAGGGAAACCGATCCGCGCCGTCAGAACTGCGGGCACATTTTTTCCGGCTCCGGGAATCGGTTGAGTAACTCAACTGTTTAGTAGGTCAGGAGATTCGGAGAAGAGGTACGTGAACGTGAGCAGCGGGACTCGGGAACCTGGCAAGGCGACGGCGGACGCGTCGGCGCTTGACCGGGAGATCGTCAGCGCGCTCGCCGACCTGGTCAAGCAGGCCGGCGCCATCACCCACTCGATCGCGGTCAGCTTCGGTATCGCGCCGAGCGACTTGCTGGCCCTGTTCAAGCTGGACGGCGTGTTCACGATGAAGGAGCTCGCGCAGAAGATGGGGTGCGACGCGTCCTTCGTCACCGTGATCGCGGACACGCTGGAGCGAGAAGGGCTCGCCAGGCGCGCGCCCAGCCAGCAGGACCGCCGGGTGAAGAACCTCGTCCTCACTCCCGAGGGAATCGCCGCGAAGGAGCGGCTGATGCGTGAGCTCGCCACCAGGATGCCCTGGTGCTACGGGCTCGACGACGCCGAACGGCAGTGCTTCCTCAAGCTGCTCACCAAGATGCTGGCGAGCCGTCCCGATGGCGGCGAGGCGGCGGAGAGCGGGCTGGCTGAGGCAGGCACACCGCTCCGTTCGGAATAAACGGCTTTTGATTTTCGGAGAAACGCCGAACAAGGGGAGTCATTTTGTCTGCAACAGCACGCCAGACGGGGGGCGCGCCCGTGACGACGGCCGCCGTCGGACAACAGGCGACAGCGGCACCGCCAAGGCGGCTCGGGCTCGCGCTGGCCGTGATCGCGACGGCGCAGCTCATGGTCGTGCTCGACGCGACCATCGTGAACGTGGCGCTGCCGCACATCCAGGACGCACTGCACTTCTCCGGGACCAACCTGGAATGGGTGGTCAACGCGTACGCGCTCGCCTTCGGCGGGCTGCTGCTGCTTGGCGGCCGGTCCGGCGACCTGCTGGGGCGTCGCCGGATCTTCATCTTCGGCATCCTGCTCTTCACGGTCGCCTCGCTGCTCGGCGGGTTCGCCACCAGCCAGGCGTGGCTGCTCGGCGCCCGCGTGGTGCAGGGCATCGGCGGCGCGTTCGCCGCGCCTACCTCGCTGTCGCTGATCGCGGTCACCTTCCCTGAAGGCCGGCCGAGGAACCGGGCGATGGGCGTGTACGCGGCGATGAGCATCGCCGGCGGCGCGGTCGGCCTGATCGCCGGCGGGCTGCTCGTCAACTACGCCGACTGGCGCTGGGTGTTCTTCGTGAACGTCCCGATAGGCCTGCTCGTCGCGTTCCTGGCGCCGCGCGTGCTCGGCGAGTCCGAGCGGCGGCGGGGTAACTTCGACCTGCCGGGGGCCATCACCGGGTCCCTCGGGCTCGCCGCGCTGGTGTACGGCCTGTCCAGCGCCGCGACTACGTCAAACGGAGTCTCGCACTGGGGTGACACCAAGGTCATCGTGTCGCTGGTGGCCGCGGTGGTGCTGCTGGTGGCGTTCGGCTTCATCGAAGTGCGCAGCAAGCACGCGCTGGTCCCGATCCGGGTGCTGCGATCGCGTGACCGTACCGGGTCATACCTGATCAGCCTCTGCGTGGGCACCGCGCTGTTCGGCATGTTCTTCTTCCTGACGATCTTCGTGCAGACGGTCTGGGGATACAGCGCGCTGAAGAGCGGACTCGCGTACCTGCCGATGGTGGCGACGATCATGGTCGCGTCCGCGGTCGCGTCGCAGTTCGTGTCGCGGATCGGCGCCAGGCCGCTGATGATCGCCGGGTCCGCGATCGCGGCCGGCGGCATGTTCTGGCTGTCCCGGGTGACCGAGCACAGCACCTACACGGGTGGCCTGCTCGGCCCGATGATGGTCACCGCCCTCGGCATGGGGCTGATCTTCGTGCCGATGTCGCTGGTGGCGCTGGCCCGGGTGCCGAACAACGACGCGGGCGTGGCGTCCTCGCTGCTGAACACGGGCCAGCAGGTCGGCGGGTCGATCGGGCTCGCGGTGCTCGGCACCGTGGCGTGGAGCGCGGTCGCGAGCAGCCTGCGGTCGGCGGCCGCGGCGGCGGCGCACGCGCCGGCCGCGCACCTGACGCCGGCCGCGGCGAAGGCCGCGCAGACGGCCGCGACCAACCACGCGCTGGCCCACGGCTTCTCACAGGGCTACCTGGTGTCGGCGGGGGTCGCGGTGCTCGCGCTCATCATCGCGGTGGTGACCATCAGGATCAAGCGCGATGAGCTGGCCGGGATCAACCCGATGGCCGCGCCGACGGACTAACGCGGTCGTTGACAACGGTGGCCGGTTAGGGTTGCTTTGCGGCAATACTGACCGGCCACCTTTGTTTTCTCTCCCCGGAGGTATCTGGCATGGCACGGCTTCCTTATGTGGCGCCCCCTGGCGCCGTGACCGACCGGATCCGTGAGCGGCGCGGCGGCCGGCTGACCGCGCTGGACGGCATGCTGCTGCACAGCCCGGAGTTCGCCGACGGCTGGAACGGCATGCTCGGCGCGGTACGCGGCAAGTCGGCGCTGCCGACTGACATCAGGGAGCTGGTCATCCTGCGGGTCGCCGCGCGGCTTGGCGCGGACTACGAGTGGGCGGCGCACGAGCCGCTCGCCAGGCAGGCCGGGTTCGGCGACGAGCAGATCGCGGCGATCGGGGTGGGCGGTCCCGGCGGCGGCGGTCCGGGTGCCGGGGGCGCGGGCGGTGCGGCGGGCGCGGGCGCGGCGACGCTGAGCCCCGCGCAGTGGGCGGCGCTCGCGTACGCGGACGCGGTCACCATGCACGTGGCGGTGCCGCAGGAGATCTTCGACGCGGTGCGGGCGCACTTCGACGACCGGGAGGTCCTCGAGCTCACCGTGACTGTGGCGGCCTACAACATGGTGTCGCGGGTGCTTGTGCCGCTGGAGGTACGGCCGGGCGACAACCCGTTCGCGGCCTGATGAGCCGCTGCGCCGCGCACGCCCGGGTCTACGATCATGGCTATGGCTGACGGTCTGCTGCTCGCGTATTCCGACCCGGGTCCCGTCCCGCTGGACGAATTCAACGACTGGTACGACACCGAGCACGGACCGGCGCGGCTGACCGTGCCGGGCATCTCGGCCGGGTACCGGTTCCGGGCGCTCGATGACCAGGCGCCGCGGTGGCTGGCGTACTACGAGATCAAGTCCGGGGTCCTGGACGGCCCCGAGTACAAGGCGCTCGCGGCGTCGGCGAGCCCGCGCGAAAAGTCGATCATGGCGCAGCTCGCGACGCTGGACCGCCGGGTTTACGAGCAGATCAGCGATGACGGCTCGCCGTCCGACGGCGGCCCGCCCGTGGTGCTCGCGGTCTCGCTGTCCGTGCCGCCCGGCAAGGAGGACGACCTGGCGGCCTGGTACGCGGACGAGCACATCCCGATGCTGCTCGCGGTGCCCGGCTGGCGGCGGGTCAGGCGGTTCCGGCTCACCGGCGGCACCGCGCCCGCGTACCTGTCGCTGCACGAGGTGGCGGACACGTCGGTGTTCGCGCAGGACAGCTACCGCGCGGCGGTTTCGACGCCGTGGATGAAGCGGATCGTGGAGTCGGCGATCGGCAGGGAACGGCGGCTGTTCGGGTTCGTCCGGTCGTTCGGCGGCTGACGTAGCAGCGCGGCGGATGACCGCGTGAGAAGAATCAGCCTCGCCAGGCTAACTGGCATGGGGGCCGGGGCCACCGCGGCGCTGGCCGTGCTGGTACTCGGCTGCGCCTTCGCCGCCACCGCCGCGCCGCGCGAGGCGCTGGCCAGCCGGACGCAGGCGCTGCAACAGACGGTGACCGCCACCTTGCCGCTGACCAGGGCCATCACCGTGTCGTCCACGTGGAGCGGCATCTCGGGCACGCTCGCCGCCGCCAAGGCCAGCCAGCCCAATGGCGGCTTCTTCAGCCGCGGGCCACTTAACGTCAACATCACCGCCGGCCAGCTCGGCGAGATCACCAGCCAGCTGCACGACGACTTCGACCGGGGCGTCATCCACCTGGCCGGGCTCGGCCAGGACTGGGCGGGCATGATCACCATGCCGCACTCGGTGCTCAGCAGTGTGCCCGCGATCGGCGGTGACCGCCTGCAGTTCGAGATCAGCTACCGGCAGCCATTGACGCAATACACGCGCCTGGTCGCCGGCCGCTACCCGCAATCACAAGCACCCGCTCCCACCCCGGCATCACCCCGAACGGGCGGGGCCGGCTCTGCGGTCCTAGTGCCGGTCCTGCGGGTGGTGGTGTCGCAGCAGACGGCACGCCAGTTCGGCCTGCACCCGGGGTCCAGGCTGACGATCACCGGCCCGCAGCTCGCCCTGTCCGGCAAGCTCGCGCCGTTTACCCTCGAGGTCACAGGGATCGTGGCGCCGCGGGACCCCGCGTCGACGTTCTGGACCGCGGACCCGGCAGCGCTCACCCCCGACCTGGAGTGCCCAGGGTGCTTTTCCCCACCGCCGCTCTGGATCGGCGAGGCGCTCGCCGGGCCCGGCGAGATCGGCGCGATGCAGCAGGACTTCGGGCTGGAAGGGCTGAACTTCCAGTGGGAGTTCCCGATCGGCTCGCTGGGTGAGGCTCCCGCGCAGCAGCTGCACGACGCGCTGAACTCAGTTGGCGCCCAGACGCCGGCCCTGCACGGAGACGTGGCGCCCGTCGCAGGCACGCTGCAAATCAGCACCGCGCTGCTGCAGTCGCTCAACACGTTCCTGTCCACCGCGCAGGCGGTGGATACGCTGCTGTGGCTGCTCTACGTCAGCCTGGCGGTGACTGGCCTGGTCACCCTGCTGCTCGCCGCGCGCATGCTCGCGCTGCGCAGGTCAGCGGAGCTCCGCATGCTCCGGGCGCGCGGCGCGGCGCTGCCGCAGATCGCCTTGGCGGCGGCACGCGGCGCGGCGATCGCCTGCGTGCCGGCCGCCGCGGCCGGCGTCGGCCTGGGCCTGCTGGCGGTCCCCGGTCCGGCGCCGCCGGGCGGCTGGTGGCCGCCGGCCTGCGTGCTGCTCGTCGCGATCTGCGCCCCGGCGGTCATCGGCGCCTGGCAGCAGCGCCTGCCACGCCGCCGTTCCCGGGGCCGGCACTGGGCGCGCGGCCGATCCACCCGGCTGACCGCCGAGCTGACCGCGTGCCTTGCCGCGATCGCCGCCGTGGTCGTGTTCCGGCAGCAGGGCATGCAAGCGGGCGCCGGCGTGAACCTGTACACCAGCGCCGCGCCGGTGCTGATCGCGGTCCCGGCGGTGATCGTGGTGCTGCGGGTCTACCCGCTGGTGCTGCGCGGGCTGCTGCGCGGCTCGGCGCGAGGCCAGGGCGCCACCGCGTTCCTCGGCCTGGCCCGCGCGACGCGGACCAGGCTCACCCCGGCGCTGCCCGCGTACGCGCTCGTGCTCGCGCTCACCGTGGCCGCGTTCGCCGGCATGGTGCGGGACGCCGTCAGCAGGGGCGAGGTCGCCGCGTCCTGGCAGGCCACCGGGGCAGACGTGTCGATCGCGGCGTCAAGCCAGCCCACCCAGGGCGCGACGATCCCCGCGGCCCAGCAGCGGGCGGCCGCGGCCCTGCCGGGCGTGACGCACACCGCCGCGATCTGGCAGTCCACGTGGAGTTCGGCTTCCGGCCGCCAGGTCACCGTGGTCGCCGTCGACCCGGCGAGCTACGCGGCGCTGGTCGGCGCCACCCGGACATTCCCGCAGCTGCCCGCCGGACTGCTCCGAGCGGGAACCCCGGTCCCTGTGCTCGCGTCCCCGCAGGCCGCGGCCGGCCTCGGCGCCGGGGTGACGACGCTCACCAGCCAGGAAGGCGTCGCGCCGGTGCGGATACGGGTCGCCGGCGTGCTGGCCGCGACCCCCGCGGTGCCCGGTGTCCCCACGTTCGTGGTCATCCCGGTGTCGGCGATCCACAGCACCACTACCCCGCCCGAGCCGGTACCAGTCAATGAGCTGCTGCTCACCGGCGCGAACATCAACCGGGCACGGCTGACCGCGTTCCTAGGGAACATGCTGCAGGGGGAAGTCGCGACCGTCCGTTCGGACATATTGAATGGCTTGACCGGGGCGCCGCTGCAGCATGGCGCATTCGTTCTTTTCGAGCTCTCGGTCGCCGCGGCGGCCGTGCTCGGGCTCGCCGCGATGCTGTTCGAGTTGACGCTCGGCGCCGCGGAGCGGGCGGCGACGCTCGCCCGGCTGGCCACGATGGGGCTCGGCGAGGGCCAGCGCGTGCGGGTGGCCGCGCTTGAGGTGCTGCCCGCGGTGATCGCCGCCGCGATCGCGGCGGGGGCGTGCGCGCTCGTGTTGCCCCGGATGGTCGGGTCGGCGATCGACCTGTCGGTGTTCACCGGCGCCCCCTTCGGGGGGGCCGCGCTCACGCCCGACGTGGCTTCCTTCGCGGTGCCGCTCGCCGCGCTGGCCGTGGCGGCTGTCCTGGCGCTGAGCGTGGAGATCCGGTCGGGCCGGCGGCGCGGCGTCGCGGCGAGCCTGCGGGTAGGCGGATGACCCCTTCGGGCGGGCTAGGCTTGGGCTTTCCAGATTGTGGGGCCCTTGGGGAACTGGTCGTCTGGCTGGGTGAGGGTGAGCAGGCAGCCTTCCACTGACAGTTCGAACAACGTGAGGTCGTCGTAGTTCGGCCACAGTTCGCCGAAGTCCTTCATCACCTGGTCGCGGACGGTCGTCCAGATGGCGCGGTCGGTCTCTTCCCTGGCGCGGCCGGACACCGCGAAGCCGTCGTCCTCACGGGGCGGGGGGAACATCTCCGTGTGCAGTGAATACCGGCCGTCGCGGCGCAGGTCGCCCCGTTTCGGCCCGGGGAGGATGAGGACGTGCAGCCCGGCGGCGCTGATGACCGGGCACACCGGGTGAACCCGGGGACCGCCGTCGCGTCTGACTGTCGCGAGGAAACCCAGGCCGATGTCGTGCTGGTAGAACTGGTCGCGGCCA
>Ga0187807_1000446_pt1 | contig 13053 bp, 11 predicted proteins | sample NC_wetland_sal_i_4_FD_132432 | JGI IMG/M metagenome (GOLD analysis project Ga0187807, IMG submission 132432) | Wetland sediment microbial communities from Neuse River Estuary, North Carolina, USA - ASW_2 | ecosystem: Environmental > Aquatic > Freshwater > Wetlands > Sediment | place: USA: North...
CGCCGACGTATTCCTCTGCGAGGCGGCGTTCCTCGACGGGCCGGACCTGCCGCCCGACCTGCACCTGACCGCCGGCCAGGCGGCCGGGTACGCGGCCCGGGCCGGGGTTGGCCAGCTGGTGCTGACCCACCTGCAGCCGTGGAACGAGGCCGACCAGTCGGTCCGCGAGGCGGCCGGCTTCAGCGGTGCCCTCGCCCTAGCCCATGCCGGCAAGGTGATCCAGCTGGCTTAGCCCCGCCCTCTTACCAGCTGGCTTAGCCCCGCCCTCTTACCAGCTGGCTTAGCCCCGCCCTCCTGCCAGCTGGTTAGCCCCGCCCTCCTACCAGATGAATGTCCCATTCAGCTGCTTATAGCAAGCTGAATGAGCCATTCATCCACCCAGCGAGGTCGCCCCTATAGGGTGGAGCGCATGTCACGACCAGATGGACGCGCGGCTGACGCGCTGCGCCCGGTGCGGTTTACCCGCCGATGGCTCGACCACGCCGAGGGGTCGGTGCTCGTTGAGTTCGGCGCGACGCGCGTGCTGTGCGCGGCGAGCGTCGCCGAGGAGGTGCCGCGCTGGCGGCGCGGCAGCGGGCTCGGCTGGGTGACGGCCGAGTACGCGATGCTGCCCAGGGCGACGAACACGCGCGGCGAGCGGGAGTCGGTCAAGGGACGGCTCGGCGGGCGGACTCAGGAGATCTCGCGGCTCGTCGGCCGGGCGCTGCGCGCGTGCGTGGACTACAAGGCGCTCGGCGAGAACACGATCATCATCGACTGTGACGTGCTGCAGGCGGACGGCGGCACCCGGACGGCCGCGGTGACCGGGGGCTATGTCGCGCTGGCGGACGCGGTCGCCTGGCTGCAGGCGAAGGGGCGGTGCAAGGGGTCGCCGCTGGTGGCTTCGGCGTCGGCGGTGAGCGTGGGCATCGTGAACGGCGAGGCGCGGCTCGACCTGAACTATGAGGAGGACTCGGCGGCGGAGACCGACATGAACGTGGTCTGCACAGGCTCGGGGGAGTTCGTCGAGATCCAGGGCACCGCCGAACGCGAGCCGTTCGGCCGCACGATGCTGACCTCGCTGCTCGACCTGGCCGAGGCCGGGTGCGGGGAGCTGTCCAGGCTGCAGGCGGAAGCACTTAATGGCTGATCCGGCAGCTCCGCGCCTGGTACTGGCGACGCGGAACGCGGGAAAGATCGCCGAACTTTCCCGCATCCTCGACGCCGTCGGCTTCGCTGACGGCCTAGTCGGTCTCGAGGCGTTCCCCGGCGCGCCGGACGTCGCCGAGATCGGCCTCACGTTTGCCGACAACGCGCTGCTCAAGGCCCGTGCCATCGCCGCCTACTCCGGCCTGCCCGCCGTCGCCGACGACTCGGGACTATGCGTGGACGCGCTGCACGGCATGCCCGGCATATTCTCGGCCCGCTGGTCAGGCAAGCACGGCGACGATCAGGCCAACCTGGAGCTTGTCCTCGGCCAGCTAACCGACGTCTCCGCCCGGGGCGCCCAGTTCGTCTGCGTCGCGGCCCTGGCGCTGCCCCCGGATGCCGACGGCGAGCCGCGGCACGAGTGGACGGTGACAGGCGTGCTCGCCGGGTCGCTGACCCGCGCGCCGCGCGGATCCAACGGCTTCGGCTACGACCCGATCTTCCTTCCCGAGGGTTCGTCGCGGACCACAGCCGAACTCGCGCCCGAGGACAAGGACGCGATCAGCCACCGCGGCCGCGCCTTCCGCGCGCTGGCCCCGCTCATAGCCGCCCACGCCACCGGCGCTAGCAGCCCGCGAGGCTGACAGCCCACGCCCCGCGCGCCAGCCCCCGTCACAGCCGCGCACGCCACCGGGCGCTAACCGTCCGCAACGCGGTGCCCGTCCCGCTGGTGGTAGCCGACCGGCGCCCAAGGCCGAACTGCCGCGACGCGCGCTTCGCGGACCTCAGCCGCCATGTAGCTCAAGCATCCGCGCGACGGCCTCAGCCGCTGCCGCCGTCTCAGACACGCCGATGCCTCAGATGCAAGCTCTGCCTCAGATACCCCTCTGGCTTCAGAAGCTCCAACGTCTTGGATGCGCTGCGTGGTCTTACCCGCCACCTAATGCCCGGTTTGCACTAATTGCCGGAATCCGAAATGCCCCACTTCACGATCGCGAAAATATTTTGTTGCTATAGTGACTATTTCTTTACATGGTAAAAAATGCTTTCGTGATCAAGGGCGGACCAGCGGACTATATGCGTTGCAGGCCGAGTCCCCGGGGCTGCCGTGGCATCAGTGTTCTGAGAGACGGCCGCCACTCAGGCCCCGACGAACGATCGCAGCCCGGGCGTCTGCAAGCGGCTGTCTCCTTGCCCGGCAGACGCCAGCCGCCGGGCGCCGGGCAGACGGCAGCCGCCTAGGGGACCCGGTGAATCGTCAAGGTGCCTAGGCGGCTGCGCGGGGCGTGTGTTACGTGCCGCTGGAGTTGAGGGCGCCGGCCGGCAGTGGGGTGGTCTGGCTAGCGGGTGGCGCCTGGATGTTGACCGGCTGGTTGATGCTTGTGATGGTGGTCGTGATGGTCTCGCTGAGCGCCGTGCCGTTCTCGGTGATCACGGACTTCCTGACCTGATTCTGGCCGTCCACCCAGGCGGTGAAGTGCGCTGAGGTGATGCCCGCCTTCGCGATCTCCTGGTTAAGCGCCGAGCGGTCGCTCGCCGGGAGCTTGGCCAGCGCCGCGCTCATCGAGATGGTCCCCGTGTACTCGGTGACCGGCACGCCGTCGAGCGTCCCGGTGCCGACGACCCGGACGTTGTTCGCCCCGGCGAACATCATGGACTGGGTGAGCGGGCTGCTTGACTGCGCCTGGCTGAGCAGCGAGCCCAGGTTCATCCCGCCGACGTTGTTCAGCGCCGAGAACGGTACCGCGACCCACGGCTTGCTTGTGTGCAGCGCCTGCGTGAGGATGCTCATCCTGAGGTACAGCGTGTTGGCGGTAATGATCTCGCTCATCCCGCCGTTCAAGGACAGCCCGGCGACGCTGAACGTGGTGAAGTCCACGTTCGCAAGCAGACTGGGATGTAGCTGCTCCGTGAACGTGCCGGCGATATCGCCCGCCTCGCCGGAGGTGTTGATGTGGATGTCGATCGTGCCGACGAACGAGTTCACGCTGCTCGTCGTGCGCGCGGCGAGCTGAATCGCCTGCAGCGGGCTCATGGGCTTCTGGCTGGAAGACGTGCCAGCGGAGCCGCAGGCCGCCACTCCCGAAGCGAGCAGGACGACTGCCCCGGCCACCGCCAGCCGCGACATCCCCGTAATGCGTGAGTACACCCGAACCTCCCGTCCGGCCACGGAGTACCTCCGGGCCGTGCATCTGGGCGTTTGCTGTCCCCCCGCCGCCACATTATGCGGGGCCGGCTAGCTGCGCAAGAAATACTGGTGTGTACTACTGCGTCCGGAATGCACCGTTGATGCGCAGGAGACAGCGGATTCGAGGCGCCCGGTTTCATGCCGCGGTAGGGAAGCGATAGCGTGGGCTGTCCTGCCCGTTTGGCCAGCCCGTAAGGAGGAAGCCCGGTGAGCGGAGAACGGCTCGAACCCGGCGACGAGGCCCCCGATTTCACCCTGCCTGACGCCGACGGCAACCCGGTTTCACTGTCCTCGCTGCGCGGCCAGAAAGTGATCGTCTACTTCTACCCTGCGGCGATGACCCCTGGCTGCACCAAGGAGGCCTGCGACTTCAGCGAGAGCGTGCCGGACCTCAGCGCGGTGGGGCTGACCGTCCTCGGGATATCCCCGGACGCTCCGGCGAAGCTGGCGAAGTTCCGCGAGAAGGAACACATCACGTTTCCGCTGTTGTCCGACCCGGACCGCACCGTGCTTACCGCGTACGGCGCGTACGGCGAGAAGATGAATTACGGCAAGAAGACGATGGGCGTGATCCGCTCCACCTTCGTCGTCGGCGCTGACGGGAAGGTGGAGAAGGCGTATTACGGCGTCAAGGCCACCGGGCACGTCGAGCGGTTGCGGAAGGAACTCGGCGTCTGACTTTGGATATGCTTGCCGACCGGGCGTTAGCGCCCGGATCGGTGCGCGGGCGTGGCGAAATGGCATACGCGGCAGGTTTAGGTCCTGTTGGTGGCGACACCGTGGGGGTTCAAATCCCCCCGCCCGCACCAGAAGGTCCGCGCTTTCCTGACTTCTTCGGGGTGCGCGGCGTCGTGAAGAGTTCGTCGAGAGCGGGCCCGGAGTCGGGATCGGCGAGGACCAGCACCTCATCGCCCGCCTGCAGGACGGTGTCGCCGCCCGTGGTGAGCAGGTTGCCGTCCCTGATCACCAGGCTGACCCACACCTCCTCGCCGCACGGCAGCTCCCCGATCGCGGCGCCGTCGGCGGGGGAGCCGACGGCGACGTGGTAGCGGTGCAGGCCCTCGGGCTCCTCGCTGAACCGGACGCCGAGCGACCAGGGCTCGGGCTCAACAGTGCGCAGCGGAATGCGCAGTCGGTGCGCCAGCGTGGGTACCAGGCCGCCCTGCACGGTCACCGAGAACGCCACGATGACGAAGATGATCTCGTAGCACCGGGCCGATCCCGCGGTGCCCGATTCGGCGATGGTCATGCCGAGCAGGATGGGTACCGCGCCCTTGAGACCGGTCCAGAGGAAGAACACCCGTTCAGGCCGCGACAGCCGCACCGGGAGCGAGACCAGCCCGACGAGAACCGGGCGGATGACGAAGGCGAGCAGGGCGGCGACGGCCAGGCCGGCCGACCAGGCGCCGGCCTCGCCAAGCGCGGACAGCCGCATGGTCAGGCCGAGCAGCACGAACGCCACGATCTCCGCCAGGCTGGAGAGGGAGGAGTGGAACCGCTGGATCTCCCGCTTGTACGGGGCCGGCTCGTCGCCGATGAGGATCCCGGCGACGAAGACCGCGAGGAATCCCGACCCGTGGGCGACCGTGGCCAGGCCGAAGATGCAGAGCACTCCCGCCAGCACCCGCGGCGAGTACAGCCCCTCGCTCGGCAGCGGGACGCGGCGCATGAACGCCAGCAGCGCGATGCCGCCGGCCGCGCCGATGGCGGTGCCGACGGCCATTTGCAGCACGAACTCGGTGACCACGTGCCAGGCCGCGGTGCCCAGGCCGCCGTGCGCGGCGAGCAGCGCGCCGAGCAGCGCGATGCCGACGGGGTCGTTGGCGCCCGACTCGCCCTCGAGCAGCACTCCGGTGCGCCCGGCGATCTCCCTGCGGCCGAACACCGAGAACACCACGGCCGGATCGGTGGCGGCGACGGCCGTCCCCAGCAGCAACGAGAGCCGCCAGTCCAGCCCCGCGACGAGGTGCGCGGCCAGGGCGGCGCCCGCCGCGGTGACGAGGGTGCCTGCGACTCCGATCCAGACGATGGCGGTGGCCGCGGTGCGGAACCGGCGCCAGCCGACGTGCATCCCGCCGTCGAACAAGATGATCGCCAGCGCCACGCTGACCACTTGCTCCACGGTGCGGACCGGCAGCACCACGCCGGGCCACAGTTCCGCGGCGATCGACGCGCAGACGAGGAAGAACGCGGGTGCCGGGACGCGCAGCCGCGTGCTCAGCCTGTTGGACAGCACACCGACCGTACCCACCAGGCCGATCACCAGCACGACAAGGCCGAAGCGCTCGGTCCCTGTCATCTCACCCGACGGGAAGCCATCACACCCCCCGTGCGCGCGGTCGACCGCCAGCGAACCCCTCTTCCCAGACGCGATCTTAACAAGGCACTGCCTGGCCAAACGCGCCCGGGAAGAGGCAAGGACGTGGCTAGCGGATCATCCCGGGCTCGGGCTGGATCATGTCGCTGATTGGATACGGCGTCTTGTACCCGGGCTCGAGGCCGAACTCGAACATGGCGTCAGACACGCGCTGCATCACGGGAATGTCCATGACAAGCGGGTACGTGTCGATCGTCATCGTGGCCGCTTGCAACGGGGTCGTGGCTGCGGGGCCGAGGACCTTGGTGTTCTGCACTAGGCCCTGCTCGACGGCGGCGCGGTCGGTGTCCGCGACCTGCTGGCCCTCCTGGAGGGCGCGCAGGAACGCCGCCACGGTGTTCGGGTGATTCTGCACCCATGATGTGATGCCGATGTAGGCGCCGATCGGGAAGTTCTGCAGCGACCCCTGGTCGAGGTCCGTTAGCTGCACGGCGCCGAAGGCCTCCTCCGCGATCGTCCCGAACGGCTCAGGCAGCCATGCCGCGTCGGTCTTGCCGGTCGCGAGCGCCGTCAGCGCGTCCGGGAACGTATAGACGACCTGGTGGATGTCATTGATGTTCAGCCCGTTCGCCTGGAAGAGCGAGCCGAGCAGCACCAGGCCGACATTGTTCTTGGAGTTGATGGAGACCTTCGCGTGGTACTTCGCGAGATCCGCCACCGTCTTGAACTTGGAGCCGGGCATCACGTAGATCGCCTGGTTGCCAGGCTGCATCTGCGATCCGTCCGCGATGATGCGCAGGTTGATCGGCTTCGTGGTGGCCGTGGTGAGCCCGAACTCCCCCTTGATCTGCGCGAGGATGAACGAGACGTAGTTACCCGCCAGGAGCTGTGCCTTGCCGTCCTGCAGGTCGGGCATCCCCAGCTCACCGCCGAAGACCGAGTTGATCTTGACGTTCAGTCCCTGCTGCTTGAAGTAGCCGTTGTCGAGGGCGATGTACAGCCCCGCCTCGTCGGCGGTCGGCACCGCGTCGACCACGATGCTGCTTTGCTCAGGCGGCGGTCCGCTGGCCATGCCGCTGCTGCCGCCGCTCGAGCAGGCGGCCAGGGCGACAACGGGAACGGCCGCGAGAACGGCACACCCTAGTTTGTAGACGAGCCTCATGACACTCCCATCGTCGTCTGGAGAGATTAGTCCACCCGGCCGGTGAAAGATGTCCCTTTCGGCCTTTTGGGGTGTTCGCGGAGCCCCTTATCGCCGGGGCGGCTGGCCATCTGCGGGGTGCCGCTGCCATCCTGGGCTGACGCGCCTTTCGAGGGCGCGGGAGGCGTGATGGCGGCAGCGGCCGACGGGAATAGAGTGACGCACATGGCTGAGACCGAAACCGACAGCACCAAGCTGGCGCCGCAGGCGCTCGTCAGCGAGATCGAGCGGACCCGCGCCGAGCTCGCACGGACCATCGACGAGATCTCCGACCGGGTGAGCCCGTCGAAGGTGGCGCGCCGGACGGCCGACCGCGCCCGGGAGCGGATCAGCCAGATCGACCCGCTGGTCGGCGGTGCCGCCGCGCTCGCCGTCGTCGGCGTCACCTGCTTCGTGATCTGGCGCCGCCTCCGCAAGTAGCCGGGGGCTCAGCCGGCGCTCTTGGTCAGCTCCTCGTACTCGGCCGCGGACAGCAGGCCGGGTGGCAGCGCCGCCTCGCCGTCGGTACCCACCGTCACCCTGACCCGGAACATCCAGCCCGCGCCGTACGGTTCGGCGTTGACCAGGCCGGGGTCGCCGTCGAGTTCCTCGTTGACCTCGGTGACCTCACCGTCAACTGGGCAGTACAGGTCGCTGACCGACTTGGTCGACTCGACCTCGCCGCACGGCTCGCCCGCGGTGACCGCGGACCCGACCGCGGGCAGCGAGACGTACACGACATCGCCGAGCTGCTGCGCGGCGTACTCGGTGATCCCGACCGAGGCTGTGTCGCCGTCGATCGCCACCCACTCATGCTCCTCGGTGTAGCGGAGCTCGGCGGGAACGCTCATCCTTGCTTACTCCTGTCGTAAAACGGCAGCTCTGTTACGTCGGCCGGTTCGGTCTTGCCTCTTACATCTATCCCGAACGGTCCCGTCGCGTCTGTATGTACGTATGCCATCGCGATCGGCGTGCCCAGCGTCGGCGAGGGGGCGCCGCTCGTCACCACGCCGACCTGCTTGCCCGCCTGGGACAACACGGCGTAGCCGTGCCGCGGTACCCGCCGCGACCTAGCCAGCAGGCCGGTCAGCACTCGCCGCGGGCCTTCCGCGGCCCGTGCCGCCAGCGCCTGCCGGCCCACGAAATCCGCCGGCTTGTCCAGCCTCACCACGCGTCCAAGACCAGCTTCGTATGGTGTCACGTCCGGGCCGAGTTCGTTGCCGTACAGCGGCATGCCGGCCTCCAGCCGGAGCGTATCGCGGGCGGCAAGCCCGGCCGGCACCAGGCCGGCCGCGCCGCCAAGATCGCCGCCGCCGGCCCCGCCGTCGGCCGCCTCGGTGAGCGCCATCCAGACGCGCTCGCTGTCTTCGGGTGCGCAGAAGACCTCGAAGCCGTCCTCGCCGGTGTACCCGGTCCGCGCCACCCACGCTGGACAGCCGGCGACGGTCCCGTAGGCTCCCGCGTAGTAGCGCATCGCGGGCAGGTCGAGATCGGTGACCGTGGCGAGGATGCCCGCCGCGTTCGGACCCTGGATCGCGACCAGTGCCGTCGCGGCCGTCTCGTCGTGCACCTGCGCGCCGGAGCAGCGGTCCAGCAGTTCGCCGAGCACCACAGCGGTGTTCGCGGCGTTCGCCACCACCATGAACCGGTCCGCCCCCTGCCGGTAGATCACGAGGTCGTCCAGGACGCCGCCGTCCGGGGCGCACAGCATGGTGTACCGCGCCCGGCCCGGCGCGAGCGCCGACGGCCAGCCGCAGACCGCGTAGTCCAGGGCCTCCCCGGCACCAGGGCCGGTCACCGCGATCTCGCCCATGTGCGACAGGTCGAACAGGCCCGCGGCGGACCTGACCGCGTTGTGCTCGGCGGTCTCGCTGGCGTAGCGCAGCGGCATCAGCCAGCCCGCGAACTCCGTCATGGTCGCGCCCAGGCGCTCGTGTACGGCGCGTAGCGGGGTGTCCCTCGGTTGTGATGTCACCCCGCAACGATATCCGCGGGGGCTCGACCCGTGGGAGTCCGCAGGGTATGCCTAAGCACATGGACGCCCTCACTGCAGAGCAGGTCGACACCGAGCTCGCCGCCACGCCCGGCTGGCAGCTCGCGGACGGGGAGATCACCAGGACGGTGACCCGCAAGGACTTCCGTGACGCGCTGCTGTACGCCAACGCGGTCGGGTTCCTGGCCGAGCGAGCCAACCACCATCCGGACATCCTGCTGTCCTGGAACAAGGTGACGCTGACCCTGTCCACGCACTCGGCGGGCGGGCTCACCGCGAAGGATTTCGCGCTCGCCCGCCAGGTCAACGACCTGGGCTGAGGCCGGCCTCCCGGCAGGGCACCCGCGCGACCCCAGTGGGGCGCCGTAACGACGCGATTACCAACCGTGATTACCATAGGTCCCCGGAATGGTACGGCGGCATTTGGTCAGCGCGGCCTATGACGTGCCGAAATGCTTGGCAGAAATTTCCCCAGTAGACACCGGGTGTACATTTACCGCCGCAATCGACCCGTGGCATCGTGTCCCCGGGAGGACTAATGATCACATTCAAGTCAGGAAGGCGGATCACGGCTATAGCCGGGTCCGCGGCGCTTCTGGCTGGCCTCGGCATCGCCGGCGCCAGCGGCCCCGTGCACGCGGCGGCGTCGTCGCCCGCCGCGAATGCGCATAAATCGGATGGCGGGAACACCTGCCACCTCGGTAACGGCATTAAGCACGTCGTCCAGATCACCTTCGACAACGTGCACTTTTTCCGGGATAACCCGAACGTGCCGTCCGACCTTGAGCAGATGCCCAACCTGCTGAACTTCTTCGAGGACAACGGCACTTTCCTGTCCAACAACCACACGCCGCTTATCGCGCACACCGCGGATGACATCCTGACCACCTACACCGGCCTGTACGGCGACCGGCAGGGCATGCCGATCTCCAACGACTACGAGGTCTACCAGAACAACGGGCCGGGCGGGACCTTCGGCTCGACCGACAACGCTGGCTCATTCGCCTACTGGACCGACCCGGTCTACGACACGTCTGCGACGGCGACCGACACCAACCCGAACATGGTCTATTCCCCGGTGCCGCCGGCCACCGCGAAGACGCCGGTGACACCGGACACGATCACCCCGGCGCCGTGGGTTCCGTTCACCCGGGCCGGCTGCAACGTGGGTGACATCGCCACAGCCAACCAGGAACTCGAGAACACCGCTGTGGACATCCCCAAGGTGTTCGGCGTCGGCTCGCCCGAGGACGAGCAGCTCATCAACGACCCGGACTCCTACAAGGACCAGGAGACCAACGACTACGTCGGCATCGCGGTGCACTGCGCGAAGGGCAGCGCGTTCTGCGCGGACGCCCAGGGGGTCAAGTACGGCCAGACCACGCCGTCGAACACCGCTTCGCCTGACCTGCTGCCGGACGAGCCGGGCGGCTACAACGGGTACCAGGCGCTGTTCGGCCACAAGTACGTGGCGCCACAGCTTGGCGCGGGCACCCCGAACCTGACGCACAACGGGTACCAGGTGACCAACGCGGCCGGCAACCTCGTCGACCTCAACGGCAACGAGATCGACGGGGAGTACTCGGTCCCCGTCGGCGGCGGGAAGTACGCGTACACCCCGGGATTCCCCGGCTTTGGCGACATCAACGCGTCCCAGTCGCTCTCGTACGCGTCCGACATGCTCGAGTCCGGCGTCCAGGTCGTCGACATGTACATCTCTGACCTGCACGGGAACGAGTTCATCCAGGGCCTGTCTAGCAAGGGCGAGCCCTGCTACCATGCCGGCGACGCGCTCGGCAGCGGCAGTGCGTGCTACCTCGCGCAGGCGGCGTACTACAACCAGGCGTTCGGCGCATTCTTCCAGCGGCTGGCCGCCGACGGCATCACGGCGCAGAACACGCTGTTCATCCTCAGCTCCGACGAGGGTGACCACGAGGCGGGCGCCAACGTCGGCCGGGCGATCCAGCCCACGCCGGCGAACTGCGACGGCGCGACCGTGTCCGGCACCACCGTCACCCCCGACGTGCCGTGCACCTACCCGGACGGCACTTTCGGCGAGCTCGATGGCAACGTCACCGGGCTGCTCAACGAGGAGACCGGCGACACGACCCAGTTCGGTATGGAGTACGACACGGCGCCGGAGTACTACATCAACGGCGATCCGTCGGAGTACTCGACGGAAGCCAGAACGTTCGACCATGACATCGCCTCGCTGACCGCGTACAACCCGTACACCGGGGCGAACCAGAAGATCGCCAACTACCTAGCCGATCCGACGGAAGAGGCGATCCTGCACATGGTCAACGCCGACCCGGCGCGAACGCCGACGCTTGCCGAGTTCGCCAAGCCCGACTATTACCTGTCGCAGGGCCCGGCGACGTGCAACGACTCCGTGACCGGCATAGACGACAACGCCGCGGACTGCGTGACGCAAGACAACGGGTACGCGTGGGACCACGGTGACTACGCCGCCGAGATCAACACCAACTACATCGGCTTCGCCGGCCCCGGCGTGAAGCACCTCGGCCTCGACGGCTCCGGTCCCGCGGACGGCCCGAACTCCGCGGGCGCCAACAGCGGCCAGACGGTCGTCATCGACACCCACCTGAAGGGCCCCTGGACCGACGAGACCGACATCGAGCCGACCGAGATGTACCTGCTCGGCCTGCACACCGACTACATCCAGGACGGACGGGTCATCACCCAGATCCTCACCAACCCGAACTGGGCGCTGAGCGACCGCGACGTGACCCGGCTCGGCGAGTGCTACAAGCAGATGAACTCCAGCGTCGGCAAGTTCGGCGCCTACACGCTGATCGCCTCGACCAACGCGATCGAGTCGAACACGCCGGGCGACTGGGAGTTCAGCAAGGTCAACGCGGAGCTTACCGGGCTGGACAAGGAACGCGACGCGCTGGCCATCCAGATCAAGGACGAGCTGTACAACGCCGAGAACTGGGGCGTCACGGTGTTCGGCGCGCAGCGCCAGATCGACCAGTGCCAGGACATCATCGGCCAGGCAAGGCAGCTGGCCAACTCCACCTCGTCAAGCTGACGCCTAGCGCACAAAACCGCACGCACGGAGCGCCCCGACCGCCAGTTGGGGCGCTCCGCGCCGTTTGGGGGGTTCGCGGCACGCTCCGGCATGGCGGACAATGGCCGGGTGGAATCGACGCCAGCAGCGGGTGGACCCCGCGACGTGGTCATTCTCGGCTCTACCGGCTCGATCGGCACCCAGGCGCTTGACATCGTGCGGCGCAACCGCGGCCGGTTCCGGGTAGCGGCGCTCGCGGCAGGCGGCGGCAACCCGGGCCTGCTCGCCAGGCAGGCGGCCGAGTTCGGGGTGGCGGCGGTAGCGGTGGCCGACCCGCAGACGGTGCCCGCTGTCCAGGCAGCGCTACAAGAGGAATTTGCCCGAACGGACGGTGCCTCCTGCGCCGCGCCACCGGATCTGCTCGCGGGCGCGGACGCCGTGTCCCAGCTCGCCGCCTGGCCTTGCGACGTCGTGCTCAACGGGGTGACCGGCGCCGCGGGCCTGCGCGCCACGCTGGCCGCGCTGGACGCCGGCCGGACGCTCGCCCTGGCGAACAAGGAGTCGCTGATCATCGGCGGAACTTTGGTGACAAGCCGGGCCAAGCCAGGGCAGATCGTACCGGTGGACTCCGAGCACTCGACGATCGCGCAGTGCCTGCGCGCCGGCCGGAACTCAGAAGTCCTGCGGCTCATCCTCACCGCCAGCGGCGGCCCGTTCCGCGGCTGGCCCAGGGACAGGCTGGCCGGGGTCACCCCGGAACAGGCGCTCGCGCACCCGACGTGGAACATGGGACCGCTGGTCACGGTCAACTCGGCCACGCTGGTGAACAAGGGCCTTGAGGTGATCGAGGCGCACCTGCTCTTCGGCTTCGGGCTCGACAGGATCGACGTGGTGGTGCACCCGCAGTCGATCGTGCACTCCATGGTCGAGTTCGCTGACGGCGCAACCATCATCCAGGCCAGCCCGCCGGACATGCGGATTCCGATCGCGCTCGGCATGGCCTGGCCGGAGCGGGTGGCCGGCGCCGCGCCAGGGCTGGACTGGACCACGGCGGCGTCCTGGACGTTCGAGCCGCTAGACGACCAGGCGTTTCCCGCGGTCGCGCTGGCCCGTGAGGCGGCGCGGCGCGGCGGGACCGCGCCCGCCGTCTACAACGGCGCCAACGAGGCATGCGTGGCCGACTTCCTCGCGGGAAGTATCCCGTTCACCCGGA
>Ga0187807_1000447_pt1 | contig 13011 bp, 14 predicted proteins | sample NC_wetland_sal_i_4_FD_132432 | JGI IMG/M metagenome (GOLD analysis project Ga0187807, IMG submission 132432) | Wetland sediment microbial communities from Neuse River Estuary, North Carolina, USA - ASW_2 | ecosystem: Environmental > Aquatic > Freshwater > Wetlands > Sediment | place: USA: North...
GCCGCGGAGGTCGAGGCCGAGCTGGCCACGGCGCGTGCGCTGTGCGAGGCGGCCGGGGCGACCGAAATCCGGGCGGCCGACGACCCGGCCGAGCGCGCGGTCATCTGGGCCGGCCGCAAGTCCGCGTTCGCCGCGGTAGGCCGGATCAGCCCGGCGTTCATCGTCCAGGACGGGGTGGTGCCGCGGACGTCGCTGGGCGCGGTCCTGGCCAAGATCGCCTCGCTGTCTGAGGAGGCGGGCGTCCGGGTGGCCAACGTGTTCCACGCCGGCGACGGGAACCTGCACCCGCTGGTGCTCTACGACGACGCCTCGCCCGCCGAGACGATCGCGGCCGAGGAACTGTCCGGTGCGATCCTGGACGCCTGCCTGGAACACGGCGGCTCGATCACCGGCGAGCACGGCGTCGGCGTCGACAAGTCCCGGTACATGCCCAAGATGTTCGACGCCGACGACCTGGACACCATGCAGCTGGTCAGGTGCGCGTTCGACCCGGCCAGCCTGTGCAACCCGGGCAAGATCTTCCCCACGCCCCGGCTGTGCGGGGAAGTTCCCGGCCACCGGCGGGCTCCGCATCCCGTCGTAGCGGCAGGCCAGGCGGAGATCTTCTTAGATGGATACCGAACGATCTGAGGTTTCCGCCGTCCGTTCCGCTCTAGCCGCCGCCTGCCCTTTGCTGTGGGATGGGTCTGCTTCCAAAGCCGTGGCCGGCGTGGTGCCGTCGTTCGTCGCCTCGCCGGCGAGCACCGAGGAGGCTTCGGCGCTGATGCGGGCCGCGGCCTCGGCCGGGCTCGCGGTGGTGCCGCGCGGCGCCGGGACCGGGCTGGGGTGGGGAGCGCCGCCTACCGCCTGCGACCTCGTCGTGGACCTGCGCTTGATGGACAAGGTCCTCGAGCACGCGGCCGGGGACCTGGTGGCGCGGGTGCAGGCCGGCGTGACGATCGGGCAGCTGGCCACGGTGCTCGCCTCGGCCGGCCAGCAGCTGGCGCTCGACGCGCCCGAAGACGCGACCGTGGGCGGGGTGGTCGCCACCGGCACGGCCGGGCCGCGGCGGTTCCGCTATGGCGCCCCGCGCGACCTGCTGATCGGCCTGACCGTGGTGCGCGCCGACGGGGTGATCGCGCACTCCGGCGGCAAGGTGGTCAAGAACGTGGCCGGCTACGACCTCGGCAAGCTCTTCTCCGGCTCGCAGGGCACGCTGGGGCTGATCACCGAGGCCACCTTCCGGCTGCATCCGCGGCCGGCCGCGGTGATGTGGGTGACCGGGGAGTTCGGGCCTTCGGACCGGGCTGGTGCGGTCGCGGCGGTGGTGTCGGCGGCGGGCTCGGCGCTGGTGCCCTCGGCCGTGGAGCTGGACTGGCCGGGCGGATCGCAGCGGGCTCTGCGGGTCGGTGTGCTGGTCGAGGGCACGTCCTCCGGGGTCGCCGAACGGGCCAAGCAGCTGTCCGAGCTGCTGGCGGCCGCGGGCGGAGCAGCCGCGGTGGCGGACGTGCCGCCGGCCCGGTGGGGGCAGCTGCCGTCGCTTAGTGCGGTGATCCGGGTCTCGTTCTGGGTCAGCTCGCTGGGCGCCGTGCTCGAGGCGCTCGCGGCGGCCGGCGACGACGCCGCGGTGCGGCCGGCGGTGAGCGGGCCGGCCGGGGCGGGCGCGCTGTACGCCTGCCTTGAACCTGAGGCCTCGCACGATGCCGCCGCCCGGTTCGTGACGGCGCTGCGCGAGCGGATCGGACGTGCCCTGGGTGCCCGGGGCAGCGTGGTCGTGCTGGCCGCGCCGGCGCCGGTGCTCGAGGCGGTCTCCGCGTCCGGGGCGATCCCGGGCGCGGCCTTGATGCGGGCCGTCAAGGACCAGTTCGATCCCGGTCAGCGGATGTTCCCCGGCCGTTTCGTGTTCGTGGGAGGCAGCTGATGCAGGACGAGAACACGCTGCGCGAGGTGGCGAAGGACTGCGTGCACTGCGGGTTCTGCCTGCCGGCCTGCCCGACCTACCAGCTGTGGGCCGAGGAGATGGACTCGCCGCGGGGCCGGATCTACCTGGTGAACCAGATCCTCGACGGAGCTCCCCTGTCCGCCTCGGCCGCGGAGCACTTCGACCGCTGCCTGGGCTGCATGGCCTGCATGACGGCCTGTCCCTCGGGCGTGCAGTACGACCAGCTCATCGAGGCAGCCCGGGTGTGGACCGAGGAGGCACGATCCTCGGCGCCCGCCGTGGAGGCGGCCACGCCGGGGCGGACGGTGCGGGAGCGGGTGGCGCGGGCGGCCATCTTCTCCGTGTTCCCGTACCCCAGGCGGCTGCGGGCGCTGACCGCGCCGCTGCGCGTGGCGCAGCGCACCGGGCTTGACCGCCGGCTGGCCCGCTCCAGCCTGCCGGAGCGGGTCTCCCCCGTGCTCGGGGCGGCGCTGCGGCTGGCCCCTAGGGCCGGCGCGTCGGCTCTTGGCACCCGGCCGCTGCCCGAGCGCGTGCCCGCGCTCGGCCCCCGCCGGGCCGTGGTCGGCATGCTCACCGGATGCGTGCAGTCGGTGTTCTTCCCGCAGGTGAACGTCGCGACCGCCCGGGTGCTCGCGGCCGAGGGCTGCGACGTGATCATCCCGCGCGGGCAGGGCTGCTGCGGCGCGCTGTCGCTGCACTCCGGCCGGGAGACCGAGGCGGCCGCCTTCGCCCGGCGCACGATCGCCCTGTTCGAGCAGGCCGGGGTGGACGCCGTGGTGGTCAACTCGGCCGGATGCGGTTCGGCCATGAAGGAGTACGGGCGGCTGCTGGGCCAGGCCGGCCCGGGATGGACTGAGCGCGCGGCCGAAATGAGCGGCAAGGTCCGGGACCTGGCCGAGTTCCTGGCCGAGATCGGGCCGGTGGCCCGGCGCCATCCGCTGCCGGTCACCGCCGCCTACCACGACGCCTGCCACCTGGCGCACGCGCAGCGGATCACCAAACAGCCGCGCGACCTGCTGCGCGCGATCCCCGGGCTGAACCTGGTCGAGGTGCCCGACGCGGGCACCTGCTGCGGTTCGGCGGGGGTGTACAACTTGCTGCAGCCCGAGGCGGCCAGCGAGCTCGGCGACCGCAAGGCCGAATCGGTGCTGGCCGCGGGCGCGCCGCTGCTCATCTCGGCCAATCCCGGCTGCTCGCTGCAGATCGCGTCCGCTCTGGCCAGACGCGGCCAGGACATCGCGGTCGCGCACACCGCCGAGGTGCTGGACGCCTCGATCCGCGGCCGCCCGCTTTAGGCGTTTCCGGGTTCTTGGGAGTTTTGGGGATTTTTGGGCCGACCCCTCCCGGACCGTGGGAAAGAGGGGCCGGCTGGCGTGGGCTACCTGGCGGTACTCGCGCTCCCTGGGCCGCCCTGCATGCTGCCGTGCGTGCCGCCCATGTTCGGGCAGTTGTGCGTGCCGTTATGCGTGGCGGACGGTGCGGGAGACGGAGTGGCTGCGCTGCTCGGCGACCCGGCGTTGACCGCCGTGGTGCTCGTCCCCGACGACGACGATGTCGCCGACGACGGGTGCGTGGTCGCGGCGCTGGCGACAGCCATGCTGGCGCCGAACCCCACGCCCAGGGCGCCTGCTCCGATTGCGGTGCCGATCATGATCTTGCCCAGTCTGGTTTTCAACGTGTCCGCCTCCTCGCGGTCGGGTGATGGTCCTGAACTCAGGACACCCGCGCAGACTGCGGACTTTCTGCAGCGATGCTCTCCCGACCGTATGAAACCCTCTGATTACCGTATGAAATGGCTCTAGGGTCTAGACAAGGAGAGCCTCGATGATGTCCACCGCGGCCCGGGACTCGCGGTGCAGCCTGGTGATATCCAGGCCCTCGTCGCCGAGGAGCACCAGGACGGCCGCGGCCCCGACGGCGTAGATGGCCACGTAACCGCCGCTGCTCCTGGTCACGGCTTCGCGCAGGGTGCCCTGGCCCGCCTCCCGGGCCAGGCGCTGGGCCAGCGCCAGGGCCGCGGAGGTCAGCGCGGCCAGGTTGTCCGGATTCACGCCGCCGGTATCCTCCCTGATGATCAAGCCGTCGCGGCTGGCCACCGCCGTGCCGGTGATCCCGGTTACCCGGTCTCGCAGCGCCTGCATCTCGGCCAGCAGCTTGTCCTCGGTCATCGGGCCCCCTCTTAGGTTCATGCGCTTATGACGTCTCGCTTGAGTCCGCGTCGCGGCCGGACCGCGGCCGCAGCAGGCCCAGCGGCGCGCGATGCTCCGGTGCCCGGCCCGGGGCCCACGGGCGCCGCGGCAAGGCCGGCAGGTCCCGCTGGCGGCGCGGCAGCCCGGTGGCCGCCGACGGCTCGCCGCCGAGGGCCTGACGACCCGGTTCCGGCCGACCCGAGCCAGTCCCCCGGGAGGATACCGTCGCCAGCAGGCCGACCTGGTGCATCCGGGCCAACTGCAGCATCGTCGCGTAGACACCGCGGCCCAGAGCAAAGGCTAGGTCACGGGGCGTCCGGCGCCCGTCGGCCAGGGCCAGGATCTCGTCCTGGCCGTCGCCGAGCCTGTCGCCCGGCCGCACCGCGCCCGCCACGGCCACGATCCGGTCGCGGTCATGCCGGGCGGGCATCAAGGCGAGCACCGCCAGACGGCGCACTGCCTCGGCCAGCAGCCCGTCCGGTTCCGCGCCCGGCTCGAGCGGGAGCACGCAGTCCGCCGGTCCCGGCTCGGCCCTGTACTCCTCGACGGTCCCGCTGGCCAGCACGAACATGGCATCGGCGAGGGCGGTCCGCAGCAGTACCTCGAGTTCCCCTGACCCGACCATCTCACGCCTGGTGAGCTCGGCGCTCATCCGGCCGCCGGACGCGGCGGCCGCGGCAAAGGCCGCGTCCCAGCCGGATTCGCTCACCCGGTACGAGCGGAGCAGGAGGACCTCAGGGCTAGGCGCACCCGGCGTCTCGATGGCCGTCACCAGGCCGTCGGCGAGATGGATCGCACCGCCCGGCTCGCCGGTGACCCGCAGGACACCCGACATCCCGGCGGCCGCGCAGACCATGAGCGCCTCCCGGAGGGGGCCGACTGAACCGTCCTGCGATCCCACGCTGTTCATGAGCTACGCCAGGACCGCTGGCGCCAGCTGGCCGATCCGCAACCCGGCCAGGGCAATGTTCACCCGGGTCCGGTCCAGGTCGACGAACAGGAGCATGCCATCGCCCAGTCGGTAGCCAAGGACCTTGGTCACGTGCAGCCGGTCCTCGGTGACCAGGGAGATCTCCTCGAGGTCGCCTCCCGGCCGGCCAGGGCCGAGCACGCCGCGGGCCAGCCTGGCCTCGTCGGCCATGCTGACCGCGGCCGCCGGGAAACCGGCACCCTCTTCGCCGGCCGACCGCACGACCATGCCGGTCGCGATATCGACCAGCGCCGCGGCCCGGACCCCGTCGACCGCCACGACCTGACGGAGTGACTCCGTAAGGCTGGACACATCCCCCTCCACCACCCGCTCGCCCGGCCTAGATGCACGCAGGAATATACAGCAATCAATACCACTAAGTGCGCCATTCTCCCAGTCGATTACAAACTGCCACTAGGTGAGTACCAGGACTCAAAGTAGCGAAATCGTCACATGTTGTAAAAATAAGAATATGTCAGTTTTTGTACGACAAAGAGAGTCGGCATTCGCTAGGGTTAGCCTACTTGTATCGGACGGGGACCCGTCTGCATGTCCGGAGGGGATTTGGCGCATGAACATCGAAACGGCTCTCAAGGAAGCGATGAACATCGAGGGCGCTCTAGGGGCGGCCCTGGTCGACTGGGAAAGCGGCATGCCGCTCGGCACCCTGGGCGGCGGCAAGTACCTTGACCTGGAACTGGCGGCCGCGGGCAACACCGAAGTCGTCAGGGCCAAGATGCGCACCATGCAGTCGCTCAACCTGAATGACACCATCGAGGACATCCTCATCACGCTGTCCAAGCAGTACCACCTGATCCGGCTATTGGCGAACGCCGACGGCGCGCACAACCTTTTCCTCTATGTCGCGCTCGACCGGTCGAAGGCGAATCTGGCACTCGCCCGGCACCAGCTCAAGCGAATAGAGAACGACCTCTCCATCTGACGCGAAATTTTTGGCGTCCGGCATGAGGGTGCCTTTTATCCGGACCTGGAGAACGCGCCGCGCTAATGGCAGTGATATTTCTGCCATTAGCGCGGGTAATGGCACTCCGGCCGCTGGCGAGCCTGTTTCCGCTGATCAGGCCGCCTCGGCACCGCTCCCCCGGCGGCAGCCCGGCAGCTACGGGGCCAAGGCCGTCAAGGCTGATCCGGCCGCCGCCGACCCGGCCACGCTGCGCAAGGTCCTCGACGGCCTGAATCGCATTTAGCCAGCTCGCCGTCGTGATGACCGGGTCGGGTCCGTCACCGGATACGGCCAGCCACGACGGCGACATGGACCGGCTCGCTGAAATGATCACGCCCGCCGAGGGCCTGCCCGAGCTGCCAGGCAAAAGCCGGCCGCTGATCAGCAGCAGGCAAGCGATCCGCCGGCAATGCCGACAACACGCACCCGGCGGGACCTGAGGCCCGTGCGGGCAGTGCCGCAGGCCGGACCGCCGGGGACCAATGGCCCTGCCGACGCGGTAGATTCGGTCTTAGTGTCGGCAAGATGAGGACGACCGGCATCGCGTACATGCGGCCGAGCGACGCGTTCACCTGGTACATGGAACGCGACCCCGCGCTCCGCTCGACGGTCGTCGTCATCGACTGGCTTGATCGCGCACCCGACTGGGACGTGCTGGTCGAGCGCGTCGACCGGATATCCCGGCTGATGCCCGCGCTCCGCCAGCGCGTCGTCGAGTCCCCGCTCCGCCTCACCGTCCCCCGGTGGAGCTACGATCCGCATTTCGACCTGAACTTCCACCTGAGCCGGGTCGCCGCTCCCCCGCCGCGCACGCGGGACGCGGTCCTGGAGCTCGCGCGCCGGTCGGCGATGGCCGCCTTCGACCGGGCCCGCCCGCTGTGGGAGGTCACCCTGGTCGAAGGCATCGAGGGCGGCGAGGCGGCGCTCATCATCAAGCTCCACCATTCGCTGTCCGACGGCGTCGGGGCGATGCGCATGCTGGCGATCGTGGCCGACGCGCAACGCGAACCCGCGGACCTGGGAGCGATGCCGCCCATGCCGCCGGACGAGACGCCGGACCTGCCCGGCCTGGTCGCCGGCACCGTCGGCTCGATGGCCGGGCGCGCCGCGAGCCTGGCCTGGCTCGGGACCGGAGCGGCGATCCCGGCCCTGATCCGCTACGCACGCGACCCCATCGGTGAGATCCGCGGCGCCGTGGGGATGGCCCGTTCGGTCTACCGGACGGCGGCGCCGAATTCCACCGCCCTGTCACCCCTCATGCGCGACCGGGCGATGACCCGTCAGCTCGCCATGATCGAGGTCTCCCTGGACGCGCTGAAGAAGGCGGCCAACACCGTGGACGGGACCGTCAACGACGCCTACCTGGCGGCCATCGCCGGGGGGCTGCGCCGGTACCACGAGCGCCACGACACGCCCGTCGGCGCCCTGCGGGCCATGATGCCGATCAACCTGCGAGCCGGGCGGGACACCGACTGGGGCAACCGGATCACCCTGCAGCGGCTGACCGTGCCCGTCGGGGAACCGGACCCGGCCGCCCGGATGCGCGCGCTGCACGGCGTCGCCCGGGCGGCCCGCGAGGAACCGTCGCTTTCGGTCACCGGGGCGATCGCGGGGGCGCTCAACATGCTGCCCGTCGCCTACGTGGCTGGGATCCTCAAGCACGTCGACTTCCTGGCGAGCAACGTCCCGGGCGTTCCCGTGCCGGTCTACCTGGCCGGCAGCGAGGTCACCGGCATGTTCGCGTTCGGGCCGACCATCGGCGCCTCCGTCAACACCACCTTGATGTCCTACAACGGACGCTGCGATATCGGCATCAACATCGACACCGCGGCGGTGCCGGACCCCGAGGTCCTGCTGGCCTGCCTCCGCGAGAGCTTCGCCGAGATCACCGCCCTCGGCAGCGGGTCGGCTTCCGCTGCATGATCAGTCCATGCGGGGCTGGGCGGCGGCCCCGTGCTCAGACCCGCCGCAACACGGCAACCACCTTGCCGGCAATCTCCGCCTTGTCCCCTGGAATCGGGGTGTAACTCGAGTTCTGCGGCATCAGCCAGACCTGGCGGTCGATGATTTTGTACATCTTTACCGTACCCTCGAGCTCGGCACCGTCTATGGTCGCGGCAATGATGTCCCCATTCTGAGGCGGCTGGAACAGCGGGCGGATTACCACCCAGTCACGGGGGAAGATCCCGACTCCGGTCATTGAGTCTCCGACCACCTCGAGAACGAACAATCCCTCTTCTCTGCCCACCACGTCAATGGGCATCGGAAGATAACCTTCAATCAACTCCTGGGCGAGGATCGGGCTGCCTGCCGCGATCCGCCCGACAATCGGCACCCAGACCACCCGGTCGGGCCCGGTATCGAGCAGCTCTCCGCTGGCCTCCGGCGGGTGCCCCGCCTGTTCCGGTTCGTCGTTCTCCGGAGGGAAGGGCGGCTCGCCGGGCAGGCGCACCTCGACCGTGCGCGGTTGCCTTGCCTTCCACCGTAGGTAACCCTTGGCGCTTAATTCCCGGTACTGGTACGACAGTGCGCTCGTGCTGCGGAGCCGGATCTCTGACAAGACCTCGCGCATGCACGGTGCGTGACCATTACGCCGCGCGAGCTTCCGGATGGCCTGGAGAATTTCGTACTGGATCGACGTAAGGCCGCCTGGCAACTCCGCCCTGCTCACCATCGGGTCCCCCTCCGGGTCGTCGCCAGCCCAGGCGCAAATCTGCCACTGCCCATGGCGATACGCGCCCACGTACCTATTATGCCCGCCAGGAACAATTTTCCCAGGGCCGCTATTGCCGCGTGCCCAAGGACCGAGATGACCACTAGGGTCAACGACAGCTAAGCCTCGATCCACCGCGTTAATGGGGTAGCTGTTTTCCGGCTAGATGGCTGGGGTGTCAGAGTGTACTTGGCGCCGCAGGGTCAGCAGTGCGTGCCGTTGATCACGCTTGCCAACAGGTGCGCGTCGAGCGCTGGGCGACCCGCCTCCCCGGCGGTGCGGCCGAGCGTCTCGCCCTCGAACGGCAGCAGGCTGCGCGCAGCCGGAAGACTCAGGTGCACGAGTTCTCGAAAGCTGAAGAAACGGTCAGTTACCACAGAGACGCGCTATGGCGGTTCAGGAGAAACGGCATGCGAGATCGGTCTTACCGGTGTCGGCCAGCAGCACCTGCAGGGACGGCACCGGTTTGCCCGCTTGCAGCACCTGGTGGTGCACATAGCGGCCTCGCGGCAGCGTGTACCCGTCCGGGTCCTTGATATCGCGTGCCACGACGCAGCAGCCAGAGCCGAGGATTGCCTCGGTATTCGCCCAGAAGAACGTATCCCGGGTCCGCGCGATGAGGCCACCGAGGGAAACGACCCTTCCGGCCCGGTAATGTTCCCAGAACCATGGCCCGAACAGATGCTCGCAGGTGAACGGGGGCCACTGCGTGCTCGGAATCCCGGCCTGCGGCATCACCGACCAGACAGGCTCCGGGGATGTTTTCGTGTACTTCGCGTAAATCGCGATCAGCGCGGTGACGACCTTCCCGTTCCTCCATCCGAACAGCGATCCATGACGTGGTATCGGGATGCCGCTGGTCAATGCACTGACGAACATGGAGGGGACGCTGCTATCGTCATCGGCCTCGATCTTGACGGCGTCCCTGGCAAGCCACCGGCGAAGCGAGTACAAGGGCCGCTCCGTCCTGCCATCACGCAAGAGTACGAAGAAGCTGGCGTCGCTGCCTTCCCTGAGCATAAGAACCATTGAGCGGATAGTGCCGCCCTGAGTGGCGGCTCCGGCTGCCAGCGGGTAGCCAGCGAAAAGATGGTGACACTTCAGATAGAGGGCACTGCCGCTGCTCATTCTCAGCTCACCTCCATCGCTGGCACCTGAACGTCTCTATTTATTTACCGGGTCGCTCAGGCGGGCTCGGGGCTGAACGCATGACCTAGTGATCGAGCGAGCTTCGCCGCGGGATCTTCTGGATCAGGGCTGGTCGCCTCCTTGCTAGACGCTCGGGGGCACTTGACCAGCCCGCAGTTCAACGCGGCCGCCGAGCCGCCCTGCCCGCGTTTCCTGGCACGGGCCCGCACCAATCGCTATCTCAAGCGACACCATCCTGTATTGCTCATCGTAGCTCGCTCGCCAGTACGAGTTCGCTCTCAACAGAACCTACATTCGATACAGCGTTCGAGTCAACACCTACCTTCGAGTAACTATGACGATCACGCTCAGCTCTAGAAGGTATAATCGAAAGGTTGACAGCTTGCCTGTCTGCGGCAAAGCGAGTTGCATCCCGTCCGGCGTCAGGTCCCCGGCGGGACACACCCGGCGAACTCCGCTAGCGTCCACCCGTTCTTCCGCTCGGCATGCGACAGCAGCCCCAGCAGGTACGCCCGCCCGTGCCGGCGCACCGCCGCATTCCCGAACACCCCCGCCACCAGCGCGAACAGCTCATTGAACCGCTCAGACCACGCGGCATGCCCGGCACCCGCCGTCATCCGCTCCTCATCCACGACACCCAGCATCACACCAGCCTGGATACCGCCGACCCCAGATCACATAGCTATCCCGGGCTAAATCACGGGACGCTGTTGTAGTACTAGTCAACACGGCCATGCCGCTCCGACCCGCGGATCCATCTCGGCTCGGGCTCGGGGCCGGAAGCCGGCTTCACGGCCGGGCAGTACGGAAGGCAACCCGGAATCGCGGAGTTCCTGACAACGTGATCGCAGATCGATGAGTGGATGAGATGACAGGCTGGCACGTCACTCTACGGGTTCTCATCGAGCGGGCCTAGGCGAGCACCCGTCAGGTCGGCACCGCTGAGATCCGCTCCGGTCAGGGTGGCACCTCGCAGGTCTGCTTGCCTCAGGTCGGCATGCACAAGCATGGCGTCCACCAGCCGGGCCCCACGCAGGTCTACGGTTCGCGGAGAATCTGGGCGACTCATGACGCCCTTCGGGGCCGATTCTCCGCTGGGCGACGTGGCCGCTGCTATTGCCTTGGACGAACTTTTGTCCGATACATCCCCGCCGACCCGCGGGGCGTTTTCGCGGCCGCCGGCCACTGTCAGGCCGATGACAACACCCACGCCGATCGCGCCGCATACGGCAGCCGCCACCTCGGCCATGGTCACACCGCCCCACTGACCGGCCGCCGCTACGGCGGCCAGGGGCGCGATGGGCCAAGACCAAGGAGACTTGGCGGCGGATGGAATCCGCGGCAGCTTCACTGGGCGACGCACTTACCGCCGATCTCTCGAGATACTGGGACGGGTCGAGCATTGCACCGTGAGGTTCTCCATGCACGGATCTCCGCTAGGTGTCGACCTTCCAGGCCTTTCGGCCTAAACTAGGCTTCACTCCGCGTAGGGGGGGTGGTCACATGGTGGCAAGGCGTCGTAGCGGCCACGGGGCGGTCTTGTCCTTAATGGTTCTGCTGGCCTCCACCCCGCGCACCGAACAACCTAATCCGTATCAAGCCGGCGTGGATCCGCAGACCGGTCCGTCGAAGAAGTGCAAATGCGGCGGCGTGATCGTCTATGCCCCCGACGGCGCGTATTGCCTGGACTGCGGGGACCCCCCGCCAGACACCGAGTAGCTAATGGCAGCGTTGACGCCGGCCGACGCAGTTCTCTCCGTAGGTCAGCGCATCGGGCGCTATTTCGCTCTGGTCAGCATGATCCCGGCAATGCTCCTGGTCCTGTGGGCCTATATGCTGATCGGCAGCGGAGCCCTATCCGGAACGCCTAGGCTGCATAACGTAGAAACCACGCTTTCGCATTGGTCGGTAGGCAAAGTGATCGGGCTGGTGCTCGCATCACTTGCGGTGGCCGTGGTGCTGCATCCCCTGCAATTCGCCACGACACAGCTGCTAGAAGGCTACTGGGGCACGACACCATTGGCCAGAACAGCAATGAATATCCGGATCCTGCATCACCGGAAGCGGCAGCGTCACTTGTTGGATCAGGCGGTAGAAAGTGATCTTGCCCGAGAAAGGCTGCTGTCCGCAGAAATCGAAAAGCATCCGGAATGGAAAAAAGATCCAAAGAGGCTGGAAGCTCGCATAAAAAATTTCAATAGAATTAAACTCGGCGACCCGGTGATACGATACGTAGTTGCACGGCAGGAGGCGCTCCGCCTGAACGCGAGAGACTATCCTCGTGACACTGCGCGTATCCTGCCTACCCGGCTTGGTAATGCGCTCCGCCGTTTCGAGGACGCAGCAGGCAGCCCGTACGGGCTGAGCGCCGTGCAAATTTCAACGCACCTCCATCTGGTCGCTCCGCCTCGCCACCTAGATTATCTGGTAGATGCCCGGCAAGCGATGGACTCCGCCATACGTATATGCACGGTCGGGCTCATCGCCACCGCCATGACGGCGGGCTGCCTACTTACTCACGGCCTGTGGCTGCTGTGGACGATATTGCCGTATTCCATCAGCTATCTTGCGTACAAAGGTGCCGTGTCTGCAGCACATGGCTATGGCATCATCGTGGCGAGCGTAATAGATCTCGACCGATTCCTCCTCTATCAGGAACTCGGCCTGGACCGACCTCGGGACAACACGGAGGAAAAAGAGAATAACAAGGAGCTTATGCAGATGCTAGCAGGCGAAAAAGTAACAGTGCGCTATCGGCGGGAAAGTGCTTCTGCAGAACGCTCGGTACAATTTATCCGGCGTCATCCGAAAAACGGGAATTAACCAGTTCGCTTGCCTGATCAGCGTCATTCCGCTGTCGCTCAAGGTACTCGCATGCTGCCGGTCAGCGGTATTCGGGGTTCTCGAAGTCGAAGCGGCAGCCCCACTCCGAACGCTGGTTGCCGTGGGCCGGGATGCCGCCGGCGCGGATCGTCTCCACCCGGACGTCCTGCCTGCGCATGATCCCGGTGCTGACCTCGATCAGGCTCTGAGTGTGACCGGGCTCGGGTGACGGCTTCAGGGTGCCGTTGATGTACAGCGCACCGAGGTCGCCGTAGGACCACC
>Ga0187807_1000448_pt1 | contig 12974 bp, 8 predicted proteins | sample NC_wetland_sal_i_4_FD_132432 | JGI IMG/M metagenome (GOLD analysis project Ga0187807, IMG submission 132432) | Wetland sediment microbial communities from Neuse River Estuary, North Carolina, USA - ASW_2 | ecosystem: Environmental > Aquatic > Freshwater > Wetlands > Sediment | place: USA: North...
GCACCGCGCGGGAGCGAAGCCCCCGCCGACCTGGTCTTAGACAACGGTGCCGCTAGGCACCGGAGTCTGCGCCGGGCGCCCGGAAAACATGCTGGAGCGGTCCAGGGGGCTGCGCGGCGGGTGATCCCGCCGCGCAGACTCGCCTCAATCATGAGGCGGCGGGCCAGGATCAGAGGTTGACGGTAACCTCAACGGTGAACTGACGAGTGGGCTTGGCTCGTAGAAACTCGCCGGTTGCCGCTATCTGATAGCGTGAATTATTTACGCGGTAAGAAACCTTTACGCGATCACGAGCGGAGCGCGGGCCGGGAATGGGGCGACCGGGGACTGCCGGGCCTATGGCGACGGGTGCACGCTTTCGCGTACCCCAGTGGTGCCGGGAGCAAATGCGGCGCTTCCGCATGCTAGCGAGCAGGGGGCATGCTGCGACCACGGCGGCCAGCCCAGTCGCGGCCGCTCGCCTTTAATGCGCAGACTTCTGTTATCGCGAATAGAATTTGCGCGGATACAACGCAAAAGTATTCGCGATCATGAGATAATACGGCGTCGATGGCCGGAATGTCAGTGGGGGCGTGTAGAAATAGTGCGCAATTAGTTGCGATTAACGTCGTAGAGCACAACGGGAGATTAGATGTCCGCGCCGCAATCCTTGCTCGCACTCGACCCGCCCGCCCAGGACGGATACCCCGGCAGCGGACTTGAATATGGCGAGCTCTCGGGTGGAGCGCCCGCGGCCGACGACCTTCCCGCGCTGCGGCTGGTACGGGTTCCTGATTGGGGAGCACCGTTTGATGGCGATCCGGCGGCCCCAGACAGCGCGGCTCCTGCGGCTGGGCAGTTCGGCTACGGCTGGGACCATGGTGACGCCGGCGCCGGTCAAGACCCGCGCGGCGCGATCGCCGCGTGGGTCACGGCGGCGGGAGACAGCCAGCCGGAGGCCGCTGCCGACGGGGTGCCGCGCCCAGCAGGGACGGAACAACTGGAGGCGTCCAGCCAGTGGGCGCACCAGTTCGCGCGGCTTCTCGCCGAGGCGCTGGCCGGAGCCAGGCCGGTCCGCCAGATCCTGCCCTGGACATCCGAACGCGCCCGCGGTCACCTCGGCAGGCTAGCGCCGCTGTTCGAGGGCGGACAGCGACCGCGCGTGCTGCGCGTGATCACGACCAGGCCGACGCGGGAGGTCATCGAGATGACCGTGGTCGTCGGCGTCGGCACGCGAACGCGCGCGCTCGCGGTCCGGCTCGAGCAGGCCGCGCTGCACCGGCTAGCCAGGCCGGCCGAGTACGCTACCCGCGCCGGGGCGTCGCTCGCGGGCGCACACCGCTGGGTGTGCACCGACATCGAGGCGGCGTAGCCGCTGGCGGATCAGCCGTTGCGAGGGGCGCCGTGGCAGCGCTTGTACTTGCGGCCCGATCCGCATGGGCACATCGCGTTGCGACTCACGTTGGCGTAGGGGTCGGCGGCCGAATCGCGCCTGTGCTCGACGCCACCGCCTTCAGACGGAGCCGAGTACTGCAGCTGCCGTGGACGGTTCGGCTCGAGCCCGCGCGTCACCGGGCCGGTGCTGGCAGCGCGTACGCCGCCCTGCACGCCGGCCTCGTGAGCACTACCGCTTTGGGTCGCGGCGTCGCCGCGTCCGGCCGCCGTCGCGTGGCCGCGCCCGTCCGCGGCATGCCGGCCGCGCTGACGAGATCCGGACTGCCGGGAGCCTGACTGCCTGCCGCCGCCCTGCGCTGGACTGCGGCCCTGCGCCGGACCACCGCTCTGGGCCGGACCGCCTTGGACCGCGGCGCGCGACCCGGCGAACGCGGCCGGCGGCATGGACGGAACCGGCGCGGGCGCCGGGGGCGGCGGCGCAGCACCGACCCGCGGAACGGCACCACCCGGAGGAATGGCCCCACCCGGCGCAACCACGCCGGGAGGAACAGGCCCGCCGGGAGCCGCTAGCGCAGGTGCCACTCCAGTACCGGGTATCCCGAGCGTGTCGCTGGGGACCTCCTCCACGATCGGGTTCTCCTGAACCTCGAGCTGCAGATTGAAGAGGTTCCCTACCGACTCCTCCTTGATGCCGTCCATCATCGAGTTGAACATGTCATAGCCCTCCCGCTGGTACTCGACCAGCGGGTCACGCTGTGCCATCGCGCGCAGCCCGATGCCCTCGCGGAGGTAGTCCATCTCATACAGGTGCTCGCGCCACTTACGGTCGAGCACCGAGAGCACCACACGGCGCTCGAGCTCGCGCATGAGCTCGGGCGTCAGCTCCTGCTCGCGCCGGTCGTATGCCGCCTGCGCGTCCTCCTGCACCATCTCGGTGATGAGCGCGGCCGTAAGCCCGGACTTGTCTCCGCCGGCCTCTTCGACCACCACGTCAGTGTTCAGCGAGATCGGGTAGAGCTGCTTGAACGCCCGCCACAGCTGCTCGAGGTCCCACTCCTCCGGGTAGCCATCGCTAGTGGCGCCCGCCACGTAGCCAGCCACCACCTCGTCGGTCATCCCGCGGATCTGCTCGTGCAGGTCGGCGCCCTCGAGCACCTTGCGCCGCTCGTCGTAGATGACCTTGCGCTGCCGGTTCAGCACGTCGTCGTACTTGAGGACGTCCTTGCGGATCTCGAAGTTCTGCTGCTCAACCTGGGTCTGCGCGGACCTGATCGCGCGGGACACCACCTTGTTCTCCACCGGGACGTCGGACGGGATGTTCAGCCGGTCCATGATGGCCGCGACCCGCTCGGAGTTGAACATCCGCATCAGGTCGTCCTCGAGCGACAGGTAGAAGCGGCTCTTGCCCGGGTCACCCTGGCGGCCAGAACGGCCGCGAAGCTGGTTGTCGATGCGGCGCGACTCGTGTCGTTCGGTACCGAGCACGTAGAGGCCGCCGGCCGCGACGACCTCCTCATGCTCGGCGGCCACCGCGCCCTTGGCCTTGGCGACAGCCTCGGGCCAGGCGGCCTCGTAGTCCTCGGGCGTGTCTACCGGCGACAGCCCGCGCTGGTGCAGTTCGACGTCTGCGATGAACTCGGGGTTGCCGCCTAGCATGATGTCGGTGCCACGGCCGGCCATGTTCGTCGCCACGGTGACCGCGCCGAGCCGCCCGGACTGGGCGACGATCATGGCCTCCTGCTCGTGGTACTTGGCGTTCAGCACGTGGTGCGGGACGCCGCGCCGCTTGAGCATGATCGACACGATCTCGGACTTCTCCACGCTCGTGGTGCCCACGAGCACCGGCTGCCCAGCCTGGTGGCGGTCCACGATGTCCTCGACGACCGACTCGAACTTCGCCTGCGCCGACTGGTAGATCACGTCGGTCTCGTCGGCCCGGATCATCGGCATGTTGGTCGGAATCGGCACCACGCCGAGCTTGTAGATCTGCATGAACTCGTTGGCCTCGGTCATCGCGGTACCGGTCATCCCGGCCAGCTTCTCGTAGAGGCGGAAGTAGTTCTGCAGCGTGATCGTGGCGAAGGTCTGGTTCTCGTCCTTGATGACCACGCCTTCTTTGGCCTCGATGGCCTGGTGCATGCCCTCGTTGTACCGGCGGCCGTGCAGGATGCGGCCGGTGAACTCGTCCACGATCAGGACTTCGCCGTTCATCACGACGTAGTCCTTGTCCTTCTTGAACAGTTCCTTGGCCTTCAGCGAGTTGTTCAGGAAGCTCACCAGGGGTGTGTTGACCGGGTCGTAGAGGTTGTCGATGCCGAGCTCGTCCTCGACCTTCTCGACCCCCGCCTCCGTGATGCCGACGGTCCGCTTCTTCTCGTCGACCTCGTAGTCGCCCTCGCCGTCCTCGCCGCGGCGCAGCTTGGGCGCGATCCTGGCGAACTCGGTGTACCACCGGGAGTTCTGCTCGGCGGGGCCGCTGATGATCAGCGGGGTCCGTGCCTCGTCGACGAGGATCGAGTCCACCTCGTCGACGATCGCGTAGTGGTGGCCGCGCTGGACGCACTCCTCAAGCGACCACGCCATGTTGTCGCGCAGGTAGTCGAAGCCGAACTCGTTGTTCGTTCCATAGGTGACGTCGGCGGCGTAGGCGCGCTGGCGGTCGGCCGGCGTCATCTCGGCGAGAATGACCCCGACCTCGAGGCCGAGGAAGCTATGCACCCGGCCCATCCACTCCGAGTCGCGCTTGGCCAGGTAGTCGTTGGTGGTTACAACGTGCACGCCGTTGCCGGCCAGAGCGTTCAGGTAGGCGGGGAACACCGCGGTGAGCGTCTTGCCCTCACCGGTCCTCATCTCGGCGATGTTGCCGAGGTGGAGGGCCGCGGCGCCCATCAGCTGGACGTCGAATGCCCGCTGTCCGAGGGTCCGCTTCGCGGCCTCGCGAACCGCCGCGAACGCCTCGGGGAGCAGCTCGTCGAGCGTCTCGCCGTCCGCGTAGCGCTGCTTGAACTCGTCCGTCATCGCGCGGAGCTCGGAATCGCTCATCGCTACGAAGTCGTCCTCGACAGAGTTGATCTGCTCGCTGATCCGCTTGAGGTGACGCAGGATCTTGCCTTCGCCCGCGCGAAGGATGCTATCTAGGATGACTGGCACTTTTCGTCGTGCTCCTCGCGGATCGAATGGGCCGAACAAGCCTCGCAAGTCATGGTAGGCGAGACGGGGCGTGAAACCGAGCCCAAGTATCTGTCCGGGGGCTGTATCTGTCCGGGGGGCGACCCCCCTGGACCCCCGGAATGGAGGGCTTGCGCAGTCCCCCATGCCCCCCGCGGGGGGCCGGCCGCTGCCCACCCGGTACCGATGGGGTATTTTCTTGGCAACTTCAGGATATGCAGCCCTGGTGCTGGAGGAGGACAGTCGTGGCGGAGCAGCAATCAGGAACCGTGGACCTGGGTCCCGCGGGGAACCTGGCGCACTACGGCGCCGAGGAAGTCCAACACCACGGCAAGCCGCTCTCCTGGATCGCGATCACCGTCATCTTCATCGGCTTCCTGATCGGCGGCATCGCGATGGTGCCGCACCCCACCTGGTGGGCGTTCTGGCTCGGCGCCGGGATCGCGGCGGTCGGCTGCATCATGACCCTGTTCGCGCACACGTTCAGCGACGACTGGTACTGACGTTATTCCCGGCGGATAACCCGCCGCGAAATGTCAGACCCCCTCGCTACAGTCGTGGCGTGGGATCCAATGCCGGGAACGTTCGGACTCTGCTAGCCCGTGGGGACGACCCCCCGGAACCCCCCGCTCACTATGAACTGACCCCTGACGAAGTGCGGCGGATCACCCTTCATGCCCAGGGATTCCTGGGCGCGGACGGACGGCGGGGCGGGGTCGCCGGAGTCCTGCGGCGGGTCGCGGCGGTGCAGCTCGACACGATTAGCGTGCTCGCGAGGTCGCACGAGCTTGTGGCGTACGCGCGGCTCGGGCCGGTCGGTCGGGAGAAGGTCGAGACGGCGTACTGGCACCCGGCGAAACCGCGGGCCTTCGAGTACTGGGCGCACGCCGCGTGCGTGCTGCCGCTCGAGGACTGGCCGTATTACGCGGCTCGCAGGCGCGGGATACAGGCCCAGGGCCAGCGCTGGCACAAGGTGTCGCAGCGCGCCTGCGACGAGGTGCTCGCGCGGCTGAAGGCCGAGGGGCCGCTGACCGCCACCCAGCTTGGCGGCGCCAAGGCGGGCGGTCCGTGGTGGGACTGGTCAGAGGTGAAGATCGCGGCCGAATGGCTGCTGGACACCGGCCAGGCCGTCTGCGTGCGGCGCACCGGGTGGCGCCGCGTGTACGACCTGCCGGAACGGGTCGTGCCGCCGGCGCTGCTCGACCACGAGCCAAGCGACGAACAGTGCCTGACCTACCTCGTCGCGAGCACCGTACGAGCGCTCGGCGTGGCCACGCACACTGACATGAACGAATACCAGCGGCTGAACTGGTTCGGGCCCAAGCCAGGCACCGCGGCGAACCTCGACGCCGCCGCGGCGGCGGCCGGGCTGGCCCCGGTCACGGTCGCCGGCGGCAAGCGGCCACTACGCGGCTGGGCTGATCCGGAGGCGCTAGCCTGGCTGGCCTCCGGCGGCCGCGGCGCGCACCGCACCAGCCTGCTGTCCCCGTTCGACTCGCTGATCTGGGACCGCAAGCGCACGTTGCGCATGTTCGGCTTCCAGCACGTACTCGAAGCGTACGTGCCGAAGGAAAAGCGCCTGCACGGCTACTACACGATGCCGCTGCTGGCCGGCGGGCGGATCGTCGGCCGGGTGGACCCGGCGCGCCGCGGCAGGACGCTGGTAGCCAGGCACGTGACGCTGGACAAGGCGGCAGCCGCCGCACCCATGGCCCGGGCGCTCGCCGAGGCGGCCTCCTGGGTCGGCTGCGACAGTATCTACACAGAACGGGTCTCCCCGGCTGCCCTGGCTCAGCCGCTTGCCGCCGCGCTGAAGGCCGAGGGCTTCAGCTGATCTCGATCAGCTTTTCCCGCACCGCGATCATCACGGCCTCCATCCTGGAGTGGATCTGCAGCTTCTCCAGGATGTTCCGCACATGGTTCTTCACGGTGTTCTCGGAGATGAAAAGCTCCTTGGCGATGTCGCGGTTGTTCATCCCGCGGGCCACGAGCCGCAGCACCTCCATCTCGCGGTCGGTGAGCTTCGGCGCGGCGACGTGCTTGGCCGGCTCCTCCTCGGCGTCCCGTTTGGCGAGCGTGGCGAACTCGGTGAGCAGCTTGCCTGCCATCGACGGGTTGATCAGTGACTGGCCGCCATGCACCGAGCGGACCGCCTCGGCCACCTCGTCGAGCGGGATGTCCTTGAGCAGGTAGCCGCTCGCCCCGGACCTGATCGCTTCGAAGAGGTCCTCCTCCTCGTCGCTGATGGTCAGCATCACGATCTTGGCGCTCGGCGCGACTTCCTTCATCTCCCTAGCGGCCTCGATGCCCGTGGTCTTAGGCATCCGGATATCCATCAGCACCACGTCGGGCACCGTCTCGCCGGCCATCTGCACCGCTTCCGCGCCATCAGAGGCCTGGCCGACGAGTTCGATGCCGTCCTCTTCCTCCAGGACCATCTCGAGCCCGCGGCGGAACAGCGCGTGGTCATCCGCGATAAGCACCCGGATCGGATCGGCAGCGGGCGCCGGGCCGCTGTCAGGCGCGGATGAGCCCGCGGAGGCCGGCCGGGGCACCAGCCCGGCCCCCGGATGTGTGCCAGCGGGCGCTGTCCCGGTCCCGGTCGCCATCGACTCGGCTGCGCCCGGGGCCGTCCTGGGCCGATCCGTCACGGCCGCTCCTTCCGCTCCGTACGCCGTTCACGCACAGAATAGGAAATAGTGTTTCCCCCCGGGGGGACGACCCCCCCGGGGGACCCCGATTACTCCTCGATTAGGCGAATAACGCCGTAGTCGTACCCGCGGCGGCGGTAGACGACGCTGAAGCGGTCGCATTCGCTGTCGTGGAAGAGGTAGAAGTCGTGGCCGACTAGCTCCATCTCGAGCAGCGCCTGGTCGATGGTCATCGGGCGCGAGACGTGCACCTTCTCCCGCACGACCAGCGGGCCGTCGCCTTCCATCTGGATCGGCACCAGCCCGGACACGGACGCCTCGGCGTCGATGTCATCAGCGTAGTCGCCGAAGTCGGTGTCCTCGGACATCTCGGGCAGCTGGACCACGGTCTCCGGCCGTGTCCGGCCGTTCATCTTGCCCCGCCGCCCGCGAGCCGCCGACACCTCGACGATTAGGTCCTCCTCGAGATAGTCCTCCGTGACAGCGCCGGCCACCAGGTCGGCACCGCCTGGTGACGCCGAGACCGCCGCTACCGCGTCGGCAGACCGCACGGTCAGGTCGGCGTGGCGCGCCTTGCGCCGCTCCGATGCCCGTCGCAGCCGCGCCTCGAGCTTGGCGAACGCGAGATCGAGCGCGGCGTACCGGTCATCCGCGGCCGCCTCGGCCCGGATCGCCGGGCCTCGCGATCTGATCGTGAGCTCCACGCGTTCACTACGGTCAGACTGCCGCGGGTTGCGCTCCTTCGCCACTTCGACGTCGATCCGGATCGCTTTCTGATCGAGCTTCTCGAGCTTGGCCAGCTTCGCCGTCGCGTGCCTGCGGAAACGCTCAGGAACGGTAGTGTGCCTGCCCTTGAAGGTGATGTCCATCTCGATCCCCCTACGGCTGGTTATGACCGGTAGTGGGCACTCGCCCGGCCGACCTGGTCTTCGTCCCCACATCCGCCTGCTGAGGGGTTCGCGGCCTTCCATGGCCACTACTGCCCTTCTCCCGGTGCGGGGAACTCTGTATTCCCCGTCGAGGCAGGACTTACCTCTAAGCCGCACCGTGATCGGTCGACGAGAAGTCGCCTTACGTGGGCCGTTTCGCCTGCGGCTGGCATCGGCTTGCCGGGCGGAACCCTCCGCGGCGGGATAGCCTCCCGCTGCGGAGAGAGCCTGCCAAGCGCAACCACGGACCCGGGCGAGTGCCATGCATGAACGCTAGCTCGCCGTGGCCGAAATGTCAGGAGGGACATTAGCTCCATGAATCACATAGCGCACACAAGCAGCCCGCGGGCCGTGCTTGTCATGCCTCCTCAGCAGCGCGCGTCCTGGCTGCTCATGGGCCCTCAGCCGGGATAGACCGGGGAGACGCCCTTGATCGGGACCTGGCCGATAGACACCCAGGCGCCGGTGAGACTGATGTCGGCGATCATGCTGTCCTTCGCCCCGCCCGCGATGAGCGACCAGCCCTGACTAGCGGTGATCGACTGGAGTTGCTGCGCTGGCGGCGGGATTACGGTCGAGGCGCCGCCGTTGACCGGGTATTCGGTCAGCACCGGACCTGGCGTGCCGAGCGTGATCACGTTGTCCGGCCCGTACCAGCTCACGGCGCTGAAGTTCGTGTTGCCCGGCGAGGCGACGGAGGACTGCGAGAGCACGATCTTGGTGATCAACTGGTTGGCATGGTTGGTTGGCTGCTCGGTGATCGCGCCGAAATCGAGGACCGAACCGTTGACGATGATCGCCACCCGCACGCCGTCCGGCGCGACCCGGAGCGCCGTGAACGTCGCGGGGACGCTGGCGCCAAAGGAGTTCTCCACGTTGACCGCGACTGGCTGGGCCGCCTGTCCCGCGCTGACGTCGCCGCGCAACATGAAGACCTGGTCGCCGGACGTCGTCCAGAGGTATCCGTTGGGAGCCCAGCTCATAGAGGTGTAGCCAGTGCCCCGTTTCACCAGCTTGAGCTTGCCGCCGATCAGCCCGGTGTACAGCGCGCCGCCGCCCTGGGGGCCGCCCTGCAGGGCGGCCAGGTACCGCGCGCCGCTACTGCCCTCCACAGTCGGGGAAACGGCGATCTGGGTGTATTCCTTGCCGATCCGGGCGATCAATGACGGCTTACCCTGGATACCGACCTGCTGCATCAGGTTCCCGGCGCCGTCTAGGTAGTAGAACACGCCGGTCGGGGCGGGCGGCGGCGGGGAGTACTGCGGCTGACTCTGTACCGGGCTCTGCTGGTTGCCCGGCGGGATCCAGGGCTTGCCGTTCACGACGAGCTCGACCTGCTGGACCGCGGAACTGCCCTGCAGGGTCCACCACAGCTGAGAGGAGACCTGCTGCCACGTCTGGACCGGCACCTTGCCGGCGACGTCGAGGTTGACCATCGCCGTTCCACCGTCGAGCGTGACGTCCCCGACCTTGGTGCCGTCAGGGAACGCGGTACTCGTGGCGCCGAAGAGCCAGTCTTTCGGCGGCGAACCCAGGTCGTTCACCAGCCCCTGCATCAGGTCCGCCGCGGTGTCCTGCAACGGCACGTACACCGGGTCCGGCACCAGGACGCGCAGTCCGGGGTCGAAGAAGTACAGGTTCCGCTGCTGATAATCGATGCTGAATATGTAGCTGGTGAGCAACAGTCTTTGTGGCGCCTGATTGATCCGCCACGGACCCCCGACCGCCTTCACGAGCTCGAAAATCTGCGGCCGTTCCGTCGCCTTAGCCGACGGAACGGCATAGCTTCCTGAGGTCTGCACGGTCGCCTGGACCTCGCCGGTGACCAGGACCGCGGTTTCCTTCTGGCCCTTTTCCTTGGTGTCGCTCTTGGGGCAGCCCGCTGGGCTGCTCTTGGGAATAGGTACCACTTGGAAGGCCGGTCCCTTGCTGTACACGGTGGCCGACCATCCCGGGTCCCAGCACTTGCTGAACTGAGGTGTCAGGTATTCCCTGGCTATTGTCTGCCCGGCGCCCAGGCTGCCAGACGCGGTGATGAACCCTTGCACGACCTGCGTCGGCGACCAGTTGTCCTGCGGGGGCTGCGGGATTCTCTGCATGAAGGGCTGGCTCTGCCCGCTTGGGCCCTGGGTGACCGTGTAGGACTGCACCAGTCCGCCGCTTGGTATCGACACACACCCCGCAAGCGACCCGGCGAGCAGCAATCCGAGCCCCGCCGCCCGCAACCGGCTAGCCACGGCCACCGCCTGCCATGTCGGCCTCCAGGACGCTCGTGACAACCTCTGCCTCGTCCGGCCCGAGCGGCAGCGGAGAGCCCGCGATCGGCTGCCCGGCAACCCTCGGGACTGTCAGCCGGAACGCCGAACCCCTGCCGCGCTCGCCCCATGCCTGGAGCCAGCCGCCGTGCAACCGGGCATCCTCGAGGGCGATCGCCAGGCCGAGGCCGGTGCCGCCAGTGGTCCGTGCCCGTGCCGGGTCCGCCCGCCAGAACCGCTCGAAGACTAGCTGTTCCTCGCCCGGGCCGAGCCCGACGCCGTGGTCTCGCACGGCGACGGCGACCGCGTCGCTGTCCCCGGCGACGGTGACCACCACGTCCTTGCCCTCACCGTGCTCCACGGCGTTCACCAGCAGGTTCCGCAATATCCGCTCCACCCGCCGCCGGTCTACCTCGGCCACGCACGCCTGTGCGGGCAGCCGGAACTCGATCCGGCAGCCGCGCCGCTCGGCGAGTTGCTGCGCGTCGTCGGCCGACCTGCGCACTATGTCGCACACGTCCGTGGGCTCGGCGTCGAGCGTGGCGACGTTGGCGTCGTGCCTGCTGATCTCGAGCAGGTCTGATAGCAGCACCTCGAACCGTTCGGTCTGGCTCTGCAGCAGCTCGGCCGACCGGGCCGCGGCGGGGTCGAGCTGCTCCCTGGACTCGTACAGCACCTCCGCAGCCATCCTGATCGTCGTCATCGGGGTGCGCAGCTCGTGCGACACGTCGGAAACGAACTGCCGCTGCGCCTTCGAGAGCTCCTCGAGCTCGCGCAGCTTCTCCTGCAAGCTGGCGGCCATCTCGTTGAACGAAGTGGCGAGTGAGCCGAGGTCGTCCGCGCCGCCGACGGTCATCCGCTCCTCCAGGCGCCCGGCGGAAACCAGTTGCGCCGCCCGAGCCGCGTGCCTGACGGGCAGCACCACCCACCGGGTAACCAGCGATGCGATGGCCGCGAGCAGAGCCACGAGCGCGATCCCCACGCCGATCAGCGCCGTCTGCACGAGTTGCAGCGTCTGCTGCTCCTGATTGAGCGGGAAGACGAAGTACAGCTGGTACCAGTCGCCGAGCGGCGTGCCGAACGCGATCGCCGGTTCGCTCTGCCTGCCGCCGCTAACCGTCAAGGCGGTGGGAGCGTCGTACAGCAGGCTCTCCGCCTTGCTGCCACCCTTCTGGGCCGCGGTCTGCTCCACCTGGACGTCCTTGATGAGGGCGGGCGGCAGCGTGGTGGCGGGGTTGACGCTGTACACCCACGGCACGAACCCCGCCATCTCCCCCAAGTCCGGCAGGTTGCCGTTCATAAGGTCCTGGTTCAGCCCGACGATCACGTAGTACGGGGGTGTGGTGCCAGTGCTGACCGGCTGCAGCTCCTTCGCCGCCGTGTTCATGAACTGCAGCGCGCTGCCCGGGCTCGGCTCCTCCTCGCTCAGGCCGGACGACCCGCTGGCGGTGTTGAGCCCGCCCAGCGTCTGGGCGCGCGCCGTATTCTCGGCGTTGACCTGCAGGCCGAGGGCGATCTGCTCGGTGAGGAAGAACCCGAGCACCGCGATCATCGTCGCGGAGATCACCAAAGTGGTGCCGACGACCCGCAGTTGCAGGCTCCGATGCCAGCGGGACCTGACCTTAGCGACGAGTGAGTGCTGCCGCCGCAGCGAGCCGCGGATCACGATGGTCAGCCGGTGCGGCAGCCAGCTCACGACCCAGCGCACGAGCCTGCGGCGGCGCAGCTTCATCTCCCACGCCTCGCGCACGTCGCGCTGCGATGGGGTCTCGAATGGCGGGACTGGAGCCGCCGCGGGCACAGCTGGACTTGAGGCCGACGCTTGCACCGACTGTGTCGGCGCGCCGACCGCGTCGGGGTTTACCGCTGACCGCTCCATCAAAAAATCAGCCAGGTCCCGCCTTGTATCCCACGCCGCGGACGGTCACAACGATCTCCGGGTGCTCAGGGTCCTTCTCGATCTTGGCCCGAAGCCGCTGCACGTGCACGTTCACCAGCCGGGTGTCCGCGGCGTGCCGGTAACCCCACACTTGCTCGAGCAGCACTTCGCGGGTGAACACCTGCCTGGGCTTGCGGGCGAGCGCGACCAAGAGGTCGAACTCGAGCGGAGTGAGGCTCAGCGTCTCGCCGTTCCGCTTGACCGAGTGGCCGGCCACGTCGATGGACACGTCCCCGATCTGCAGCATCTCAGGCGCCGGCTCGTCCGTCCGCCGCAGCCGCGCCCTGATCCGGGCGACTAGCTCCTTGGACTTGAAGGGCTTGAGGATGTAGTCGTCCGCGCCGGACTCGAGCCCGAGGACGACGTCGACGGTGTCCGTCTTCGCCGTGAGCATGACGATCGGCACGCCCGACTCGCCCCTGATCTGGCGGCACACGTCGATGCCGTCGGAACCGGGCAGCATCAGGTCGAGTAGCACCAGGTCAGGCCGCGTGTCACGGAAGACCTCCATTGCCTTGTCGCCGTCGGCAACAAACGTCGGCTCGAACCCTTCACCGCGGAGCACGATGCCAAGCATCTCCGCGAGCGCCGCGTCGTCGTCGACGACTAGCACACGTCCTTTCATGGGCCCCATCGTTCCATGTGTCTGGCTCCAAGC
>Ga0187807_1000451_pt1 | contig 12916 bp, 11 predicted proteins | sample NC_wetland_sal_i_4_FD_132432 | JGI IMG/M metagenome (GOLD analysis project Ga0187807, IMG submission 132432) | Wetland sediment microbial communities from Neuse River Estuary, North Carolina, USA - ASW_2 | ecosystem: Environmental > Aquatic > Freshwater > Wetlands > Sediment | place: USA: North...
ATCCGCCAGCTCGAAAAGCTCAACCCCGGCATGACCGTCACCCTGACGCCCCGCCCGGGACCCGGCGGGCAGGCACCCGCCGCCTGACCACAGCACGTATCCCCCCAGCTACTCATCACCAGCGTGGATGGCGCAATCGCTTAACGTATTACCGCAGCTCACCCATCGCCCCTGGCAGCCCTGCGCCAGAGGGTGGCTGGAGTCTGCCTGACGGAACTGCTCTGTTTCCGGTCAGGAGTCCTGGGACTAGGCCCGGCCACGCAGCGAAGGACACGCCGCTCTCCAACAGTAGTCCCAGAAACGGGGCAGCGACCACCAGGGCGAATATGAAAATGTGACGCTTTTAATCGGCCCGGGCTCCACGAGGTTGCCCGGGCACAGGAGCTGCGACCAGGCTGGCGGCTGGGGACTGGGCCTAGTTTACGTGGCGGGCATCGTCGGGAAGGGCCGTCCAGGCAGGGCTGCCCCCAGGGCTGTGACGCCCGGGTGCTCCGCGACCGGATCCAGGCCGGGAGGCCCGAACTCGACGGCGACCGGTACACACACAGCGGCCGGCCCGGGGTGCCGCCCGGGCCGGGAAAGGCGCCGACGGCTGCCGCCCGCCAGCAGGCTTCCCCGCGGCCGCGGGAACCACCACTTCCGGGCGGGACCGGCCAGGGTGTCGGCCTTCCGCGCCCGACGGTACCCCTCGGCGTTCAACCCTGTGCAGCCGATGGCCACATCCCGCCGTCCACGCCCCCGGGTCCGCACCCATGGCGATCACCATCCGGGCGGCGCACGCCAGCACAGCCCCCGGTGCCCTGCTGACCCGGGCAGGCCGAACTCCCCGTTCCCGGCGCCCGTGGTGAAGCACCTCCACTCGCGCGCGGTGAGCCCGGGGCATGGCACCGGTGCTGTGGGTCCTCGCAGTCACCGGCGTCGCCCGTGCCTGGTGGAACGCGACCTCCACGCACCCGACGTCGCCGCTGCCTTCTGCCTTGACGAACTGCTCGCGCAGCGGTGCTCCGGTCCGCCGCCTCCGGCGTCACGCGTTTGCTGAACACGCCCGAGGTATCACCACCCGCTCATGCATGAGCGGGTGGTGCACGCTCAGCCGGGTGGCCCGGAACCCCGGCAAGACGACCATGCTGTTGGGCGGATCGGCGCTCATCACGCTGGCCTACATCGCCGCATTCGCCGCCTCGGTCGAGGCGCTCGGCGGGGGACCGCGCATCGCCGTTGGAGGCGCCGTGCAACTGGGGCCGGCGCTGGCCGCCGCCGCCCCCACCCCTGGCGGCCTGCTTCGAGGCGGCCGCGGTCGCCGGGCTGACAGGTGTCGGCGTGGCGGCCGGTCCCGCAGTATCCGCGGTGCTGCTGTACCGGTTGGCTACCTCTTGGCTCCCGGTGGTGCCGGGCTGGGCGGCCGGCGGGTGCTGCAGCGGCGAGGGTACGCATGAATCCGCGCGATGCGGGGGGACGGCCTGCACCGCGCTGGCGGCCGTCCTGCGGGTCTGTGCGTCCTCGCGCGGGAACGTCCCGTCCCCGGCCGCCGAAGAGGTAGCCCGGCACGGCGCGGACACCACGGCCGGACCGTTCGATTTCCCGGGAGTGTCCTGCTCGCCGAGGTCACGGTAAGCGCTGCCGGCGAAGACCTTCCCGGTGCGGGTCCCGGCGGATCTGGGCCCAGGCAAGCCGGCCGGGCCGGCGCTGACGACCGGCCTGCTGCAGGCGGTTGCCGAGCAGGCCGGATCGCACTGGCCTGCATCAGCCTCGGGCAGCACTCGACGGCCGCGACGCGCAGGTCGAGCTCGCCGGGAATCGCCCTGGCGTGGGCTTTCGAGTCCCGGTCGCGTCAGGAATCCACCGGACAGGGATTCTCCCGCTGCCGGCACCCGCAGCTCGCCGCCTGGGCGGCACGCTCGACCTGCGCAATCCCCGCTGCCTTCCCGGAAAGCGAGGGAGGCAGGGAGGGGATTGGGCGGGCGAGACCCGCCGGGGCGGCGGCGCGGGCCGGTGAAATAGGATGCAAGCGGCTACGGCAGCCGGCCACGTTCGGGAATCATAGTTCGTGCCGGTGTTATGAAGCGCCATACAAAGCTTTTCGCGGCGAATCAGCTCGCGAGGGTGACGGCCTTCGCCTTGGCGGGGGTTCTCGTTGTTTCATGCGCCGCCCCCAGTGTGTCTGCTTCGCTGCGCCGGCCTGCACGCACCAGCGCCCTGGCGACCCGGCCGTCGTCTGCTCCGGGCAGCTTCCCGGTCCCCGCTCCCGCCTACTTGGGCGTCGGGTTTGCTGCTCATGCGTGCATCGCCTTCCCGGCGGTGGCGCATGCCAACGGCCATACCGTCTTCATCGATCCTGGCCACGGGGGAGCTGATCGCGGCGCTCCGGGGGTGAGCTACCCGGGCCCGGGGGTTGATGAGGCGACGGCGAATCTGGCCGTCGCCCTTGCCCTCCTCCCCCTCCTTCGCCAGGCTGGCTACCAGGTGGTGCTGTCTCGCACGGCCGACACTTCGGTGGCTCCTGAAAGCGCAGTCTTGCGGTCCTCCAGTGGCATTCATCTCGAGAACGAAGCTCGTGTCGCCTGCGCCAACGCGGCCCACGCCGACGTCCTGCTGTCAATCCACATGAATGGGTTCGGGGACAGAAGTGCCGGCGGGGCGGAGACCGTCTACGACGCGGTCCGCCCGTTCGCCACCGCGAACGAGCAGCTCGCTCGGCTGCTGCGTCCGGCATCCTCGCTTCCGTCCGGGCGGCTGGCTGGAGGCTCCCCGACCGCGGCGTCCTGACTGATGACCATCAGGGCAATGCCACGCCGGGGGCGCCCGCTGGCTGGCACCACTTGTTCCTCCTTGGCCCCGCCTTCCACGGGTGGAACGACCACCCCAGCCAGATGCCCGGGGCTCTGATCGAACCGCTCTTCGTCACAAACCTCCGGGAGCACCGGATCGCCGCCAGCCGGGCAGGCAACCAGGCGATCGCAGAAGGCATCGCCAAGGCCGTCGAATCCTTCGCTGCCGGGACGCCACCGCGGTGAAACGTGTGGTCATCGCCGCGTCAGCGCTCACGGCAGTCCTGACGGCCTCCTGCAGCACCACCTCGCCCACGGCTCCGGCGGCACCGAGCCGGTCCCCCACCACCACGGGGCAGAGCCCGGCCACAACACGGCCGGCGGCCACCACCGCGGCCCCCAACGGCCCGCTGCCCGTGCCGCCGTCGCTCGAGGGCACCCAGTGGAGCAGCCTGCCGACCGAGGAGCCCGAGGTGGCGCTGACCTTCGATTGCGGAGCGAACGACGCCGCGGTCCCCGCGATCCTGTCGGCCCTGAAGTCCGGTGGTGCCACCGCCACCTTCACCCTCACTGGCGTATTCGCCCAGACCTATCCCAACGTGGCGCGGGAGATCGCCGCAGGCGGCTATGACATCGCCGACCACACCTACAACCACCTGGACATGACCAAGATGTCCCTGTCTGAGGCCCGGGCCGAAGTGGTTCACGGCGCCCAGGTCATCCAGAGCATCACCGGGCGCAACCCCCAACCGGTCTTCCGCTTTCCCTACGGCGCCTGGAACGGTCAACTCGTCCAGATGGTCAATACTCTCGGCTACGGCAGCTTCATGTGGACCATCGACACTCTGGGATGGGAAGGGGCCAAGCCGACTCCCACCAGCTCTGGGGGCCAGACAGTCCACACTGTCGAAGCCAGGGCTCTCAGTGCACTGACCCCGGGCGAGATCGTCCTCATGCACTGCGGATCGGCCCCTGACGGCACGACCCTCGACGCCGATGCGCTGCCGGCCGTGATCCAGAGGATCAAGGCACACGGTTATCACTTCGTCACCCTGCACGGCTTCCTGAAGAGCCTGGGGTCGGCGAAGCCGACAGGCTCGTCACACAAGTACACGCCTTCGTGAGTCCGCCTGATCCGCCATCGCCAGGGGCATCGCGAACAAAATCACAACCCGTTAGCCGAACGGTATCGGTCCGTTGTGCGTGATTACGCCGTACCGGGCATCCATGGCCGTCGTTGTAGGCCCGGCCAGCGTGGACGCGCTGTACTGGCACCAGCCAGGACAAGTACTGGCGCCCGGGCGCTGGCGGCGGAAGCGAACTGACGGTGCTGCCCGTGCCGGCCGCAGGTGTGGCCGTTCTGCGTGGCATGCTTGCTGACCGGCCGAGGGCCGAAAGGCGGTGCCTGGTGGGCTGTCGGCAGAGGTCAGCGTCTAAGTGCCGGGGAGCATGGCCGGGGCTGGCCGTGGCTGCGATGCGCCGCTCGTTTCGGCGAGCCGGGCTCGTCGTCCCGTTACGCTCATGTGTGCCGCGTGCGGGGCGTGGCCAGCACACTGGCTAGGGTCGCCGCCGCGCACCGGATCTGGCCGGATGTGTTGTACAGGGCGGGGAGAGGCGGATGTTGCCCGCGCGGAGGGCGGCGTCGATACCGGCGTCTGCCAAGCGCCGGTATGTAGCACATAATCGGCATCTTCCTTTACGCCTGCGATGCCGGCCCCGGTCGCGACATTGAGCGGCGGAGGTCCCGTTCAGGGTGGCGTGCGGCTACGGCCTGTTCGGCGGTGGCCGGGGTCGACGGCCTCGTGGCGAGTGCGGGCGAGACGTTTGCCTCGTTGAGGAAGGGGAGACCGTTCGTGCCCGGACCAGGGAAGCTGTATTCCGGTAGTACCGGACCGAGGCAACCTGGCGGCCCGCCGCGGCGGCTAGGACGGTAGCAGTGCGCCAGGCCGGTTCAGCCTGGCCGGGGAGGGGCCAACGGTGTTTGCCGCCCTGTCACCGAGGTGGGGCGTATCCGGATCCAGAAGGGACGGTCCGCGGCGGCGACCCATGGATACAGGCCAAGGCGGCTGAGCCGCTGGATCCCGGAATCCTCGTGGACTACCTCCGCGTGGCCTTTGACCAGTACGCTCCACCCGGTCCGGGTTCGCGGATCGTAGTCATCAGCTTCGAATGCGACGTGATCTTGGCGTTCGGCGGCCGATAGCTTGGATCCGCGGTTGGTGCGGAAGACCACGTCCTGCCCGTCCACGACATGGTTCACCGGCAGGGTGATCACCTCGCCATGGGATGGTCTGGCCGCGGGGCAACTCCCCCAGTCGCGGCGTGGCTGCGACGACCACGCCGAACCACCGGCCACGGATGTCCCAGCCTTCCACGCCGACGTCCACCCCGGTGAGCTCATCGCGGCACAGGCGCCACAGGTCGTCCGCATCCACGAGGGGCGCCACCGCGGCGATGTGCGGCCGCATTGCCGCGAGCCGCCGCACGGCCAGCACTGTCTCGGCTCGGGTCAAAGAGCCCACCAGCACAGGATCGCCGCACGCTCCATCCCGCGGCTAGGGGCGCGTCCCGTGGATCAACCGGTGGCGTGCAGCGGTCCTTGAGGGTGTTCACCCATCGATGGTCCAGGAACCTGCCTCAGGCCGGGTCTTCACTCACACGATGTGACGCCGGGTTCCTGCCCGGCCGGCTTCGTGGAAACCGAGCGCGACCGCCGGGTCAGCGGCCAGGACGGCGAGGTCGCGCTGGGCGGCGGCCAGCTTGTCTGCCCCGCGGACGGCGGACCGCCGGACGCGGCCACGGCGTGGACCGCGTCCGCATGTCGTGCAACGCCCCCGCCACGAGGACTTCAGGATCGCGCAGGTCTGCGAACCTGCGCACGATGACGAGCACGGCCGTCTGCTGGCTAGCTAGCTGGATGACACGGCCTGGCGGCTGAGCGCGCCGGATACCCCCGCCCGGGCGACGGCCACGGCCGCGTGCCGGTCCGCGCAATGACGGTGACGACGCTGATCTTATCCGCCACCGGGGCGGCGACGGCCGGGCGGGCCGTCTTGACCAGGTCGGTGAGGTGCGCGCTCAACGTCATCCAGCTGCAGGGCCCGGACGATGGCGTCCAGCACGTCGTCGGAGACGCCGGTGGCGTACCCGCGCTCCAGCCAGGTGCAGTACTCGATCGAGATCCCCGCCAGCAGCGCCACTTCCTCCCGGGCGCAGCCCCGGCACCCGCCGGTCGGTGCGTAGAACCGAAGGTCCGCCTGCTCGGGGGTGATCTTGAGCGCGGCGGGTGATGAGAAACCGGCGGATCTCGCCGCGCATGTCGTCTCTCCTCCCCACAACCCGAGATTACGGACCGCTGGGGCCGGAGAGAGACCCTGTCAGTACCCCGATCAGCAGGCTCTCAGCCGACGGCACCATCCCGCCGTCGGCTGCTGATACACGCCCGGATTAGGTCTTATTTTCGGGTTAGGACGCCGGGTAGGAATCGACCTGAACACCCAGTTCTTTGCTGGTCGTCGCCTCGTCCATCTGCGCGAGCAGTTCGCGGCTGACTCTCGCTTCTGTTCCGGGTTCTCGGCCCGGGTGACGGGGTCCGCCATAGGGATACCTCCTGTTTCCGGGATCATCACGCGCCTTGCCCTCGGGCCACCCGGCATGCGCCGCCGCGGATGAACTCTGTGTAACCGCGGTGGCCCGTTAGGCGACTTGGCAGACGCAGCGCGACGGGAAGGGCGGTCAGCCACGGCTTGTCCATGTGTCCAAGAAGAATCCCGAGAATCCCAGAACCCCGAGAAGGATAAAGACCCCGAGAATCGCAGAAACACGAAGAGCCCCAGAAACACCGTGTCATTCGGGCTTTCGGTATTACGCGGCATCAACACAAGTCCACATATCAGCTAATCCTGGAACGTTCATCCAACCCAGCGCCGGGCGAACGCTCTCGGGGCGCGCATCAATCGTCCGTCCTAGCGGCTGCGCGGCTTGTTCACGTTCGCGCAGGTGAGAATGGATCAGGCTGCGCCGTTGCCATCGGCGTCACGGTTACGCTCATTGTCTTCACCGGCTATAGCGTGCCGACTGGACAGTGCGGGAATTTCCGTGATAACTGGATTTAAGCAACCGGCCAGCTGAACGCGTGGGGAGGGATCATGCCTGAGCCGGTCCGCAGTAGCCAGCGTTACCTCCCCGGCCTTGACGGCCTGCGCGCGGCCGGCTATGTAAGCAACTGGTGGCTCATCGCCCAGCACAGTTCGTACTTCGCCCAGTTCGGGCCACCCTCGCCACTTGGCCACCTGTGGTCCCTGGCCGTAGAGGAACAGTTCTAAATGATCTGGCCCTGGCTGCTGTTGACCGGGCTGCGCTGCAGGCGCAGGCGACCCGGCCCCGACGTCGGGCTGGCCGTCACGACCGTGCTGCTCGCAGCCGCCTCTGCCGTGACGATGGCGCTGCTGTACCGGCCCGGATACGATCCGACGCGGGTGTACGACGGCAGGGACACCCGTGCCTTCGCGCTGTTGATCGGCGCGGCGCTGGCTTCCGTCTGGCCGAGCAGGCACCTTCGCGGCGAGGTCACCAAGCCCGCCCGATGGGCCCTGGACGGCGCGGGGAGCCGCCGGGCTTGCCGTTTTCGCCGTGCCGGTCTGGCGCACGAGCCAGTACTCGGCGTTCCTGTACCGCGGCGGGCTGATCCTGCTCTCGCTCGGCACGGCGCTGACCGTGGCTGCTGCCGCCTCACCGGCCAGCCGGTTCGGGCGGATGCTGGGGTGGCGGCCGCTGCGCTGGCTGGGCGTCCGCTCCTACGGCATCTACCTGACCAATCTTCCGCCTATCTGGCTTGCCAGTCGGCGCTTAATGTCGATCAGCGCCGCCACCGGTGGGCGCCTCGCCTGGTAGCGCAGGTAACAGCGGTAGCCTGCCCGCTCGGCGGCACCTGGGTTATCCTGGGCAGCATGCCGTTACTGCATGCTCCCTTGTCCGTCCGCGGCGCGCAGATCGTCGACGCCGCCGGGAACCCCGTCCGGCTGGCCGGGGTGAACTGGGGCGGCGCCCACCAGGACGGCCTGGTCCCGGCAGGGCTGGACAAGCTGCACCGCGACGAGATCGCCCGGCGGATCGTCGGCTGGGGCCTCAACCACGTCCGGCTTACCTTCGCCCTCGGCACCTTCGTGAACAACAACGGGTCACTGAAAACCGGGCCCGCGGACACGGCAAGGCTGGCCGCCAACCCGGACCTGGCGGGCCTGACCCCGTGGGCCGTCTACCAGGCGGTCACCGAGTCACTGACAGCGGCCGGGCTCGCGGTCATCCCGAACTGCCAGCTGCTGTACCCAGGGTGGTGCTGCTCGGACGCCGACTGCAACGGCCTGTGGTACAACGACAACTGGCCCAGCTCCACGTTCACCAGCACTTGGCTGACGGTGGCGCAGCGGTTCGCCGGCCACCCGCTGGTCATCGGCTACGACCTGAAAAACGAGCCGCGCCCCGCCACGATCAGCGGGACCAAGGTGACACCCACCTGGGGCACCGGTGGCACCGGCGGCCGCCCCACCGACTTCCAGCAGCTCTACGGCAACACGGCCTCTGAGATGCACGCCGCCGACCCGGCCAAGCTGTTCTTCTGCGAGGGCCTGAACTACGCCGCCGACCTGACCCGCGCCGGGGCCCACCCGGTGACCGGCAGCAACGTCGTCTACTCGATGCACGACTACTCCTGGTTCCACCCATCCGGGCAGTCCCAGGCGGACTACTTCGCCTCCATGGATTCCCACGGCGGCTACCTGGTTACCCAGGGCATCGCGCCGTTGTGGGTCGGCGAGTTCGGCATCGACACCGGCACCCGCGCCGCGATGACCGCCGGGTGGATGGCGCAGTTCCGGGCCTGGGCGCAAGCCCGCGGCGTTCACTGGTGCTGGTGGGAGCTGTCCGCCCAGGCCGTCAAGGGCACCGAGCCATGCACCAACGCGGTCAAGGCGCTCGACGGGACCCGCGAGACCTTCGGGCTGATGGCCGGGCAGGACTGGCTGGGCAGCCAGTCCGAGATGATCGCGCTGCTCCAGCCGATGACATAACCAAGGCCGTGGCCACGCCCAATCCGCAGCTCGACCGAACCTGATCTTCCGCCGGGCATGATGCACCTGTAAAGCAGGTCGGCAAGCGGCTTACCATCCAGTAGGTCGCGCTCGATCTCAGTAAGTAGCGTCTCATCTTGTCTGTCTATCCTGCCCGGTGATCTCCGTGCTGCTGGGGCAACCTGACCTTGCCGTGCGATCCACGTGCGACATCGTGCCCGTGGGTGCCGGAAATGCTGTCACCCTACGCGACCTGGGCATATTCGTGGATGAGGCGGCCGAGCCGGTCACGGCGCCCAACGCACATACCGGTCACGCCGCCAGGCAGATGAGTGCGTCGTGCGGGCGGGTTCTGCTGCAGCGTCCGGTGCGGCCGATGACCGTTGTAGTGATCGACGTACTCGCTCAAGACCAGCCGCAGATGCCGCTCGCCGGAGATCAGCATCGGGTCCAAGCACTCACGGCGGGCACTGGCAACCCACCTCTCCGCCATCGCGTGCGCCCGCGGTGCCTGAACCGGGCTCTTGACGATCCGCATCCCGGCTGCGGTGAACACCTCGTCGAACGCGGCGGTGAACTTGGCGTCCCGGTCCCGGATCACGAACTTGAAGCTGTCAGCGTGCTCATCAAGCGTGATCAGCAGGTTGCGGGCCTGCTGGGTCACCGACTCCCCCGCCGGATGCGCGGTGATCCCGGCCAGGTGCAAGGGATAGGTGCTGTTTGGCGTGACAATATCGGCGTACCGGCTCAGGAACGGTCTCCCGCCGGCCATCCAGTGCTGCGGGCCGGGGTCGGCGACACGCTGGTCATCGACGGCGGCGGCATGGCGGGGATCCCGCGCGGATCGGGACGGTCATCGCGGTGGCCGGCCAGGACGGATCCCGCCGTACCTGGTGCACTGGCTGGCCGGCGTCGCGCGGCCGGAGCTGGAGTTCCCGAGGCACACCGATTGTGCCCAGGTCCATGCCTAGGTCCAGCGTGGAGCGAAACGCGGCACGTCGTGCAGGTCAGGCCAGTGGCGGCTGGATCGCTGCGCGCGGGTGCTGCGTATCATGTTCGTTGTCGTGTCGCGCTTGACCGAGGCGAGGACGTGAAGCGCCTACGGCGATCTGGCTCCGGTTCTGGCGAGAGTGCTCCGCCTGATGCGGCGGGCTCACCGCCGGATTCGGCGTCCCCCGGCCGGGGTGCGGCGCGGGGCGAGCAGCCGGGCGGACCCGCGGTCAGGCGCAGGCGGCGACGCCGGCGCCTCCTGATCGCGGCGCCCTTCCTGGTTCTGCTGACCTGGGCGGTCGTCTCGTATACGGCCTGGATGCTGCAGCCGACGAGCCTGTCGTGGCAGGTGAACAGCGTCGAGTGGGTCAGGCACAACGTGCCGTTCGGCAACTGGCTGGCCGACACGACCGAGCGCATCTACTACACCCACCACGCGCCCAAGAAGGGCGGACCGCAGCTGACGAGCCTGCCCACGGTCGGGGTGAACCCGCCGCGAACCAGCCCTCCGCGGGCACAGGCAGCTGCCTGGCCGCCGCCGATCAAGCCGGTCTTCCCGCACCCGCTGCCCGGTGAAGGGGTCTGGAAGCCGGCCGGCCCGCCGGTCGATGGCGGACCGCCGGTGCTGGTGACAACCTTCCGCCCCGAGCTGGACTACCCGCAGCTCATCGCGTACGTGGCCTGGTTCGACCATACGCGGACCCAGATCGGCTACTATCCGGGCCGCTACGAACCGCCGGACGCGGCGGTGCGCGGGCCGATGATGGTCCCCGACGATCAGCGCTGGCGGCTGCTGGCCACCTTCAACGGCGGCTTCACCTACACCGATGGCGATAACGGCTCGGCCGACAACGGCCGCACGAATGAGCCGCTGTCCGACGGCAACGCCACGCTGATCGGCTATCGCGACGGCCGCGTCGCGATCGTGAAGTGGAGCGGCGGCCCGGACGTCGGGCCGGACATCGCGTGGGCCCGCCAGAGCCTGGCCCCGATCGCTGGCCGCGCTCAGCGCGCTGCGAGGCTGCCGAGCGGCATCGGGCGTCGGTCACGTCTGCGTGTCGTGCACCGACTGCCACGAGGACCTCAGGAGTACGGTGTGATGCGAGCCTCTGAGCGGTGATGAGCACCGTCGTGCGCTGACCGGATGGATGAGGCGCCTGGCGCTTGAGCGCGCCGGAGACGACGGCTCTGGCGAGGCTGCGCTGCGTACCGGTCTGGTGCAGTGACCGTGACCACGCTGATGATCGTGTCAGCCAGGGCGCACTGATGATGCTCGCGGACCTGCTCCAGGCCGGCGGCCGCCGCGAACGCGGCCGGGTCGGGAAGGTGCCGCCGTCCACCCGACGGTCATGGTGACGTTGTAGCGGCCGAGTGGTTCGTTCATGCCGGGCACCGTACGTCCGGTCTGTCAGATTTCCGGGCCGAAGATGCTCCCGAAGCCCGGAAGCCCGCTGAGCTCCGGACACCGCACCGCTGGGAAGCTTCCGGACGGCTGTCAGCGTGCGCTATGGCCTCCTCCATGGCCAGACTGTGCCATGCCGGCCTGGCATGCGTTGTCCGGCCGCTACCTTGAATCGGAAGCGCGGGCCGCGGCCGCGATGGCAGTGATCTAATCGGGACATGATCATCTGTCGGGCATGATGGCCTCAGGGCCGCGTTGTGAACGCTCACAACCCTTCGAAGCGGATGCGCTCGTAAGCGTCGGCTGACCTGGCTGATGAGGTCAGTGAGGAAAGGAAGCATCGTGGCCCAGAAGATACAGGTTCTGCTGATCGATGACCTGGATGGCAGCGAGGCTGAATCCACGGTCCGCTTCGGGCTGGACGGCACCGAGTATGAGATCGACCTGAACGCCGAGCATGCCCAGGCGCTGCGGGATGCGCTAGCGCGCTATGTGCAGGCGGCGCGGCGGGCGAGGGGCGGTGCGCGGCGGCCTGCCCGGGGCGGGCGCAGGGCGGCGGGCGTGGTGGATAGCACCGAGGTGCGCGAGTGGGCCAAGGCGCAGGGCATCGAGGTGAAGGACCGGGGGCGCGTTCCGGCCGAGCTGGTGGCCAGGTACAGGGCCGCCACCGGACAGTAAGGTCCGGGACGTTGCTGGTCGCTGGGCTAGTTTGCTTCACGCACATGCCGATGAGCGGAAGTTGCACGTCCGTATATCTATGCATTTGCCTGCATGTCGCCAATGTCGGCGGCGCTCGTCAATTCAGCCTCATGTCGTTCCTGTCGGGCGCGCCTCCCTGCCGACTCTGGGCAGGTTAGGGGGCCGTTAGCGAAGTCCCACGTCGCGCAGATCTGTCAGTTCTGTTTGCGGCGTCGGCTCCTTGGCCTGCTGCGCTCACGGCACGCCGATGGCGACGTCATGGGGGTTGCCATCGCTGTACGGCTCTGCGATGTGGCGGTGAGCGACGACATCGCGGGCCCAGATGCCTACATGTCTGCCCTGACTGGGCCGATGGCGCACGATTCCGGGGCGGCACCAGCGACACCCGCCCTCGGCCCTCCACGGTCCGGTCGCCGCTAGCCAGGAGCCGGTTGAGCCGGGCGAGGCCCCGCCTCGGCCATGTGTGCAGTCAGCTACCGGTAATCCGTAGACCGTGACGCGGCGGTCTTTCTTGCCGAAAGAGAACTGCGGCGGCTTGGACGGGCCGGTGTCACGCTGGCGGGCCAGGAACACCCGCTGCGCCTCCTGGGCCACGCCGATCGCCGCGACCTGGGACCGGCCGCTGGCTGCCGCCTTGTCCAGGTAAGGGGACATCACCTGACCGCGCGACCCGGCTCTCAGCGCCCGGTACCCGGTAAGGCGCCGAACAGGTGGCGGTCCGGCCGGCCGGTCTTTGCCGCTGCTATCCGGGCCTGGGAGGCACGCTCAGCGGTGCGGCTGTCGTGCCGCTGCCCGGTCAGCGCCGGTGCCTGCCGCTATCAGCTGGCCAGAACCCGTGTGCCGTTCCCAGCCTGCCGGGACTGGCTCACCTGCTGGCCACAGGGCGCCGGTGAGCTCCGCGCCGGCGAACTCCGCACGGGCGAGGTCCGCGCCGGCCAGGTCGGCGTCGGCGAGGTCCGCGCCGGTCAGGTCCGCGCCAGCCAGATTCG
>Ga0187807_1000453_pt1 | contig 12905 bp, 12 predicted proteins | sample NC_wetland_sal_i_4_FD_132432 | JGI IMG/M metagenome (GOLD analysis project Ga0187807, IMG submission 132432) | Wetland sediment microbial communities from Neuse River Estuary, North Carolina, USA - ASW_2 | ecosystem: Environmental > Aquatic > Freshwater > Wetlands > Sediment | place: USA: North...
AAATGCTGCGCGCTGCCAGCGCCGGGCGGCCGGACAGGAATGACGGGCCGGTGCCCGGGCTGACGGCGCTGCAGAGCCTGGTCACCCTGGGCGAGCGCACCGATCCGCAGGCCCGCGACTTTGCGGCCTTCGTTTCGGGCGGGAACGAGGTGGCCGCTAAGCAGGCGGACGCTCGCATGGCCGCGGTCGCTGAGACTGACGTGTCCGACATGTTCTTCACGTCGGGTACGACTGGGCGACCGAAGGGGGCTATGACCACGCACGGGCAGAACGTGCGGGTGTATGAGGCGTGGAGCGCGGGCGTCGGGCTGCGCCGGGGTGATCGGTACCTGCTGGTCAATCCGCTGTTCCATACTTTCGGCTACAAGGCCGGGCTGCTGGCCTGCCTGATCCAGGGCGCGACCCTGGTCATGCAGCCGGTCTTCGACCCGGATCAGTCACTCCGGCAGATCGGTGCCGAACGGATCACCGTGCTGCCGGGCCCGCCGACGCTCTATGCCTCGCTGCTGGATCATCCGGCGCGGGCTGGCACCGACCTTGGCTCGCTGCGGCTCGCGGTCACCGGCGCCGCGGTTGTCCCGGTCGCGCTGGTAGAGCGGATGCGGGCTGAGCTGTTCCCCGAGGTCGTTATCGCGTACGGGCTGACCGAGAGTTCCGGGACGGTGACGGTCGGCGACTCGAGCGCCGACGCCGAGACCGCAGCCAGGACTGTCGGCCGCGCGATCGAGGGCGTGGAGGTGATTGTCGCCGACCGCGAGGGTCGCAGGCTGCCGGCCGGCCAGGGCGGCGAGGTGCTGGTGCGCGGCTACAACGTGATGCGCGGCTACTTCGACGATCCGGAGGCTACCGCCGCGGCGATCGATTCCGACGGCTGGCTGCACACCGGCGACGTCGGCGTGCTCGACCCCGACGGCAACCTGCGCATCACCGACCGGCTCAAAGACATGTTCGTGGTCGGCGGGTTCAACGCCTACCCCGCCGAGATCGAGCAGCTGATCGCCCGTCACCCGAAGGTTTCCGAGGCGGCCGCGGTCGGAGTGCCTGACAACCGGCTCGGTGAAGTCTGCCGCGCTTACGTGATCCCGCGTGCCGGTGCGGAGCTAGACCCCGCTGAGATCATCGAGTACTGCCGGGATCGGCTGGCCAACTTCAAGGTCCCCCGCGAAGTCGTGATCGTCTCCGAACTGCCGCGCAACGCGGCCGGCAAAGTGCTGAGGTACGTGCTGCGGGCCGAGGCGGCCGGCTCGCCGGCGCGCGACTAGGTGCCTGGGTCGTCAGCTCGTATCTGTCGGCTATTCGGCGACGGAGTTCTCCGCTACGCCGTATCCGGTCAGGAACAGCGACGTGACATCCTCGGCCAGCTGGCGAGTGGTGTAGGGGCCGTCGGGGCGGTGCCACCGGACGGATAGCCACACAGCGTCGCGGATCAGCCGGTAGAACACCCAGGCCGGGATGTCGGCGCGGAAGCTGCCGTCGGCGACGCCGGCCTCGATCACCTGCAGCCAGGTCTGCTGAATATCCGCGGCCGCCGCCTGGATCGCACTGGAGCCTGGCATCTCGCGCAGGTACTGAGCTTCGTTCTGGTAGATCGCGGTGGCGTACGGCTGCTCCTCGGCTACCTCCAGCGAGGTAACCACCAGGTCATGCAGGCATTCGGCGGGGCCTTTGCGACTCGCCAGGACTACGGCGTACCGCGCCCGGATCGTGTTCAGGTATCGGGTCAGCACCTCGTCGAGAATGGCGTCCTTCGAGGGGAAGTGATGGTAGAGGCTGCCTGAGAAGACACCGACTGCGTCCGCGATCCCGCGCACCGTTGTCGCCCGCAAGCCCTTGCGAGCGAACATCTCGGCGGCGGTGGACAGGATCAGCTCCCGTCGATCCTGGACTTCTGCCATGCCCAGATCCTCTGCGGTAGGTAGGGCCGCGACCGTGGCAAGAAGCCAGGCTCGAGCCGGTCAGTATCCTACCCGCGCACCTACCTAACGCTTGCTCACTCGATCGGCGGGCTTATCCGGCCGGGCTCAGTGGTTCACACGCCGTAGCCGCCGTCGACGTCCAGCTTCTGGCCGCTGATGAAGCATGCCCGGTCCGAGGCGAGGAAGCACACCGCCTCGGCCACGTCTGCGGCGGTCCCGAACCGGCGCAGCGGGATGTTGTGCCGGGCCACGTCCAGCGCGCGGGTGTCCAGCTCGCCTTCCGCGATCAGCCGGGCGCCCATCCCGTCGGTCAGCAAGCCGGGACCGACGCTGTTAGCGCGCACCCCGAAGCGGCCCTCCTCGGCGGCGATGGCGCGCACGGCCGCCTCAACGGCAGCCTTCGGTATTGATGACAGGCCATCACGCACCGGGTACCGGCTGGTGGCTGCGGTGGTGACGGCCACCACGTTCCCTCGGCTTGCCCGCAGCAGCGGGAGCAGCGGCACCATCGCGTTGAGGAACGCGATCGCGTCCTGCTCCAGCTGACTCCGGAGCGTCTCCTGCGGCACCGTGCTCAGGTGCCGCATCGGCACGTCCGGCCCGGACGCGTAGACGACGGTGTGCACCCCGCCGAAGTCGGCCGCCACCGCGGCCGTGACGCCGGCGCAGGCGGCGGCGTCGGCCAGGTCAAGCTGGTAGGCCCGGGCGCGGCCGGGATGGCCGGCGGCGAGGCCGGCCACGACGGCGGAGGGGCGTCGGTACGTCATCGCCACCCGGCTACCGCGATCGAGCAGCAGGCCGGCTATCGCCGCGCCGAGGCCGCCACTGGCGCCGAGCACAAGCGCCGCGCCTTCGCGGGCGCTGAAGTCGGCAGCGGCTGGCGACGGGACCGGCGGAGTCTGCGGGTCGCGCACGAGCTGATGTTCTGCTGGCGGGGTCAGCGACCGGTGAAGGCCGGCGGGCGCTTCTCGGCAAACGCACGCTGGCCCTCGACGTAGTCCTCCGACTGGAAGCAGGCCTCGATCAGGGCTTCGACCTTGGCCAGATCGCGCCGTTCCGGTGACCGGCTGGCCTCCCGGATGGCGGCCTTGGACGCGGCGATCGTGAGCGGGGCGTTGCGGGCGATGGTGCCAGCCAGCGTCATCACCTCGTCATGCAGGCTCGCCGCCGGGACGACGCGGTTGACCAACCCCATCTGTAGTGCCTCCGCCGCGGAGAAGCGGCGAGCCGAGTACAAGATTTCGGCGGTCCAGGCCGGGCCGACGAGGTTCATCAGCGTCGTCACGCCGCCGAAGCCATAGCCAAGTCCTAGTCGCGCGGCCGGGACTCCGAACTGGCTGTCCTCCGCGGCGATCCGCATGTCGGCCTGCAGCGCGGTGAGCAGGCCGCCGCCCATGCAGAATCCGCGGATCATCGCGATGACCGGCTTATCCAGGCCAGCCCAGGACGTGGTGAGAGCTGCCTGGCCGCGGTCGTACTCGGCCCGCGCGGCCGGCGTCGTACGCTGCTCGCCGAACTCTGAGATGTCCGCGCCGGCAGCGAAGGCCTTGTCACCAGCCCCGGTGACCACGAGCACGCGGACGTCCGGGTCCGCCTGCAGCGCGGCCAGCAGCCCCGGCAGCGCGGCGCGGATCTCGCGCGACAGGGCGTTGCGCTTGGCGGGGTTGTTGAAGGTCACGACGGCGACGGGGCCGGTCACGTCGACGATCAGCTTGTCGGTGCCCGTCTCGTGTCGCATGGGCGAGTTCGGTGACGTCATGCGGGTCCTCTCAGATCACTCCGCGCGCGCGGAGGTCATCGATCTCGGCGGGCGGGTAGCCCAGTTCTGTGAGTACTTCCTGACTGTGGCCGCCCGCGTCGGGACTGGGCGTCCGGACGGTCGGCGGCGCATCCGTCATCCGCACGGCGTTGCGGAGGATGTCCAGCCGGCCAAGCACCGGGTGCTGGACCGGCAGCGTCATCGCGAGGTGCTCGACCTGCGGGTCGGCGAATACCTCGTCCATCGTGTAGACGGGTCCGCACGGAACGCCGACCTGGTTGAGCACCCTGACCCACTCGGCTGTGGTCCGGGTTCGCAGGCGCTCGGCGATAAGCGCGTTGAGCTCGGCTCGGTTAGCGGAGCGCTTGGCGAGTGAGTCGAAGCGCGGGTCGGCTGGGATGCCGGGCATGCCGATCGCCTCGCACAGGCTGTGCAGCAGGCGTCCGCCCGCGGCGCCAATGTTCACGTAGCCGTCTGCGGTAGCGAAGCAGCCCATCGGGACGCTCATCGGGTGGTGGTTGCCCGCCGGCGCCGGGATTTCCTTGTCGATGGTCCAGCGCGCGGCCTGGAAGTCCATCATGGCGATCATCGACTCCAGCAGCGATGTCTGGACCCAGCGACCGGCTCCGGTCCGGTCCCGGTCGTGCAGGGCGACCAGCACGCCGATCGCGAGGTACAGGCCGGCCGCCAGGTCTGACACCGGGATGCCCGCACGGGTCGGCTCGCCCGCCAGCCCGGTGACGCTCATGAGGCCGCCCATTCCCTGGGCGATCTGGTCGACGCCGCCGCGGTCGGCGTACGGGCCGTCCTGGCCGAAGCCGGAGATCGAGCCGTAGACCAGCCGCGGGTTGCGCGCGCGGACGGTGTCATAGTCAAAGCCGAGGCGATGCTTGACCGGCGGGCGCATGTTCTCGATCAGCACGTCGGCGGTGTCCACGAGGCGCATCAGCACGTCGTGTGCGCCCGGCGCTTTCAGGTTCAGTGCCAGGGACCGCTTGTTGCGGTGCAAGTGCTGAAAGTCTGACTCATGGCGGGTGCCCCCGGTCGATGCTGTCGCGGTGGGGTCGGCCGGAGCCTCGATCCGGATGACGTCGGCCCCCCAGTCGGCGAGCTGGCGGACGCAAGTCGGCCCGGCCCGGGCCACGGTCAGGTCGATGACGCGGATGTCGTCCAGCGGAAGCTGCTCGGTCACGCCTTCACCGGCCTTCGCTCACCGTTATGACCGCCACGCTCTTTATCATCTATCAGACGAGCTAGGACCCGGATGCGCTATGGCTGTCCCGTTATGGCAGCCAGCCGTACCCCGTGGCCAGGCCTAGCCGGGGAAGTCGAGCAGGTCCGCGGGGCGCAGCCGGAACTCCTGCAGCCGCAGGTAGTGGTACTTTTCGGTGTCGCCTACCCACTCCATGCCGATCCGGCGGACGGTGGCCTCGGCCCGCGTGTTGGCTGGCCGCACGAGCGCGATGATCTGCTCGAGGCCCTGACCGAACGCCCACCTGGCCAGCGCCAGCCCGGTCTCCGTTGCGTATCCGTTGCCCCAGGAGCTGCGGTGCAGCTGCCAGCCGATCTCGTATTCGTCATCGGGTGGCAGCGGCAGCAGCGTGGCGCCGCCGATCAGGCTGCCGTCCCGGCGCAGTTCGACAGCCCAGCGGCCGGCCGGGGTTAGCAGCCGGGAGTCCTCGGCGACCCACTGCTGCAGCACCAGCCGCATCGCAAGTTCGTCGGGAACGAGGTCCATCTTCGGTGCGAGCCACCGGGCGACCGTCTCGTCACCGTAGGAACCGAGCGCCGCGGGGGCATCTTCGACCCGCCACGGGCGGAGGACTAGCCGCTCGGTGTCCAGTCGCGGAGCCACCCGGCAACCATAACCAGGACACTGGCCGGTCAGGGATCGCGGGTGGCCGCGGGCCGGCGATGCTCCCGGCGCTCGGATGGCGTGCGCGTCAGCCGCTGCTGTCGGCCCGCTGGTCCGCGACCTGACAGATTGAGGGCAATGGCTTAGATCGTCGCGCTGACGCGCCCGAAGTACTGCTGGGAGGAATGAGCAATGGGTCGTCTTGACGGCAAGGTGGCCGTCGTCGTCGGGGCCGGTCAGACGCCGGGCCAGACGATCGGCAATGGCCGGGCCACGGCGATTCTGTTCGCGCGCGAAGGTGCGCACGTGGTGGCCGTGGATCGCAATCTCGACTCGGCGCGTACCACGGTGGAAGCAATAAGCGAGGAGGGCGGTCAGGCCCTAGCGATCGAGGCAGACATCACCGCTGAGCCTGAGATCGAGGGATTGGTGGCGCAGACGGTCGGCCGGCTCGGCCGTATCGACATCCTGCACAACAACGTCGGGATCGGCCTGGCGGCGGGCGACGGCCCGGTCGCCGACATCACGACCGAGGTGTTCGACCTCGTCACGGCCACCAACCTCCGAGGGATGGTGATGACGTGCAAGCACGTGCTGAAGGTGATGCAAGCCCAGCGCTCCGGCGTGATCGTCAATATCTCCTCGGTAGCCGCGGTACTCGACTATCCGAACATCGCGTACAAGACCTCGAAGGCGGGCGTCGTCGCGTTAACGGAGAACCTGGCCATCACCTATGCCCGGTACGGCATCCGGGTCAACTGCATCCTGCCCGGTCTGATGAACACCCCGATGGCGATCGAGTCGCGGGTTGGCCGGAACGGGATGACCCGGGAAGAGGTGATCTCGCTACGGGACTCCCGGGTGCCGCTTGGCCGGATGGGAACCGCCTGGGACACCGCGGAAGCAGCGTTGTTCCTGGCATCTCCGCAGGCCGGGTTCATCACGGGAGTGGCGCTCACTGTCGACGGCGGCCAGCGCCTGAGTACCGGTTAGCCGCAGGGCCGGGATGTGCTCCCGCCCCCATGGGCGGGCCGGCCCGGCTGGCGGCTTAAGCCGGGCGCTGGGTTCGGCTACGGTGCAAGACATGACCGTGCACGTTCGCTTGTCCTACGGAGATGACGGGCTGGACATCACGGTCCCCGATCACGCGACCGTGGTCTATCCGCATGACGCTGCCTCCCTGCCCGACCCGGCTGCGGCGCTCACCGCAGCGCTGCGTTCCCCCGTTAGCGGTCCGCCGCTCCGGGATCGCGTCCGCCCCGGCCAGACGGTCGCGATCTCGGTGTGCGACGGCACGCGGCCGCAGCCGAGCAGCCTGATGATCCCGGCGGTGCTCGCCGAACTCGACGGGATCGTGGACTGCAGCGACATCGTCATCCTGGTCGCGACCGGCACCCACCGGGCCAACACCGAGCGGGAGCTGCGGTCCATGCTCGGCGACGACGTCGTGGACTCGGTCCGGATCGTCAACCACGATTCCCGCGACCCCGCGAGTCTGACCTGGATCGGTACGCTCGGGGCGGGCGTTCCGGTCTGGCTCAACACCGAGTGGGTGGACGCGGACGTCAAGATCACGACTGGCTTCGTCGAGCCGCACTTCTTCGCGGGCTTCTCTGGCGGGCCGAAGATGGTCGCGCCGGGGCTGGCCGGCCTCGACACCGTACTCGTCCTCCATGACGCCGCGCGAATAGCGCACCCGTGCGCGACGTGGGGGATCACGGTAGGGAATCCGGTCCACGACGATGTGCGAGCTATCGCGGCGGCCACGGGGGTCACCTTCTCGCTGGACGTCGTCCTGAACCGGCACAAGGAGATCGTGGCCGCGTTCGGCGGTGACGTGCTGGAGATGCACGCCGCCGCCACGAGGCTCGCGCGTCAGCTTGCCATGCGTCAGCTGCCCGCGCCGTTTGACGTCGTGGTCACAACCGGCTCGGGATATCCCCTTGACCAGAACCTGTACCAGTCGGTCAAGGGAATGTCGGCAGCCAGCCGCATCGTCCATGACGGCGGAACGATCATCTGCGCCGCCGAGTGCCGCGACGGATACCCCGACCACGGTTCATACCGTGCGGTGCTGCGCTCCGCCCCGACGCCGCAGGCACTGCTCGATGAGATCGCTCATCGTGCGGTGACGGTTCCTGATCAATGGCAGGTGCAGATTCAGGCGCAGATTCAGGCGCGCGCCCGGGTCGTGATGCACACCTCCTACCTGTCTGACGCCGACCTTGCCGACGCCCACCTGACCCAGACGTCCGATATCAGCGCCGCTATCGCGGCCGAGATCCGGCGGATCGGCTCGACGGCGCGGATCTGCGTCCTACCGGAGGGACCGCAGACCATTCCGTACCTGGCTGCTGCCCCCGCGTGATACCAGGAGAGCTCACATCGCGCAGGACTCGCAGCCCAGTCGGTTACTAGTGCGATCATGGGTGCATGACGGCGTGGCAGGACGTCCAACAGGCGGCGCCGGAGTTCGCGCGGCGGGTGCGGGCGCTCTTCGACGCCCACCGGCACAAGACAATCGCCACCTTGCGAGCGGACGGGTCGCCGCGGATCTCCGGGATCGAGGCTGCCTTCGAGGACGGCGAGCTGGTCTTCGGCTCGATGCCGAACGCGCGCAAGGGCGCGGACCTGCGTCGGGATCCGCGGTTCGCTCTGCACAGCGCCACGGTCGACCCGATCGAGGGCTCCGAGGCGCAGTGGCCGGGTGAGGCGAAGATCTCCGGCTGCGCAATCGCCGCCGGACCGATCACCGACACTCCGGACGGCGTGAGCTTTCGTGCCGATATCGACGAGGTCGTGCACACCCACCTCAACGACGAGGCGACGATGCTGGTCGTCGAGTGGTGGACGCCCGCGCGTGGGCTGCGAAGAATCGAGCGCGAGTAGCCGCCAGGCGCGCGCTAGGTGGGCCGCGAGGTCCGCGTCGATCGTCGGTTGCCGGAACGTCATGGCTCGTCGTTAGAGGGCGGCGGCGAAACGTTCGCGGCGCCGTGGTCGGGGAGGTCAGCGCGGGCGTACTGCCACCCCGGTGACCGCGGTGAGACGGACAGCGAGCGCGGTTCCTGACACCAGCCACGGATGTCCCGCGCGGTCGCCGAGATCCCCGTCGCGCACCCAGCCGGCGACCTCGGTCAAGGCTCGGAGGCAGACGAGCGCCTGGTGCCAGCTAACGTCCGCCTCGCGGACCACGACGCCGGCCCGCACCCGGTAGTGCCGCACGAACCGCCGGGCTAGCTGGCGCCCGGCCAGGCGCGCAAGATGCAGGATCGGTCCCGACGCGACGAGCGGCGGCTCGGACAGCATCAAGCTCGTGAAGGCGACGTCGTAGGCGCGGGGCGCCAGCACCGCGGTGCTCCAGTCCAGGACGGTGATCTGCCGCCCGGCCGCGAGCACGTTGAAGGGGTGCAGGTCGCCGTGGCAGATGACCTCCGGCGACCATGGCAGCGGATGATTGATCAGCCAGCTGGCTGCGGCGGCGAGGTCGCCCCGCTGGCAGCCAGCTGCCATCTCGGCAAGTATCTCCAGCATCTCGCGAATCGTGACCCCGGCCACTCCTGCCTGGCCGAGCTGATCACGGACGGGCCCCGGATCAAGCGCGTGCAGTTCGGCCATCGTCGATGCGAGAGCGTCCGGGAGCTGGCGGGCAAGCCGCGGGATGGCGATCACAGCCGCGGCGCCACCCAGGTCGGATAGGAGCCGCGCTCCTGGCGCCTTGTCCATGACCATGAAGGCGCGGCCAAGTCCGCAGCCTGGACCGCCCGATGCCCGGACCGCCGGCGTGGGGAAGCCGGCCGCAGCGACGGCTGCCTGCACGATCGTCTCCTTGCGCGCCACGGATGCGTCCGGCATCAACCGCACGACCAGCTCGCGCGGCCAGCCGGGTGGAGGGTCAGCGAGCGAGAACGCCAGCAGCTCGGCCCAGAATCCGCCGGTCAGCGATTCCGGTGGCCGGGCGTAGGCGACCCCCGGTAAGCCGGCGGCGTCGCCGATAACTCTGAGGAGCCGGTCGTCTAGGTCCGCATTTACTGTCACGGTATTTACCGTAACGGTTGACAGTGGTATTGTCTAGCCGTGAGTGAAGCAAGCAGAACCGACGCGGGGATGACGATCGACGACCTCGCTCGCCAGTCACAGCTGCCGGTGCGCACGATCCGCGAGTACCACGCGATGCGACTACTGCCAGCACCCGAGCGGCGGGGCCGCGTCGGCATCTACGGGCTGCGGCACGTCCAGCGGCTGGAACTGATAGCCCGGCTCCAGCGGCGCGGGTACTCCCTCGCCGGCATCCGGGACCTGCTGGCAGCGTGGGAGGCTGGTTCCGACCTGACCTCGCTGCTCGGCGTACCGGGCCAGGCGGCACTTGATGAGACGCCGGTGCGGCTCACGAGCCCCGAGCTAACCGCGCGACTTCCCGGGCTCTCCGGCAAGCTGCTGCGGCGCGCGTGCGCAGCCGGACTCGTGCAGCCGGACGCTGACGGGTTTCTGGTCCGGAGCCCGGCGTTGCTGGCCCTCGTAGCGGACGGCAATGCCGCGGGCCTGCCGCTGGCCGAGATGCTGGACCTGGTCGGCACCCTGCGCAGCGAGCTGACCTCGCTGTCCGATCTGCTCGCCGACCATGTTGTGGACCGGCTGGTCCCGGCGGTGGCGCCCCGGCTGGATCCGGACGGCATCGCGGCGCTGCTGCAGCGCGGCCGCCTGCTCTTGCTGCAGGGAGTGGCGAGCGTTCTCGCCGACCGGCTGAGCGCCGCGTTGCTGCAGCGGGCGGATGGAGCCGAGGACGGCGCGACGATACGCGCGGCACTCGAGCGCATCCGGGTCGGAGCCGTTGCCGACTCTTCTGGTCGCATCTGGAATGTGGCGCGATGACTATCGCTAACCGCGAGCAGGCCGAACACTGGAACAGCAGCGAGCAGGCCGACCACTGGGTCACCTACCAGGAAGAGTACGACCGCATGCTCGGCCCGTTCGCGGACCTCGTACTCGCTGCCGCGGCCCTGTCGCCGGGAGAGCGTGTGCTCGATGTCGGGTGCGGCTGCGGGTCGACGACCCTCGCTGCGGCCAGGGCGGTTGGCGGCGGCGACGCAGTCGGCGTGGACCTGTCGGCTCCCATGCTCGCGAAAGCCCGCGCGAACGCGGCCTTGGCGGGTCTGGCAAACGCCTCATTCGAGCAGGGGGACGCCCAGGACCATCAGTTCAGGCGGCTCTTTGACGTGCTGATCTCGCGGTTCGGCGTCATGTTCTTCGCCGACCCGGTGGCAGCCTTCGCCAACATGCGCGCCGCCACCCGGTCAGGCGGACGGCTGGCATTCGTCTGCTGGCAGTCCCTCGGCGCCAATGAATGGCTCACCGTGGCTGGCGGCGCACTCGCCCGGCACGTGCCGCCGCCCGACCCCCTCGAGCCGGGTGCGCCCGGCATGTTCGCCCTGGATGAGCCGGGCCGCATCCTGCGCATCCTGGACGACGCCGGCTGGCGTCGCGTCACCGTGACTCCGCACGAAACGCCGATACTGGTGGGCGGTGGCGTGCTCGACCACGCCGTCGCCTTCGTGCGGCACGGCAGCCTCGGCCGCAGGATGCTCGCCGGCGCCGACGCCGCCACCCAAGACCGCGCCATCCAGGCAGTTCGTGACGCGCTGGCGCTGCATGTGGGCCCGGACGGGGTGCGCCTCGGCGCCGCCGTGTGGCTCGTGCAGGCCAGCGCCTGAGGACCAGCGCGCCCGGCATCACCGCTGCGAAACCTGACCTCGCCACGATTTAACCGGACCCGCGGCGGGAGAATGTGTCGCATGCGGGGGATCGGCGCGGGCCCGATCGTGATCGTCGGCGGTGGTGTCGCGGGCGGCAACGCTGCCGCAACCCTCCGGGACGAGGGCTTCCGCGGCCGGGTCGTGGTTATCAGCCAGGAACCCGGCATCCCGTTTGGCCGCCCGCCGCTCTCGAAGACGTTCTTGCGCTCCGAAGAGCAGCTCGAAGACTGGTATGTCCGGCCCGCCGGCTGGTATCAGGAGCACGAGGTAGAGCTCGTCACCGGGTCGCGCGTGGTGGCCGTCGACACGGCGGCCCGCACGGTTGCGCTCGACTCGGGGCGGGAGTTCGGTTATCAGCAGCTCTTGCTCGCCACCGGAGGCCGCAACCGGCGGCTTGACCTCCCCGGCTCCGAGCTGCCCGGGATCCACTACCTGCGCACCGTGGCCGAGTGCGACGCGATCAAGGCTGAGGTCGGGCCTAACCGCCGGGCGGTCGTGGTGGGGATGGGCTTCATCGGCTGCGAGGTCGCGGCGTCGCTGACGCAGCTCGACGTCCAGGTGACCGGCGTCTACCCGGGGAAGCTGCCCCTCGACAAGGTGCTCGGCGCGGAGGCCGGCGCGCTGGTGGCCGGCTTTCACCAGGCGAACGGGGTCCGACTGCTGGCCGATGAGCACGTCACCGGGTTCGATGGGACCGGGCGGGTGACCGCCGTCGTGACGGCCAGCGGCGAGCGCATCGGGTGTGATTTCGTCGTGGTCGGCGTCGGGATAACCGCGGACGTCCCGCCCGTCACGGGAACAGCGGTCGAACTGTCGGGCGGGATTCTCGCCGACGAGATGTGCCGGACCAGCGCACCGGACGTCTACGCGGCCGGGGACGCTGCCAGCCAGCTTCACCCGCTGTTCGGCCGGGTCCGGGTCGAGCACTTCAACAACGCCGAGAAGCAGGGGGCGGCCGTGGCTAGGTCGATGCTCGGCTCGGACGCTCCGTACGACTACATCCACACCTTCTGGTCCGACCAGTACGAGCACAAGATTGAGTACGCGGGCCACGCCGCGACGTGGGACGACTTCGTCGTCCGCGGCAGTCTCGACGAAGCAAGGCTGCTCGGGTTCTACCTGCTGGACGGCCTCGTGCAGGCCGTGGTGGGCCTGGACCGCGGCGGCGACCCGGAACTGGACCGCGACAGCGAGATGGCGGCAGGCGCGCGGCTGGTGGCTACCCGCGCCCGGCCCGCTCCGCGGTTGCTCGCCGATGAACGCGTCGACCTGTGGTCGCTCGTGCCCGGCGCGTGACGGCTGCCACTAGCCTGCCGGGTCCGGTCAGGCGTTGGAGAACAGCGGGATGTTCGCCCCACTGGCGGGCGCGAGCGGGCTGTCGAGTAGCGCGACGATGAGCTCCGCGACGTGACCGGGTGTCAGGCCGGGACGCAGCGCCGGGTTGGCCCGGTGCAACATCTGCGTGTCGACAGCGCCCGGGCTGACGCAGATGGCGCTGATGCCGTGTTCCTTCCCCTCCACCGCGATCGCCTCGGTGAGGCCGATGACCCCGTACTTGGAGACGTTGTATGCGGCCAGGCCCGGGAACTTCTCGGTGGCGTACACGCCGGACAGCGAGGCGATGT
>Ga0187807_1000455_pt1 | contig 12885 bp, 13 predicted proteins | sample NC_wetland_sal_i_4_FD_132432 | JGI IMG/M metagenome (GOLD analysis project Ga0187807, IMG submission 132432) | Wetland sediment microbial communities from Neuse River Estuary, North Carolina, USA - ASW_2 | ecosystem: Environmental > Aquatic > Freshwater > Wetlands > Sediment | place: USA: North...
CGCGGCTCCAACTCCAAGGCCGGCTGAGCCGGTGCCGCCGTCGCCGCTCGTCAAGATCGTCATGGGCCCGATGACCAAGATCCTCAACCCGCTCATCGTCAAGCTCGCGGGCCGGCCACACTTCCACGTGGCGGCGCAGCTCACGCACACCGGCCGGCGCTCCGGCCGGACATACGTGACGCCGGTCGGCGCGCGGCGCGCCGGTGACATCGTGCTGATCCCGCTGACGTTCGGCAACCAGTCCGACTGGTCGCGGAACGTGCTGGCGGCCGGGCGCTGCTCCCTGCGGCTGGAGGGCGTCGACTACGACGCCACCGCGCCGACGCTGCTCAGCCCAGAGGAGGCGGACCCGCACGTCCGGGCGGCGTTCGGCCCACTCGAGCGGGCCGGCATGCGCATGCTCGGCATCCGGCAATTCCTGCGCCTGTCTGTGGTACAGCCCGGGTCATGAGATGGCGCGGATATGTGGGCGGCTTTGGCGCGCAGAATAGGTAATTCGGGACCGGATTGTGGATCGCGTTTCCGCGGAGACGCCCCAGGGACCTGGGTTCGCGGTTTACCGGTAATGTGCTGCCGGAAAGGCGGCGATCCCCTGTCGGCATGGTCAGTTCCTGCACACAGTGAGCGTAGTTCGCGAACGTCGCGTGACTGGGGTGGCCTGTGCTGCGGTTGTTGCCCGGCGCGGACCGTCAATCTTCGCCAGCATTGCCGTATCCCATGATCACGAAGACTTGTGGCTGCAATAGCGACATAGAATTTACGTGATCATGGAATCGGCGCTCGTGAGATTATGCCAACCCAGCAGAACAAGCTTATGCGCCTGCTGCTGTGAATGTGCGGCGGCAGCGGTCGGTGACATAGTCGGCGATCCGCGCCCTCCTGCGGCGGCCACTTAGCCGTCGCCGGGCTGTGCCAGGATCGGCCGTGACCCGCTCGGCAGGGGATCGTGGTTCCGCGCGCGCCCTCGATAAACCCGGCAGACCTGATAAGCCGGGTTAACCGGTAGACCCGGGGATCGCCGCGGACGGTCCAGCTAGACAGGCCGGCCTCAGAACCCGATCGGCAGCCCCGCGTAGTTCTCCGCGAGCCCGGCCGCCCCGGCCGTGCTCGCCGTCACCCACCGCAGCTGCGCCAACTGCAGCTGCGCGTCGAACGGGTCACCGGAGATGTGCAGCATCGACGTCATCCACCAAGAGAAATACTCGCTTCTCCAGACCCGGCGCAGCGCCGTCGCCGAGTAGGCGTCGGCGAGCGCGCTGTCCTTGTCCCGCACCAGCCGGGCCAGTGCGGGGGCCAGCAGCGCGACGTCCGCGATGGCGAGGTTGAGCCCCTTGGCCCCGGTTGGCGGCACGGTGTGCGCGGAGTCGCCGGCCAGGAACAGCCGCCCGTGCCGCATCGGGCTCTGCACGAAGCTGCGGAACGGCAGCACGCTCTTTTCCGCGATCGGCCCCGGGGTCAGCTGCCAGCCGTCCTGCCCGTGCCCGAGCCTGGTGGCAAGCGCGTCCCAGATCCGGTCGTCGGGCCAGTCCGCGATGTCGGTGCCGCTGGGCACCTGCAGGTACAGCCGGCTGACGGTGGCCGAGCGCATCGAGTGCAGCGCGAACCCGTCCGGGTGCCATGCATAGATAAGCTCGTCGGTGGACGGCGCAACGTCCGCGAGGATCCCGAGCCACGAATACGGGTAGTCGCGCTCCCAGGTCTCCCGCCCCTCATCCGGCATCGCGGCCCGGCTCGGCCCGAACTTCCCGTCGCACCCCGCTACCGCGGCCGCCTCGATCCGCTGCGGCAGGCCGGCCGCGTCGGTGAAGGTGACCGAGGGGTGATCGCTGTCCAGGTCGTGCAGCGCGGTGCCGGATGCCTCGTAGATCACCTGCCGCCCGGCCGCCTCGCCGGCCGCCACCAGGTCCGCCTGGAGCTGCGTCTGCCCGTACACCCAGACACTGCGCCCAGCCAGGCTGACGAAGTCGATGTGGTGCCGCTCCCACGGCCATTGCAGGTAGATGCCGCGGTGCTCGAAACCCCGGGCATCGATGCCGCCGCCGAGGCCGACCGACCGGAGCAGCCGGACGCTTGAGTCCTCCAGGATGCCCGCCCGGATGCGCGCGGCCACGTACTCCCTGGCCCGCGACTCGACCACGATCGACTCGATGCCCTCGGCGGCAAGCAGGTGCGAGAGCAGCAGGCCAGCGGGCCCGGCTCCGATGATGGCGATGTCAGTCCGCATGCTGGCAGTTATAGGACCGCGAGCCCGGCCAGGCCACCGCCGGCTTCCGTTGACCGGAAGTCAGCCGGGGGCAAGGCTGCGCGCGATGCCCTGCGCCGCCACGTGCATCGCCGGTACAAGCCGCGGCCGGCCGCGCAGGTCGGGAACGACGATCCCCAGCGCGGCGACCGTCCGGGCCGCGACGCTGATGGGCACCGCGATCGAGCACGCGCCAAGCGTCATCTCCTCCGCGGTCGTCGCGTAACCGTCCTGCCGCACGCGCCGCAACTGGCTCTCCAGACGGTCAGGCTGGATGATCGTGTACGCGGTGAACCGCTGCAGCGGCTCGCCGAGCACCGCCGCCCGCACCTCGGCGGGCGCGTGCGCCAGCAGCACCTTGCCGACCCCGGTTGAGTGCAGCGGCAGCCGCGCGCCGACCCGGCTGATCACCGGCACCGAGGCATGCCCGGACACCCGGTCCAGGTAAAGCACCTGCGTGCCGTCCCTGACCGCCAGGTGCACCGTGGCAAGCGTGGCACCGTAAAGATCCTGCAGGAACGGCGCGGCCGTCTCCCGCAGCCCGGTCTGCACTGGCGCCAGGAGCCCCAGGTCCCACAGCCGCCGCCCGATCACGTACTGCCCAAGGCTGGTCCGCCGTAGCGCGCCCCACGCGGCAAGCTCACCGACCAGCCGGTGCGCCGTCGGCAGCGTTAGCCCCGCCCGCGCCGCGATCTCGGTCAGCGTCAGCCCCCGGTGCTGATCGTCGAAGCTCCCCAGGATGCCGAGCACCCGCGACGTGACACTGACCCCGCCCCCGTCATGAGCGCGCCGCGAGCCGGCCGCCACCGCCATCACAGGGAGCCTTCGGTCGCGTACGACAGCACGCGCTGGGCGGTGAGGCGGATCCAGTCGCCGGTCCAGTCGCCCTGGACGGCTGCCCGAACGTCCGCGGGGACCTCATCCATCGCCACCATCTCCGCAGGCCCTTCGATCAGCACCGCGATGTGCGCGCCGCGGTCCCCTTGCTGGACCACCATCGTGAGCCACGGAATGCCGCGCGCGTTGCGCTCACGCACCGAGTCGGGCACGGTCGGCAGCCAGAACGTGGCGCCACGCCGCACGTAGGACGACATGGCCGCGTGCGGCCGTCCGTCGCGGCGTGCGGAACCGATCACCGCGAACGCCCGCCGGTCGAGGTAGGCGGCCAGCTGCGCGTCGCTGAGCCGGCGTTCGGGCGGATAGGAACCGGTGGTCGCGGGGGAAGCCCGCGCGAACGTCCGGTCCTGGATAGCGCCGAGTGATTCGCTGGTTGCCGGGTCGCTCATGTAACAGTCCTACCCCTCGCGGGCCGTTGCCGCGCCACGATTTCTTGTTCGAGTAATGGGCGAAAGGGAGTCACCGCGCTTACGTTCGGAATGATTGGATAACAGAACCACGATCTCTCGTGTCATGGAGCGGTTACTGCCTACGATGGCGCCATGAGTCCGCTCTCCGGAGTACTTAGCGAGGCCTGGGCGCTGTACCGGCGGCACGCTTCGCACTTCATCGTGATCTCTTTCGTGATCTACCTCGTGGTCGCCGTCATCACGGCGCTGCTGTCGCTGGCGGCCGGGTCGTTCGGCGCGTTCCTCGGGCTGCTGTTCAGCCTGTTCGGCATGTTCCTGCTCCAGGCCGCGCTGGTGAAGGCGGTGCAGGACGTGCGGGACGGGCGTGCCGACATGGACTTCGGGCACACCGTGCGGGCCGCGCTGCCGTATGTGGGCTCGGTGGCGATCGCCTCGATCCTCGCCAGCATCGGCATCACGATCGGGCTGGCGCTGATCATCGTGCCCGGGCTGATCTTGCTGACGTTCTGGTCGCTGATCGTGCCATCGATCGTGATCGGCGGGGCCGGCGCGATCGAGGCGTTCGGCCGGAGCCGGCGGACGGTGCGCGGGTACGCGTGGAACGTGTTCGGCACGTTCGTGGTGGTCTTCCTGATCCTGATCGTCGGCGAGATCGTGATCTCGGCGATCCTGCTGGCGCTGCCGTACGCGTGGCGGAACTTTATCGCCGACGTGGTGGCGGGCACGGTGGTGGCGCCGTTCCTCGCCGCGGTGGTGACGCTGGTGTACTACCGGCTCACCGCGGCGCACGGGCAGGCGGCGGAGCCAGGCTCGCCCGCCGGCGGGTACGGCGGGCAGGGTCCCTATTAGCTCACGGAGCATCAGGGCGGCCGAGTTCATCGTCTACGTGGCCAGCCAGGCCGCCGCGACCGCCTTCTGGAGCGATGTCCTTAACCATGCCCCCTCGCTGGAGGTCCCCGGCATGACGGAGTTCACGCTGGGCGATGGCGCCGTGCTCGGGCTGATGCCGGAGGCGGGTATCCGGGCGCTGCTCGGAGCGGCACTCCCGGATCCCGCGCAAGCCCGCGGCATACCCCGCGGTGAGCTGTATCTGCTGGTGGACGATCCCGCCGCCTATCACGCGCGGGCACTGGCGGCGGGGGCGCGCGAGCTGTCGCCGCTCACCCGGCGCTCATGGGGCGACCGAGTCGCCTACTCCCTCGACCCGGACGGACACGTCATCGCGTTCGCGAGCCGTACGCATGCCGAGGAGAGCGAGCACTGGCCCCAAGGCCAGTTAGCCCCTGGTGAGGACCAGCGGGCCGTCGGCGGTGACGGCGACGGTGTGTTCGGCGTGGGCGGCGCGGCTGCCGTCCGCCGTGCGGATCGTCCAGCCGTCGTCGTCGAGGTAGATGTCGTCGCTGCCGCCGGCCATGAACCACGGCTCGATCGCGATCACCAGCCCGGGCGCCAGCCGCATGCCGCGGCCGGCCCTGCCGCGGTTGGGGATGTGCGGGTCCTCGTGCATGGACCGGCCGACGCCGTGGCCGCCGAGCTCGGTGGAGATGCCGTAACCGGCGGCGCCGCCGACCCGGCCGATGGCCGCCGAGATGTCGCCGAGCCGGCCGCCGGGTACGGCGGCCGCGATGCCCGCCTCGAGCGCGGCCTGCGTCGTGGCGATCAGCTCCGCGTCCCCGTTGTTCGCGTCCCCTGGCGACCCCACGCTGAACGAGATCGCCGCGTCGCCCACCCAGCCGTACAGGGTCGCCCCGGCGTCGACGCTGAGCAGGTCGCCGGGCTTGAGCCGGTACCTGCCGGGGATGCCGTGCAGCGCGGCGTCATTGACCGACGTGCAGATGACCGCCGGGTAGGGAATCTTGGCGAATTTCGGCTGGTAGTGCAGGAACGGCGAGGTCGCGCCGGCCTTCGCGAGGACGTCGCGGGCCGCCTCGTCGAGCTCCCTCAGCCTGACTCCAGGGGTGGCGCAGGTGCGGGCCGCCGCGAGAACGTCGGCGACCACCCGCCCGGCGGCGCGGATGGCGTCGATCTCCCCCGGCGTCTTCATCTCGACCATGAGCGCCTCCCCTTTTCCGGCTCTGGGATAACTATACCGGTATTACAATCACGGTATGGTCAGGCCTCCGCTGAGCCCCGCTGCACGCGCCCGCGGCGAGCGGCTCGGCGCCATCCTCCGGCAGGCACGCGGCGGGCGCAGCATGGCCGAGGTGGCCGCCGAATCGGGGGTTCCCGTGGAGACCCTCAGGAAGATCGAGACGGGGCGAATCGCCACCCCCGCGTTTTTCACCGTGGTCGCGCTGGCTACCGCGCTCGGCGTGAACCTGGAGCGCATCGCGGCCCAGTGCGCCATGGCCGGCGACGACGACGAGCCGCGGTCCAGGGCTGTCTAGGCAGCAGTCGCTGCCGGTCCGCGAGGGCGGCGGCTCACCGATCATCCCTAACGTAGGGTTTCTTCGCCGGTATATACTTGCATAGTGCAATCATTGTGGTGTGCACGGAACGTGAGGTGACCAGTGACGGGCCAGGCCGGGCACGCGGCCGTCGCTGACGCCGGGGCGGTCGACGCCGTGCTGACCGCCAGCCGCGCCATGATCGCGGTGGCGACGAAGTCGCTCGGCGCCGCGGCCGAGGAGACGACGATCGCGCAGTACCGGGCGCTGGTCGTGCTGGCGTCCCGGGGGCCGCAACGGCTCGTCGACCTGTCCAGCGCGCTCGGCGTCGCACCGTCGACGGCGGGCCGGATGTGCGACCGGCTGGTCCGCAAGGGCCTGATCAGGCGGCACCGGGCGCGCAGCGACCGGCGCGCCGTGCTGGTGTCGATCACGGCGCCGGGCCGCGACGTGGTGGATCAGGCGACCTCGCGGCGCCGGGAGCTGATCGCCGGGATCCTGGCGGCCCTGCCGGCGGAACAGCAGCAGGAGGTCGCGGCGGCGCTGCGGACGTTCGCCGACGCCGCCGGGGAGATCCCGGACAGCGACTGGCCGCCGGTGCCGTCCGGCGAGCCCGCCAGCGTTCCGCGCACCCGGCAGAAACCACGGGAGGATGGTCGTGACCGCCGCGACGGAACCGCCGGTCCCCGGCAAGACGCCTCGCGAGGCGGCCCGTAGGGCACCCTGGCAGGCAGCCGTCACCAGGGCGGCGCTGGCACGGGCCCGGCGGGCCGTCCGCTGGCTGCGCTCGGGCCGCGGCGGGCTGTTCCCGCTGGCGCTGCTCGTCGGCGCCGGCTCAGGCCTTGGCGCGGTCGCCTTCAGGTACCTCATCTACTTCTTCACCTGGGTGGCGACCGGCCACGCCCAGTTCGGCCAGGACGGCCGGGTCCCCAGCGGCCACCTGCCGTGGCTCGGCGTGGCCTGCTACGTGGTCATCCCGGTGCTCGGCGGGCTGCTCTACGGACCGCTGATCTACCGGTGGGCCAGGGAGGCGCGCGGGCACGGGGTGCCCGAGGTGATGATCGCGGTCGCCGACAACGGCGGCCGGATCCGGCCGCAGGTCAGCGTCGTGAAGGCGCTTGCGTCCGCGCTGACGATCGGGTCGGGCGGCTCGGTCGGCCGGGAAGGGCCGATCGTGCAGATCGGCTCCGCGCTCGCCTCCAGCCTCGGCCAGTGGGTGCGCGTGCCGGAGAACCGGCTGCGGATCATGGTCGCGTGCGGCGCCGCGGGCGGCATCTCGGCGACGTTCAACGCGCCGATCACCGGCGTGTTCTTCGGCGTCGAGATCATCTTGCGCGAGTTCTCCGTCGACGCCCTGTTCACCGTCATGCTCTCGGCGATGATCGCGGACGCCGTCGCCATCCCGATCCTGGGCGACAAGCCCTTCCTCTCCGGCTTCCCCAGCGGCATCGCCCTCCACCACCCGGCCACCTACCTGCTCGTCGCGGGGCTGGCGGTGGTCGCGGGACTGCTCGGCCTGGCGTTCAAGGCCGTGCTGTACAAGATCGAGGACCTGTGCGACACGCTGTGGAAGGGCCGCCCGGAATGGGCTCGGCCAGCTGTCGGCGGCGTCGTGCTCGGCCTGCTGCTGCTCGCGATCCCGCAGCTGTACGGGGTCGGCTACCCGGTGATGGACAAGGCGACGGCCGGCGAGTACGCGGTCTGGTTCCTGATCGTCCTGGCGGTCGGGAAGATGGTGGCGACCAGCCTGTCGATCGGGATCGGCGGCTCTGGCGGCATCTTCGCCCCGTGCCTGTTCATCGGCGTCACGTCGGGCTACGCCTATGGCTCGATCGTGGACCACATCTTCGGGCCCGGCGCCGGCCAGCCCGCGCTGTACGCCGTCGTCGCGATGGGCGCGGTATTCACCGCGGCCGCGCGCGCCCCGCTGACGTCGCTGGCCAGCGTGGTGGAGATGTCCGGTGATTTCTCCCTGACGCTGCCGGTGATGCTGGCGGTGGCTATCGCGTCCACCCTGTCCCGGGCGCTGAGCTATGGCACGATCTACACCACCAAGCTGCTGCGCCGCGGCACCGACATCGACCTCGCCACTCCGTGGCGGGCGCTGCACGACCTCAAGATCACCGACGTCATGCGGCCGGTCCCGCCCGCGCCGGCCGCGCCCGCGCCGGCCGCGCCGCCCGGCAGCATGCCGCTAGTGCTGCGCGGCTCGCACTCGCTTACGCGGGCACTTGGTCACCTGAGCGACTTGAGCGACCACGGAGACCCCGAGCCGCAGCGGGTCGAGGGGCTGCCGGTGCTGTCCGCCGACGGCACCCGGGTCGAGGGCTGGGTCACCAGCGCCGACGTGCTGCGCGCGATCGCGCGGCGGACCGTGGTGCCCGGGCCGGCCGGGGTGGCTGCCGACGCCCCGGACTCGTCCCGGCGGCTAGCCGGCCTGCTCGGTAAACACCGCGTTGCAGCGGTCGCAGTACCACACGGCCCGCTCGCGCTCCGCCGCCGGCCGGCGCAGCACGAGGAAGACGCTGACCCGCCGCGCGGACGCCAGGCCGTAGCAGGCGATCGCGTACCCGAAGCAGAGGACGGCGGCCACGACAAGCGGGCCTGACGCCGCTCCGCCGCCGACCGCGGCGCGGATCGACAGGAGCACCGCCCCGATCACCCCGCAGATTGTCCCCGCCCAGGCCAGCCTGTTCGCGGACACGAGCAGCCGGGCAGGACCCGGGCGCCCGGGCAGCACGGGTGCGGCGTCCGGGTACACCGCGGAGACCCGGCGCACGTGGTCCTGACCGCCGTGCGCGGGGCAGGTCACCGTGAGGGACGGCGCGAATTGCTCCATCCCTCAACGGTAACTGCTTGTAACTGGAAGTACATCAATACGGGCCTTCGTAACCCTCAGGTAAGCCCCTCAGCCTTGAGGAAGCCGGCCGCGACCGTGGAGTAGTTCGCGTGCAGCGTGATGACCGCGTTGTCCATCTGGAGCAGCGCCTGCGTGGTCAGCTTCGCGGAGATCGCGTTGAGCGTGTCGGTGATCGTGGAGTTCATGGCGGGCTTGTAGACGAGCGGGATCACGTTCTGCGCGGCGAAGTTGAACTTCGGGTCCGCCAGCGAGACCAGGTGGTCGGTGACGATCTGCGGCGTGGTCGTGAAGACGTCGGCGGCCTGAACCTTGCCGCTGGTCAGCGCGGCCAGGGTGAGCGGGCCCGACTCGTCGAGCGGGTCAAAGCTCTTGAAGGTCAGGCCGTAGTTCGCCTTCAGGCCTGCCAGGCCGTCGGACCGGGTCTTGAACTCGGGCGGCCCGCCGAACACCATGCTGGCCGCGTACGGCTTCAGGTCGGCGATCGACGTCAGGTGGTCCTTGGTCGCGGTCGCCTGCGTCACGGTCACCGAGTCGCTGTCCTGCGCCGGGGCCGGGTTGAGCACCTCTAGCTGGGAGGGCAGCTTCGCGGCCAGGGCGGCGTCGACCTCCGCGGTGGTCTTCGCGGTGGACGTCGGGTCGACCTCAACGGTGAGCAGGGTGCCGTTGTATTCCGGGATGATCGAGATCGAGCCCTTCTCGACCTGCGGGTAGTAGACCTCGCGGGCGCCGATGTTGAGCTTGGTCGTGACCTTGATGCCCTTGCCCTGCAGGGCGAGGGCGTAGACCTCGGCCAGCAGCTCGTCCTCGGGGAAGTTCGCGGAGCCGACGACGACACTGCTTGAGGCGCCGCCGGACAGCGGGTTGGAGCTGCTTGAGCTGCTGCTGCTCGAGCTGGGGCTACTGCTCGACGAACTCGAGCTGCTCGAGCACGCGGCGACGGCCGCGAGGGCGATGGCCGCGAGGGCGGCCATCCCGCTGGTGGCGGCGGTCCTGGTGCGCATATGGGTTTCCTTTCGGATGAGTTCCTATTCAGTCCTGCCGAGCTTGCTCTGCCCGCGCAGGCCAGCCGGGACCACCAGCCTGCTGAGCAGAGCGAACAGCGCGAGCACGAGGACGGCGAGCACGACCACAAGCAGCGCGCCGCCGGCCACAGGACCGTACTGGTCACTTGCCAGGCCGTCGATGATGAAACGACCGAGGCCGCCAAGGCCGATGTACGCGGCGATCGTGGCGGTGGCCACCACGAAGATCGCTCCGGTGCGCAGGCCGACAAGGATCAGCGGCAGCGCGATCGGCACCTCCACCCGGGTCACCTGCTGCCAGGGGGTCATGCCCATGCCCTTGGCCGCGTCCTTCACGCCGCGATCGACTCCGGCCACGCCCTCGTAGGCGTTGACGAGGATCGGCGGGATGGCCAGCACGACGAGCGGCAGCAGCCAGGTGACGAATGAGAAGCCGAGGAATACGGCGAGCAGGATCAGCAGGCCGAGCGTCGGAATGGCGCGCCAGCCGTTGGCCAGGTTGACCACGAGCACGCCGCCGCGCCCGGTGTGCCCGATCGCGACCCCGGCCGGGACCGCGATCAGCGACGCGATCAGCAGCGGTAGGGCGCTGTAGCCGAGGTGGGCGACGATCTGCTGCGGGATGCTGCCGGATCCGTGCCAGTTGGCGGACTGGGTTATCCAGTCCCACGCCCAGCTGAAGAAGCTCACGCCGCCAGCCTCCTCGCGGGCACCGCCCGCTCCTGCCTCTCCCGCCTCTCCCGGCGAGGCTCCCAGGGGGTGAGCGCTCTCCTGACCCCCACGAGGATCAGGTCGCAGACGAGCGCGAGCACGATGATGAGCACCAGGCCGACGTAGATCTCGGTCGGGAAGTCCCGCTGCAGCCCGTCGATGAACAGGTAGCCGAGGCTGGACACGCCGATCAGCTGGCCGAGGCTGGCCAGGCTGATGTTGGACACCACGGCGACCCGGAGCCCGGCGATGATCACCGGGATCGCCAGCGGCAGCTCGACCGTCACCAGGCGGCGCAGCGCGCTGTACCCCATCGCGGTCGCCGCTTGCCTGATCGGAGCGGGGACCGCGCGCAAGCCTGCGACGACGTTGGGCAGGATGACGCACAGCGAAAAGACCGTCAGCGCGATGATCACCGTCGTGTCGGTGAGCCCGAACGCGGGGATGAGCGCGATGAACAGCGCCAGCGAGGGGATCGCGTAGAGCACGTTGACCACCGTCAGGACCGGCGGGTAGAACCACCGCCAGCGCGCCGCAACGATGCCGAGCGGCAGCGAAATGACCAGCCCGTACAGCGCGGGAAGCACGCCGAGCTTCGCGTTCTCCCAGGTCAAGTTCCAGATAAGCGACCAGTTCTGGGGGATCCACGACCACATCATGGCTGCGCTCCCCGGTGGCTGTCCGGCACGGGCGATGCCTCTCTCGCCGGGTGCGGGGCGCCTTCCTCAGCTTCCTCAGCGGGCGCGGCGTCCTGCTTCTTGCTGTTATCAGCCGCAGCGGCTGCACGCGCCGCGGCGGCCTCCGCCGTGTCCGCAGCATCCGCCGCCTGGATGGCCGCGCGAAGCTGGTCGAACGTCGCCACGCCGACAACCTGGCCCGCGGCGTCCACGCCGACCGCCTCCCCGGCCGGGGATAGCACGGCCGCGTCGAGCGCCGCCCGCAGCGAGTCGGTGCCGACCGCGAACGTGTGCCCCACCCCGTCGGCCGGCACCTGGCGAAGCGGGGTGTCGCCGGGGTAGTCGCCAAGCCGATCCGACGGGATCCAGCCGCGCGCCTTGCCGTCGTTGACGACCAGGATCCACGGCTCTCCGGTGTCCTGTGCCCTGGCCACGGTCGCGCCGGCGCCCAGGACCGGCGCCGTCTTCAGCGACAGGCCGGCCGACGCGAAGAACGACAGCCGCCTGATCCCCCGGTCGAAGCCGACGAAGCCGGCCACGTAGTCGTCCACCGGGTCGCCGAGCAGGCGTTCCGGCGGCGCGAACTGGGCGATCGTGCCGTGCGGCCGGTACAGCGCCACCAGGTCGCCGACCTTGATGGCCTCCTCGATGTCGTGCGTGACAAGCACGACCGTCTTGTGCAGCTCTGTCTGCAGCGCGATCAGCTGATCCTGCAGCGAGCCGCGCACCACGGGGTCGACCGCGCTGAACGGCTCGTCCATCAGCAGCACCGGAGGGTCGGCGGCGAGCGCGCGGGCCACCCCGATCCGTTGCTGCTGCCCGCCCGACAGCTGGTGCGGGTAGCGCCGCGCCAGCGCCGGGTCGAGCCCGATGAGCGTGAGCAGCTCGCGCGCCCGGGCCCGCGCCTTCGCGCGCGGCCAGCCGCTCAGCACCGGCACGGTGGCGATGTTGTCCTCCACGGTCCGGTGCGGGAACAGCCCGGTCTGCTGGATCACGTAGCCGATCCCGCGCCGCAGCCGGGCCGGGTTCTGCTCCCTGATGTCCCGGCCGTCCAGCAGAATGCGGCCGTCGGTCGGTTCGACGAGCCGGTTGACCATCCGCAGCGTGGTGGTCTTCCCGCATCCGCTCGGCCCGACGAGCACCACCGTCTTACCCGCCGGCACCTCCAGGTCGAGCGCGTCGACGGCCACCGTCCCGTCTGGGTACCGCTTCGTCACTGCCTCGAACGTGATCAAGCCGCCGCCAGGCCCCTCGTCGTGAAGTGAATTATTCCGACCGGATTAGTGTGAATATAACCGAAACTGCCCCCGGATGAGAACCGACTCACTAGCGCCGGGGCAATTCATCCACCCACCTTAACCGGCGAACAGCGGCCCCAGGCGCACCGGTCATGCCGTTTCCGTAACATCCCCGTCCGTCCGGTGGCATGCGTCCGGCGCCGGAAACGGCTGCCGCCGGGCCCGCCGATTGCGCAACCAGCACTGATAGAGCGGGTCAATGGCCTTCGAGTGCGGGCCGTTGCCCGCAATTCCATGATCACGAAAGTTCCGCAGCGTATAAGTGCACAAACTCTTCGTGATCATGGACCGCGAGCCGCGCGGACACGCCCCGCGGCTAGCTAGCCGGGGCCAGATGTGCCCCTGATGCGAACGTGGCGCGGCGCCCAGTGCTGTTGCCCG
>Ga0187807_1000456_pt1 | contig 12884 bp, 11 predicted proteins | sample NC_wetland_sal_i_4_FD_132432 | JGI IMG/M metagenome (GOLD analysis project Ga0187807, IMG submission 132432) | Wetland sediment microbial communities from Neuse River Estuary, North Carolina, USA - ASW_2 | ecosystem: Environmental > Aquatic > Freshwater > Wetlands > Sediment | place: USA: North...
GCAGAAGATCGAGGGCATCTCCCGGCCCGCGCTCGGCACGGAGAACTTCAACTTCGTGTTCACCCACACGGTGTCCAAGAACATCGGCCCGTGGCCGTGCTGGTACTCGGGCACGTTCTACGCAGTCGGCAAGGCGTCCGCGACCGTCGACCTGAACCCCGGCCCCGCGTGGTGGCAGCCCTCGACCGGCCACTACCAGTTCAGCGTCCTCAAGGCGCCCGCGGCCGGCACCCCGGGCAGGCTGGCCGTTTCGATGGCCCTTCCGCTGCCGCAGCTACCGCAGTCTGTGCACGACGTCGCCGTCGACAACACGCTGTCCAAGCCGATCTCGACCGATCACAGCTGGACGTATCCGGGGCTCGGCTGCGGGATCCTCATCCAGCCGCAGTTCACCCAGTCCGTGCTCTACGCCCAAGCGCAGTCGACCGCGTTCTACCAGGCGACGCACCTGGCCAGCGTGACCAAGCCACTGGTCGCCGCGGCGGAAAACGAGGCGGTCACGATGATCAGGGACAACTTCATCCAGCCGACCGTGAACGCCCTCGGCTACACCCTCACCCAGTTCACCATCCGCTGGGTGCGCCAGTGACCCGCTAGCCTGCCGCTGTGCGAGCCGGGCCGGATACGGGCCCCGGGCCATTGGGTGACCAACCGGGACCGCGAGGTAGCGTTGATGGCATGCGGGTCGGTCTCATGAGGGGGGCGGTGCGATGACGGCCGAGGTGTTCCCCGCGGCGGGATTCATCGAGCGGGTCGCGGCCGCGTTCGCGGCGAGCGTGCCGGAACATCCGGCGGATGACGGTTTCTTCGGGCCCGGCAGCGTGACCTGGCGGCTGAACGGCGACCTGTCGGCGCCGGTCGGCGCGCTGCGGTCGCTACTCGTGCAGGCGCTGCACCCGCTCGCCATGGCCGGGGTGGACCAGCACAGCGACTGGCGCGCCGACCCGGTAGGCAGGCTCGCCTCGACGTCCGCGTACCTCGTCACGATCACGTACGGCGACCGGGCCGCGGCCCGCCACGCCGCGGAGCGGGTGCGGAAGATCCACGAGCGGGTGCGCGGCACCGACCCGGTGACCGGGCGGCCGTACGCCGCGAGCGATCCGGACCTGCTCATCTGGGTGCACGCCGGGATGGTGGACTCGGTGCTGGCCGCCGCGGACCTGTTCGGGACTCCGCTGAGCGCCGGGGACAAGGACAGGTACCTGGCCGAGATGACCGCCGCCGCCGAACTCATCGGGGTGCCCCCCGGGCGCACCCCGTCCTCCGCCGCGGAGCTCGGCGCCTACCTGACGGCCATCCGGCCGGAGCTGACCCGGAGCCCGGCGGCGGCCGAGTCTACCGAGTACCTGCTCGGCCTGCCGGGCCTCGACGAGGACAGCGCGGATCTCTGGCGGCAGATCGCCGGCGCCGCGATCGCCTCGCTGCCCGGCTGGGCGCGTGACCTGTACGGCTGGGAGCCGCCCGCGCTGACCGAGCGGTACCGCGAGGAGGTCCGGCAGGTGCTCGGTGTGCTCGACACGCTCCAGTTGGGCGAGCCGGGCGTGCTCGAGGCCCGGCAGCGGATCGAGCTGCGGATGCGGCAGGCCGGGCAGTAGGCCAGACAGCAGGGACGGCACGGTAGGGACAGGGCGGTAGGGACAAGTAAACCCGTGAGCATTCGAGCCCATGCGCGGCTGCGGCTGACCCGAGGGCTGGCGGCCGTGCGGCTGGCAGCGCGCGGCGGCGCGCGGTACGCGACGAGCGCGCCGCGGCTGTTCGCGGCGGCCGGTGAGCAGCGCGAGCAGCTGCGCAACGACCTGGCGCTGCGCACCGCGGAAGACGTCGCCAGCACCCTCGGGACGATGAAGGGCGTCCTGATGAAGCTTGGCCAGATGGCCAGCTACGTGGACGACGGCCTGGCACCGCCGGTCCGCCGCACGCTGAGCCGGCTCCAGGACAGCGTGCCGCCGATGACCGCCAGCCTCGCCGCGCAGGTCGTCGAGGAAGAGCTCGGCGGCCCCCCGGAGCAGGTCTTCGACACCTGGGATCCGGAACCGATCGCCGCCGCCTCCATCGGGCAGGTGCACCGTGCCATCACCAAGGACGGCCGTGCCGTCGCGGTCAAGGTGCAGTACCCGGGCATCGCGCGGACGATCGCCGCCGACCTGGGCAACGTCGGGCTGCTGCGCAGCCTGCTGCGGGTGGCGGCGCCCAGCCAGGACGTGAAAGCCCTCATCGAGGAGCTGCGCGAGCGGATCACCGAGGAGCTCGACTACCTGCGCGAGGCGGAGAACCAGCGGCTCTTCGCCGCCTACTTCGACGGCCATCCGACGATCACCGTCCCGAAGATCGTCGACGAGCTGTCCACCGCCCGCGTCATCACCAGCGAGCTTGCCACCGGGGCGCGCTGGGCGGAGCTGCTCAGCTGGCCGCAGGCCGACAAGGACCAGGCGGCCGAGACGATCTACCGGTTCACCTTCCGCAGCCTGTACGAGATGCACGCGTTCAACGGGGACCCGCACCCGGGCAACTACCTGTTCGGCCCCGGCGGGCGGGTCACTTTCCTCGACTTCGGCCTGGTCAAGTTCTTCACGCCGGACGAACTCACGCCGCTCGTCCACATGGTCCGCTACCTGTGCGTGGACGACGACCCCGCGGCGTTCCGCAAGGCGATGGAGGACGCCGACTTCCTGACGGCCGGCGCGCCGATTCCGACCGACCAGGTCATCGAGCACATGGCGCTGTTCTACGACACCGTGCGGACCCCGGGCACGCGGACCATGACGCCGGGCTACGCGTCGGCGGTCGCCCGCCGGTACTTCGACTTCCGCAACCCGCTCGCGGCGTACGCGCGCATCCCGAAGTCCTACGTGATCCTGCAGCGGATCAACCTGGGCATGTTCGCGCTGCTCGGCGACCTCGCGGCGACCGCGGACTGGCGGGCGATCGCGGAGGAGATATGGCCCTTCGTGCAGGCGCCGCCGTCCACTGCGATGGGCGAGTCGGAGGCTGCCTGGCGCGCTCGAGTTATCCCGAACGTACGCCGCTGACTCTGACCGGTTCAGCTGGCTGCGCGGCGGCTGCGGTACGCCGCGACGTTGACCCGGTTCGCGCAGGTCAGGCCGCAGAAGCGGCGGGACCGGTTCTTGGACAGGTCGACGACCACGTCGTCGCAGTCGGACGCGGCGCAGATCCGCAGCCGGGTGAGCTCGCCCGCGCGGATCACGTCGGCGAAGGCCATCGCGGCGTCCACCGCCATCCGGTCGGCGAGCGGCGCCTCCGGCGTCGTCGCGTGGATGTGGTAGTCCCAGCCGTCGTGCTTGACCAGCTGGGGCAGGGCGCCGGCGTCCCGCAGCAGGGTGTTGACCAGGTCCGCGGCCTCGTCCTCGGTGATCTCCCACAGCTGCGCCAGGCGCGGGCGCAGCTGCCGGACCTGGTCGAGTTCCTCCTGGTCGTGGGTCCGGCTGCCGGTCCACCGCCAGTACTCGATGAACCGGTCGAGGGCGGCCACGTCAGCCAGCTCTTCCCTGCCGCCGCGCCCGGTGTTGACCAGCGCCGCGGTCGCGTTGAGCGACACCTCGGTGTCATGGGCAAAAATCATTTGACCTCTTTCGCCGCCCAGGCGTAGTGTCACTACCGTAAGTCATTTTTACCACTTACACGTCGCGATGACGAGGAGACAGGCGGATGACCGGCGCGCGGGCACTCGACGACGGGACCGGACCCGCCGCTGGCGGCACGCTGCAGCCCAGTATCCCCCCGGCCGCCGTCGCCCCGGACGCCGGCGCCCTCGAGGTCGTCACCCTGGACCGCGGCGCCACGAGCGGCGAGGCCCGCCGCTGGCGCGGGGCGGGGCTGGCGCTCGGGCTGATGTCCGCCGCGGCGTTCGGCACGTCCGGCACGTTCGGGACGTCGCTGATCGGGGCCGGCTGGTCGCCGTCCGGCGCGGTGCTCGCCCGGGTGTCGGTCGCGGCGCTGGTGCTCACCGGGCCGGCCCTGGTGCAGCTGCGCGGGAGGTGGGCGCTGCTGCGCCGCTGGGGGTGGCACACCGTCGCCTACGGCTTCTTCGGGGTCGCCGCCTGCCAGCTCGGCTACTTCAACGCGATCTCCCGGATGCCCGTCGGGATCGCCCTGCTGATCGAGTACATGGGCATCTTGCTGGTGGTGGGCTGGCTGTGGGTGCGGCACGGTCAGCGGCCGCGCCCGCTGACCATCGCCGGCGGCGCCGCCGCGCTCGGCGGCCTGGCGCTGATGCTGGACCTGTCCGGTGCGGGCGGCGTCAACCCGGTCGGCGTGCTCTGGGCGCTCCTCGCCGCGGTCAGCATGGCGGTCTACTTCATCCTGTCCGCGAAGTCAGGCGCCGACCCGCTGCCGCCGGTAGTCATGACCTGGGGCGGGATGGTCGTCGGAGCGCTAGCGCTCGCCGCCGCCGGGCTGACCGGGCTGGCACCGCTGGCGGCCTCGGCCGCGGACGTGACGCTGTTCAGCCACCAGGTGAGCTGGCTGGTGCCGGTCCTCGGGCTGTCCCTGCTCGCGGCGGCCTTCGCGTACGTCACGGGCATCGGCGCGGCCCGGCGGCTCGGCGCGAAGCTCGGGTCGTTCGTGGCGATGGCGGAAGTCCTGTTCGCCACGGGTTTCGCCTGGGTGCTGCTGCATCAGGTGCCATCGGGGATGCAGTTCCTCGGCGGCGCGCTCATCCTGCTCGGCGTCATCCTCGTCCGCCTCGACGAGTCCTAGTCTTGGGACCATGACCGAGGACACCCATCGCCAGGTAACGATCGAGCGGATCAGCAACAGCCATTACACCGTGAGCAACGCCCGCGGCGGGACGATCACCGTGGGGACGGCCGACACGCCCGACTTCTCGCCGGTCGAGCTGCTGATGGTCGCCATCGGCGCGTGCACCGCGATCGACGCCGACATCCTCACCTCGCGGCGCGCCGAGCCCGACTCGTTCACCGTGGCGGTGGACGCGGAGAAGCTGCGGGACGACAAGGGCCGCAACTACCTGGCGGACATCACGGTGACGTTCCGGATCAGGTTCCCGGAAGGCGAGGACGGCGACAAGGCCCGCGCCCTGCTGCCGGACGCTGTGAAACGGTCACACGAGCAGCTCTGCACGGTCAGCCGCACGGTCGAACTCGGCACCCCGGTTACGCCGGTCATCGAGTAGCCGCACTCCGCCCCGCCGCACCCGTCACGGGGCCGCGTGAGCCTCGCCCGCGGTGGCACGGGCCAGCTCAACCTCACCGCGGTCGCTGGCACGGGACCGCCGCCCCGATGCGGAATCACGCCCGGTAGACGATGAGCGACACCGCTGCGTACTGGGTCACGTAGGCGAGGATAGTCATCGCGTGAAAGACCTCGTGGAATCCGAACCACCGCGGTGACGGGTTGGGCCACTTCAGCGCGTAGACGACGGCGCCAAGGCTATACAGGATGCCCCCGGCCAGCACCAGCGCCAAGGCCAGGGCCCCCGCGCCGCGCAAGAGCTGCGGCAGGACGAAGACCGCGACCCAGCCGAGCGCGATGAACAGCGACGAGACGAGCCACCGCGGCGCGGGCCGCCAGGCGGACCGCCAGATGAGCCGGGCCAGAGCGCCCGCTACGGCCCCGGTCCAGATGACCGCCAGCACGCTCAGCCGCGTCCGGCCGTGCAGCGCCAGCACCGCCAGCGGGGTGTAGGTGCCGGCGATCACCAGCAGGATGCTCACCTGGTCGAGCCGCGCCAGCAGGCGCCTGCGCCTGCTGGCCGGCGGTGACCGGTGGTAGGCCGCCGACATGCCGAACAGGGCCATGCAGGTCACGCTGTACACGGCGGCTGCGAGCCTGGCCGACTGGGTCGGGGCAAGCGCGATGAGTACGGCGCCGGCGACTGCGGCGGCGGGGAAGGCCCCAGCGTGCAGCACGCCCCGGAGCCTGGGCGCTGCGGCGCTCGCACCGCCCGGCCCGGCCGCGCCATCCCCGGTGCCGACGGCACCCGCGCCGCCTGTGGTACCCGCGGCATTTCGCATCACGCGCTCCCTCCGCTCCGGTCCCGTAACCTACGGTACCGTAGGTTTGAAGCCTAGGCATGCTCCTCCGCCGGTTCTTCCTTGCCAGCAGCCGCTGTCCGCGCTGCAATGGGAGGAGTGAACCCGCCACCTGGCTCTTGGGAGTGCGCTATGACGCCAGCGGAGATCGGTGCAGTGAGCAGGCTGGGCGGCCACGCGTTTGCGGGGCTGGCGTCCCGGATCGAGCAGGTGCACCGGGCCATCGCCGACCGCGCCTTCGCCCCGGCCGGGCCGGCGAGCGCCCCGGCCCGCATTATTCACGACTCCATCGCGCGAAGCGTCTACCTCGCGGTCCGCGGTGCCGGTGCAGCGGCAGGGATGGCGGGCGCAGGGGCCGTGTCACTTCTTGGTGCCGGCGGACAGTCCGCCGACCGGGAACCGGGAGGCAACCTGGCGGTAGCCGCGCTGAACGCGATAGCCGGTGGCCAGTTCGGGCCCGGCCTGGCCCCGCTGGCCATCCGCATGGCCGTGCGGGCACATGGATGTGATGTTCACCTGGATGCGCGGGAGCTGTCGGCCGTCTTCGGCCGCCCGGCGCCCAGGCTCGCGGTCTTCGTCCACGGGCTGGCCGAGACGGAGGACTCGTGGCAGCGGCGGGGCGCCGAATCCGAGCCCTACGGCCTGCGGCTGCAAGCGGAATTTGGCTACACGCCCGTCTACGTTCGTTACAACACCGGACGGCATGTGTCCGATAACGGCCACGACCTGGCCGGGCTGCTGGATGACCTGATAGCGGCCTGGCCGGTGCAGGTGGACGAGCTGCTGCTGGTCGGTCACTCCATGGGCGGCCTGGTCATCCGCAGCGCGTGCCACTACGGCCAGCAAGAATCCGCCGCATGGGTGGGCCGAGTCCGGCACGTGTTCTACCTCGGCACGCCGCATCTGGGCGCCCCGCTTGCCCGGGCCGCCGGGTTCGCGGGCTGGGCACTTGGCAAAATCCCCGAAACGAGGCCGTTCGTGACCCTGGTCAACGGCTCGAGCCCGGGCGTCAAGGATCTGCGCCACGGGTACGTCCTGGCCGATGACTGGGCCGACTGCGACCAGGACAGCTGCGTGCGCGATCACCGGGGTGATACGCCACTGCTACCCGGGGCGAACCACTACACGATCAGCGCCACAGTCACCGCCGATCCCCGCCACCCGCTCGGCGCGGTGGCTGGTGACCTGCTCGTCCAGCCGGCCAGCGCGCACGGCACGCGCGGTGCCCATCAGCACATCCCCTTCCCGGTGGGCTCACGCCGCGAGCTCGGCGGAATGCATCACTTCGACCTGCTCAACCACCCCGCCGTGTGGGTAACGATCCGCGACCTGCTCGGCGACACCGCGCACTAGACGCGCCGGCGCGCCCTTTCGCTGCGTCCGCCGGCTGTCGGTGCCCCCCCGTAGAATCGCGGCGTGGCATCTTCCACCGGACCCGGCCCGAGCGAACCCAGCTCCTCGGACGGCGCGCGGCGCGCCGCGACGGTGCTGCACCGGGTGTTCGGGTACGAGAGCTTCCGCGGCCGCCAGGAAGAGATCATCGGCCACGTCATCGGCGGCGGCGACGCGCTCGTGCTGATGCCGACCGGCGGCGGCAAGTCGCTGTGCTACCAGATCCCCGCGCTTGTCCGCCCCGGCACCGGCGTGGTCATCTCCCCGCTGATCGCGCTGATGCAGGACCAGGTCCAGGCGCTGCGGCAGCTGGGCATCCGCGCCGACTTCCTCAACTCCACGCAGGATCCGGGCACGCGGCACGTCGTGGAGCAGGAGTTCCGGGCCGGCGAGCTCGACCTGCTCTACCTCGCCCCGGAACGGCTGCGCACCGAGGCGACGCTCAAGCTGCTCGAGGGCGCCAAGATCTCGGTGTTCGCGATCGACGAGGCGCACTGCGTGTCGCAGTGGGGCCACGACTTCCGGCCGGACTACCTCGAGCTCCAGGTGCTGCACGAGCGCTGGCCCGACGTGCCGCGGATCGCCCTGACCGCCACGGCCACCCAGGCGACGCGGGAAGAGATCGCGATCAGGCTCAAGCTGGCCGGGGCCCGGCTGTTCGTGTCGTCATTCGACCGGCCGAACGTGCAATACCGGATCGTTCCGAAAAATGAGCCTAAAAAGCAGCTGCTGCAGTTCCTGCGCACTGAGCACCAGGGAGACGCGGGGATTGTCTATTGCCTGTCGCGTGACTCCACCGAGCGGATCGCCGCGTTCCTGGCCGACAGCGGCATCCCCGCGCTGCCGTACCACGCTGGCCTCGACGCCGGCACCCGCGCCGCGCACCAGGCCCGGTTCCTGCGCGAGGACGGCCTCGTGATGGTCGCCACGATCGCGTTCGGGATGGGCATCGACAAGCCCGACGTGCGGTTCGTCGCGCACCTGGACCTGCCGCGGTCCGTCGAGGGCTACTACCAGGAGACCGGCCGGGCCGGCCGCGACGGGCTGCCCGCGACCGCCTGGCTCGCCTACGGCCTCGCCGACGTGGTGCAGCAGCGGCGGCTGATCGACGCGTCCGACGGCGACCTCGCGCACCGCCGCCGGCTGGCGACGCACCTGGACGCGATGCTCGCGCTGTGCGAGTCGACCGAGTGCCGCCGCGCGCAGCTGCTGGCCTATTTTTCCGAACGGGCCGCGGCCTGCGCCAACTGCGACACGTGCCTGTCCCCGCCGGAGGTCTGGGACGGCACGGTGCCGGCGCAGAAGCTGCTGTCCACGATCGTCCGGCTGGACCGCGAGCGGGACCAGCGGTTCGGCGCCGGCCAGGTCATCGACATCCTGCTCGGCCGCAAGACCGACAAGGTGGCCCAGCACGGCCACCACGAGCTGAAGACCTTCGGCATCGGCGCCGAACTGCGCGAGGCCGAATGGCGCGGCGTCGTCCGCCAGCTCCTCGCTCGCGGCCTGCTGGCCGTCCAGGGCGAGTACCAGACCCTGGCGCTCACCCCGGCAAGCACCGAGGTCCTGCGCGGCGACCGTCAGGTACTCCTCCGCCGCGACGCCCCGATGCCCAAGCCGGCGCGGTCGGCCCGTAGTCCGGGTTCCGGTGCGGCCGCTGGTCCCGGGGCCGCACCGGCCCGGCTGGAGGCCGCCGACCTGTCCACGGCGGACACCGCGCTCTTCGAGCAGCTCCGCGCCTGGCGCGCGGCGACCTCGAAGGAGCAGAGCGTCCCGGCCTACGTGGTCTTCCACGACGCGACCCTGCGCCAGATCGCCGCGGCCCGCCCGGCCACGCTGGCCGAGCTGGCCGAGATCAACGGCGTCGGCGAAGCCAAGCTAGCGAAATACGGCGAATCGCTGCTCGAGGTCCTCGCCACCGCGGGAGCCGCGTGATCAGCTTTCACCCGCAGGCGATGTCGTTGAACGTGCACACATCCGGCGTCGTGTACGGGCCGACCGCGGTGAAGTAGACGGACAGGGTCCCGCCGGCTGCTATAGCGTCCCCGTCAGACGCGGGCTGCAGCAGGAGGATGTGATTGCTGACGTACCCGCTGGCGTTCGAGAAGGACGTGATCTGGTCGCCGGGCAGCGCCACGACGATCTGCCAGCCGGAAATCGGCGCGGATCCGTTGTTCTCGACGGCCACCTCGCCCTCGAACTGGCCGCCGTACTGGGCGACGACGACGTAGTTGACGGCTACCGCCGGCTGCGCGGCGTTCATGTCCGACGGCGCGGCGACCGGTGACACAGTGACCGACGAGGCCGCGATCGGCGATGCCACGGTTGGCGCCGCGGAGGCGCGCGCCGTGACGCCCGGCGAGGCGCCGGCGCTCTGCGCCGGGCTGGTGGTGGGGAACACGACAGGCGGAATGTGAAGGGGCGGGGCGCTGCCGCTGCCCGGCTCGGCTGAGCGCAGCCCGAAGCCGACGGCGGCGAAGGCGCCGACCGCGAGGACCACGTACGCCGCTCCGATCTGCAAGCCCAGCCGCCGGAAATAATTCGGCGCGAATCCCCCCATAGGCTTCAGGTCCCCGGGGGAAGCCAGCAGGACCGTGCTGGCGCGAGAACCCCTGTGCCGTCCGTGACGGCTAACGCTCGACCTGCCACCGGAGAACTTGGCTGCCACGCTGGCTCCCAGCCGGATTCTGACGGATATGCGTGCCTCTCGCCCAATGAGTACCATCCCGGCCATGCCGTTAGCCGCCATCGGCCAGTCCATAAGGAATCGGTAACGTCGCGCCAGTCCTGTGGCGTGACGTTACCGAGCAGATCCTGGGGCTGCCCGGTCCTTCGGACGGCGGGTAACCGGTTCCCGTTTCCTCTATTTGTTTGCATTGACCAAGAATTGATCAAGATGCGACACTCGGTATTACCTACGTTACTCTAGGCAACATTAGGTGATTCCAGTGAAAGAAGCGGCACTACGTAGTGACAGGCACCGAGCCGTCGGCTGACGAGCCCACCCACACGTTCGTGCCCGGCTCCGGCGGGGCTGACGCGGGAGCGGCCGAGCCGGTGAGGCCTGCCGCGCACCCGCCGACGGAGGTCGAGTCCCCGCACCCGCCGACGGAGGTCGACCACTCCGGGGAAGCGCCGGTGGCTGCCCCGGGCCTGGCTCCCGCTGAGGTGGTCAGGTATGGCCCAGGGGTGCCTGACGCGCCCGCCGCGGACCGGGCGCAGCTGACCGCCGAGCGCGCCTGGCACGGCAGCGCTCCGGCCAGCCGCTCCCGCCCTCCCAGCTGGCTCCGGCTGCTGGTCAGCTGGCCAGTGACCGTGATCGTGCTCATAGCGAGCGGCGTCGTGCTCTACCTGCGGTTCCACCATGTCCCGATCCACGTGACCAGTGTCACGGTCTCGCACGGGACTCAGGCAGGCTGCGGGACCGACGTGACGGGGCGGATCGTCACGAACGGCGCCGCTGGGACGGTCACGTATCAGTGGCTGGTCGCGCCGCAGACGCGGCCACCCAGTCCGCTGGAGCAGTCGGTCGTCTCCGGACAGCGTGCGATGACGGTGACCCTCGACATCCAGGGCGCGGGCCAGGGCAGCGCGTCCCAGGCGGTCACGTTGCAGGTACTCAGCCCTGATCCCGCATCGGTTTCCACCAGGGTGGTGATCAGCTGCTAGCGAGCTAAGCAGAGGGAGCAAATTGCCATGGGGGGATGGACGGTTCCGGGATACACCGGGCTCAAGACAATAGGCTCTGGCGGCTTCGGCGATGTGGTGCTGGCGAAGCATAATCCGTCGGGGACACTGGTCGCGATCAAATACCTGCGTGCCGAGCTCCTCGCCGATCCCGAATTCGCCGAAATGTTCAGGCGCGAGGCGCAGGTGCTTGCCAGCCTGGACGACCCGAACGTCGTCCGGCTCTATGAGTACGTCGAATCGCCGTCGGGCGCCGCCATCGTCATGGAACTAGTCGGCGGCGTCTCACTGCGGGAGATCCTGACCTATCAGGGCAAGACCACCGCGGAGGCCGCCCTCGCCGTGCTGCGGGGCTCACTGCTGGGGCTGGCGGCGGCGCACCGGCGCGGCGTCGTGCACCGCGATTACAAGCCGGAGAACGTCCTGGTGAACGGGGACGGCGTCAGCAAGCTGACCGATTTCGGCATCGCGGCGCGTACTGGCGAGCACCCCGTTCCAGCGGGCACTTTGAATTACGCCGCGCCAGAGCAGATCGCCGGCGCTCCGGCCAGCCCGGCCAGCGACATATACGCGGCCACGGCCACCTTTTGCGAGTGCCTCACCGGTCATCCGCCGGTCACGGACCAGTCGGTCCGCCAGCCAGGCAGCCCTGACGCAGGGCAAGCTCCGCGGGCGGAAGTGCCGGAAGCGCTGGGACTGCTCGTGGCCGCCGGGCTTGCCAGGGAACCGGTCCGCCGGCCAACCGACGCGCTCACCTTCGTCAATGAGCTCAGCGCGGCGGCGTCGAAAGCCTACGGCCGTAACTGGGCCGATCGTGGCCGCTCACATCTGGCCGAGGCGGCGCTGCTGCTGTCCGCGCTGTGGCCGTCCGGCCCGCCTCCGGCAGCCCAGGGCAGCACGGCGTACCAGGTCCCGCTCCGCCGGCGGCCGCGGATCCGGCACCTCGGCGCGATCCACGCTGCCGTCGGGGCTGCCGCCGTCGTCGCGGCCGCAGCGGCGGTCGGGGCGGCACTCACCGCGCCAGGCCCTGGGCGGCCAGCTGCCAACGTGCAGCCGCTGTCAACGGTCCATTCTGTCAGGCTTCGGCTGTCATCCTCCACGCCAGGCGACATCACCCCGTCACCGCGGACCGACAAGTCGCCGTCACCCACCCCTCAGACAGGAAACCCCGTGAACCCGCCGCCGACGCAGACCGCGCCGACGCAGACCGCGCCGACGTCGCAGACCTCGCCGCCGCCAGTCTTGCCTCCGCCAGTCCCGGTGATCACCGGCGCCTCAACGTACACGCAGGGCGTGTTCGTGTATGTCAGCGTCACCTATTCCGACCCGGGAAACGACGCCGAGGGCTTCGGATTCGTGGGTGTCGACGGATCCGGCTGGGCCGAGGAGAACCACCCGTTCTCCAGTCCTTCTTACGGCATCGTGGGGTCTGACAGCATCGCCTACCCGTTCAACTCGGGCTGCGGGACGTCCCAGCAGTACGGCAGCTATGTCGAAGTCTGGATCTACGACACGGCCGGAGCCCGGAGCGATCCCGTGACCCTCCACCTCGTCTGCTCGGGGGGCACGACATCACCACCCTCAACTCCGGGATCCAGCTGATCCCGCCGCGGCCACCGGGCCCACGCGCGCGCTCGCTTACGTGGGTTGCGATCAGCCAGCGCGAGGCTTGGCGCTTCCCCCGCCCGGTGTCCACCGCCGAGCCCGGAAGGCGCCTATAGCAGCTCCGCGCTTGGCGGGCGCCGGGCCTGGCGTGACCGGGCGCCATGATCACGAAGACGTTATGCACTTATACGA
>Ga0187807_1000457_pt1 | contig 12874 bp, 10 predicted proteins | sample NC_wetland_sal_i_4_FD_132432 | JGI IMG/M metagenome (GOLD analysis project Ga0187807, IMG submission 132432) | Wetland sediment microbial communities from Neuse River Estuary, North Carolina, USA - ASW_2 | ecosystem: Environmental > Aquatic > Freshwater > Wetlands > Sediment | place: USA: North...
GAGGACTTCGCAACCCTCGACGCGCTCCGGCTTCTCACCTTCACGGTCACCGCCGGGGCAGGCGATGAGATCAACGCCGGCCGGCGGGCGGTCGAGGCGGTCGAGGCGGGTCTGGACAGCGGGGTCGCCGGCGCCCGGGCGCGGATGAACCTGGTGCGCGGCTACCTGCTGGTCGATCAGCCCGGTGAAGCCGACGCGGCTCTGCGTGCCGGCAGCCCGGGCGATGAGATCGCGGCACTGGTGCTCGCGCCGGCGCTGGCCGCGCGCATCGCGGTGCGGCACGGCAGGCTCACCCAAGCCGAACGTCAGGCCAAGGCTTCTCTGGAGGCGGCCCGCGCGTTCGGCTTCGACACCCACCTGGGCGCGGTCGACGCCCATCTCGCGCTGGCGGGAGTCCGCATTGACCGCAACGAGCTCGCGGCTGCGATCGCGGCGTTCCGGCGCCTGGACGAGATCCTTCAGGCCAACCCGTTTGCCCGCGTTTACCAGGTCCTGGTCCAGCTGGAGAAGGCCCGGGTGGCCGCCGCGCTGGACGATTTCGACGACGTATTCGCCATCCTGCGCGAGGCCGGCCAGCTCATCGACCATCTTCCGCGATCGGCCCTGCGGTGCCTGGTCGATGCGGCTGCCGCCCGCTGGCACCTGCAGGCGGGCCGGACACGCCAGGCTGAGGAACTGATCGCCACGCTTGCCGATGGCAGCCCGGCGCATACGCTGCTGCGGGCCCGCCTGGACCTGGCATGCGGCCGCTTCGACGCGGTGCGGGCCCGGCTCGGGCGGGCGAGCCCCGGCACGATGCGTGACCGGCTGGCCGGTGAGCTGCTCCTGGCTCGGGCCGCCGTCGAATCCGGTGACGATGCCGCGGGGCATGTGACGGTCGCGGTCGGCCTGGCGGCCCCCGAGCGTCTGGTCCGGGTCTTTCTCGAAGAGGGCCCGGCAGTGACTCGCCTCGCCCGGGTGGTCGCGGAATCGCTCGGCACCGAATCCGGCACCCATCTGGCGGGGGCCCTAGGTTCCCCTCCCCCGTCCCGCAGCACGCCGCGCCAGCCGACGCCGATCCTCACCCAGCGCGAGCTAACGGTGCTGCGGTACCTTCCCTCTCACCTGACCAACGCCGAGATCGCACGCCAGTGCCTTGTGTCGGTGAACACAGTCAAGGCAAACCTGAAGAACATCTACGCCAAGCTGGGAGTCTCCTCCCGCGCGGAAACCGTCGAGCGGGCCCGCCTGCTCGGCCTGCTCTGATGGGCAACGCGCAGCCTCCTTCGAGTCCTTCCGCGTCCGGGGATGGTGCGACGGGCGAACCCAGCCGGCCCCGGCATTGGCGTCCCAGCATCGGTGACAATCATTCTGGGTTGCTGAAACTCCTTCTGGGTTGCTGAAACTCTTCTCGGCCAGCGAGACCGTGTACCCATTCTGGGTGTGGCGAGGCTACCCCCGAGGCAGTTTGACTGACTCCATGGGTCTCAGAGGACAACAGCGCGGGTGCATTGCGCAGTCGCATCGCCCTGCAGCGAGGCGCCATGGCCGCCGAGGACCTTGCCTTCATCGGCGGCCCGCGACGCGAGGCGGGTTCTTCGCCGTCCCGCTGAGCAGAGGTCCAGCCAGGGCTCGCGACGACAGATCCCCAGGCGCGACGGCGGGTGTTCGCCGCTCGGATCACGCCACGCTGCGAGCGGGCATTCCGCACGAAAGCCGACGGGAAGAGGGAAGGCCTCCCAGGCATCAGCGGACATCACGGACGAGAGGCACCCAGTCAAGAACCTTTAGTCTGTTGACCGCGTGCTTCGCGGCCAACAGCGTGACAGCAAAGTGCAGACGACGCTGCTCCAGACCCCGGCAGCAGGAGCTATCGGCCAAGGAGGGGCGATGGGCGACCGGGTAGAAGACAGCTCGGAGCCGGTCCTGATCGCGACGAAACTGCGTCCGCCGGCGGTACGCGATCAGGTCGTTCCGCGGGAGCGGCTTGCGGAGCGGCTCCGGACCGGGTCGGGTCTGGGGCTCAGCCTGGTGGCATGTCCGGCGGGTTACGGAAAGACCACCATGCTCGCGGCGTGGCACGAAGTCGAGGCGGCGCGGAAACCTGTCGCGTGGCTGACCCTGGACGAAGGCGACACCGACCCCGCGGTGCGCTGGTCCTATGTGATCCAGGCGCTTCGCCGGGCCTGCCCGGCCATCAGCCTGCCGGCATCACCGCAGATGGCCGGGACGGGGACCACCATTGACATGGTGCTGCCGCGCCTGGTAAACGAGCTGGACGATCTGGGTGAGGTCACGCTGATCCTGGACGACTTCCACCGGCTGGCCGGCGGCGCGGCCCGCGAGAGCCTCGCCTGGTTCATCGATCATGCCCCGCGCGCCTTCCAGCTCGTGCTCTCCACCAGGACCGAACCCGACCTTCCGCTGGCCGCGCTGCGCGCCCATGGCGACCTGCTCGAGCTGCGGGCCGACGATCTGCGGTTCACCTCCGAGGAGGCGGACGCGTTCTTGAACGGCCGCCTCGCGCTCGGCCTCATGCCCGAAGAGGTGAATGCTCTCCTTCGAGCTCGACCCGCCGCAAAGGTGGGCGAACAGCGGGTGGAAGCGGTACCAGCCGCTCTCGTCGTCCAGGAGGATGAGGAACAGGTTGCTGTACGACAGCGCGTCGAGCATCGGTCCGGAGTGCTGCTGGTCCAGCACCGCATCGCACAAGGGGCCGGACAGCCGCTCGAGGATGGAGGAGCGGAGCCTCAACGCCTGCATCGGCGGATCATGCGCCTGGAGCACCTCGGTCTCCAGGAAGTCGAGCACAATGGCGGCTCGAGGCGCCCAGCTCGGTCACCAAGGCTTGGCGGTCGGCAGTTCGCCTCAGCGACAGCGCCGTCAGGTACAGCCTGGCCGGCCAGCCCTCCATCCGCTCGACGAGCATCACGCTCTTGCCCGCTCCGGGCACGCCGACCACGACCGTCAGCGGCAGCCCTGCGGCCGCGTCGAGCGCCGCATGCAGACGCGGACGCGGGGCGTGCCCGCGCGGAAGCGCAGGCCGCAGGCTGGGCAGTCTGCGGATCGGGGCCGCCTGCCCCGCGGCCGGCAGCACGGGTCCAGAGTGCCCGGCCGGCAGCGATCATGCCACGCGCCAGCGCCCGGCAGATGAGCCCTCCCGGGCGGGTGACCAAAGACCCGGGCCGGGCTGACTCACCCCTGATGGTCAGCGGCCGCAGGCCGGCCGGGCATTTCACCCCGATGAGGTGGCGCGCGGACATGACGCCAGGGCGCATCGTGGAATTGACCGAGAAGACCGAGAAGACAGCATGACCCTGGGCCGTCAGCAGGCCTGCTGCTCAGGGTCTTCGTGGCGGTTGACATGACCCAGCCGCCATTGTTCTCCATGCAGAAAGAACAGCAGATACGAGATCGAGATGGCGAAGCCCGAGTCAGTATTCATCTACATCGGCACCTAACCCAGCAAGGATGCGGCAGAAGCCGACTACGACGTGGTGAAGGACCTGCACGCGGTCGGCGCGGTCGGGTCCTACGACGCGGCCGTGGTCACCAAGGACGACAACGGCAAGGTGCACGAGCACAAGGCCGAGGAGGCCACCCGGCACGGGGGGTGGGGCGGCGCCGCCGTCGGCGCGCTGATCGGCTGTATATTCCCGCCCGCGATCATCGCCACCACCGCGGCCGGCGCGGCCATCGGCGCGGTGAGCGGGCACTTGTGGCGCGGCAGGTCCCGCAAGGATTGCAAGGAGCTCGGGGACGTCATCGACGACGGGCAGGCCGCGCTGGTCATCGTCGGGCAGAACACGATCGAGCAGGCGATGGACAAGGCCGGGCTGAAGGCCGAGAAGCAGGTCGCCAAGCAACTCGACGTCAATCCGAAGGACATCGACCAGGCCATCGCGGACGGCGCCGGCGAAGTCAGCTGACCTGCCGGTCCCCGGCCACCAGGGAGGACACATGAGACCACTACATCGGGCAGGCCGGCGCAGATGGGCGGCGCTGCTCCCGGCTGTCGTCCTGGTCCTGGCCTTGTCCGGGCTGTCCGCCGGGTGCAGCAGCACGCCCGCGTACTGCACCGACGCCAGCCAGCTCAAGACCGATGTCCAGAACCTCGGCAATGTCGACGTCGCCACGAACGGCCTGGACTCGCTGCAGACCGCGCTGAGCAAAGTCCAGGCCGACGCCACGATGTTCGCCACCGACGCGAAGTCGTCGTTCCCGTCGCAGACCGCGGCGCTGAACAGCGCGGTGTCCGGCCTGAAGACCGCGATCACGTCGGCGAAGGGCCAGGCTCCCGCGACCGCGGCCACGGCGGTCGTGTCATCGGTCGCCCAGGTGAAGAGCTCGGCGAGCGATCTGCAGAGCGCCATATCAAGCAGTTGCTAGTGAAGGCCCGGCGGATGCACCGGGGGACCGGCAGTCGGCATAAGGGGGAGCGGCACAGATGACGAAATGGAACTTCGTGGCGATGGGCCAGGTGGGGCTGAACGGCTGGACCAAGGTGGCCGCCGAGCTGGTCGCCCGTCCGGTCGCCCGCTGGACCGGGCGGCCGGAGGCGCAGATCGCCTGTGTCGAAATTGCGATGTGATCGAAGTCACGATGCAATTTCTACGTTAGCGCGTGCGGCGGCTCTTGTCGTCGGACCTGCTGCCCAAAAGGGCCGGGCAGCCTGGTCAAGGCCCTGGTCCACATCAGCTTCGCCAACCTGTGCGCGCTGGATGTGGACTCCGCGCTGCAGGAGCAGTGGATCGCCGAGTACTGGGCCCGGTGGGCCGCGCACCGCGCTGCCGCGTCCGTGGCCACCGGCGACGGAGGGGCCTGGCTGGACGGGGACACGGCCCGGGCCATCGCCTGCGACGCCAAGATCATCCCCGTGGTCACCGGCGAGGTGGATCCCGGCGCGGTGGAGGAGCTGATCGCCCTGTGCGTCTGCTACCACCGCCTCCGCAGCGGCACCCCGAACCCCGCGGATGTCCCAGGCGACAGCGGCAGCACGCCGGAGGGCACGGACACCCCGGGCGGCAGGGATGCCCGGGACGGCACGGACGCCGCCGGCAGTGCGGTTGTCCCGGCCGGGCTGGCCGGACGCGCCGCCCGCCAGGCTGAGCAGGCCGCCCTGGTCGCGGACGCGCTGGCCGAGATGGAGCAGCAGATCCTGGGCAAGATCCTGCAGGTCCTGTCTGGGCCCGGCGGGGTCGCCTCGTTCCTGCGCCGGCAGCTGCTCGGCAAGCCCCTGGGCGGCCCGTCCCTGCCGCTGGACGTCGGGCAGCCCTAGTTTGCATTTTGTACCTATGATCTGGGTCACATCCGCTGCCCGACTCCGGTCACTGTGCGTTGTCTCGTTCGTCCCGTTCGTCCCGCCCTCGCGCGCGCTCGCGCGTCTGCACGCGTAGGGCACACACGCGGGACGGGACGAGACAATGAGACAATCACGCTGCGTGACGCTTTGGGTCGCGGTCGCGTCTCTGCCGGTCACGGCACGGCCTGTCGGTAAGGAACGTGTCACCAGCCGCAAACGAGCATGATCACGCTGGTCAGACCGGGAAGTTACCGATGACGTCGTCGTAGCGCTGCCGGGCGTCGGCGAGGGCCAGACGGGCGCCTCGTTACCGACGGTGACAGCTCCGCGGTCGTGCGATACGCGATATCCGCCGTTACGTGCGGTTCCGGGCACTCGGCGTCCGCTCGGTTGAGGCACGCAGAACGGGCTGATCTGCGCCACCGGGCTGCGAGGCGGGCCGGCGAGCTCGTCTGATTGGGCGCGGGTGCGGCTGTCAGCGTTGCGGCTGGTCCGGCTGGCGAGCGAGTTCGGCTTGGACGGCCGGGCGGGTGGGCGTGATGGGCAGGTCCGGTGCCTGCCCGAGCAGCTGCAGTCGCACCAGGTTCCAGTCGGTGGCCAGGAAGTGCCAGTTCAGCCGGCCGTCGGGGCCGGCCCGGTACATGTCCAGGTACTTCCAGCTCACCCGCCTGCCGGTGGGCTCGGTGCCGAGGAACCGGCCGGTGTGCACGGCGCTGTTCTGGCCCCGGATGACCAGGGCGTCGCCGTCCTCCACCACCTCGTGCTCGGTGACCTGCAGGTCGGAGAAGGCCTGGCCGAAGCCGGCCTGCAGGTTGGCCAGCGCGATATCCAGGCCGAGCGTCCACCCGGTCAGCCCGAGGCAGTTCTCGATCCAGTTCTCATCCAGCACCTCGCTGACCCGGTGGAACTCGCCGCGGTCGTCGCCCGGGCCGCCGTGATTCGCCCCGCCCGGGCCGCGCCGGACGCGGCCCGCCGCTGCGGCGGCGATCCGGCTGCCCCCGGCGATGCCGACGACGTAGCCGGCGATAGCGACGGTTGCGTGGCTGGCCAGCGGCAGCGACAGCCGCGCCACGCCCAGCCCCCACAGCACGATGTTTCCTGTCATGACGCTGGCGAACACGTTGCCCAGCCGTGTGAAGCTCGCCACGTCCATGGCCCCGGAGCCGACGGTGAGCGCCACCGCGATCACCGTGATGACCTGCCTGTCCGGCCTGTGGTCCATGGCCCGTTAGGGAGATCATCTCCGGCCGCCGCGAGGCAAGTCGGCGCCCCCACGGCGCCCGGTCCGCCGCGGCCGCGAGTCAGGCCTGCGGCCGGCCTAAACCCGGCTGCCGGTCTCCTGCATGGCTACCGTAGCCTGGGCCGGCTGTGTGTACCCCGGCTGCGCGTACACCGGCACGGCTTTCGCCGCCAGCTCGGCATGCTTGGCCTTAAGCTCGGCGTCCCAGCGTTTGAGCGTGTGCCACGCCGGGATCCCGGCCCAGCAGCCGAGGAACAACAGCATGAACGGGACGTTAAGCCAGAACCACGTCACGATGACCCCCACTGGTGATCGACGTCGGGCGCCTCACGCTCGTGTGCGCAGCAGCCGGACGAGTGCTTGATACGGACCGGACCCCGCAGTGGCCGCGCTCATGACTCGAATCGCGGAAGGACATCAGATCAGCCTCCGAACGAACTCGGCCAGGCCTACCCGTACCGCGGCAGGTTACGCTGCCGCGCGCGCCGCCGGCTTCGGGGATTTCCCTGGGTTCTTCCCTAGGCTTGTGTCCCCGCCGCGTCCCGGCCCCCCGCCGCGTCCCGTACCTCCGGCGCCTCCCGGCCCCGGATGCGGACCGCTAGCTGGTGCCGGTCGCTGACTCCCAGCTTGGTGAACACGCTGGCCAGGTGATACTCCACCGTCTTGGGGCTCAGGTACAGCTGGGCCGCGGCGGCGCGATTGGACAACCCCGATGCCACCAGCCGGGCCACCCGCAGTTCCTGACCCGTCAACCCGGCCAATTCCGGATCGGCACCGCCCCGCGGGCGGACACCCAGCGCGGCGAGCTCGGATTCCGCGGCGTGCGCGAAGGGCCGGGCCGCCAGGGCGGTGAAGATGTCATCGGCGGCCCGAACGGCGGCAATCGCGGCCTTACGCCGCTGCAGCCGGGACAGGCACCGGCCGTGCTCGAGATGCAGCAACCCGCGGTGGAAGGGATACGGCCCGCCATCGGACGCGCGGCAGCCTTCCCGCAGCACCGGCTCGGCCCGTTCGGGCTGGTCGTGCGCCATAGCCAGCAAGCCGCGCAACCACGCCGCGTTGACCTGCGCCAGGAACTCGCCGCGGTCGCGCGCGCGGGACTCGAACCCGGCCAGGACAGCCTCGGCCTCGCTGAGCTGGCCGGCCCGGACCAGCGCCCAGATCTGCAGCGGGCGCCACCAGAACGCGGCCGGGTCGTCGTAGCAGTCGATCTCCGGCACGGCCAGGGCCGTGGCTGCGCCGAGCAGCGCCTCACCGGGATCATCCCGGGCGAATCCCAGGATGGCCCGGACCGAGGCGGCGAAGATCTCGGCGAAGCCGCCGAAGGTGCGCGCCGCGTCCTCGGCGGCTTCGACGTGGCTGGCGGCCATCGCCCAGTCGCCCCGGCAGGCGGGAACCCTGGCCGCCGCGGAGTGCACGATCGGCAGGTCGTAGTAGCGGTCCGCGTCGTGAGCCAGCGACACGGCCAGCTCGGCGTGGTCCTGGCAGTCATCCCAGCGGCCGGACCTGAACTCCGCCTCGGCCAGAAAGGCCAGCGGCTGGCCGGGAAACCGCACCTGGAGTCCCGCACTGACCCGGTTCACCGCCTGCCCCAGGTCCTCGGTCGCTCCCTGCAGGTCACCGGTCCAGAGCTTGACTATGCCGCGGTAGGTGAGTGAATCGGTCTTCGCGGCCGGGACCATCGCCGCCCGCTCGGGCAGATCGCGGAACAGGCTGAGCGCCCGGTCGCCTTCGCCGCCGAGCGTCACCGGTATGGCCCGCATGCTGCGGGCCGCGTCGTACCAGGGCTCAGTGCCGGTCGCACTGTCCAGCGCGCGGTCCAGCCACAGCGTGGACTCGGTGAACGACCCGGAGATGCCGAACAGCATGCCGAGCCCGAGCGCTGCCTCCGCGCCTGCCGCCGCATCCGCCACCGGATCGTGCGCGGCCCAGGCCGCCCGCAGCAGCGTCCGCGCCTCCAGCGGCCGCGCGGCCAGCAGCGCGAGCTGGCCCAGCGCCGCATCCCTGCGGGCGCTGACCGGAATCCGCTCGACCGCCGGCCGTGCGGCCTCGGCCTGGGCGACGTCGGCGGCCCGCACCAGCAGCTCGAATGACGACAGCGTGCGCTCATCACGGTCAGGCCCGTAGCCGGTCACCGCGGCGGCCTGCTGCCGGCACCAAGCGGCTAGGCGCAGGTTCCCCGCGGCGGCGGCCAGGCCGGCTGCCTGGTCGAGGTCGCGGGCCAGCTCCGGGTCCGCGCCGGCGGCCGCGGCGGTCCGGTGCGCGAGCGCCTCCTCACCTCCCGCGATCGCGGCGGCCCGCAGGTGCAGCGCCCGCCTCCGCTCGGCCCCCAGGTCGCCGTACACCGCCTGGCGGACAAGCGGATGCGCGAAGGAAACCCGCCAGCCTGCCGGAGTCTCCTGCTCAACCAGGATGCCCGCCCGCTCGGCCTCGCCCAGCGCCGCGGCCGGGGCGGCCGTGCCCGCCACCGCGGCCACGTCGACCAGCCTGCTGTGCTCGCCGAGCACGGACGCGGCGGCCACTAGGTCGCGTGCGGCCTGCGGAAGCGGGACCAGCTGGAGCTGTACCACTTCGGCCAGGGAACGAGGCGCGCGCCACGGCCCGCGGGTATCGGTCAGCGCCTCGTCGGTCAGCTCAGCCAGCAGCGCCCGGGCCTGCAGGGGATTACCGCCGGTAAACTCCCTCAGCCGACGGAACGTCCGGTCCGAGAGCCCGGTGCGCCCGAGCGACCGGCACAGCAGGCCAAGCTCGTCCACGTCCAGCCCGCCGAGCGTGAGCCGCGTGGCGCGGCGGTCGCCGGTCACGAAGCGCTCCCACCCCTCGCCGAGGTGCGCCAGCCCGCCGGGCCGGCAGGTGAGGATCACCAGGACCCGGTCCGCGCTCAGCCGCCGGCACGCGAACAGCAGGGCCCGCGCGGACGCCAGGTCGATCCACTGCAGATCCTCGACTACCACGGCGGCCGCCTCGCTGCCCTGCAGGGAGGAGATCAGGGCCAGCAGTTCCACGCCGACCAGCAGCGGGTCCGCGTCGGCGGGCGGGCCCCGGCCGAGCAGCTCCAGACCTGTCAGCGCGTCGGGTGACACCGCGGCCGCCCCGGCCGCCAGCTGCTGCACCGGCCCGTACGGCAGGAATGCCTCGGCCTCCTCGCCGCTGGCGGCGACGACCGGCACTCCGTGGTGGCCATCGAGGAACTGCGACACCAGCGATGACTTGCCGATCCCGGCTTCCCCCTGGATCAGGACCACGTGCGGCCTGCCCGCGCGCGCCGCGGCCAGCGCCGCGGCCAGCGCGGCCAGCTCCGCCGCCCGGCCGACGAACACGCGCGCCGGACGCGCGTACGTCCGATCACCCTCCATGCGAGTCCCACCCCGGGCGCGGCACGTACGTCTCGGTTAGGACGCGGTGTCATGACGCGCCCGCATCACCACTGTAGGACGATCCGCCCCGCCACGCCTCTGCGCAAGCTCAGTCCGGCTCGACCCGGACGGCGCGCGCCCAGGCCGGTGCGTCGGGCGCCCGCGGCCCGAGCAGCCCCGCATCCCCTTGGGGGCGAAGGCCAGGGCGTGTACCCGTCGGTCAGCACGACCGTGACCGCGGGCCTGGGCCGCAGCAACCCCGCCGCCTCCAGGCCCGCGCCCATGTTGGTCCCGCCCCCGCCGACCAGCTGGATCTGCCGGGCCGAGGTGACACGCTGAGCGGGCGCAACCGCCGTGTCGCAGGCCAGCACGCGGACCTGCCGGGCCAGCCCGAGGGACGGCAGCAGGTTCACTCACCTTGTCCTTGATCGACTGGATCGACTTCCTGGATGGCGTGGTGTCTATTCCAGCAGATTCCGCTCGCTGGCTTACGGAAAGCTTACGAGACGCTTGCCGGCATGGTCTCACGGGTAGGCTCTGCCGCGTGACGGGATGGTCGCTGAGCGTGCCGGGGCGCGCCAGGATCGCCGTAGACGCGCGAACGGCGCCCGATCTGTGCCTGTTTATGGGCCGGGCCTTCCGAGCGCTCTGCGGCGTTCTCAGGGCCTCCGGGTGCGCGACGCGAACGGCTGTCACGCGTGGTGATCGTCCGTTCGTCCATCGTCCGTCCACACCTCGCGCGCGCCTACGCGCGTAGGGCCACACGCGCGAACGTCCGGACGAACGTGGACGATCACCCGCCGTATCCAGAGCAGGAACGAGTGACCGGGAGGAGGGATGCCCGCCGAGTCGTCCGGGGGAGGTGATGCCCGACGGCGAACCAGGAAAGCCAGGAATCGGAATCGGAAGAGGTGACCGCCTATAGGGCGAAAGGGAGGAAAGCGCGCCGCCCGTCGCGCGCGCCGCTGAGCGCGGAGGAACGGGCCGCAATCCGCAAGGCCGGCGCGGAAGACGCGCGCCGGTCGCGAGTCCGGCAAGGGCTACCGGACCGGATTGAAGATCCCGCCATGATAGCCGTTCTTACCGGACTGCTGCGCACCGCGCGCAGCACCAGGAGCCCCGAAACCAGCCATGAAAGGAAGTCTGCGGCATAAGCCGCACAAGCGGAGAGCGGCGGAGGGCAATACCTCCGCCGCTCTCCCGCGTTCCGCGCGGTGTCAGAACCGCCAGTCGAATTCCGTCCGGTCGCGCAGGAATTGCAGCTTGAGTTCGGGTGTCAGGTTCGGCCCGCCTTTGCGGCCGGGATGCGGGCTGACGATGACCCGGTTCATGACGGCCTTGACTGCCGCGCGGCGCCGGTCGGTATTCCAGTCTTCCCACGCGTCCCGCACCATGTCCGACGCGGGTATGTCACCGAACACGGCGGCCGACCCGGTCAGCTTGTCGTATTCTTTGCGTGCTTTGGCGATACGCCCTTCGGTGCGCTGCTTGATATCCAGCCAGTCCTCTTTCTCGATCGTGTCTTCTGCCCAGTCCCGCCGCGCCTCTGCCGGCTTGTCCTGGGCCTTGCGGATTTCCTCGAGCAGTTCCGCGCGGCGCGGCGCGCTGGTGTCTTCGCCGGCGTGCACGGCTTGCTGAACGCGGGGGGATTCCAGCGCGTCCAGGACCGCGCCGGTCACGTACTCGTCAAGGAGTTCCGCGTTGACCGAGATCCCGCCGCACCCTTTGCCGGCCGGCCCGGTCACGCACCGGTAGGTCGCTGCTTTCCCCTTGCTGGCTCCAGCGGGGTACAGCGGGCCATCGCATTTGCCGCATCGCGCGATCCCGGACAGCAGGTGCTGCTTGCGCCCGACCACGTGCGCGCGGCGCGACGGGTCGGCGAACAGTTTCACGAGCCGTTCGTGGGTGTCCTCGTCGAGGATGGCGGGCCATTGCGCCGGGTACGTCTGTCCTTGCCATTCCCGCAACCCGGCCACATGGGAAGACTTGAGCGTCTTCACCAGCGAGGATTCTTCCCATTTCTGCGCGCGGGCCGGCTTGATGCCGCGCTGCGTCCATTCCCGGATGATGGACCCGACGGTCTCGCCGTTCAGCACGCGTTCGGCGGCATCCCGCAATGCTTCGGCTTCCACCGGGTTGATCTCTTCCCGCAAGATTACGCGCTTGCGCTTGCTGGTTTCCTCCGGGTTGGCGTAGATGCGCGTGTACCCGAACCAGCGCGGCCCGCCCCCGGACGATTTTCCCGCGCGCGCGATACGGTCATGTCCCTCACGGACACGCACGCTCTTCACGGCGCTTTCCCGCTTCGCCCGGAGCGTCTCCATTCCCCCGTAATACGCGCCTTCCGGAGTGGACAGGTCCAGGTCCCCGCCTGCATACGCGCTGAGGATCACGCGGTGCTCTATCGCTGCTTTCTCGAACCGGCTCCAGTCCGGCAGGTTACGCGTCAGCCGGTCCACATCGCGGATGATCACCACGTCGATCTCATCACGCTCGATCGCTTCGATCAGGTTGACGAAATCATCCCGCTTGATTTCCTTGAACGCGGAATAGCCATCGTCTTTGAACCGCGCCACCACCCGCCACCCGCGCCGCTGCGCGTGCCGGTCGGCGTTGGCGAGCTGGGTGGGCACGGACTCGGCAGCGTCGTAGGTCTCGCTCAGCCGCGCGTATGATGCTGCCCTGAGCTGCGGCTTCGCGCCTTCCTGGTGTGTAACGTCCATATCACCCAGGATAGGTACAAAACGCAGACTAGGGCCAGACCGACGACATCCCGGTCCACCTGCGCCGCCTGGTCGCGCTGCGGGACCAGAGATGCCAGTACCCTGGCGGCTGCGACCAGCCCGCCGCCGGGTGCGAACCACACCATGTGGTGCACCGGCGAGACGGCGGGCACACCAGCCTCGGCAACCTCAAGGATTACTGTTTCTGGCATCATCACGTGGTGCTGCACGAGCTGGGCTGGCAGCTGACCGTCCACCCCGACGGCACCAGCCA
>Ga0187807_1000458_pt1 | contig 12860 bp, 9 predicted proteins | sample NC_wetland_sal_i_4_FD_132432 | JGI IMG/M metagenome (GOLD analysis project Ga0187807, IMG submission 132432) | Wetland sediment microbial communities from Neuse River Estuary, North Carolina, USA - ASW_2 | ecosystem: Environmental > Aquatic > Freshwater > Wetlands > Sediment | place: USA: North...
GAGCGGGCGACGGGAATCGAACCCGCATGACCAGCTTGGAAGGCTGGGGCTCTGCCATTGAGCTACGCCCGCACGATCTGCCCGGCACCTTGCGGGCGCTGGCAGGCCGTCACCGGTAGCGTACCGGCTCACGCCCGCTGCCCGCACCGTCGCCGCGACCTCCGGCCGACCACCCACCCGGCCGGGCCAACCTCAGCGGCCACAGGCTAGTCAGCCAGCGCGGCTGGCGCGGCCACCGCGTGCGGCAGAATGAATTCCTCGACTGCCCGCGCGAAGCCCTCCTCCTCGTTGGACGCCGTGACGAACGTCGCCGAGTGCTGCACGTCAGCGCTGGCGTTGCCCATCGCGATGCTCATCCCGCTCGGCTTGAACATCAGCACATCGTTCGGCTGGTCGCCGAGCGTGGCGATCTGAGAAAGAGGCACGTTGGCGTGCTGCGACAGGTGCTCCACGACGACACCCTTGTTGGCCATGGGGTGCGTCACATCCACGTAGTACGGCTGCGACCGGGCGGCTGACACGTGCGTGCCGAATCGCTGCTGAAGATCCGCCTCGCAGCGCGCGACCAGGTCGTAGTCGTCGCTGACGCCAACGATCTTGACCACGCGGTCGAGAAGACCGTCGTAGCTGGGTACCACCGTCGGCCGGAACTGGACAGTGCTGGATTCGCGCTCGATGTGCGGCGCGTGCACGTCGGTGACGTACCACTCCGCCTCGCGGTAGATCCAGGCGTCAAGGCCGTGCGCGCGGATGGCGTCGATCACCGCCGGCGTGATGGAATCGGGAACGGCCCGTTCGTCGATGATGGTCATGTCCGGCCGCACCATGATCCCGCCGTTGAACGCGGCTATCGGCCCGCGCAGTTCGAGCGGGTCGACCAGCATCCGCATGCCCCGTGGCGGTCGCCCGCTTGTGATCGCGAACAGCACGCCGCGCTCGTGCAGCTTCCGCACCGCTTCGATCGCGCGGGGAGTCAGTTCCTTGGCGTTCGTGACCAGGGTGCCGTCGACGTCGGCGAGCACAGCGGCGACCGAGTGGGCAGCAGCGTCAGTCATTGTCTAGCCCCAACCCTCAGCGACGCGCCCGGCTAGGGGCGGTAATAACACTGATCAACTGGTTCCGGATGGCATATATAAGGCTGAGCTCCGTGCACGGGCCCCAGCGGGCGTGCCGCCGCGTGATTGCCCACGCCAAATCATACGGTGGCAGCTATCCGCCGCCTGCGCCGCGCAAAGCAGATGCCGGCCCCGCCCTTACGGGCAGGCCTTTTCCGGCTCGTGATCGAATGGACGGGTGCGACAATCGCTGCCACGGCCCCGGGGGAGCGGACCGCCAGCGCGAGCCACCACAGACAAGCGCCACCACAGAGAAAGAGCACGACATGCCCGCGACACCCGCAGCGCAGATCGGCGTCACCGGACTCGGCGTGATGGGCCGCAACCTTGCCCGCAACTTCGCCCGGCACGGCTACCCGACCGCCGTGCACAACCGGACGACCGCGAAAACCGAAGAGGTCATCAGGGATTTCGGCCACGAGGGCAGCTTCGTCGCGACGACGACCGCGCAGGAGTTCGTCGACGCACTTGAGCGGCCGAGAAGGATCGTCGTGATGGTAAACGCCGGCCCTGCCACCGACGCGGTGATCGACGAGTTCGCGCCGCTGCTCGAAAACGGTGACATGCTCATCGACGGCGGCAACGCCCACTTCAAGGACACCCGCCGCCGCGAGGCACGGCTACGAGACAACGGCATCCACTTCGTCGGCATGGGCGTCTCCGGCGGCGAGGAAGGCGCGCTGAACGGCCCGTCGATCATGCCCGGCGGCTCGGCGCAGTCGTACAAGGACCTCGGCCCGATGCTCGAGACGATCGCCGCCAAGGTGGACGGCACGCCGTGCTGCACGCACGTGGGCCCGGACGGCGCCGGGCACTTCGTGAAGATGGTGCACAACGGCATCGAGTACGCGGACATGCAGCTCATCGCCGAGGCGTACGACATGCTCAGGCACGCCGCGGGCTACCAGCCGAGCCAGATCGCCGACGTCTTCAGAACGTGGAACCAGGGCCGCCTCGACTCCTACCTGATCCAGATCACCGCCGAGGTCCTCGCCCACACCGACAAGGCCACCGGCAAGCCCTTCGTCGACATCGTGAAAGACGAGGCCGAACAAAAGGGCACCGGCCGCTGGACCGTCCAGGACGCTCTCGACCTGGGCGTGCCGGTCAGCGGCATCGCGGAGGCCGTGTTCGCCAGGTCGCTGTCCGGCCACGCCGACCTGCGCGCCGCCGCCCGCCACCTCCCAGGTCCCGCCAGCCAGACGACAGCCAGCCAGACAACAACGGACGGCAGCTTCGCCGACAAGGTGGAGCAGGCGCTCTACGCCTCCAAGCTGGTCTCCTACGCGCAGGGCTGGAACATGATCGCGGCCGGCAGCGCCGAATACGGCTGGGACATCGACCTCGGCACGATGGCCGTGATCTGGCGGGGAGGCTGCATCATCCGCGCCAAGTTCCTGGACCGCATCCGCGCCGCGTACGCCGGCGACCCGCACCTGCCGACTCTGCTCGCCGACCCGGATTTCGGCAGCGAGGTCGCGGCCGCGCAGGACGCCTGGCGAGATGTGGTAGCCACCGCCATCCGGGCCGGCGTCCCGGTGCCCGGGTTTTCCGCCGCTCTCGCGTACTACGACGCGCTGCGCGCTCGGCGCCTGCCGGCCGCCCTGGTGCAGGGCCTGCGCGACTACTTCGGCGCGCACACATACCGCCGTACGGACCGCGACGGCACGTTCCACACGCTGTGGGCGCAGGACCGCTCAGAGGTTTCCCGCTAAGCCTTTCTTTTATCCGGAACGATCGGTGGCGTCTCCCCAGCCCCCTCCGCTCGCCGGCCTGGCGCTGCCCGCTGCCGCTGTATTGTGACGCGCTCCACAGTGCGAGCCAGTATGCCGTGCAACCACCTATCGCGGAGCCTGTCCGTCTGGCGGACAGATGTCCGGCATAGCCGTTCCAGCGGGCGCATCACCGGTCCGGCAAGCGGCTTGGTGGTCACCCGAGGGCGCTGACCTGCCAAGTCGCACAGGCGTCTGGCTGTGTTGTCCGCATGGCGGACATCACTGGTAAGTCTCATTTGTGCGTAGGCCCAACGTCAGCCCTTGACACCCGCCGCAGAAACGGCCACGCTTCCGTCAAGCTCAAGTGACCGTGTTTCGGACAATAGTCCGATTCACGGGAACCCCCTTCGGAGTGATGTGTCCCGCCCTCAGAGTGGAGGTTTGCATGAAGGCAGCATCCGCCGGGTTCGGCCGGGCGTGGCTGTGCTGTTGAGCTGACCCGCAAACCAAAACCGGTGAGCCGGGCTGGCACCCGGCCCACCGGACTAACCGCTAACCCACCTCCCAGTGAGCGAGCACAAAGGAGTTTAGCCGTGCCATCTATCCCGGCAACGCGGTCCCTCCGCCGCGGCGCCGCCGTGGCGGCGGTCGCCGCCGCGGCGCTCGCGCTCGCTGCCTGCAGCAGCAGCAATAGCAGCAGCAGCAGTAGCAGTAGCAGCACCACCGCGCCGGCCTCATCGGCGCCCGCCTCAACCAGCGCTTCGGCGAGTGCGTCGCCCAAGCCGATGAACATCGCCTACATGTCGTTCGCCGTGGATAACAGCTACGACGCCCCGATGCTGGCGGCGGCGCAAGCGGTGGCCTCGACCGACGGGGCGACACTGAAGGTGTTCGACGCGAACAACAACCCGCAGACGCAGTACGACCAGCTGCAGACCGTCATTAACTCCGGGCAGTACAACGGCATCATCACCCAGCCGATCTTCGGCACCGGCCTGCTCAGCCTCGTCAAGGAGGCGATCGCCAAGGGGATCAAGGTCGTGAACATGGACCAGATCCTCGGGCCGAGCCTGAGCACGGACCAGCCGCAGGTGCCGGGCCTTTCGGCCAACGTGACGTTCGTGCCCACCGAGATCGGCGCCAAGCTCGGCGAGCAGGTGGTCGCGGCGTGCGCGTCCAAGAAACTGAGCCCGTGCAAGATCGGCTACCTGTACGACATCAAGGCGTCCTCGCTTGACGAGGCGATCTACAGTGCGTTCACCGGGGCGATCAAGGGCCACCCGGTGCAGATCGTCACGACTGGGCAGAGTTACTTCACCCCCACGATCGGCCTCTCCGCTGTGGAGACGATGCTCCAGGCACAACCAGGCCTGAACCTGATCGTCGGCTCTGACCAGGGCATCGAGGGCGCCATGACCGCACTCTCGACCGTGGACAAGTCCGACCATGTGCTGCTCGTCGGCTACGGCGCGAGCGCCGCCGCGGTGGCGGGCATCAAGTCGGGCGTGATCTTCTCTGACGTCGCCCAGGCGCCCGCCAGCGAGGGCCGGCTTGCCGTCCAGGCACTGGTGTCGGCGCTCCAGACCGGCAAGGTCAGCGGTGCCGTCGACCCGGTGGCCGGGTTCCCGGACGGCGGCGTGGTCACACCCGGGGACGTCAGCCAGTTCACCCCCGAGTGGCCGGGCTGATCGTGCCCGACACGGAAGATCTCCAGGGCGCGCATGTCGAGCTGAAGGACATCTCCAAGTCCTTCGGCGGAACGCGCGCCCTGGAGGGCGTTAGCCTGGCCATCGGCCGCGGGGCGATCCACGCCCTGGTCGGGGAGAACGGCGCAGGCAAGTCCACGCTCGGGAAGATCATCTCCGGGGCGCTCGCGCCGGATAGCGGCCAGCTCCTGCTTGACGGCGAGCCGGTGCACCTGCACTCGCCACGGGCCGCGATCGCCCGCGGCGTGATCCTGATCGCCCAGGAGCTGGCGATCGTGCCGTCGCTGACCGTGGCGCAGAACGTCTTCCTCGGCGTGGAGCCGCGGCAGGCCGGCTTCCAGAACCGCCGCGAGCTGCGCCGCAAGTACCGCGAGCTGGCCGCGTCGGTCGGCTTCGAGCTTGACGGCGACGCCAACGCCGGGTCCCTGCGGACCGCCGACCAGCAAAAGGTCGAGATCCTGCGGGCGCTGAGCCGCAACGCGCAGCTCATCGTGATGGACGAGCCGACCGCCTCGCTGTCGCGGCCGGACGTGGAGGCGCTGCACAAGGTCATCCGCAAGCTCGCCAGGGATGGCACCACCGTGGTGCTCGTCTCGCACTTCCTTAACGAGGTGCTCGAGCTCGCCGACGAGGTGACGATCCTGCGCGACGGCCGTCTCGTGCAGACGGTGCCGGCCGCCGGGCAGACCGAGGAGTCGCTGATGGCGGCGATGCTCGGCCGCTCCCTCGACGCGGCGTTCCCGGCCAAGCGCCCCGTCGGGGCGGACGCCCCCGTGGTGCTCTCGGTCCGCGACCTGACGGCGCCCGGCGTGAACGGCGTGTCGTTCGACCTGCGCGCCGGGGAGATCCTCGGGCTGGCCGGCCTGGTCGGCGCCGGGCGCACCGAGGTCGCCCGCGCGATCTACCGGGCGAACCGGGTAAGCGCGGGGACGGTGCGGGTGACCAGGGGAGCGGGCACGGTCGGCGTGACGGGAAGCCCGCGCAGGGCCATGCGGGCCGGTGTGGCGATGATCCCCGAATCGCGCAAGGAGCAAGGGCTGCTGCTCGGGCGCTCGGTGCTCGAGAACGTCAGCCTGTCGAACCTGTCCCAGGTCAGCCGCGCCGGAATGGTGCGCCCGCGGCCCGAGCGGCGGACCGTGCGCGAGGTGATGAACCGGGTGGACGTCCGTGGCGGTGCTCCCGCGCAGCCAGCCAGCGCGCTGTCCGGCGGCAACCAGCAGAAGCTGCTGTTCGCCCGGTCGCTGCTGCGCGACCCGCGGGTGCTGATCGCGGACGAGCCCACGCGAGGCGTGGACGTGGGCGCCAAGCGGGCCATCTACGAGCTGCTGACCTCGCTGACCGCCAGCGGCGTGGGCGTGCTGCTGATCTCCTCCGATGTCGAGGAGATACTCGGCCTCGCCCACCGCGTGCTCGTCATGCGCGGCGGCCGGTTCACCGCAGAGCTCACCGGCGACGAGGTAACTGAGGCGGCGGTCCTGGGTGCCGCGTTCGGCTCTCTGTCCCCCCGGGGGGACGACCCCCCCACACCCCCCCGCCAAGAAAAACCCCCCCGGGGAGACGACCCCCAGCCACAAAAAGAGGTGCGTGAATGAGTCAGCCGCAGGCCGCGACGCCTGCCCCGGAGAAGCCGGAGAGCACGGGCAGGAGGGGGGCCATCCCCGGCGTGTTCGGCGCGCCGTCGTCTGAGTTCCTCGGCCGGGCGCGCAGCGGCGGGATCATCTACCCGTTCATCGTCTTGTTCGTGGTGCTGGCGATCTGGAAGGGGTCGATCTTCTACGGCAAGACGAACCTGCTTGAGATCCTCGACCAGCAGTCGGCGACGCTGATCATCGCCGCGGCGGGCACGATGGTGCTGATCGCCGGCGGCATCGACCTGTCGGTCGGCGCGACCTACGCCCTCGCCCAGGTGATCACGACCAAGATGGCACTGACCGGCAACCCGGTGCTCGCCATCGTCGTGGGGATCCTGGTCGGGGTCGGGGTCGGGGCGGTGAACGGCGTGATCGCGACGTTCTTCCGGATCAACTCGCTGATCGCCACGCTGGCCATGTCGTTCGTGATCGGCGGGTTCGCCGCGCTGGTCACCAACGGGAACCTGATCATCGCTTACACCGCGGTCGGGTTCTCGAAGTTCGCCAGGTCCTCGTGGCTCGACGTGACCGCCGCGGCCTGGACGATGATCGCCGTCGTGATCATCCTCGGGATCGTGCTGGCCCGGACCATCGCCGGCCGGTACATGTACGCCGCCGGGAGCAACGCCGAGGCCGCCAGGCTGGCCGGCGTCCGGGTGCAGTGGATCAAGCTGGTCACGTTCGCGATCAGCGGCGGCGCGGCCGCGCTCGGCGGCATCCTCGACGCCTCGCGGGTGCTCAGCGCCTCGTCCGCCAACGGCGGCACTGCGCTCACCTTCACCGTGCTGGCCGGCATCGTGGTCGGCGGCACGTCCATTCTCGGCGGTGAGGGCGCGATCTGGCGGACGGTGATCGGCACGCTGTTCATCGCCATCATCGGCAACGGCTTCACGCTCCTGGCGTGGAACCCGCTGTACGAGCAGATCACCCTAGGCGTCATCCTGCTCCTCGCGGTCGGCGGCGACGCCTGGTCCCGCCTGCGCACCACCTAACGGCGCTTTCACGCGCCTGCGCCACCCCAAACCCCCGGCCCGCGCTCCCCCGTAGCGCGGGCCGGGCCGCTTACCACCGCCAGCCGCGCCCGCCGCCGCGACGGAGCAGGTGGCCGGCTAGCAGACGGCCCGCCACCGTTCGGGATAAATCTGATAAGCCCGACCTGTTACGATCTCGCTACCCCAGCGGCGGAAGGGGACGAGATTGTCCGAGGAAGCCGAGGAGAAGGCGACCGCGAAGGAGCACCCGCGCGGCGTGACCGGCACGATCTGGGCGCTCGAGCACGCGCAGGATCTCATCTCGGTCATCGTCGGCGTGCTGCTTATCGCCATGGCCGCCGTGGTGCTGCTCCTCGGCATCGTCGACTTCTTCCGAGACACGATGCACGGCTCGGTGGAGACCGCGGCGGTCAACCTGCTCAACCGGGTGCTGCTCGTGCTGATCCTGGTCGAGATCATGCACACCGTGGTGCTGTCGCTGCGCGCACACCACCTGGTCACCCAGCCGCTGCTCGCCGTCGGCCTGGTCGCGGTGATCAGGAAGGTCTTGTTCGTGCTCAGCAGCGAGACCACCGCGAGCACGACGGAACTCGCCCTGCTGATCGGCATGATCGCCGTCTTCGTGGCGGCGCTGATCCTGGTGTCCAGGTACGACCGGTCCGAGAACTGAGGTCGGGCTGGCGGGACTCGAACCCGCGACCTCGTGCACCCAAAGCACGCGCGCTAGCCAAGCTGCGCTACAGCCCGTTTTGCACGATGAGTGTATCGCCTTGGCGCGGTACCTCAGGGCCGGGCGGCGGGCTGCGCTTCGCCGCGCGGGCGCGCCTCGCCGGGCGTGAGCACGGCGAGCACCGACCGGACGGCGTCCGTGACAGGCTGGAGTTCGATGTCCGTCGGCAGCTCGCCAACGTCACCGGGCGCGACCCCGGTCGCCATCGCGTCCGCGACCGCGCGCAGCGTCCCGCTCAGCCGGCGCACCGACTCCGGTGACGGCGCGGGAGCGCCACGGCCGATGGCGACGACCGTCGTGGTGACCGCGTCCATGACTTCTTCGAGGCCGACGACGGCGGGCCACCAGGCGGACGCCCGGCGGCTGATGGCGGGCGGCTCGGACATGGTCCGCTGGTACTCGGCGCGCAGGTCGGACAGCGACCGGCCCACCTTCCGCCGCAGCCGGGACCGGCGCGCAGGCCCCGCGGCATCGGACGACGCGCCCGCCTCCGGGGCCCCTGGGGCGGGCGCCCAGGCGGTGACGAGCGCCTCTTCCATGTACGCGCAGACCACCTTGAGCGTCTGCGCGAACTGCCCGGGCAGGTGCGCCTGCCAGCTCGACGGCCACAGCGCGTACCCGAAGATCAGCACGACCGCGCAGGCGAGCAGGGTGTCGATGAGCCGGTCCACGGCAAGGTGCCAGCCGCCGCCCACCTGCAGGTCGATGAGCAGCACCACGAGCGGGGTCAGGAACGTGGCCGACAGCCCGAAGTTGCGGGCCTTCCCGTACGGCAGCAGCGCCGCCAGCACGCCGAACGGCACCAGCAGCCACGGCCCGTACGGCACCACGGCCAGGATCGCCGCCCCGAGCACGGCGCCCACCACGGTGCCGGCGCCGCGCTGCACGGCGCGGGCGAACACCGAGCCGTAGTCCGGTTTGAGGATGATCGCCACGGTGAGCACCACCCAGTACGACCGCTCCAGCGTGAACACCTGGGTTATCGCCGCGGCGATGGCGGTGCAGACCATGAGCCGGATCGTGAACATCCAGGCGACCCGGCCGCCGAGCAGCTGCTCGCCGGCGAACGCCGCGCGGTCCCTGACCCGCGAACGCCAGTCCGCCGGGCCAGGGGCGGCGGACGGCGGCGCCCAGTTCCCGGAGATCGCGCGGGCCAGGCTGACCATGGAGTCACGCAGCGCCAGGGCACCGGGACTCTCCGACCAGTGCGGCGGGATCAGCGGCGACTCCGAGCCGCCCGCCAGTCCGCCATGTCCCCACACGACCCCGCGCCTGGCCAGGCCGCCGTCCCCGCGCGCGATCGCGTCGGCGAGCCTGTCGATCGTGTCGGTGACCCACGGCGGCGGCCGTTCGCCCTCGCTGCGCAGCGCCGTCGCCGCCTCGGCCATCTGGTGGCTGACGTTGAGGACGGCCATTAGGTACATGTTCGCCCGGCTCCGTCCGCCGGCATAGGACCGGCCGGTCAGCAGCGCGTCGTACGCCGCGTTGAGCGCCGCGGTCACCTCGCCCCGTACGGTCGTCACCTGCGGCGTGCCAATCGCGCGCAGGAACTTGGCGAAGGCGTGGTAGACGGCAGCCACCGCCCGCTGCTCGGCTGCTCGCGGGGCGAGCAGCCAGCTTGGCGTGATCAGCAAGATCGCCCACACCGCACCCACCAGGAACAGCAGTGCCGTGTGCCACCATGGCCGCAACGCGCCGATGGGGCCGAGGCCGAGCGCGCTGTAGACGAGCAGCTGCAGGCCGGTGACCGAGCCCGTTCCGCCCAGCCTGGTGATGATCGCCGACACGGCGGCGACCACCACGAGCGAGACGACCGCAATCCAGCCGCGGCCATGGATCGCCGACCCCACCACCAGGCCCGCGGCACCGCCGCACACGGCGGCGGTGCCGATCCTGATGACCCGCGCCCGGTACGGTCCGCCGGTGTCGATCATGACGCTGAGCAGTGCGCCCATCGCGGGCAGCGCGACAAGCCCGCTGTGCCCGCTGATGAACCCGGCCGCCAGCGGCACCCAGATCGCGAACACGGCGCGGACCATGTCCGGCCAGGGCACCGGCACCTTCTTCGGCCGGACGACCTCGGCGAGCCAGCCTGGTATTACCTCGCTCAGCCAGTCGGGGACGGCGATCCGCGCGCCGTTGACGCTCCGCACGACTCCAAGGCTAAGGAATCCTGGCGCGGACAACCCGGTCGGGGAATGTCAGGGTCTCGTGAAATGGTGCGGGCATGGAAACCTCTCGATACCTTGACTGCCTCGCTACCGACTACGGCCTGCTGCGGGACGCGGCGTCCTCGGCCGGGCCCGGCCGGCCGGTGCCAAGCTGCCCGGGATGGACGGTCGCCGATCTGGTGACCCACACCGGCGAGGTGTACCTGCACAAGGCGGCCGTGATGCGCGATCAGAAGTGGCCGGACCCGTGGCCGCCTGAAGACCTTCCCGCCGACCCGGTCGCGGTGCTCGATCTCGGCTACCGCGAGGTGACCGCCGAGTTCGCCGGCCGCCAGCCCGGCGAGCACTCGCTGACCTGGTACGTGCCCGAGCAGACGGTCAGCTTCTGGATCCGGCGGATGGCCCAGGAGACCGTGGTGCACCGGGTGGACGCGCAGCTGGCCGCCGGCGTTCCGGTGACTGTTGCGCCTGACGACCTCGCGGTCGACGGCGTGGACGAGGTGCTGCACCGGTTCCTCGCCTACGGCTCGGTCGAATGGCCGGGGGAGTACGCCACCGTCGCGGGCGGCCACCTGGCCGACGATGCCGGAACGGACACGATCCTGGTCACCGCGGGCCCCGCGGCGTGGACCGTGCGGCCCACGCCGCGGTCGGTCACGGTCACCGACGGCGCTGACCGGGTTGACGGCGCGGCGCGGGCCGAGGTGTCCGCCGCTCCGGACGCGATGCTGCGGTGGCTGTGGGGCCGGGCCGGCGACGACGCTGTCGCCGTGACCGGCGATCCCGAGTGGGCGGCCTACCTGCGCCGCCTGCTCGCCGCCGTCACCGGGTAGCCGGCCCCTGCACGCGCGGGCACAAACGTGGCGCGGTACCGCGACGGAACCGGGCCGCCAGGCGCGGGAACCGCGACCGGGCGCGCCGCGTCATAGGGATGTGAAGCCGGTGCTCGGGTTCGCCGCCTTGGCGGGTTGCGCGGTCATGGCGATGGCTGGCTGCGGGGTCACTCACGCGACGCTGGCGGCGGTGCCGTCCACGGGGGCACGGCCCTCGACGCCCGCGCCGACCGGGTCGGCGGGCACGCCAAAGCAGCGCGCCGACGCCGACGCGGCCGCGATCTTGAGATCGTTCGCCGTACCGCCAGGCGCGCGGCGCCTGGCGCATGCTCCCCGTGTCGTGGACAACGTGCTCAGCATTCCGGGCAGCGTTCCCGGCGCTGTCGATCTCGTCGACGACGCGTCGTGGTGGCAGGCGCCCGGTCTGCCGCCGGCGGTACTCGGCTGGGAGAGGGCTCACTTGCCTGGCCGGTTCGCGCCGGCCGGATCCGGCGCGGGGACTTACCCGGGCGGCGCGAGCTGGACGGACACGTTCTCGCTGCCCGCGGTTCCCGGGGTGCTGGTCCTCAGGGAGCTGCAGGTCGAGGTGGTCAGCGCCGGACATGGGCAGACCGCGATCCGGGTGGACGCTCAGGTCGCCTGGCAGCCTCCGCGGCCGGCCTCATCACTTGTCCCGTCCGCCGCTCGCGTGCTGACGATCACCCAGCTAGCCAGCTCGCTGCCGGGTGCCAGGCGACCGCCCGCACCGGTCACGATCACGGACCCGGCGGTCACCCGCCGGATCGCGTCGCTCATCAACGGCCTGCTCGTGTTCCCGCTCGAATACGCGAGTTGTCCGGCGTTCATGGGCGGCGGGCTCCAGCTGACGTTTCGCGCGCGGTCCGGCGGGCCGCCGCTCGCTGTCGCGAACACCGACGGTGTTTGCCACGAAGTGTGGCTTACGATCGGCGGCAAGCAGCAGCCCGGGCTCACGGACCCGGCGTCGCTGGATGCGCAGATACGCAAGATCGCGGGCCTGCGTTGACACGTTCTGCCGCTGCGCGCCTGTCCGGGGCGCGCCGGTGCGCGGCGGCTAGCCGAGCGCGTCGCGGCCACCGCGTCGCGCTCGCCACTGTCGCGGCGCTCGCCGGCGGCGTGATGGCAGTCGGCTGCGGCGCGCAGCGCGGGCCGGTTTCCCCCGGGACCACATCGCAAAGTCCGTCGCCAGCCGCGTCTGCCCCGGCACTGCCGCCGCGGCAGTGCGCCGAGGCGGACGCCAAGGGCATCCTCGCTGCTTTCGTGCCGCCGGCGGGCGCGCGGCGGCTGACTTCGGATCCCGCCGCGGCCAGCCTGCTGCGCCAGCCGCCCACGTATCCAGGTATGCGCAACCTCGTGGACGACGTGTCGTTCTGGCGCGTCGCGATGGCGCCGACTGACGTGCTCGGCTGGGAGGCGGCGCACCTGCCTCGCCAGCTCGATTCCGGATCAGGCGGCGAAGCCCCATGGGGTTCTGGCGGGTACATCAACGGCCCGCAGTACTACTTCGGCTCGTGGTCACTGTCGGCGGTCTACTGGGTCCTGCCTGAGCGGACGCTGTTGGTCGCCGTCCAAGCCGTTGGTAACGGGCAGAGCGTGGTCCGGGTCGACGCGCAGGTCACCTGGCTCGATAACCAGCCACCGTCGGAGCGCCTGCCGTTCGCCGCGACTGTCGTGACGTTCACCGCGGTGCGCGGCAGCTGGCCGTCCACACCGCCCGCGCCCGCCCCGGTCACGATCACCGACGCGGCCCGGGTGCGCCGCATAGCGGCGCTGGTCAGCAGCCTGCCGCTCTACCCGTATGGGTCGCTGAGCCCTGGCTGTCCGAAGAATGGCGGCCAGCAGCTGGTGCTCACGTTCCGAGCGGTGCCCGGTGGCCCGGTGCTCGCCGTGGCCACCCTAGGGCTCAGCGGCTGTCCCGCGGTGATGCTAACGATCGGTGGCAGGCTGCA
>Ga0187807_1000459_pt1 | contig 12832 bp, 13 predicted proteins | sample NC_wetland_sal_i_4_FD_132432 | JGI IMG/M metagenome (GOLD analysis project Ga0187807, IMG submission 132432) | Wetland sediment microbial communities from Neuse River Estuary, North Carolina, USA - ASW_2 | ecosystem: Environmental > Aquatic > Freshwater > Wetlands > Sediment | place: USA: North...
AATTTCTTGACATTCTCGTGCACGTAGGTGTGGTGGAAGATCTGGTGGGCCCACCCCGCCGACTCTTCCTTGTCCGGCAATTCGCCGCGCAGCAGCAACCAGGCCACGTCCAGGAAGGACGTGCGGTCCGCCAGTTCCTCGATCGGGTAACCCCGGTAGCGCAGGATGCCCTTTTCACCGTCGATGAAGGTGATGGCGCTGCGACAGCTAGCAGTGTTCTGGAATGCCGGGTCGTAGGAGAGCAGTCCGAAGTCGTCATCGGAGGTCTTGATCTGCCGAAGGTCAATCGCGCGGATAGCGCCGTCGACGATGGGGAGTTCGTAGCTGCGGCCGGTCCGTGAGTCGGTTACTCGCAGCGTGTCATTCGTGGTCATGTCTAGACCATAGGCCGTCTCGGCGGGTGCTAGACAGACCCACCTTTCACATGTCTCAGCTTGCGACTATCCGCCGTTAACTACCTGGGTGCAGCTAGCCCCGGCGGTGGTCGGCCAGGACGCGGTGCGGGTCGCTGCCGCGGGCTTCGGGGTCGGCGTGGACGAGCGCGGCGGACAGCCGGGGAATCGCGTGCAGCAGGGCATGTTCGGCGCTGACGGTGAGCTGATGGGCCTGGACGGCGGTGATATCCGGGGCGACGACGATCTCGCATTCGGCGCGGAGCTGATGGCCGATCCAGCGCAGCCGGACCTGCCCGGCACCCAGCACGCCAGGCGTGCCGCGCAGGGTGTTCTCGGCCTGGTCGACAAGCGCGGGGTCCACGGCGTCCATCAGCCGCCGGTAGATCTCACGGGCAGCCTGCCGCAAGACGGCCAGGATCGCCACGGTGATGAACAGCCCCACCGCCGGGTCGGCCCAGTCCCAGCCCAGGGCGACCCCGCCTGCCCCGACCAGTACCGCCAGCGAGGTGAGCCCGTCCGTACGGGCATGCAGCCCGTCCGCGATCAATGCAGCTGAGCCGATCTTCCGGCCGACGCGGATCCGGTACCCGGCGGCGAGCTCATTGCCGGCGAACCCGACCAGCGCGGCCGCGGCGACCGCGATGAGATCCGTTACCTGACGCGGGTGCGCCAGGCGGGTAACCGCCTCGTAGGCGGCCAGGGCCGAGGACGCCGCGATGGTCAGCACGATCGCCACCCCGGCCAGGTCCTCCGCCCGCCCGAACCCGTACGTATACCGGCGGGTCGGCGGCCGGCGTCCCAGGGTGAACGCGACGCCCAGCGGCACCGCGGTCAGCGCGTCGGCGGCGTTATGCAGCGTGTCACCGAGCAGGCCCACCGACCCCGACAGCACCGCCACCGCCGCCTGGATCAGCGCGGTCAGGCCCAGTACGCCCAGCGAGATCCACAGCACCCGCATGCCCTCCGCGCTGCCTTCCATCACGGCGTCCACCTGGTCAGCCGGCTCGTGCGAATGCGGGCGCAGGACATGCCGCAGCCGAGCCACCAGCCCCGGTCCGGAGTGCTCATGCGGGTGCGGGTGGTCGTGGTCATGGGCGTGCTCGTGGTCATGGGCGTGCTCATGACCGGACCCGGCATCACGGCCGGGGGCATGCGGGTGGGTCATCCCTCCAGGATGGCCGGAAAACCGTGTTGCAGCACCTCGACGACAGCACCCTCGACGCACCTGCGACCAAGTTGCTGGGTATGAGACGCAAATGGACCCAGTGCAGGCTGACGCGGTGCAGGCGTTGCGGCGGATCGCGTTCGAGCTGGAACGGGGCGGGGCGCCGACCTACCGCGTCCGGGCCTTCCGGCGCGCCGCCCAGGTGCTCGACGGGCTGGCGGCGGGCGAACTCGGCCGGCGGGTGGAGGCGGGCACGCTGGAGGCGCTGCCGGGCATCGGCGCGACCACGGCCCAGGTCATCACCCAGGCCGCGGGCGGCCAGCAGCCTGGCTACCTGGCCCGGCTGCTCGCCGACCAGCCGCCGTCGCCGCGGGACGGCCTGCGCGCGGCGCTGCGCGGTGACTGCCACACGCACTCGGACTGGTCCGACGGCGGCAGCCCGCCACGGGAGATGGCCGAGGCCGCCCGCGACCTCGGCCACGAGTGGGTCGCGCTGACCGACCACTCGCCCCGGCTGACCGTAGCCAACGGGCTTTCGGCCGAACGACTACTCGCTCAGCTCGAGCTGATCAGCGAGCTAAACGAGGAGCTGGCGCCGTTCCGCATCCTGACCGGGATCGAGGTCGACATCCTGGAGGACGGCTCACTCGACCAGCGCGAGGATCTGCTCCGCCGGCTCGACGTGGTGGTGGCCAGCGTGCACTCCCAGCTGCGGATGCCCGCCGGGCCGATGACCAGGCGGATGGTGGCCGCGGTGCGCAACCCGCACGTCGACGTGCTCGGTCACTGCACCGGCCGGCTCCTCGGCGGCGGCCGGGGCCGCAGGCCGGAATCGGCCTTCGATCCGGAGGCGGTCTTCGCCGCCTGCCGCGAGGCCGGGGTCGCCGTGGAGATCAACTGCCGGCCGGAACGCCGGGATCCGCCGGACCGGCTGCTGCGGCTGGCCGCCGAGGCCGGCTGCCTGTTCGCCATCGACACCGACGCGCACGCGCCGGGTCAGCTGGACTGGCTGGCGAACGGCACCGTGCGGGCGGAGCAGGCAGGGATCACGGCCGAACGGGTGATCAACACGCGCGGCGCCGATGGGCTACGTGGTTAGGAGCCAGGCCGTGGTGTCGGCGGGCAGCTGGCTGCCCTCGACCGGGGCACTGGTGAGGATGACGGTGCCGTGCGGCAACGGGACGGGCCGAGGCCCGAAGTTGGTCACGCAGCGCCAGCCGCCGGGACGGGCGAAGTGCAGCACCTGGCCGTTGGTGCCGGGCAGGGCCAGCACGATGAGGACCGCGGCCCGGGCCCGCCGCAGGCCCAGGCCGCGCTCCAGTCGGGGGGAGGTACCGCCGCTCAGCAGCCATTTCCTGGCGTTCTGCTGGCCGCGGTTTTCCTCAGGCGGCAGCCCGTAACGGGTCGCATGCCGCACCACGTCGTGGTTGGAAAGCACCCACGTCGTGGACGATCCCTGCCGCTGTCCCGGTCCCACAGCAAGGCTTGATAGAACGATCTACCACATCGAAGCGCCGCGATTATGTCCTGTCAAGAGGTGAATCGAGGTAGCAGTACGGTGATTAGGTGACAAGGTCTCGATCAGGCCAGGCCAGACCCGCCATGGCACGCCAGGTAACGATCGAGGATGTGGCGCGCGCCGCCGCCGTATCCCGGCAAACCGTCTCGAACGTGCTCAACGGCAGCGGACGAGTGGGTGACGCGGCCCGGGCCCGGGTGCTCGACGCCGTGGCCACCTTGGGGTATCAGCCGCACCACGGCGCGCGGAGCATGCGCTCGCGCCGGACCATGCAGTTCGCCTACGTCCTGCCGCGCGTTCAGTTGTTCCCCGGCAACTACATCATGCAGCAGTTCCTTCAGTCGCTCGCGGCGGCGAGCGCACGGCGCGGTTACAGCATGGTGATCGTCGTCCCGGACGGGGACCCGCGCGACGACATACGCCGCCTGATCGCCAGCCGGAGCGTGGACGCCTTCCTGCTCTCCGAGCTCCAACCGGACGATCCGCGGGTGATGCTGCTGAGCGAGGCCGGGATGCCGTTCGCGTGTTTCGGCCGGACCGGCCCGGCGCTGCCGCAGGACTGGGTCGACATCGATAACCGCGGCGCCGTCGCCACGGCCGTGGAGCACGTGCTGGCCAGGGGCTTCGCGAGAATCGCCTTCCTGGGTTACCGGTCGGCGAACCACTGGGACACCGAACGGGCGGCTGGGTTCCAGGCCGGGCTGGCCAGCCACGGGATCTCCGCCGGCCAGGAACTGCTGGTAGACGAGGCCAGCGCCCGCACGAAGATCCGGTCGCTGCTCACCGCCAGCCGGCCAGCCCTGCGCCCGGACGCCATCGTGACCGGCAGCGACCGGCTCGCCGGCGTGGTCTACAGCGTGGCCGCGGAACTGCGGCTGCGGATCGGCCAGGACCTCGCCGTCACCGGTTTCGACGGCAGCGCCGCAGCCGCGATGATGCACCCGCGGCTGACCAGCGTGGCCATCCCGATCGATGACATCGCCCGGCGGGTGGTGGCCCGGGCGCTGAAACAGCTCGACCACGGGCCCGACGACAATCCGGGCGAGGTGGTGCCGACCAAGCTGCGTTTCGGCGAGAGCACCGGAGGGTTTGGCCGGGACGCCAGCCGGGCAGACGAGAGGGCAGGCCAGGCGGGTGAGGGCGCCGGGGCTGAGCGTGGCGGGGCTCTTGAGAGTCCTCCGGCACGGGGCGGGCCCTCCTCTGCGCTGGTTTGGAAACGCTTCCAGGAAGTTGGTCTTCCCGCGGGAACATCGACGCTTCCGGGAGGAGATCTGCCCGCGGAGTCGGCGCCGCCGGCCGGGGCCGGACCGGCGCCCGCCGTCCGGCGGGTCACAATCGCGGACGTGGCCGCCGACGCCGGGGTGGGTGTCGGCACGGTCTCGCGGGTGCTCAACGGAAGCGAGCAGGTGCGCGAGTCCACCCAGCGAGCTGTGCTCGACTCGATCGACCGGCTCGGCTACCGGCCGAGCCACGCGGCGGCGGCTCTCGTCCGCGGCACGCCGCGCACCGTGGCGCTCATCGTCGCCCACCTGACCCGGCCGTCGACCGTGATGCGGGTGGCCAGCGCGCTGGCGGTCCTGGAGGAGCGAGGCTACGACGCAATCGTCTACAACGTCGACAGCCCGCTGGAACGAGACCGGCACCTGGAGGCCCTGCTGCCCACCCATCGGGCCGACGGGGTCCTGACCATCTGCCTGCCGCTGTCCCGCGACCAGCTTGACCTGTTCGCCCGGGCCGGAGTCGCGCTGGTCAGCGTGGACGGGACCAACCCGGGGGTCCCGCAGACGGTTATCAACGACGTGGCCGGCGGCCGCCTGGCGACCGGCCACCTGATCGCGCTAGGGCACCGCCGGATCGGCTTCGTCGGCGACATGCCGTTCAGCCGCCCCCCGGCGGGGCTGGGCTTCACCTCCTCGGCACACCGGCTGCGCGGGTACAAGCAGGCCCTGGTCGCGGCGGGCATCCAGGTGGAGCCCGGCCTGATCCGGCGGGGCCCGCATGACGCCGCCACCGCGGCCGAGCTTGCGGCGCGGCTGCTGAAGTCACCAGATCCCCCGTCGGCCATCTTCGCCGCCTCCGATACTCAGGCCATCGGCGTCCTGTCCGCCGCGGACCGGCTCGGCGTGGCGGTACCTGAGCGGCTGTCGGTCGTCGGCTTTGACGACATCGAGTCCGCCGCCTTCCTCGACCTCAGCACGGTCCGGCAGCCGCTGGCCCTCAGCGGAGCCGAGGGCGCACGGCGGCTGTGCGCGCTGCTGCGCGGGGAGCGGGTCCGCTCGCGGCGGCAGGAACTGCCGATCGAGCTGATGGCGCGGGGCAGTTCGGCGGAGCCTCGGGCCTTAGGCCTTAGGCCTTAGGCCTCGGGCCTTAGGCCTCGGGATGGCGGACGAAGTCCCCTTGGCCGGGCACGCTGACGATCATGCCCTCGCCCTTCAGGATCTCCAGGGCACGGGCGGCCACCCGGTGCGAGACATGATGATGCTCGGCGATCGTGTGAACCGAAGGGATCCGGCTGGTGAGGGTCCCCTCCGCGATCTCGTCTCGCAGCATCTTGGCGACTTGCTCATACGGCGGTACCGCCGAGTCAGGATCGATCACACCGGCCAGCTTTCCGGCTGACGGCACCGTTGGCAAGGTCAGCCCGGTCGCGGCCCGGAGGCCAACGTGCTTAAGGTGAGCTGGTGGACGCGGCACAACGGGAGCTGAGCGACCAGATCGATCAGGCGACGCAGCGCCTGCTCGACAAGGCCCGGGTCATCACCGAACCTGACCTGCGGGCGTCGTCACTGCTGCCGGGGTGGACGCGGGCGCATGTCCTCGCACACCTGGCCAGGGGCGCCGACGCGATGCGGAACCTGCTGGTCGGCGTGCGCTCCGGGCAGGAGCGTCCGGCTTACGTCAGCGCCGAGGCGCGGCAGGCCGACATCGAGTACGGCGCGGGCATGCGGGCCAGTGAGCTGATGGCCGACCTGGCCGACTCGGCGATGGCCTTGCGCACCGTCGCGAGGCAGCTGCCCGATCAGGGGTGGCAGGTCCCGGTGCGAATCCTGGACTCGGCCCCCTTCCCGGCCGCTCAGCTGCTGACCCGGCGGCTGGCCGAAGTGGAGCTGCATCATTGCGACCTCGGCGCCGGGTACGGCCCGGACGACTGGCCGGCCGCCTTCGCCGAGGCCGAACTCGCCGAGCCGATGCGATCTCAGCGCCAGGACCGGCTCAGCTACCCGCCGTCGTCCCAGGCGGCGAAACTCCGGTCACCGGCCCGGCCGCCCGCGCCCTGGAACCCTAACCGGCCGCTCCCGGGGAGCTGGCTCGGAACAAGGTGATGGCCATCGTCTTGCCCAGGGTCTCCTGTACGGCACCGAGCCGGACCTGATGCTTGTTCTCCATCCTGGCTACGGTAGTTGTCCGTGCGCTGGTTCCGGAATCGCGGCACCCGGTAGGTAGGGGCAGGCGGGGTCCTCGCCGAGCGGGTCACCGGTGGCGGCGTAGGCGCGGGCCCGTGATCCGCCGCACAGGTCGGCGTACTCACAGCTTCCGCACCGCCCGGTGAACCTCGCCGCACGGATCGACCTCAGCAGCGGGTCGTCCCGGTAGATCTCACGCAGCGGCCGCATCCGGATGCTGCCCAGGCCCAGCGGCAGGAAGCCGGCCGGGTATACCTGACCATCGTGGGAGACGAACACGATGCCCTTGCCGTCGCGCGTGGGTGCGGTATGGGCGCTGGGGCGTCCGGTTCCGGGGCCGAGCAGGCCGACCAGACGAGCTGACAGGCTCTGGTACAGCGCGCTGCCGGGCGCCTGGCCGCCGGCGCGGCGTGCCCTGACGACGCGACGGAAGAACGGCGCTTCGACGGTCCTGACGATGAAGCCGTAGGCCGACGCGTCGTACAGGAAGTGGCACACGTCCTCGTGTACGGCCGGCGAGACCGGCCCGGCCGCCGCCCCGCGGCCGACCTGGACGAGGAAGAAGACTTCCCAGATATGCACGCCGGCCTGCGCCACCAGGGCGGCGATACCGGGCAGGTCATCGACGTTCCCGTCCATCACGGTGGTATTGACCTGCACGGTGATGCCCGCGGCGACGAGCTGGGCGATGGCCGCGACGGTCTGCTCGAAGTGCCCGGCGATACCGCGTACGCCGTCATGGGTCTTCGCGCGGCAGCCATCCAGGCTCACCGAGACCGCCCTGACGCCGCTGCCGGCGATCCGGTCGATCATGGCCGCGTCGAGCAGCGGCGTGACCGACGGCGACAGGCACACCGGGACACCCAGCGAAACCGCGTGGTCGACGAGGCCGAACAGGTCGGGCCGGAGCAGGCAGTCACCGCCGGTGAGCACGAGGATCGGGTGCGGCCGTCCGAAGCCGACGACCTGCTCGATCAGCGCGTAGCCTTCCGCCGTGCTCAGTTCCCCCGGCGGTGCCTGCGTGGTCGCGCTGGCCCGGCAATGACGGCAGGCCAGCAGGCAGGCCCGGGTCGTCTCCCAGAACACGAGCATCGGCCGCTGGCTGAAATCAACCGAAGAGCGCGAACTCGTGGCGCTGGCCAGTGCAGCTGAGCCGATCATGGGTCGGTCACCCTTCGGGGTCGGGCCAGCGTCGCGTTCGGTGCCGGCTGGCAGCACGCTAGCCCCGCCCCGGAAGGGCCAGAAGGGCCCTTGGTCCCCGGCACCCGTGCGCTAAGTCAACTTCGGTCATGGCCTTAAGTGGAAGGTTGACTACACTTACGCTGCGAGCTCGTGATTCCAGGGGGACACAGAGAGGCAGGACGAGCATGGCACGCAGCGTTCAGGTCGGCGACAAGGCTCCCGACTTCACCCTGCCGTCGCAGTCCGGCGAGCCGGTCAGGCTGCAGGACCGGCTGGGCGAACGGGTGGTCGTCCTGTACTTCTACCCCAAGGACAACACCAGCGGCTGCACCGCGGAGGCGTGCGCGTTCCGCGACAGCCATGAGACCTTCACCGATGCCGGCGCTGAGGTGATCGGGGTCAGCTCCGACTCCTCAGACAAGCACGCCGCTTTCGCCGGCCGGCACAAGCTTCCGTTCACCCTGCTGGCCGACCAGGGTGGCCGCGTCCGCAAGGCCTACGGGGTGCCCGCGGTCCTCGGCCTGATCCCCGGCCGGGTCACCTACGTGATCGACCGCACGGGCACAGTCCGGCACATCTTCAACTCGATGACCAACATCGACAAGCATGTCAGCGATGCGCTCGAGGTGGTCAGGCAACTGCAGGCCGAGCAGCCCGCCTGAGGGGCCGCCGGCGCGGCCCCGGGGAGTCGGCCCCCGTCCGCTGCCTGGTAGGCGGCTGCCCGGTCACCGGCTGGTAGCCGCCGAAGCTGGTTTCGGCCACTCCCTCGCCGATTTTTCCTGGTCGCCGATAATTGAGAACATGGGAAGACAGGATGCAGCTGATCGTCTTCGCGGCCGGATCGGCGCGGCCATCTTCGAGCGGGTCGCCGGACCGCAGGGCCCGACGCGCCGACGGCAGATCAACCAGACGGGCGAGCGGTGGTTCGCCGCGGACCGGCCGGTCCGCCAGGTGCACGGGGATTCGTCGATGTTCATCGGCGGGATCAGGGCGCTGCTGCTGCAGTCGCTGCATCCGCTGGCCATGGCCGCCGTGGCGCAGCACTCCGATTACCGCGGCGACCCGTGGGGCCGGCTGCAGCGGACCAGCTTTTTCCTGGCCGTCACCACGTTCGGCCGGGCCGATGACGCCCAGGCGGTGATCGCGCGGGTCCGCGCGGTCCACGGGCACGTCACCGGCACCGCACCCGACGGGCGGCCGTACGCCGCCTCCGACCCGCACCTGCTCACCTGGGTGCACATCGCCGAGGCGGACAGCTTCCTGCGCGCCCACAGCCGGTTCGGCGCCCGGCCCCTCGATCAGGCCGGACGCGACGGTTACGTCGCCGACATGGCTAGGATCGGCGCCGCGCTCGGCGTGCCCGACCCGCCGCGCACCGAGGCCGAGCTCGCCGGCCGGATCGGCCAGTACCGGGCCGAGCTCGCCGCCACCGCCGAGGCGCGCGACGCAGCCCGGTTCCTGCTGCTCAATCCCCCGCTCCCGGCGGTCGCCCGAGCCCCCTACGGGGTACTGGCCGCGGCCGCGGTGTCGCTGCTGCCCGGGTGGGCGCGCCGGCCGCTTCGCCTGCCCAGGCTCCCGGTGACCGAGACCGTGCTGGTCCGCCCGGCGGGCCACGCCATGGTCCGCGCCATCCGCTGGGCCACCAGCGCGCCTCCCGCGGCCCGGGCCAGCTGACTTGCCGGCATCAGCGGACTTGTCATTTTGAGACGGGCGCGAGCTGGCCCCGGTGAGACGATCGGTGGATGCCGACCGTTGCCCTCGACGTGCCGTCCGCGCATGTCCTCGCCGACCAGGCGTCGATCATCAGTGATCTTCAGTTCGTCATGGACTGCTGCAAGCGGCTGCTCACCGAGCTGGATAAGCCCGAGGAAGACCGGGATCCGGTGATGCCGGTCGCGCTCTGGTCGTCCGCCGTGCTGGCCTACGGCCGCTGCTTCGGCAAGGGCAAGCGGTTCGGCCTGGCCACCGAGGACGTCAGGAACCTGCCGTTGCACGGGGCGGTCATGAAGTTCCACAAGTGGATCCTCGAGGAGCGCGACAAGCTCACCGCGCACGCGCCGAACCCGTCCGAGGCGGCGAAGGTAGGCGCCGCTCTTTCTCCGCCCGGGCAGAAGGACCGGCGGGTGGAAGGCATCGTGATCTTCGCGTCCAGCCACGTGCTCATCGACGACGTCGGCGTGCGCCAGCTCGGCGGCCTGGCCTCCGAACTGGCCAAGCAGACGGCCGACAAGGCGCAGGAACAGCAGGACGTCGTGCTGAAGGACGCCCAGCAGCTGAACCTGGACAGCCTGTACCGGCTGCCGACGCTGGGCACCTGGCCGCCTGAAGACGACCCCGAAGATGGCCCCGGTGACAGCGCAGAGGACGACGCCTAGGGGCTACTCCCCCACGACGGCCCGGACGCGGCGCAGGACCTCCTCGGCGCCGAGCGCCGCCGCCACCAGGGCCAGGTTGGGGCTGCGCAGTGTCCCGGTGAGCAGAACCCGGATGACCTGGGACGCCTCGGCGATGGAGCCGGGGTAGGCCGCCGGGTCCTGCTTGTAGACCTTCTGGCTGGGCGCGAACCCGAGGTCGGCCGCGAGCCGGCGGATCTGATCGAACCATTCGGTGTCCGGCGCCGGCTGGTAGTGGTCGGCAAACGCCCGGGCCACGGCCCGCACCAGGTCCGGGTCGAGGCCGCCGAAACGGGCGTCCGCGGGGTCGGTGACCGGCTCGAAGAGCTGCGGGAAGAAGTACCCGTAGACGTTGGGGAAATCCGCCCACTTGCGCAGGTCCTTGCGCGGGTTGGCGACGCCCTCCCGCTCGATGGCCAGCGCCCGCAGCGCCAGCGCCTGCTCGGCGGCCAGGACCGCGGCCAGGTCGGGGGCATAGCGACTGGCCCAGGTGCTGACCTCGGCGAGGATCTGCCGGCCGGACAGGGTGGCGATGTAATCAGCGGAGATGTCATCCAGCTTGACCATGTCGACCAGCGGGCCTGCGGTGCCGCATTCGGACAGCCGGATCGGCGCGGCCAGCGCCTCAGCCAGCGGCATCTCGGCGAGCCGGCCGTTGGCCAGGCCGCGCAGGTAGTACTGGACCGCGGGCGCCGGGTAGCCACGCTCGATATAGAAGCTCACGGTGGCTTCCGGGTCCCGGCGTTTGGACAGCTTGCGGCGGCTCCCGCCGTCCTGCTTCATCAGCAGCGCGATATGGGCGTACTGGACGCGCGGGAAGCCGAGGGCGTCGAACAACTGCAGGTGCAGCGGCACCGAGGAGATCCACTCCTCCCCGCGGATGACCAGGTTGACCCGCATCAGGTGATCGTCCACCGCGTGCGCGAAATGGTACGTGGGCAGCCGCGGTTCGGTATCGCTGCTCTTCAGGATCACCGCGTCGTTGCGGTTGTCGTCGAGGGACAGCTCGCCGCGGATCGCGTCGGTGAAGCTCACCCTGGCGCCCGCGGTTCCGGGAGAGCGGAAGCGCACCACGTAGGGCTCCCCCGCCGCCAGCCGCTTGGCGACCACCTCGGGATCGGCGTCGCGCCAGATCGCCCACTTGCCGTAGTAACCCGGCAGGGCGCCTGCCGCCCGCTGCCGCGCGGTGATCTCCTCCAGGTCCTGCTTGGTCGCGAAGCACAGGTAGGCGCGGCCCTGGCGCAGCAGTTCGCGGACGTACGTCAGGTAGATCTGCGCCCGCTCGGACTGGGAGTAAGGCCCGTAGTGGCCGTTCTGGTCGTCCTCGTCCGGGCCGATGGAGAAGTACGCGAACGCCTCGGCGAACTGGGCCGCGGCGCCCTCGGCGACGCGGGCCTGGTCGGTGTCCTCCAGGCGGACCAGGTAGACGCCGCCGGACTGCCTGGCGACATCCACGTCGATCGTCGCCGCGTACACCCCGCCGATGTGCAGGAAGCCCGTCGGGCTCGGCGAGAAGCGGGTAACTTTCGCTTCTTCGGGCAGGTCACGAGGCGGGTAGCGCTGCTCCCAGTGGTCCGGCTCGGGCAGGTCGGGCGGGAACAGCGAATCGACGACATCTTGGCTGAGCATGAGCGATTGGCTCCGAACGACGTAAGGTCACGGCCGCAAAGCAGCGTACCCGTTGTGGTCCCGGCTGCGGGTGCCCAGGAGCTTTAGGATCCACGCCGACGCACGGCCACGCCCTTGATCCGGGCGATGGCCTCGCTCTCGGCGGAGGCATCCGGGCGTTCATCCAGCGTCAGTGACTCCACCGGGCCGTTGAACCAGTGGCCGCGGGGACACCGGATCCGCGCGCTTTCCAGCGGTCCATCCGTTGACCTCATCAGGTACCGGCCTTCTACCTCGGCCGGCAGCCCGCACCTGACCGAACCGCTCTTGTCCATATAAGCCGGGCAGTCAAGGAACATCGCGCTGGCATCCATCGGTAACCCCCATTCCGCTGAAGCGCTACCGGGCGGCGCCGCAGGTCCGCCCGGTAGGGCTGGGCACCCCCGCACCCCGCTCCCGTGTGCGAGGGCGCCCTCGTGGAATCGGAGCACCGGGTGCCCGCGCCTGATACATCCGATCCGCTCCCCGCGCTGAACCAGGTCAGTCCCCGGCCCGTGTATCAGGGTGGGACCGTGGGGCAGAGTGCCGTTTGCATTGGCGCCGATGGCAGCTGCCCCCTATTCATTTCAGTGGACCATGGAGGGCGCGGGCCCTCCAGGGAGGGGAGCACGGTGGGGCCTCGGCACCTTGCCTCAGTTCTGACCGCCATGCTGGGCCTTGGTCTGGTGACCACGGCATGCAGCAGCACATCCAACTCAACGACCGCGACGACAAGTACCCCGGCAACCTCAAGCGCGAAGCCGGCCGCAGAGACGGCCGTGTCCTTCCTCGGCCAGCTCCACGCCGGGTCGAAGATCGCCTCGACCGTTCCGGCCAAGGGCGACGTGAACCCGTACGGGCTCGCCGTCGTGCCGGCCACGGCGGGTCGGCTGACCGCCGGCGACATCCTGGTGAGCAACTTCAACGACAAGGCCAACGTCCAGGGCACCGGCACCACCATCGTCCAGGTATCCCCGGGCGGGCAGACTAGCCTGTTCGCCGACGTGGCCACGCTGCCCGCAGGAATGGCCTGCCCGGGCGGCGTCGGCCTGACCACCGCGCTCGGCATCCTGCCCGGCGGCTGGGTGGTCGCCGGGAGCCTGCCCACCACCAAGAGCGGCGCGCTG